>Ga0163154_10000823_pt1 | contig 48232 bp, 41 predicted proteins | sample OliLakLV19MP9P1_FD_148649 | JGI IMG/M metagenome (GOLD analysis project Ga0163154, IMG submission 148649) | Freshwater microbial mat bacterial communities from Lake Vanda, McMurdo Dry Valleys, Antarctica - Oligotrophic Lake LV.19.MP9.P1 | ecosystem: Environmental > Aquatic > Freshwater > Lake >...
GATCCGCCACCAAGCGTGATGGCTCCAGTGGTGGTTCCAGTGCCAATGTTAGTTACAGCCCCGGCATTATTCACGTTCAGATTGAGACTTCCAGATACCCCACCAAGGATCGTGGTGGTACTAGTAGTAGTGGCGGAGCCAAGGTTGACGGTTTTAACCGCAGCGCCATTGCCAATGTCGAGGGTCTGGGCGCCGGCTCCACCAAGGGTAATAGTTCCAGTGGTTGTCCCAGTGCCAATATTAATAGCGAAGTTAGATGAAGCATTAATGTTAACAGCTCCGCCGGAGAGGGTAGTAGCTCCCGTATTTTGGAGGGTGCCAGTGGCAGTGATGTTTCCAATATTAACTAGATTGCCTGAAGCATCAATTCGCTGGGTACCAGCACTGGCTCCAGTATTAATGCCGGTTGTCCCATTTAAAGTTGTGCCGGTGATAGTATCAGCGTTATCGATGGTGCCAAAACCGGAGGTGATAGAACCAGCGACAACCGCTCCTGATGTATTTATCTGAAATTGAGAAGTCGAGCCAACTGAGAAAAGTGAGTCAGGAGTCGTGTCACCGCCAATTCCAACACTCCCAGCCGTAATCAAAGAAATTGACCCAGCTGGATCTAAGTAGTAGGTTGAGTTTTGGAGATCAGAAAATTGGGAACCGAGGACTTGCCCACTAGTATCAATCCGAAAACGAGTAGTTCCTGAAGCAGAAGCGGTGAAAAGATCACCGCCATTGAGAGTGTTTAGAATTAGTTGGCCGGCAGTTAGTTGAGTGGCAGCGTTGGAGGTGTAGAGAGTGCTGCCATTAACAACCGCCGTTACATAGGTGCCATCGGAAGACATAGCTATGCCATACCAATTCCGGATCGAATCACGGGAAGTCCAGGTCACACCATAGTTAGTAGAAGTGTAAATAGTACCACCACCAGCAGTTGCAGCCTGATATTTGCCATCCGACGAGATAGTTACTGAGCGCCAACTCCGACTCGATTCACGGGTAGTCCAAGTTACCCCATAATCAGTCGAGGTATAGAGAGTACCTCCAAAAACGCCCGCAGTTTGGTACTTACCATCGGAAGACATAGCGACATTACTCCAGACTCGAATAGAATCACGGGAAGTCCAGGTCACGCCATAGTCATAAGAAGTATAAAGAGTGTTACTACTTCCTCCTGAAGCAGTTTGGTACTTACCATCGGAAGACATAGCTATGCCATTCCAATTCCGGCTCGAATCACGAGAAGTCCAGGTCACACCATAGTCAGAAGAAGTATAAAGAGTGCCTGCTTCGTTAGAAGCAGTCTGGTACTTACCATCGGAAGACATAGCTATGCCATTCCAATTCCGGCTCGAATCACGAGAAGTCCAGGTCACACCATAGTCAGAAGAAGTATAAAGAGTGCCTCCATAAACAGTGGCGGTTTGATATTTTCCATCAGCTGATATCTCAGCGTAGTACCAGGCTCGAATAGAATCACGAGAAGTCCAGGTCACACCATAGTCAGTCGAGGTATAGAGAGTACCCGCATTAACGGTTGTAGTTTGATATTTACCATCGGCGGACATGGCTACATCCAACCAACTTCGAGTCGAATCACGGGCTGTCCAAGTTACCCCAAACGAAGTGTCATCCATTGTAAATTTATTTTGACTGACAATGGTTCGGCCATAGAGCTGGCCACCTTCAATTTGGGTTAATAGATTATTGTTAATACTCGCACTTCCGGCTACATCCAATGTCCATCCTGGGTTAGTGGTCCCAATCCCAACTAAACCAACGCCATTTGAGTTAATCAAAGTATTACCACTAGTATTGAAGGTACTGGAATTGCCAATTGTTAAGGTCTGCCGAGCAGTGGTCGAAAGAGTGCCAGTAGCGGTCAAAAAAGCCCCGCCAGCTGTCCCAGCAGAAACTGAAGCAGTGGGAGTGCCTGAGTTGACATTCAAAATCGCAAACTTGGCCGAGGAACTAGCGTTTGAACCAACCAACAAATCAGCCGTGTCATTAACTGGCGAAAAAGCACCATTCGCTAACCGCCAGTAATTGATGGCGCCGGCTAAACAGCTTCCCCAGGAAGGCGCCGAAGTGCCGTTGGAGTTCAAACATTGGCCACTTGACCCAGCCACCGTTCCTAAGACGCCAGAGCTATCAGTGTAAACAACTCCACCAGCAGTGTTGAGACCAGAGAAAGTAATTGTTCCAGATGAAGTAACTCCAGTCAGGCCCGTGATCGCACCACCTGAGCTGACGTCCCAGGTATCGGAGTTAATGATGACGTCGTTGGATCCGCCACCAAGCGTGATGGCTCCAGTGGTGGTTCCAGTGCCAATGTTAGTTACAGCCCCGGCATTATTCACGTTCAGATTGAGACTTCCAGATACCCCACCAAGGATCGTGGTGGTACTAGTAGTAGTGGCGGAGCCAAGGTTGACGGTTTTAACCGCAGCGCCATTGCCAATGTCGAGGGTCTGGGCGCCGGCTCCACCAAGGGTAATAGTTCCAGTGGTTGTCCCAGTGCCAATATTAATAGCGAAGTTAGATGAAGCATTAATGTTAACAGCTCCGCCGGAGAGGGTAGTAGCTCCCGTATTTTGGAGGGTGCCAGTGGCAGTGATGTTTCCAATATTAACTAGATTGCCTGAAGCATCAATTCGCTGGGTACCAGCACTGGCTCCAGTATTAATGCCGGTTGTCCCATTTAAAGTTGTGCCGGTGATAGTATCAGCGTTATCGATGGTGCCAAAACCGGAGGTGATAGTGCCTGCATTCAAAGCGCCAACCGTAGTTAAGGAAGAAGTAACTACACTGGTGCCCAGAGTAGTGGCATTCAAAACGCTGGTGCCGTTAATGAGGTAAGCTTTGCCAGAACTCAAACTGAAGTCGCCAGTACTAGTGACGCGACCGGAGCCATTAAGAGGTGAAAGGGTAATATCACCCGTTGTATTGCCGCCAATCGTCAAAGCTTGGTTGGCGGTTGATTGAAGAGTCCCAGCTGCAGTCAAGTAAGTACCACCAGCCGTACCGGCAGAAACTGTAGCCGTGGGGGTACCGCTATTTATATTTAGAAACCCGGCTCGAGCGGAAGCAGTTGCGGTTCCACCTACCAAGACATCGAGAGTGCTGTTAACTGGCACTAGAGCGCCAGCCGTAATATTCCATTTTGACGAACCAGCTCCACCAGCAGTACAAGCTGACCAAATCGGAGCGGATGAGCCGTTGGAGATCAAACATTGGCCGCTTGACCCAGCCACTGTTCCTAAGACGCCCGAGGTATTGGTGTAGACCACACCGCCAGCTGTATTCAGACCAGAAAAAGTAATTGCTCCTGAAGAAGTCAGACCAGTAGCCGCAGCAATCGCTCCAGATGAATTTACTTGAAATTGAGAACTAGAACCAACTGAAAAAAGTGAGTCAGGAGTAGTATCACCACCAACTCCTACATTTCCTGAGGCAGTGATTCGCATTCGCTCGGTTACTGCCGTATCGGTAGTTACACTTCTGGTCCCAAAGTATAAATCACCATTAGTGTTGCTACTGGCATCTGCATTGACAAAACCAATCACCGCCGGCACATTAGTCCCGGCAGCATAGCCAAAACCGACTTCAGTTCGAGCACCAAGAACGGTTCCACCATAGAGACGCAAGCTATTTGAGGCACCCAAAGTCGAACTATTAGCTGTATCACGGACCGTTAGTTTTACGGCAGTGGTAGTGGCGCCGATAGCTAGATTGCCAGCACTATCGAAGACGGTCAAGCCGGTCCCCGCACTATCTTGAAGATTGAGTACATTTCCTGTTCCACTAGGACCACCTCGAACAGTCAGCGGCACCCCGGCTGCATAGGTAGCACTAAGAGTGGCTGCCGGTGCGCTTAAGTAATCGCGAACAAAAGTCCCGCCAGTGCCATTGGCATCTAAAATAATGTTGCCATTACTTTGGGTTTGAAGGAGGAGACTCTGGCCGGTAATCGTAAATTCACCAGACACTGAACGAATTTCAGGCCCAACTTCACCTAAAACTATGTCTCCGGCAGCATTCATAGTCACAACTGTGTTCACGGTTGCTGCACCCGAAGCATTAATTGGATAGCCCTGGATAGTTTCCGAATTTAAAGCATAAGGAACTGTCCAAATTGGCTGTCGAGGAGTTAGCGTCTCAGCGGCAACACTAATTTCTAACCAGACATTGGCTCGTTCTGAGAAGACAGTGGCTGGAATCGCACTGCCACAGGTGCTTCCCAGAGCAGTGTTGAAAATACCGTCTTGGTCGGGAGTAATACTACAGGTGCCGGAAGTCCAGAGTTCTGTACCAACAGTCACGGCATCAAAAAGCTTAAAGTTGATATTAGTGGCGGTAGTGAGCGGATTTTGGGCGGTGTCAGTCAATCGACCTTGAAATGATAAAACTCGATTTGGGGTGACTGGCGTACTTGGATACGCGAGCGGCTGGGGAGCATCAAGGAATAGTTGTTGATAGCCAAAGATTGTCAAACCCAAGAAAAACAAGCCAATGGCTGCGATCGTCAACCAAGGAGTGATTAATTGCTGGCTTTGTTTGCGAATTCGGACGCTTAGTTCAGCTAGTTGTTCTCGGAGTTCAGCTCGGTGTTCCTGGTTTTTGCGAGCTGTAGGGTGAATCGGGGTTTGAATGGGGAGTGAGGCGGGAGTTGGACTATTTTGGTTGGATAGTAGGGATGAGATGGGCGTAGATATAGCTTGAGTTGATTTCTGAATAGGTGGTTTTTGAAAATTGCTTGATGCTTGGAGCTCTTCAAGTAAGTGAGGATTAGCCAACCAGCCAAGATCGTTTTTACTTAGGGAGTTCCGGTGAGCCCACAACCCGAATTGGCTAATAGCGGCTACTTTCCGACGAATACTCGAAGACTGAAGCCCTTTTGCTTGTTCGTTCGCAATAAAGTCACTGATTTTGGTTTTATTCAGGAGTCGATCTAGGTCAGTCGTTTGTGCAAAAAGCCAAAATTGATTGATGTCACTGCGATAATTTCGAACTGTTGAGCCTGAGCATCCATCGGCGGCGAGTGCTAATAAAAATTCTTGAAGATAGACCGACACCTGGAAAGGTGGATGTTTTTCGATAAACTGACGGACTGTTGCAATGACTGCAGGCTGGTAAGCCTGGTGAAGTGAACCGAAGCGATCAACATCGTTTACGCTCCAGATATCCGACTGGTCTTTTTTGGCCATGATTGCTCGAAAAAGTTCTTGAGCTGATTTTTTTTCTGATTCAGAGATCGAGATCATTGCCAGAAAAGTGGAAAAAGACATCAAAGCGCTGGAAAGGTAGTGATCAGATAGAGGCATGGGGCAGAGTAGTAAAAATTAGGTTGGTTTTGGGTGATAGGGTTTATCTAACCAGATTCGTTAGATGCTTTTTCTTGATGTGAGTTCCAGTGTAATTTATTAACCCCAAGACTCGCAATAGTCTGGTTCCTCAAGTAATCAGAAATGGTCTTCGCCTTCACTTTGTAGTAGCTACTCTAGAGATTAGCCATTTTTCTGAGAGTAGTTTCGCTAATTGTTTCACGCCTTTTCAACCCACTCAAATAGCCTCATTCGGTGGTTAGGGGTATTTTTAGCTTCGGTAAAGCTTCATTTTGAGATCATTTCTGGCCTTTTTTCAACTCAAAGACGGAACTGTGAATACTGTTTTAAACAGTGTAGTATGTGAAGATAAATTAAATAAAAATACTTAAACACGCTTTTTCCAGGCTAAAAAATAGAAAAGTGGATAAATAAGAGCAAATTTCTTTAAAAAATATGATTCGGGTAGAATAAGTGAAAAACTCAACAAATAATTGATATTAAAAGTAATAATAATATTACTTCTTATTTTGCAACTATATGAAAGCAAACGCCAAGAAGATCCTTCTTTTTTTATACGTTAAAGAAAATGAGCAGTACTTTTTTGCTAGTAAGTCTCTTCTGAAGATTCCGGTACCTGGTTTGAGCGAGTCAGGTCAAAGGTCTCTTTTAACTTTATTAAAGACTCGAGGTTTTATTACTCTCGAGAACATAGGTGATGAACCCCAGTATCGGATTACGGTGGCTGGCTCTAAAGCCTTAAAAACGGCTTTACCAGTCCTGATGAGGAGTCAGCTGGAGTGGTCTCGGACTTGGTCTTGTCTGGTTTTTAAGGAGGCTCCGATCGGAGACCTGCAGTTTCGTTACCTCAGAAAACTCTTAGTGAAGCATCAAAGTGTGGCTTTAAGCCGAGGGGTATATCTTTATCCCGATGCTTTTCCGGCTCAAATTTTAAGTGAGGTTGATGTGAGATACAGTAAGTCCGTTAGTTTATTTGAGATTGGAAAGTGGTTAACCGATGATGAAAGACAAATAGCAATTTCACAGTATGGCTTACTGGACCTAATTCAGAACTACTCTGGAATTAGCAGTGAGATAGAACGACTGATAGACAAGAAAAAAAGCAATAAGGGACTGAATCATCAAGAAAAAATCTATATTTCTTCGTTTTTCAACCGTTTGTATGAAATCATGTCGGAAGACATGGGTTTACTCCGTTATTATTTTCCTCAAGTCAAATCTGGAGTCGAAATTCTAATCACTTTTCAAAAACTTTGTTTAGAGCTTTTTTCTTGAGGCCACCTCCGAAGCTTTTTTTAAACATTTCTTTTTTCAGACTAAAAGTAATCCCCATCGACACAATTATTTCACTTGGGGAGAATAGCAAATAATACTTTCTATTTTCGGGTTCATATTTTTATATTGAAAATAAAATCAAATAAGTATATTTTGATATATAAATAATCACTTATCTTGCTAGGCGTTAATATCTAATCTAGATCATGCAATTAAAAAGCGATTAATATGCGTTTATAAATAATAAAGTATGTTTCGTATAAAATTCGCATGTTTTGATACAAATACTAGCCAAAACTAGTATTTGATTGAAGTAACATTGTCGGGGTCAAGGAAAGCAATTTCCTATAACTCTAGTAGCTCTTAATTCCTATTTATTAATAATTATGGGTTTTTACCAGATTAGAAAGTAGCTTTTAGTGGTTTTAAAGCAGCTTCTAGTGGTTGGAAAGGGAGTTGGAGGTTCGCGGCGGACAAGCGCATATAGTCACTCAAAGACCTAGTATCTACCTAGACACTAGGAGTTTGCTCAAGAGTAGCTTAGACAAAGAGGGAATTACCCCATCATCATCTCGCTGTAGAGCTGTTTTAGGGGAGTTAAACTGGCCAACACATGTTGACGCTTAATCCGAACATCAACCTCATAGAAGCTCAAAGGTGAGGCTTCATCCATCCAAATATACTCAGACTTTTGAAGTGACAATTGATACAAGGCTGGTCGGCCAAAGTACTTAAACTCGCCGTTACTATCGGTTAAGAGGACTGCGGCTAAACTGTTTTCGTCGATAGTAGCCAGTCGGACAATAACCTTAGCCATTGGTTGTCCGTTTTCATCCAGAACTTGGCCGGTAATAATGGGAGTTTTAAACCAGACAATAATCCGTTGACTGATCAAAAGGCCATAGAATCCCACTACTAACCAGTTCCAAATCGTTGGAAAGAGAATCACTAGAACCACTGACAAGAAAGCTAATGGGTAAACAGCCATTGAACTTCGGCGGCTGAAACTAGCTAGGAAAAGCCGAAGTTTGAGTCCCCAACGATGCTTGAGCCGCGAAACCAAGGGATCCATAGGAATTAGAAAGAGTGGCTCTTGAGTGTTGGTTAAAGAAAAATCCTCACCTCGGTAATAATCAGGGATTCCTAAATGACTGGGGCGTTGCTTTTGGGTGGGGAACCGGTAATCCTGATGACTGACCTCAATCTGATATCTCCCCGCTGGTAGATTAATCCCCTTATAGACGCCATCAGCATCAGTCACGACGGTTTCAACCAGACTCAACTCGTTGTCAGGATCGCGGTTTCTAAAAGTCAAAATAGCAAAGGGGATGCCCGCATCAGTTTCACTGTTAAAAACTAATCCTTGGGGTTTTCCGATGGGCAAAAGCCCTAAAGCTTGGAGAATCTTGAGGAATAAAGTAGGAGAAAGAGAGCCCCCAAATTGGCTAGCAACAGCTACGGTTGAGGCTAACGGGATGGCTAGCGCGACAACGGCTGCTGAAACTGGAGCTAGGCCATCAACTAAAGGTTGGAGTGACTCCAAGGCATTTTGAAGTGGCTGAGGGAGTGATTGGAAAATATCTTGGATAAAAATATATAAAACCTCCCGAGGTGGAGTAATTGGAATGATGAGTAGCGGGCTAGGGCCAGGACTGCCTGGTGGAGTTGGTGGTTCAGAAGGGCTAGGAGTTACACCAGGAGTGGGGCTAGAACTAGGCTCCGGCGACCCCGGTGGTGTGCTCGGACTAGGACTTGGGCTAGTAGGCGGAAAGATGATCACATCTTGTTCAATCATGAACTCGACGCCATTTAGAACACTAATGTTACCCGCTATATCTGTAATTAAGAAATGTAAGGTCATGACTACTCCTCGGGGAAGAATTCCGAGTTGTAGACTCCAGTTGCCTGAAGAATCAATCTGGGTGGTGAAGTTTTGAGTCGGGTCGCCAGGGATAATCAGGGTTGTTTGAACAGTACTATTTGCTTCACCCGTGGCTACAATCAGCGGCTCATTAGCAGTCAAGACCAGAGGGGTAGCGGGGATGGTACTGATATCTTGAGCTGAGATGGTGACCGCGGCGGTACCAAGTTGAGTAATTACAAAATTGGGAGCGGTACTATCAATCGTAAATGTCCACGTCACCGAATCAGTGCTGTGTGAGTTGTTGTCCCAGACTTGAATCTTCCAAGTGTGCGTGCCTTCGCTCAAAGCAGCGGTTGGGGTCAGGCTGTACCGATTTGTCCCCGAATCATAGGTCAAGACATAGTTGGGATTGACCGCAGAGCTAGTTGGAATGTTGTCAAAATAGACAGAGCCATCGATAAATAAAATATACTTACCAACGCCAATATCATCAGTTGAGCCCTCCCAGACAAAAGTTGGCGTGCTATCAGTCAGAATTGAGTTGTTGCTGGGTGAGATTAGGATCGGGGTGCTGGGTGCGGCATTGTCTGGCACTCTAGCGGTGACTGTGCGTTCACGAATTTTGGGGTTGGTAGTGAGATCTTCTCCCACATCAACACCACCTTCCTGCGCCTGAGCGATTAGGCTGAGATTAATTGAGAAGAAAGTGATCAATAAGAAAAGACACAGGCTAAGAAGTGTCAACCAAGAGTTGCTAGCAAACGTAACTCTGGGCATAACATACTCCACTCCTACGTTTCAAAATCAGTTGGAGGTTGAGTCTCTTGAGTGGGGGTTCCCTCAATTTCAGCTAAGCGTTTTTCTAGAGCTTCAATTTTACTGCGCTCATCCTGTTGGCGATGAATCAGGTGCCGACGGACAAGCATAATTACTGTAAGTAAAGCCATTACGCCAACTCCGATTGCCATCAGGAGACGGTAGGGGATTAACCAAAAAGAAGTTGTTGCTAGTGCCACTCGACCTTGAGCGCCATAACTCATGACGACTCTTGCCTGGTAGCGACCAAAGCCCCAGACTCGATCCCATTGACCTTGGTAGTCACGAGAAACATAGGGAAATACATTCATTTGATCGAGGACGATGGTATCAACCTTTTTTCCAAACAGATTGCTGATCTCCATTGTGATATTTGGCTTGATATGGATGTCAGAAACATTTTCGACCGTGAACTTGAAAGGAACTGGTCCGTACTCAGTCAAGTTTGGTAGCTGAAGATTGCGAACAAATGCTTCTTCATTAATTGGTCCTTCGACCATAAAGTAGACGAGTGTTCCGACACGTTGAGCAACCACTGATTGGGGATCAGTCTCAGGATTCCCACCTCGATTGTTAGTGCTTTGACTAGGTTCGTGCAGAATCATGGCGTAGTGACCACCGGGTAAAGCATCTTCAGGGACAGAGATCAACACACTAACTTGGGCTGTCTGTCGGGGTTGAATGGTCTGAATTTCTGGTGAAATAGTGACCCAAGAAGCTAGACTCCATCGATTTGAGACATCACTACCGACTTGAATTGGAGTCTTACCATCTTCACCAATGATGAAATCTCGAATCAAACTGTTGACCGGTAAAGCTCGGTCAGAAGAGTTGCGGATGCGGACCAAGGTTTGGATTTTTTCACCAGGCTTTGCTTTGAGATCACCATTATCACCTAGTCGGGGAGGAATAGCAGTCAAGATGATTTGATCAGGAACTTCACTCAAGACTTGACCATCGGGAGTGAAAAGACTGGCGGCTGGCTGGGAAGTACTTGCAGGTGGAGTAGTAGTTTGCTGAGCAAAAACAGAGTAACTTTGGTGACTGGCGATAAGTGCTACCAAAGTCAGGCTGAGGACGGTAAGCAAAGTCTTTTTCTTGAGTGGTGCGTAGTGGGCAGTAGTCATGGTTGGTATCTGTGGTTTAGAAAGTAGCAGTCGCGTTGTAGGTTATATAGTTTTCATAGTTACCAGCGGCCGTAATGTTTGCAGCCACAATCCGGTAACAGACATATAGATTTTGGTTATCGGCTACAGTGCTTGAGCCAAAGATCTGTTGAGCGGTCTCAGCGTTTTCAGCGTCAGCAAAGTTGCGAGCACAGAAGGTGCCGGTACAGTTGCCAGTAGCAGTGGTATAGGCGAAAGCTTCAGTGGTTGTGTTATTCACGTCATGGAGTGAGTAACCAAAACCTTTACCATTTGTAATCGACGCATTAGTCCACTCAGCACTAGCTGACTCAGTCATAGCGCCTCCATTTCCAAGAGCGTCAGGAATACAGTTGGGGTTTCCAGCTACAGTTGGGGTGCCAGCACAGGCTCCACCATCGCGACCTAACTGATCATTTTCAATTGCAGTAACCGTGAAGCCACCAGTTGCATTAGTCGAAACATTCATACTTTGAGCGGCATTAGTGAAGCTAGAAATAGATATGTCACCAAAGGGGACAGCGGTCGGTGTAGTAGTGACGTTGGTGTTGACGCCACAAGCACTGGTTCCAGTTGCCAATCCTAAGATCTGGAATGTGATTTGGGGAGCGACAGTAGCGGTAATTTTAACCGCTTCTATGACGGCAATTGAAACTGTAGTTGTATCTTGAACGGAAAGAGAGCTGTTGAGTTGTTGGACAACCACGTTATAGCTATCAGCAGTTCCTAGGGTGTGATTTGATTTAGGAGCTGGATTGATAATATTGCTAATCACAATCGGAGCCTCAGGCGAACCATCAAACTCGGTATTGACTGCTCCAGCTCCTGAGTAAGCACACTCATATGAGTGATACGTTTGTGATCCGATAATGATACTGGCAGCAGTGGCGGTTCCAGTCACAAAATCATACGTGGTGCTGACATCAGTTGGACAGGTGACGGTGGGAGCCGAGGTCGCAAAATCGAAAGCGCCACCATCGGGAATACCATCGGCGGCCGCTGCCGCTGCAGTCAGCGAAGGAACTAGAATTCGGAATCGACCATTAGCGATCGCATTCTGGGTTTTAAAACGAACAGTTAGGGCAGCTGAACTAGTAGAGACTACATCGTTGCCTGAAGTCGTGTTACCCGAGGCTAAGCCTGTAGTTACGGTAAAAGTCGAGTTAGAGCTAGTACTAGCAACAGTGTATGAACCAAGAGTTGGTCCAGCGCCAATTCGGAGAACATCACCTTCAACTAGTTGGGCTGAGGAAGTTGAAGGGTACGTCCCAGCAGTCGTATTGATGATGACGGTAGTCGAGCCAACGGAGTTACCTGAAGTTAAAGCACCGCGAAACGAAGGTCGGGGATTACTTGAGGTAATTGAAACAGTGCTCAAACTAGCACTCTTTAAATTTTGATTAACAAAACTGGAAACAGTAAAAATTCCCAAGAAAATTGGAATCGAGAGGGCCAGTTTAGTAATTTTTTTGGAAAAAGGGTGTGACATAGACAAACCACCACCTTCAGTGGAGGTCTTGCATCTAGGTTAATATGTTTGCAGACGCTTGCCAAGAGGCAACTTTCGGATAAAGATTCTGTACCCAATCAGTATGATGCAGCAAGTGACCAAGAGACCACTAATTAGAAAAGGAAAAGCGATAACTGGGTACGTAGTGGTCAGGCGATTTAGTTGGTTAGCTGAACCAAAAGCAATTTTTACTTGATACTTACCAATTAAGAAAGGTGATTTATAACTAAAAACTGTAGCTGGCTGAATCTCACCGTCTGGTTCAGCAACTTTTTCACCTGTAGTCCGGAGGAGGCGCTGACTATGAGCTAAAACTATATCTGGGAAGAAACTCCAACTACTCATGACGTTCCCATTGCTACTCAAAAGTTGGGCGCTGCCGCTGGCGACGCCAGCTAGTTGGCCTTCATTTTTTGCCCAAAGCTTAAAGGTAATTGGGCTAAAGCTATCAATTAAGTAAACACCTTCATATTTTTCTAAGCTCAGCTGACTTAAATCTTGAATGTCGGGGCTAATCATGACGATCAAGTTACTTCCGATTACACCGGAGATATTAGCTCCAGTTGGGCTGCCGTCAGCTACATTTAGATCAAGACCAGGAAATAGGAGAGTTAGGTGGTGCTCGCTGGCGCTGGCAGTATGGGGAGTTTTAATCGGGAGAGAGATAATTTTTTTCTCGCCCGGTTGAAGTTGGAGTTCTTGTTTTAGTTGAGTTGGTTTTTCGGGATCAAGGTAGGGAAAAGTGGTAAAGTCACTCAAGATGATTCCGGTTCCAGCTTTATCTGGTTCAAAGTCAGCCAGAGTCGGGGTGACGGTAACTGAGCTTGTGCCTTCATTTTCAAGGCTAACGGTCGCCACAAATGATTCACCAGGTTTGAGAGTGATATAAGCCACTGGGGGAGTGACCGATAAACTGAATGAGGTTCCACCCGGTGTTTGAGCCAAAATCGGGAGAATAGCTACTTTAAGACTGATCAAGGCTAGACTTAAAAAAATGAGGATTTTTACCATATTTTGCTTGTTTTATTTTTTTTCTTAATTATGTAGTCACTAGGCCTTATACCTAGTATCGCTAGTATCCAGGTACGGCGACGTAGACCACTCCTGTTTGGTAATTTCCAGCTGCTTGGTTGCCACTAATTCCAAGTTTATAGGTGACAGTTGCTTGACGTTGACTCGCAATGTTGGCTGAACTCATAATGACCTGCATTGCTTCTCCTAAGGAAGTGTCAGCGAACTGGCGAAAGTAGGTGGTGTTAGTAAAGTCTGCAGCGACATCATTACCAGTCATGTTAAAACCAAAACCAGGTTTGTTCACATCACTCCAAACTTGAGCTAGAACTTGGTCACAACTTCCTGCATCACAAGTAGTATCAGGAATAAAGTCAATGCCGCCAGGTGTTTGAAGGCGGTGGAGTTCATAGGCATAGACGCGGTAGCCACCGGCACCTTTAGTAGTAATTGAGAGGTTATGCGAGCCAGTCGTGGGTTGACCAGGCGAAGGAGTCCCTAAATCAATCGCATTCCGAGAGATGCTAAACCGAAAACTATCAATTTGATAAATATATTGGAAGCCTCCACCAATAAAATAGCCAGATGAACCATATTGACCAAAAGGGCCGCTACCACCTTGACCCACAGTATCAGTCACATTGTAACTAGTACTGCTCTTTTGACCGGAGGTGGTATTGAAGTTCCCAAATTGAATTAAATAAGAAGCTGATTTTAGCTCATCAGCTAGGGCTGGAGTCGGGTTGGCAACGATGATCAGAGTCCCCAGGACCAAACTTCCAATTATTCCGAACCAAGCTAGATGGTTAGGTTTGAGTTTGGTCACGAACTCCCCGGTTAATTTCTTGGTCATTTTTGGTATCAGTTATTTGAGTTTCAAGCTGAGATAATTTTAATCGGGTAGTCATTTTTTCGATTTCAACTTGGAGTAAAGCAATTTGACTGATAAGAGTAGGTTTATTATCAGCGGGGTACTCGAGGAGTTTGAGAATATATTCGAGTTTTGGTTGGATAAAAGAAGTGACAAAAGTGTTGAGTTGCTGATGAGAGTCACTGAAACTGCTGAGTAAAAATTCATCTTTGGAGAGTTCTGCTTGTTCGCGAGTGACTTCTTGATACTGAGCTTTGGCAAAGATAAAAAAGAGAAATAAAAGTGGCAAGGTAGCCAAGAGTGATAAGCTGTGGTTTGAAAAGTCACTTGAGAGAAGATAGTAGAAAAGCACAATTGAGAGGACTGTGACGAGAGCTGTTGAGAGTCGACTCGAAAAAACGACAAAAAATAGCAAGACATAACTCAGCGGATAAAGAACAGAGCTAGTTGCGCCGGTAAACCCAATCAAGAGTAAAAAGGAAAAGGTGATCAGAGCCAGTTCCAGTGATAGAGCGGTTGGGGCAATATGCCAGAGCTCAGTTTTTTTGACGCGCTTCATGACTACGTACAAGGCAATTCCAGCCACAAAAGCTTGAAGAGAGTATTGATTTAGACCGGGAATTTGAAGCCAAATATAAGCAGCAACTACAGCCACCACCAAAAATAAGGTATGCAAAAAGGCAGACATAGAGACAGTATATAGAAAAGGTTGAGAGTGGTATACTCGCATCGATCTTACATCGAGTACTATGGCAATCCCAAAAACAATTTACCAGCCTTACAATCCTCAAAGTATTGAAACTAAGTGGTTGGCGGAGTGGGAGAAACAAGCTTTATTTCAACAATCGGAAACAGCTTTAGATCAAGTAGAAGGAGATTCTCAAAGTATTGAGGACAAATTGTACTTGTTATTTGCATTTGCGTATCCTTCGGGCTCTGGTTTACATGTTGGTCACGTTGAGTCAAAAACTGCTTTGGACATCTTAGCTCGCTATCACCGGATGAAAGGCAAGAAAGTTTTTTTCCCGGTCGGTTGGGACGCCTTTGGTTTGCCAGCTGAGAACTACGCGATTAAGACTAGTATTCCACCAGCGGTCACCACCAAAAATGCAATTGATACATTCCGAGGTCAAATTAAGCGATTGGCAATTTCCTATGACTGGGCGAATGAGATTGCAACGAGTCATCCTGAGTACTATAAGTGGACCCAGTGGTTATTTCTCCAGTTATACGAAAAAGGTTTAGCTTATCGAGGCAATGGGATGGTCAACTGGTGTCCTGATGACCAGACGGTTCTGGCTAATGAGCAAGTTGTCGATGGCACCTGTGAACGATGTGGGGCCAAGGTGACTCAAAAAGAACTTGAGCAGTGGTACTTCAAGATTACTGAGTATCAAGACGAATTAATTAGTGGTTTAGATGAAGTTGATTGGCCAGAAGCTACCAAACAACAGCAGCTGCATTGGATTGGCAAAAGTGAAGGGGTTGAAATTACCTTTAAAATCATCGCCAATGGTCAAGAGATAGAAGAAGATTTAGTTATTTTTACTACAGCTCATGACACTATTTGTGGCTGTACCTTTATGGTGATTGCCCCGGAGCATCAGTTATTATCAAAACTGAAAGCCGCGATTTCCAATCAAGCTGAAGTCGAAGCTTATCTTGAAGAAACTAGAGGAAAAACTGAGCTTGATCGCCAGATTCAAAAAGAGAAGACAGGTGTCCAAGTCCAAGGCATTGAAGTTTTAAACCCAGCTACAGGTGAGAAAGTGCCGTTATTTGTGGCGGACTATGTTTTGGCTCGCTACGGAACTGGGGCGATTATGGCTGTTCCAGCTCATGATGATCGAGACCACGCTTTTGCTCAAAAATATAATATACCTATCAAGTTAGTTGCCAAACCAACCCAAGAAACTACTACCACCCAGGCTGACCTGAACTTGATTAAGTACCAAACCATTAAAGAAAATCGACATGCGTTTATTCTGACTAACTCGAGTGAGTGGAATGGTCTCAACTTTGAAGCTGGTCGCGAGCACATTTTAACTGCTCTTCGAGCTAAGGGTGTAGCCGAGGTCAAAAACCAGTACAAACTACGCGATTGGTTGATTTCTCGTCAACGCTACTGGGGAGCTCCGATTCCTATAGTCTACGATCCTCAAGGCAAGGCCCATCCGGTTCGACCTGAGCACTTGCCTTGGTTGTTGCCAACTGATGTCGACTTTAAGCCAACTGGTGAATCGCCCTTGAGATCATCGAAAGAGTTCATCGCCAGGACTGAAAAACTCTATGGTAAAGGTTGGCGACCAGAATTCGATACGATGGATACCTTCGTTGATTCAAGTTGGTACTACTTACGGTATGTTGATAGTCGAAACCCCGATGTCTTTGCTAAAAAAGAACGACTTGAAGCCTGGTTACCAGTTGATTTCTATATGATTGGGCCTGAGCACATCGTTTTGCATTTGCTGTACTCAAGATTTTTTACCAAATTTTTACGCGATCAAGGCTATCTGAACTTCAATGAGCCATTCAAGAAAATGCGTCATCAAGGCATGATCCTCGGACCAGATGGTCGGAAGATGAGCAAGAGTAAGGGGAATGTGATCAATCCTGACGAAGTGATCAATAAATTTGGCGCTGATACTTTACGTGTCTATGAAATGTTTATGGGTCCGATTGAAGCTGATAAACCTTGGGATATTCGGGCCGTGGCCGGGGTTTACCGATTCTTAACTCGACTATATGGGTTAGTAACGACAGCGACAACTCAAGGTGAAGTCGCCCAGCTTGATCAGAGCCATCAAGTGAGTTTGCGCTTGAAACGGAAGTTCCACCAGACGTTAAAAAAAGTTGAAGATGATATTCCTAAGCTTAAGTACAACACCGCGATTGCAGTGATGATGGAGTTAGTTAATGAGTGGGAGACAGCTACTCAGATTACTCGATCAGAAGAAAGCAAAGTTTTGTTTTCGCCAGTTGAGCTAGGGGCTTTTGTCAGGATGATTGCGCCCTTTGCACCTTTCTTGGCTGAAGAGCTGTGGCAGATAGTAGAAGGCAAGGCCGCGAAAAGCGTTCACTTGGCCACTTGGCCTGAACACGATGAGGCGTTAGCTGCGGCTGAGAGTCTTTTAATCCCGATTCAAGTTAATGGTCGAGTCCGAGCTCAGCTCGAAGTTTCAACTGAGCTCAGCCAAGATTCAGCGGCAGTGATTGCTCAAGCTAAGGAGCTTGAGAAACTTCAAGTTTGGTTGGAGTCAAAGACCATTCTCAAAGAAATTTACATTCCCGGCAAAATTCTTAATTTTGTGATTCAGTAATTTTGAGTTTCTTACTTTGAGACTACGTTTCTTGCAAGGTTGTCTTCGTATAACGGAGACATGTTTACTCACCTTTCTCACTTCCTCCATCAACTACGACAGTTAGATCGGCTTTCATTGACCTATCTAACCCTATTAATAATCGGGCTGGGCTGGGTTTTTTTTGGTTTAGTGCTTTTGACTTTTAGTAGTCGCAATCAAGTAGAGCTGAGTAATTCTCAGGAACAATCGGGGAGCGAGAGTGAGCTTGGGCAGGTAATGATTGATGTCTCAGGGGCTGTTCAAAAACCAGGTGTATATAAATTGAGCTATGGTTCTCGAGTAGCAGAAGCAATTAGCGCTGCTGGAGGGCTCAAACCAGAAGCCGACAACCAAACTTTGATTCAAAACTTAAACTTGGCCGAAAAAGTAAGCGATGGTCAGAAAATTTTTATTCCTTTCTTTAGAGCGGAACTTAAGACTGAGGCGGTGATGAGGACTGCTTCTGAGTCAGAAGTTATCACCACCAATTCTAACTCAGCTTTAATTTCACTTAATCAAGCTTCAGCCAAAGAGTTAGAAACTTTACCGGGAATTGGAGCTAAAAAAGCCAATGATCTAATTGCGGGGAGGCCGTATACCAATCTTGAGTCTGCTCAAACTGTCGCTAAGCTCAGTGATGCTCAATGGTTGGAAATAAAAAGTCAGTTAAAACTATAAAGTGGGCTGCTAATTATAGGACTTATAAAAAAGTATCTAAAGGTGACAAAAAACCTAAACTGTAGATAAAAATGAAGTACTTAAGCCAATGATGTCTTTTTTGTTATAAACAGTATAGTTTCGCTTCATAGAGTAAAGACCTATATTAAATGAAAATAGATATATTTAAATACTTTTTGATCATATTTTTAGTAGTAATAGTCTATTTACTAACTGCGGTAATAAATTACTACCCGAAAGATATAAATAATTGGCTCCAGGTAGTTATTCCGGACTTTAACTACTCGAGTATTTACTCAAGAGAAAAAGCTAAATTGCTCTCTTTGAGTACTGCTTTTATTCAACCTGGATGGAGGAAAAAAATAATCCTTAGTTTTGGCGGTCAGCCAATAGTTGCTGATAGTCATAAAAATATTGAAAAAAGATTGATTGATAATGATAATAACCTACTATATAAAATAGTTACTTCGGTTAAATTATGGATGGATAAACTAAGCAATTCCCTCAAGAGACTAAAAAACCTCTTCTCGAGCCTAGTTATAGGCTATATTCCTGATCCGATAGCTGGACTCCTCTTGGGAATGATTTTTGGTGGTAAATCAAACCTGCCTAAGGATTTAGAGCACTTTTTTGAAGTTACAGGGATGTTGCATATTCTATCTGCTTCAGGGTATAACGTTGGTTTGATCGTTGGGTTAGCTCAACAATTTTGGAGACGTTTTTGCAGTTTGCGCTTAGCGACCTTTTGGATTCTGATCAGTCTACTACTGTATGTATTATTAGCTGATGCAACACCATCAGTAGTTAGAGCTGGTTTAATGTTGGGTTTGCAGATCTTAGCCACACAACTTTTTCATCGGTCAGCTCAAGCTTATTGGTTACTCTTACTTTCGGCTTTAGGTATGATTTTCTGGAGCAGAGACTATCTTGAAAGCTTGTCTTTTCAGCTTTCAGTTAGCGCTTGTTTAGGGTTGATTCTTTGGAGCTGGGCGCTCGGTCGGCCAGAAATCTATGATTTATCAGTCGGTGAAACTTTTTTCAAACCTGAACAGTATTTTCTCTCTTCTATTTCAAGCTCATTGCTCAAGTATTTAAAAGATGCTGTGATCATGACTTTTGCGGCTCAATCGCTAAGTTGGGCAATTCAGATTGTTAATTTCCAAACCCTTAGTCTAGTCAGTTTGCTGGCCAATCCAGCCGCTATCTGGTTAACGCCTTGGTTGACCACTGGTGGGGTGTTTTTTATTCTAGGAGCGCTGATTCTAAATCAGTCTTTGTTAGCTAGAACATTTTTATTACCACTCTTAGCTTGGCCTTTGGTTTTTTTGAGTCAGGTTTTGCTTCTATTAATTCAGTTTTTTGGTCAATGGGAGAGTGGGGTCCTATTATTTTCAGCCAACCAACCCCGGTGGTTCATCCCAGCCTGGTGGTTAGCTATTTTTTTGATCGCTCTTCTTTTCAAACGCCGTCGTTCTATCTGCGAAAGAGCCTGGTATGTCACTTAGAGTACTGACCATTAGTTTTTTAAGTATGTTTTTTTTAATCGTAACTTTAGCTTTTTACCTCAACTGGCCAGATAGATTTTTACATGTCATAGCTTGTGATGTAGGTCAAGGAGATGGGGTTTTAGTCACCTTTGGTTTTACCCAAATCTTGATTGATGCTGGTCCAGATGAAAAAATCTTGGCTTGTTTGCGTCACTACCTTCCATTTTGGGATCGGAATCTAGAGATGGTAGTCGCGACTCATGCTCACCAAGATCACATTGGCGGGATGCCTAGTCTTTTTAGGCAGTATCAAGTCAGTAGCTTGCTCTTGACAGCTCAAACTGAGCGAAGTGATGATTTTAGGGAGTTTAGAACGGCAGTAAGAGATCTTCAGCAGCAGGGGACTATTTTACTGGCTCCCAGGCTAGGGAAGCAGATCTCACTGCCTGAAAATATGACACTCCAAGTTATTTGGCCTCTCAAGACTCAAAATCTGAATCAGCCTTTTTTAGAGCCATTGACCGAAACAGAGTTATCGGCCTACTTTGAAAAAAATGCTGACCAAGAAAAAACGGCAAACGACGGATCGATCGGTCTTTTATTGAAGTATGGAAACTTTAGTTTTTTGGCGACGGGAGACCTTGAAGAGAAGAGTGAACAAACACTCGTAGATAGTGGTCTGATAACAGAAGTCGATGTCCTAAAAGCCGGCCACCACGGCTCTAAAACGAGTAGTACGCTCGCTTTTTTGAGTCAGACCCAACCCGAAATCACCCTCATTAGTTGTGGTCAAAAGAACAGATATGGTCACCCACATACTGAAACCTTAGACCGGTTGGAGGCGGTCGGGAGTCAGGTCCTCCGAACTGATCAACTTGGTCACATCGAACTCCAGACCAATGGTGATCAAATTTGGTTTTCTCACGTTTCTCAGACTCTCTAAAATTCTCTAAAACAAAATTAAATCTAAGATATGGGTTTTTTTGTTAAAAATCTACTCTAATTACTCTTCCATAAAATAAAAGAAGTGACAAGTAGTAAAGTCAATTTTTTACCTTATTTTCTTCTTTTTTAGGCAGTTGCTCTTTAAGATACGTTTTTTTATCAAAAATAGAGGTGTCCAAATAAAATACGAATCTTATTTTCTAATTTAATTATTCCGAACACTATTTGTTACTCAATAAAATAGGTTTTTATAAAGTATTTATATTTTTTCAAGAACACTTTAATTACTCAATTTATTTCGCCTTATTTTCGGCTATATCAATGATTTAACTCAGTTGTATTTTTTAATAACTCGAGTAAAATCAAAGTATGACCCCGACCACTCAGTTAGAAGTTATTTTTTTAGCAGCTTTGCGAGAGTTGCAACTCGAGTTAAATGGTTCCTTAACTTTTGAAGTTCCGAGTAACCCTGAGTTTGGTGATTACAGTACCAACCTAGCCATGCGCCTTTTTGCTCAGCAAGCAAGTGACTTGGATTTCAAAGCTGCATACCCCAACCCTCAGACAGTGGCCAAAGCCATCCAAGATCTTATCTTGGCTGACATCAAATTGAGTCCAAAATCGATAATTGAGGACATTTCTATTGCTGGTCCTGGCTTTTTAAATATCAAGTTGAGTACATCTTTTTTGATGGAGCAGCTACTCCAAATGGCAACCCACCTTGATAGATTGATTACCCAACCTGATCGAGGCAAAACGGCTATTGTTGAGTATTCATCACCTAATATCGCCAAACCTTTTACGATTGGTCACTTGCGATCAACTATTATTGGGGAAGCAGTTGCTAATCTCTTAGAGGCCAAAGGTTGGACGGTCAAACGTGATAATCATCTAGGAGACTGGGGAACTCAGTTTGGGAAACAGATTTATGCCATCAAAGCTTGGGGTGACGAAGCTGAGATTGAAGCTTCACCTCAACCGGTCAAGAAATTGGTGGAGTTGTACGTTAAGTTTCACGAAGCGGCGGAAGTCGATCCAACCCTGGAAGACGCCGCTCGAGCTTGGTTTAAAAAACTAGAAGATGGTGATGCTGAAGCTCGCCGCTTATGGCAAAAATGTATCGACTGGTCTTGGAAAGAGTTTGAAGGTTTGTATCAAAAACTGGGCGTGACATTTACAGAGAACAACGGCCGTGGTTATGGTGAGTCTTTTTTTGAAGATAAGATGACTGGGATTTTAGAACAACTAGAAAGTAATCCTCAGATTGATTACCGGAGTGGAGAAGATGGGGCCAAACTGGTTTTCTTCCCCAACGATGAGTTGCCGCAGCTGATGATTATTAAAAAAGATGGGACCACGCTTTACGCGACCCGTGATTTAGCGACTGACTGGTTCCGACTTCAAACCTATGGTTCTGACATCACAATTATTAATGAAGTTGGAGCGGAGCAAGCTCTTTATTTTCAACAAATCTATCGGATAGAACAATTATTGGGTTGGTACACTGCGGTTCAACGGGTACATGTCAAACACGGTTTATATCGTTTTAAAGATAAAAAAATGTCGACTCGCAAGGGCAATGTCATTTGGTTAGAAGATGTCTTGAGTGAGGCTGAAGAGCGAGCCAAGCAACTAGCTGTACGGCCTAAAACCGGCAGTTCAGAGAGTGCGGAGGCACATACATCGTTGCTTTCTTCAGAAGAACTTTTAAGTAACTCGCGAGCCATTGGTTTAGGGGCTTTGAAGTGGAATGATCTCAAGCGCAGCTCTCATATGGATGTGGTTTTTGACTGGGATGAGATGCTGAGTATGCAGGGGAATTCAGGCCCTTACCTTCAATACACCAATGTTCGCTGTTTAAGTATTTTAGAAAAAGCTCAAGCTACATCAGATGATAAAAATAGCTCTATTGCTAATCATATTGATCCATTGCTGTATATATTGATGCCTTCAGAAAAATTGATTATTCGTCAGTTACTTCAATTTGATGAGATAGTTACCAAAGCGGCCACTGAGTTTGCACCTCACCATTTAGCTACCTATTTATACCAATTGGCACAGAGCTACAACTCGTTTTATAACACCCAGCCAATTTTAAGTGCTAAGGTTCTACCAGCTGAAAAAACCGTTCGGTTGGCCTTGACTGCTACTGTTCAGAGAGTGATTGAAGAAGGTTTGAAGCTTTTAGGAATTCAGACGGTCGCTAAGATGTAAGAGGTGTAAAAACCGAGTGCTACAATAGGAATCCATGTTTAATCATACCCTCACTACTCTAGATTCTGGCCTGCCAGTGATTACCATTCCAATGCCATCAGTTAAGTCGGTGACAGTTCTGGTTTTGGTTAATACGGGCTCTCGTTACGAAAAACCCAAAGAAGAGGGGATTGCTCATTTTTTTGAACACATGGTTTTTAAAGGGACCCAAAAATTTCCTGATGCCCAGACTTTAGCGAGTACCGTCGATGGAGTGGGGGCTGATTTTAATGCCTTTACCAGCAAAGAGTATACCGGTTACTACGTTAAGTCAGCCAGCCAGCATCTCCACTTAGCTTTGGATGTGGTTTCTGATTTGCTACTCACACCTCAATTACGTCAGTCAGATATTGATCGCGAAAAAGGAGTGATTATCGAAGAAATTAATATGTATGTTGATAGTCCAGCTCGTCATATTAATGATTTGTTTGATCGAATGATGTTTGAAGGCTTGGGTCTGGGTCATGACATTATTGGCAGTAAAACCACCGTTTCCGAGTTCAAAACGGCTGATTTCCAGCATTTTCTCCAACAGTGGTATGGTCATGGAAACACGTTGCTCGTAATGGCAGGTGACGAAGAAGTCTTGCAAGCACCGACTACAGTTTCAATGGTCAGAGAACTTTTTAGTAAAGAAACAGGGGAGCGGATCAAAGACAAGGTCAAACTTCAACGATACTTACCGGCCGTCCCACTCTCGCCAAAAAGAACACATATTGAGTTCAAAGAGACAGAGCAAGCTCACTTTGTTTTGGGTTGGCCAGCTATCAATCGATCAGACCCCCGACGTTATGCATTATCGCTCTTAGGCACAGTTTTGGGTGGCAACATGAGTTCTCGATTATTTACTGAAGTCCGTGAGAAACGCGGCCTGTGTTACTACGTCCATGCTGATAATGATCTATACCACGATGTTGGTGTCTTTGGGGGTTCGGCAGGTGTTGATCCAAAACGAGTTGAAGAAGCGTTGAAGGTCACGATTGGTGAGTTTGAAGCGGCAGCCGATGGCTCTCGGCCGATTACGGCTCTGGAGCTCCAAAAAGCCAAAGATTATGTAGCCGGCAAGATGGTGTTGGGCTTTGAAGACAGTGAGTCAGTGGCTCAATATTATGGAATGAAACAGTTGTTGTCAGGCGAAATTCAGACGCCAGAAGAAGTGCTAACTAAAATTAAGAATGTGACACTCGAGGAAGTAGCAGCCGTGGCTGAAGTCTTGGTTGCTGACCACGAACTCCGATTAGCAGTGATTGGTCCTTTTAAAAAACCAGAAATCTTTGGAAAAATTATCGCCTAAGGTTACTAGATCTATAAAGTATTGAGGTAGAGGAGCATTACTATGAAGACACAAAGAACGGCTGTTTTAGTCAAGCCAGACGGTATGCAACGGGGTTTGATCGGTGAAATTATTGGTCGATTTGAACGTAAGGGTTTGAAGCTGATTGGCTTGAAGCTCGTCAGTCTTTCCGATTCTCAATTATCAGACTGGTACGTTGAACACAAAGATAAAAGTTTTTTTGGTGACCTAAAATCATTTATGGGTTCAATGCCAATTGTGGCCATGGCTTGGGAAGGCATCGATGCTATCCCAGTGGTCCGGAAACTAGTTGGTACCACTTCAGGCCGCGAAGCCGAAGCTGGCTCGATTAGAGGTGACTTCAGTATGAGTCAACAACTCAACTTGATTCACGCATCTTCAAGTGAGAGCGATGCCAACCGTGAAATTGGGATTGTATTTGGTCAAACCGAACTTTTTGAGTACCCAAGTGTCATGAACGCCGTGATTTATGCTGAGTACGAACGGAAAAGTTAAGTCTTTAAGGTCGAGAAAAGTGTAGTCAAAAATAAAAAAGCGCTCCCTTTCGAGGTGGCGCTTTTTGGTTTGAGTGGGGTGTCTTCTGTGCCTCCAGTAGGAATCGAACCTACATCTTAAGTTTCGGAAACTCACATTCTATCCATTGAACTATGAAGGCAAGAGGAGTCAGGTTATCTTAATTTGTAGTTATTATAAATCAAATGTGCTCCCACCGGGAGTCGAACCTGGATTTAGGGTTTAGGAAACCCTTGTTCTATCCGTTGAACTATGGGAGCCAGCGGGTGAATGTCTCTCTGCTATGGTCGGAGATCGCGGACTCGAACCGCGGGCCTCTGAGTCCCGAACCCAGCGCTCTAGCCATCTGAGCTAATCCCCGGACGTTGGTGAGATTTGATTATACTGCAAGAAATTTTGTCCACAACCTTACTTCAAATCAATCGAGTAGAGGTTGTCTTGGAAGTCACTGCCGAACGAAGTCAAGATAAGTAATTTACTCCCATCAGGCCAAGGATAGACGAAGTTATTAGAGTAGGGGCCAAAGTAGACGGGTGTTTGGTTAGTGCCGTCATATTCCTTAATTAAGATTTGGTTATCAGCGTTGTAGACTAAGTGAGTTGAATCAGGAAGCCACTGGAAAGTAGTGGTGTAGAGAGAGGTGTGATAGCTATTGAATAAGTTAACAGTCTGAGCTGAAGTAGTTGCTTGCAGTCGCCGGAAGGCCGCGGGTGAGGCTTCTAAGGTCAAAGGTTGACGGTTGAAGAGGTCGAGGGCTAAGAGATGCTTATCAGGTGAATTTTTGACTGGGTTTTCAGTTCCGACTTTGAAGTTAATATCTTCTTTTCGATCGTAGACATAAATTGATCCTGGAGTGAGGGTTCGTTCTTGGAGTTGAGTACTTCGAGCTGGCACTGGTGGGGTGATACCTTCGGAGATCGTAACCACTTGGGTGGCAGTATAGAGTAATTTTTCTTTATCTGGTGAGAGGTATACATTCTTGGCTGATTGAGTAGCCAAAGTGATGATTTCTTTAGGGAACTTGACCAGATATTGGCGCTCACGAATGTACATATCTTCTTCCCACTCGCTCAAAAGTTGAGGACTTTGGAAACTGGAATCAGCTAAAGCTGCTAGTTCGTTCTTTCGACTCAAATCAAGCACAAATTGACGAGTCGAAGTGCCGGCTGTGGTTTCGACAAACATCAAGACTTCACTACTATCTGGTGACCAGATAAATCGAGCTTGGCTGAGATCAAAGAGAGGACTGGTCTCGACAATTTGACGTGGTCCGCGTTGGAAAGACATTCCAAGACTAGAGTTGAGCTCCATGACGTAGAGTCCATTTTTGGTGGCAGCTGACGCAGATGCGGTGTAGTAAAGAATTTTTTGTCCGTCAGGTGAGAGTGATACATTTTTAATACCGGTGAAGGTCAAAGGAGTCAAGCTAGGGGTAGTGGGGAAGAGAGAGGCGTTTGTTTGAGTAACAAGCTCTTTTTGAATACTTAAAAGTTTTTTCCAAGGAGCATAGCCATCTTTAAGAATTTCCACGGTGTACTCACCCGGTGGTAAATAAAGAGTATCATCAGTCGCGGTTACTAATTTACCATCAATCAAGACTTCGGCTCCGGTTGGAAATGAGTTAGCGCTTAGGAGTCCGCTGTCGGCGATAAAGCCCTGGCGTGATATTCTATAACTGCCCTTGGCAAACTGAATTGCTACCAAGGCTCCAACTACAATCACGAGGAATGAGAGAAAAGTATAAAGAACGCGTGGGTTCACTCGTGCAGGCATGGGTATTAGTATACCATCAGAGACTTGAGTTTTATGCGAATTCCTTTTTTATCATCTATTGTTCGAACCGTCGGTATTGATCTGGGAAGTACTCAGACTCGAATTTGGACTGATCAAGAGGGTTTAGTTTTAGAAGAGCCAACTTGCATTGCAATTGAGACTCATACCCGGAAAGTCTTGGCTGCTGGTGAAGAAGCCAAAGCTATGGAAGGGCGAGTTGGCCAACAAATTACTGTTTCTTGGCCAGTCCAGGCAGGTTCACTCTATGACATGGATATTGCTCGAGCGTTATTGAAAGTTTTTCTCCGGAAAGTTTTGAAAAGTAGTTCATTTATTCGGCCAATTATGATGGTTAGTGTACCAGCGGCCAGCACTGATTTAGATCGGACAGCTCTGACTGAGTTGTTGTACTCGGTGGGTGCGCGGCAGGTGTATACCATTTCGCAACCTTTAGCGGCAGCCATTGGTTCTGGAGTTCCGATCGCTGATGCTTCTGGCAGTTTCATTCTCCATATGGGGAGTGGGCGAGTCGAGGCGGCGATCATTTCGTTGGGCAGTCTGATTGCTCATGAATCAACCCCGGTGGCGGGCAATGAAGCTGATGCGGCTCTTAAGATTGCTGTTCGTGAAGTAGCTGGTTTGACGATTAGTTTAGTGACAGCAGAGAAGCTTAAAAAAACGATTGGGACGGTTCTAAACTCTCCCCAGCGAGAGATGTTAGTGACTGGTCAGGATGTAGTTGGCTTTTCACCTAAAGAGGTCAAGTTGACCTCAGCCCAACTCCAGCCGTCACTCTCCCTTTTAGCGATTCGCTATGAACGGATGGTCAAACGCTTGTTTGCTCGGATCCCGCCTGAACTAACCAGCGATGTGATTGATAAAGGGATGTTGCTTTCGGGCGCCTTTGGTCAGCTGGGTGGACTCGATAGTTACTTAGTGACTCAGTTGGGGATTCCGGTTTCGGTGGTCGAGAAACCGGACCACTGTGTTATCAAAGGCATTGGAACTGCTCTCAAACACTTAGACTTATTTAAAGAAAGTTTGGGCTATCAAAGTTGAGATATAATAAATGGTATGTCAAAAAAACTAAAGTTAGTTTCACTCAATATTGAAGCTCATCGTCACTTAGAAGAGCGAGTGCTGCCTTTTTTAGAAGCTGAAAAACCAGATTTTATTTCACTTCAAGAAGTTTTTGAAGTTGATGTGCCATTGATTGAGCAACGGTTAGGGATGAAAGGCCACTATGTGCCGATGGCCAATGTGACCGAGACGAGTTTTCATATTCGTCACGCCTTGGGAAACTGGGGTGTGGCTCAATTTACTCGGTTACCAACGCCAACTCAAAGCTCATTTCACTACATTGGGACTCCCGATCGCTTGCCGATTTTCTTTGAAAATAATGAACCAAATGCCATGAATCGAGTTTTTGTTTGGTCTCAGGTTGAGCATGAAGGACAATCGTTTACTTTGGGGACGACTCACTTCACCATCTCTAAGCACGGAGAGTGGAGCCAAGAACAGCAGACTTCGCTTGAAGCATTACTCAAAGGTTTGGAGCAGTTTCCTGAGATAATTTTTTCGGGTGACTTTAATGCTCCCCGGGGTGGGCAAATTTTTTCACAACTTGCAGAGCGTTATACCGACAATATCCCTCCAGAAGTTACCACCTCAATTGATGGTCAGTTTCATAAAGCCGGTCAACTAGAATTGATGGTTGATGGTTTGTTTACTAGTCCAGAGTACCAAGCTTCAGAAGTCAAGGTTGTAGGGGGAGTGAGCGATCATAAAGCAATCGTGACCTACTTGAGTAAAGGACAGATATGAGAATAATTGGCGGCCTTTTAGTGAGTATGATTGCGGTTGGGATTACATCCTACCTTTTGCCAGGGGTGCATGTGGCTGACCTGCTGTCACTTTTGTTAGTGGCGGTTTTTCTGGCTTTGGTCAACACAATCTTAAAACCAATTTTATTGATTTTAACCTTACCAATTAATCTTCTGACCCTTGGTTTGTTTACCTTTGTTTTGAATGCGTTGCTAGTTTTGCTAGTTTCAAGTTGGGTGCCAGGTTTCCAAGTTGATAGTTTCCTCTGGGCTTTGGTCTTTAGTATTGGCTTGAGTTTGGTTAATACTTTGTTGGGTGTCTCAAGAGTTTAACTGCAGTTTTGAATTGGTTACCTCGATCTTTGTAGTCTTTGAATTCACCAAAACTGGGACTAGCTGGGCTGAGTAAGACGACATCGCCGGTTTGGGCGAGCTGAGCGGCTTGGGTGACGGCTTTAGCCATAGTTGTGACGTCAATCAATTGGGGGAGAGCCAACTTGGAGTGAGTTGCTTGGTATTTTTTAATTTCAATACTTAGTCGGTCGCCAGTCGTGGCAAAAAGGAAAACAGCTTTGACTGATTTAGTAACAATTAAGGCTGCTAACTCAGTGAAGTCTTGGTGCCGTTCGTGACCACCGGCCAATAAAATAACTGGTTGAGAAAAAGCTTGGACTGCAGCCATCGTCGCTTCCGGCAAAGTTGAAAGTGAGTCGTTGTAGTAACGAACTCCATCAACTTCTGTTACAAACTCGAGTCGATGCTCAAGCGGAGTATAGCTTTGAATCGCGGCGGCAATCTCCAGCGTTGGAACTGCTAGGTGTTTAGCAATCGCAATTGCGGGCAAGACATTCTGGAGATTATGGTCGCCGACTAAAGGGATGGCTGAAAGCTTGATGATTGGTTCATCTTGGTAGAGCAACCAGTCATTAAAAGTTTTGACTTGGAATGGCAGCTGGTGGCCTGGACTGAGTTTGGCCAACAGACGAGCTGTTGTTAAGTCAGGGTTATAGATGACAAAGTCTTCAACTGTTTGCCAACGAGTGATTTGGCTTTTAGCAGCGAGGTAAGCTTCAAAAGTGGGGTAGTAATCAAGATGTTCGGGCACAATATTTTGAACTACGGCCAAGTTGGGGCTCGTTTTTAGGTCAGCTAGTTGGTGAGCTGAAATTTCGAGCACAATATAGGTAGATTGAGTAGTTTTCTTGAAGTTAGTAATTAGATCGAGTGGGGGAACTCCAATATTTCCACCTAAAAAAACTGAAAAACCAGCTTTTTCAAGAACTAAGGCTATCAAAGAACTAGTCGTACTCTTACCTTTAGTGCCAGTGACCCCAATTGTGGTGCAGTTTTTACTTTCTAAGGCAGTGGCGTCGGTGTTCAAGAAGTCAAAAAACAATTGAGTATTAGAAGTAATCGGCTGGTCGGTTTTTTGGAGTAATGGATGACTGGGAGGAAGGCCAGGAGTTTTAATGATGATCGTATTGTCAGGTAGTTTTTGTAGACTTTGGGTGGTGGAAAATGAGACTAAAAGATCGCTTTCTATAATTTTAGACCATTTTTGATCTATTTTAGCGAGCGGCAAATCATCAACCAGCAGAAAGTGGACTTTAGGCAAATGGGTGCGCAAAAAATGGTAACTAGACCAACCCTCACGACCCAAACCCAAGATGACTAAAGTTTGATCAGCTAACTGACTTAAAGTCCAAGGTTGATACATAGGGTTATTTTCTTTCCATAAAGGTAGCTAAAGCTGGTGGCAAAGCATGATGACTACTCCAACTGGCAAGTAGGGTGGTTGCCCGGTGGTCAAGAGTAGTTTCTTGGCTCAAAATTTCCGTTTGAATGGCTTGAAGGAGTGGGGGTAGGATGACTCCAGCTTCTTGGTACATTTGGCAACTCAGATAGAATGCAATCAAGCTCTCCTCACGCGTACCCACACACTCGAGAGGTTTTTTTTGACCATAGCCCGCTAGTTCTTGAGCAATCGGTAAGAGATCCAAATCAGCCAACAGGTTTTTACCAAATAACGTTTCCAACTTGGTCGGATTAATGAACGGTTGGAGGATTAAGTAGGCAAAAAGACACTTTGAACACTCGCCACACCAAGTATTAGTTTTCTTACCTCGATTGCAGCTCCGGAAGAGCCGATGATAGACCGGGAACTGAGCAAAGTATTGGGCAATTTGGAGCTCAGACCAAGGTCGTAAGAGCGAGAAGTACCAAGGTGAGCCTGGTAAATACTGCGCAGCATACGTTTGAAAAGCTTGTTCAAAGGCAAAGGATTTTGAGTATTGATGATTTATTTCAAAGCCATGGAACACTAGATTGCCTTCGTTTGAACTTTGTTCATTGGAAAGGGCGACAAAGTGATAGTCATTTAGGTGAGCAACAAACGTGCTTAAGAAGGCCACTAAGGCTGAAAAAGGGGTGTGACCGTTCAAGAACCCATCAGCATTCATCTCTGCTAAAAGCGGGTCAATTTGGCGGTGGACAAAGAGTTGTTTGGTTAGGCCACTGGCTTGAGCTGTGTCTTGATTGGCGGGAGCGGGATTGAGATGGAAAGCCGCGAGCTGAGAGGTGAGTGGTTGCCAAGCTTTGAGAAGTTCTAGAGTGACGACTGAATCTTTACCACCACCAACTGGAATTAAAATTGAGTCTTGGTTAGTAATTTCAGGTGGGGTTGGTGGAGGTGGTAATTTTTCGAGAGTGGTCGAGTCGGGAGGAGTGACCGATGAAGTAATCGTCACAAACTCAGTCGCAGTAAAGTCAATTTGGTTAACAAAAAAGAACTCACCCAGACCGTTAATCAATACTTCTCGCCACCAAATCTTTTGGGCTGGATCGAGGGGGCCGGCCTCAACAATAATTTGAGGTGAACAGGTTGTTTTCCAGTAACTTAACATCTCGACTAAGCCCAGATTAAAAACATAGGCATCGACAACAGCTGGAGTCAGTTTGGCTAGATCAGCAGCCACTACGCCGTAAATTAGTAACTGGGGATGAAAGCGATAGGTGGGGCTTAGTTCATACTCGAATTCAAGCTCGAGGCCTTCGGAAGTGACGGTATAAGCAAAGCTCTTATAATAGAAGCGAGGAAATTGATGTCGAAGTTCTGAAAAAGTCATACCTTTATAGTATAGCTTAAAGATCTTATGATTCGAACTGGCTCTGAATTTTTTAAACGCTATTTTCTCTAGATAAAATATGTTCATATTGCTGAATAAAGAAATATGATTTATTATCTATTTCGTATTTTATTAGTCTTTTATACTTCGGTTTTTATTTGTGAGCAATTACTACACCCATATATTAGGCGAAGAATAAGCTGCGTGGTCACGCAAAGTCAGAGTTTGTGTAAAAAAAAGGCGATTCTTTTGTTCGAATGGTTTTTTTGAGGATAATCGATTACACTTTATTCTGGTGTTGTTCGTGTCTCTAGTATAGGAAACCTCAAGATAAAACATGAAAAAGATTGATCAGAGCGTCAAAATAGTGGGTTTGAATCTGGATGGCACTTCAGAGTTTGAAGTGCTAAATAAAATTCAGAGCTGGATCGAAAACTCGAGTAAAATAGCCTATATATTTACGCCTAATCCAGAGCAAGTTATCTTGGCGTGGAGAAATCCCTGGTTTCAACCAATTCTAAACCAAGCCCGGTGGTTACTCCCGGATGGGGTAGGGCTTGTTTGGGCCAGCCAGTTTAAAGCTTTGATCACTGGAGAAGTTGCTCTAGAGAGAACGTTGCCCGGTAGAGTTATCGCTGAAAAATTACTTACTTTTGCTCAGACCCACCAGCTTAAAGTTTTACTGGTTGGAGGGCGGAGTTATGACTCTCAGGTACTTAAAAATTTGGGGGTTACTTGGCTGACTGGGTATGAAGATGCGACGCGACCAACTTCAAACGAAGAGGCGATGGTGCGCAAAACGCTTACGACTCTCCAGCCGGCAATCGTATTGGTTGCTTTTGGAGCTCCGCAGCAAGAAAAATGGTTGATCGAACATCAAGAACTCCTCAACCAAGCTCGGGTCAAAATTGGGATGAGTGTCGGGGGGACATTTGACGTCTTGACTGGTAGACTTCGACGACCACCTCAAGTAGTCACTCGATTAGGATTTGAGTGGTTGTACCGTTTGGTGCAAGAACCTTGGCGTTGGCGCCGTCAAAGCCAATTACCTTTATTTTTCTGGATAGTTTTGAAAGATATTTTTACTCGAGATAAAAAGTAAAAAGTGGATTGAAATTAATCTTCGTCAGTCACATTAACGCCGAGTAACCACATGACCGCTTCTTTTTTATAACGGCGATCACCACGCGAGTTGATTCTGATCGCAGGTAATTTGCCTCGCTTGCCCCACCGTTTGATAGTTAAAGGTGAAACTCGTAACAGATCGGCTACTTCACGGACAGTTAGCAAGTCAGGTAAATTATTAATATCTAGTTTATTAGCATCATCAGCCCGACCGGTTTTTTTATCTTCTAAAGGGGGAATCATTGATAGTGGGTTGTCGGTCATGTCGATCTCCTGTTTTTCTACAAGCCTATAATTTTAAGACTTGTGGTGGTAATTCCTAGTTTTATTTAGTTTGATGTAGATACTTAATTGGCCTCTAACTACATCAAAGAGAGTGTTTTCTAACGTAACACTAGCAGAGTGTGAATAAATGGGTCAAGGGGCAGTTTGTTTGAAAATAGGCCAAGAAAAAGCTGACATCGAGGAGGATTTTAAAAGTAAAAAAGACGTATTAATTATTGATCCACATTTATGTTTGAGATTGTTTTGGGTCGGGGAGAGAGTTTTATTTTTGCTTTAAAAAGTAATTAACGAATGCAACCCATAATATTTTTATCAAAAGCCCATAATTTATTTATTGTGAATAACTTGGGTATTGCTTGAGAGAAAACAGAAGAGCATTCTCCGCGACCTGACTGGATAAAAAAATCCCCCTGCTTGCGCAGAGGGATTTAAAATTTCGAAGTTCGAAAGTTTGAGTTGAATTACTTGAGTTCAACTACACAACCTGCTTCTTCTAAGACTTTCTTAGCGTTATCAGCATCTTCTTTCTTAGCATTCTCTAAGACAGTTGCTGGTAATTTCTCGACGAAAGCTTTAGCTTCACCCAAACCTAATTCTGGTTTGAGAGTTCGGACAGCTTTGATCGCACCGATTTTGTTAGCACCTGAATCTTTGATGATTACGGTGAACTCGGTTTGCTCTTCAACTGGAGCAGCAGCGGCAGCGCCAGGCATAGCACCCATCATCATGGGAGCGGCGGCAGTGACGCCAAAAGTGTCTTCTAAAGCCTTGACTAGGTCAGAGACTTCCATTAATGACAGTTCTTTGACTGCATCAACGATTTTTTGAACACTGGCAGAGAGTTGTTTTGTATCGTCTGTCATAGGTTCCTTTCGTGTAGCTTTTAGTTAGTATTACTGTGTAGCTACGTTGTATTAGTTAGTAATAACGATAAATTCTAGTAATTAGGCAGTCGCTGGGGTTTTGCTGGCAATTGCTTGCAAAACATAGACTAAATTACGTTGTGAAGCTTTCAGGACATTGACTAAGCCAGTACCTGGTGACTTCAAGCGGGCTAAGAGCATTGAAATAAGTTCGTTCTTACCTGGTAGAGCACTGAGAGCTTCAACTTCGGCAGCTGAGAGAACTTTGTCAGCTAATTTACCCTGTTTAATAGTTAATTTGTCGGTGTCTTTGTGGAATTGAAAGAGAGCTTTGAGAGCAGCCACTTCGTCTTGGTACGAGAGAACAACGGCGTTCATGCCATTGAGCGAGTCAGTGAATTGGTCTTTGCCGAGTACGATATTGATCAACGTGTTCTTGGTGACGAAAATTTCGCCGCCAGCAGCACGCAACTCATTGCGAAGTTTGACTTGGTTGTTGACTGTAGTTCCCGAGTAGTCAACGATAGCCACTGATTTGGCGCGGGCAACTTTTTCTTTTAAAAGTTCGACTTGTGCTTGATTATGTTGATTTGGCATAAATAGGTACCCTTTCTAGTAGTTCCCAGTTTTTGACTAGGCCTCCAGACATAAAAAAAGTCTGGGGTGTCCAGACTATAACTGCCTTGTGGGCAATACGGAAAAATACTGTGTAGAGTATTCCTCGGCGTGACTTATGGTTTTTGGCTGTAGGCTAAAAACCGCGCGCTGTCTTGGGACTAGGGGAATTATATCACGGAGTAGGACATCTGCAAGCTGAGCGGAGAGATAAGTTGACAAGTAACTTTAAAAAAATCACTTTTTTCCGAACCGAAAGAAACTAGAAAAATAAAATAATAAGTGTTCATTATTAAAGTTTTAATTTTATTAATCAATCTAATTTAATTTTTTTTATTAAATAATAACTAGATAAAAGTTCAAAAAAACCGAAGTCACTCACAACTCAAGCGAGCGTGATACTATAAGAGATTCTATGAAAATAATCCTTTCTGGTTCGATTGCAGTTGATCGAATTTTGCATTTTTCTGGTCACTTCAAAGATCAAATAAAACCTGAGAAGTTAGATGTGCTGTCAGTCAGTATTTTGCTTGATCAATTACTAGATACTCGAGGTGGAATTGCAGCCAATATTGCCTATGGTTTGGCTTTATTGGGTGAAAAACCAGTTTTGTATGGTTCGGTTGGTCAGAATTCGCGTTCTTACATGGAAGATTTAGCCAAGTTAGGTGTCGAGACAAACTACGTGCATTACTCAACTGTTCCCACCGCTAGTTTTACAGTCATGACTGATCAGGCTGACTGCCAGATTGGTGGGTTTTTTCCCGGAGCGATGAGTGATGCTCAAAGTTTGGATTTTCATGAGTTTGGTGAGTCCAAGTTAGCTGAATCAGTTGATCATGAAAACGAGAACTTTATCGTTATTTCACCTCATGACCCAGCTCAAATGGCGCGTCAGGTTTCGATTTGTACCGAGCAAAAACTCCGTTTGTTCTACGACGTCGGTCAGCAGGCAACCAACATTTCAGGGACCGATATTCAAGCCGGGATAGAGGCCGCCGAGTTACTGATCGTCAACGAGTATGAAATGGCAGTTTTAGTCGAGAAAACTGGCTGGACTCAAGCTCAAATCTTAGAAAAAGTAACAGTTTGTGTGGTGACTTTGGGTGAAAAAGGCAGTTACCTCTACCAGGGTTTAAATAAAGAGCAAACTGCGATTCCAGCTTTAAAGGTAACTCAGGTAGTTGATCCAACAGGGGCGGGGGACGCCTTCCGAGCCGGCTTTTTATATGGATATGCTCGTGATTTAGAACTCCAAACTTGTGTTCAACTAGGCTCAACCTTGGCTGCTTCGGCGATTGAACATCAGGGAACTCAAACGTACACGGTTGCACTCGAACAATTACTGGCGCGTTGTCGTCAAAGCTATGATACATTCACCTTATGACCAAATCATCACCAGTCGACTATAAAGTTAAAGATATCTCTCTCGCTGAGTGGGGGCGAACCGAAATCACTTTAGCTGAGAAAGAGATGCCAGGTTTGATGGCTCTTCGGGCTGAGTTTGGCAAAATAAAACCTCTCAAGGGCGCCCGAATTGCTGGCTCTCTCCACATGACGATCCAAACCGCAGTCTTGATTGAAACGTTGCAACTTTTAGGAGCCGAAGTCCGTTGGGCTTCGTGCAATATTTTTTCAACTCAAGATCATGCGGCTGCTGCCATTGCGGCGACTGGCACGCCGGTTTTTGCTTGGAAAGAAGAAACTGAAGCCGAGTATTGGTGGGCAACTGAACAAACATTACTTTTTAAAACTAAAAAAGGTGAAGTCATTGGCCCCAACATGTTGCTCGACGATGGGGGAGACCTGACAGGTTTAGTGCACACCAAGCATCCGGAAATGTTGGCTGAAATTAAAGGTGTCTCCGAAGAGACGACAACTGGAGTTCATCACTTATACAAACTTTTTTCTGAAGGCAAACTTAAGCTACCTGCGATTAATGTCAACGACTCAGTTACTAAATCAAAGTTTGATAATCTCTATGGTTGTCGTGAGTCGCTGGTTGATGCGATTCGACGAGCAACTGACATTATGTTGGCTGGTAAAGTGGCTTTGGTGGCTGGGTTTGGCGATGTTGGCAAAGGCTCCGCTCAATCACTACGGAACAACGGTGCTCGAGTAATTGTGACGGAAGTTGATCCAATTTGTGCGCTCCAAGCAGCCATGGAAGGCTATGAAGTCAAACGGATCGAAGATGTGATCGATGAAATCGATATTTTTGTGACCGCGACTGGTTGTAAGGACGTGATCCGAATCGAGCATATGGAGAAGATGAAAGACACCGCCATTGTCTGTAATATTGGTCACTTTGATGTTGAGATTCAGATTGATGCTCTCAATAACTATCCCAAAATTAAAAAACAAACCATTAAACCTCAGGTTGATCTCTACACTTTCCCAGCCAAAGGCAAAGTTCCCACCCATCGTTTAATTGTGTTAGCTGAAGGTCGGTTGGTCAACTTAGGATGTGCCATGGGTCACCCTTCATTCGTGATGTCAAACTCATTTACCAATCAAGTGTTGGCCCAGATTGAGCTATTCACCAAAAAGTATGAAGTTGGTGTGTATGTTTTACCAAAGCATCTCGATGAGAAAGTGGCTGCCCTGCACTTAGAGCAGATCGGGGTCAAGTTGACCAAACTCAACTCCGAGCAGGCAGAGTATCTGGGGATCAAACGAACTGGACCATTTAAAGCCGAGATGTATCGTTACTAATACAACTCAGCCTGTCTTGTATGGTATAGTATGCCTAATGTTTTCTCGAAATCTGATTGTTCAAACTACAACTACTAGCCCTGCAGGGGAGTAGTTTTGGTGGTGATCAGCCAGAACAGAATCTCCCCCAGCAGGGAGATTTTTTGTTTTAAGTACCAAATTGGTCCCTTACGGGAAAAATGATCTTCAGTACAATACTTTTATAAAAGGAACTCATGTCAGAAATACACAATGTCGAATATTTAGAAAAACTTCGCCACTCGGCTGCTCACTTGTTGGCGGCAGCGGTGATGGAGCTCTGGCCAGATACCAAACGCACGATTGGCCCGGCGATTGAGAATGGTTTTTACTTTGATTTTGAATTTGTTCAACCAATTTCAGAAGCAGACTTTCCAGCCATTGAAGCCAAGATGAAGACTTTAGTCAAAGGTTGGGCTGGTTTTGAACGCTCAGAACTTGATGCGGAAGCTGCCAAAAAAGAGTATCCAGACAATCAATACAAACATGAGCTAATCGAAGAGTTCGCGGGTGAAGGTCAGACCTTAACTTTTTACAAATCAGGTGAGTACTCTGATCTATGTCGGGGTGGGCACGTTGAAGATCCGGCGGCCGAACTCCAACACTTCAAGCTTCTGTCAGTGGCTGGTGCGTATTGGCGGGGTAACGAAAAAAATCAGATGTTAACTCGGATTTATGGCACGGCTTTTCCCTCAGCTGAGGAGCTAGAGGCATATTTACTACACCAGGAAGAAGCCAAGAAACGAGATCATAAAAAACTAGGCAAAGAACTCAACTTATTTGTGTTTAGTGAGACAGTTGGTAAAGGTTTGCCACTTTGGACTCCTAAAGGGGCGACGGTTCGCCGCGAGTTGGAACGGTTTATTGTTGATGAAGAACTGAAGCGCGGATACCTCCATGTCTACACGCCAGATATTGCCAATCTTGAGCTCTATCGCAAGTCCGGTCACTATCCTTACTACAAAGATTCAATGTACGCCCCGATCAAGATTGACGACGAAGAGTACATGTTGCGGCCAATGACATGTCCGCACCACTTTGAGCTGTACGATAGTCAGCCTCATTCATATAAAGAACTACCGATGCGGTTTGCTGAGCTGGCTAAACTCTATCGTTATGAACAATCAGGTGAGCTAAGTGGTTTACTCCGGGTTCGTAGTTTCTGTCTGGCCGATGCCCACATTATCGCCATGAAATCGCAAGCAGAAGCTGAAATCAAAGGTGTGCTGGAACTAATCGAGTACATTGCGGGTATTTTTGGACTCAAAGCTGGCGAACACTATCACTATCGCTTATCGCTAGGTGATCGAGCTGATGAGAAAAAATACTTCAAAGATGACGAGTCGTGGGAGTATGCCGAAAATGTCTTGCGTTCGGTCTTGATTGAACGAGACGCACACTTTGTGGAAGCGGCCGGAGAAGCTGCTTTTTACGGGCCCAAAATTGATGTTCAAATGAAGAACGTCAATGGTAAAGAAGATACTGCGTTTACCGTTCAGTATGACTTTGTGATGCCGAAACGCTTTGATTTAAAGTACATCGATGAAAATGGTCAAGAACAACAACCGATTGTGGTTCACCGTTCATCGATTGGCGCAATTGAACGAGTGATGGCTTTCTTAATTGAGCACTATGCTGGAGCTTTTCCAGCCTGGTTAGCCCCAGTTCAGGTCAAAATTTTGCCAATTGCTGATCGCCATCTAGCATTTGCCCAAAAAGTTGCTCAGCAACTTCAATCAGAGCAAGTTCGCGCCGAAATTGATGATCGATCAGAACGTTTATCGGCTAAGATTCGCGATGCCCAACTAGAAAAAATTCCTTACATGTTAGTGGTGGGGGATAAGGAAATGGAGAACGATTCAGTCGCTGTTCGGAGTCGAGCTGGTGGGGCCCAAGAAGTAGTGACCGTAGCTGAGTTCAAGGCTAAAATTCGCCAAGAAATTAACGATAAAGCCTAACCAGGCTTTGCCGCCAACAGGCGGCAATCAGTAGGTAGGACCTGAACCAAAAGCGCACCCGAGAGGGTGCGCTTTACGTTTACAGTAAAAAAAAGAGTGAACTATTGAATCGCAACTTTAACACTTGGACTCATGGTCGCTGATAAGTTCAGCTTGAGCATTCGACCTTTGAAAGCATCAGTTAGAGCAGTCAAGTTGGCAACTAAATGTTTAGTTTCCATCGACACTTTACCTAAAGTCACGTGCATCAAAGGCGCTTTTTTCTCAGACTTGAGAGTGGTTTTACCACCTTCAAGCTCAGCTTTTTTGATTTCTGGCTTATCGGTGATGGTGCCATTCTTTGGGTTAGGCATTAAACCTTTAGGACCAAGAACGCGAGCCAAGCGAGCCAATTTAGGCATGAATTGAGGTGAAGTCAAAAGCACGTCGAACTCAATCACTCCTGACTCAATTTTGGCCAATAAGTCTTCGTCAACAATGGCGACGCGGACTGTTTTCCCAGTTGAGTGAGGGAAAGTAATCGTTGCACTTTCACCCTCAGAAGTTAAGAGGATGTCAGCGGTGACTGTGCCATCAAACTTTGAGTATGATAGTTTTTTGATCAACTCAACGGCAGCAAAGGCATCATACGTTTTGGTTTTATCAACCTGAGAGCGGACCATGGTGTATTTTTGACCGCGGGCGCGAGCTTTTTTACTTTTTTTAGCGGCTTTAGTTTCAGTTTCACCGGCTTCAGCACCTTCAAGGTCGGTGTTTTGACCAGGATGATCTTGATCACTCAAGATTTTCACCTCGTCTACTTTAGCGGACATGTCAACATTTTTGTGGCTACCCATATACTTGCTCCTTAAGCGATATCAACGCCCATACTTTTGGCGGTACCCATCACGGTTTGGATGGCAGCGTCGAGGTTGGTCGTGTTTAAATCTGGTAATTTCTCGGTTGCAATTTGTTTGACTTGATCCATGGACAATTTACCTACTTGTTTAGTGCCAGCGGTTTGACTGCCAGCTTTGATCTTCAAAACTTGCATGATCATGGCTGAAACTGGTGGTAACTTCAGGACAAAGGTGAACGAACGGTCTTCGTAGATCGTGATTTCAGCTGGAATGGTCTGACCACGCTTATCAGCAGTCGCATCGTTGTACTTCTTTAAGAAGTCCATCATGTTGATACCGGCTTGACCTAGAATTGGACCAACAGGAGGCGCGGGATTAGCAGCACCAGCTGGAAGGTTGAGTTTGAGGACGTTGACGATTTTTTTGGCCATATTTTTCCTAATCGTATGTTGTTATAGATACTGACTGATAGCTAAAAAACGGGAGAAAAAGGAAAAATCGTTCTACTAGAAGCAGTAGAACTTGTTTTCGCAAACCTCTCGTGGGCTAGCTCCCTCAATGTTTAAACTGCCGAGGTGGGGCACAATTAGACGTGAGTATAGCACAGAGTGGGCTAAAGCGTTACTAGCAGGTAGTTAGGTTGTTTGCGGCTGACAGTACTTAGTGAGCCAGGCAACTATTTTTTCACCCTTTAAGCCATCATTATCAACTGCGATACAGAAGCGGACAATTTCCGATTGAGGGGCGGTTATTATGTACTCATGGTAATTCAAAAAACGAACCATAATGGCATAGGCAGTTCGTTTATTACCATCAAGGAAAGCGTGATTCATAACTAATGAATGAAGTAGGGCTGCTGTTTTTTCAAATAAAGATGGATACAAGTCTTCACCACCATACGTAGCTTTGCAGCGCTCAAGAGCTGAGTGGAGTAAAGTAAAATCACGAATACCTTGTTTACCACCAGCTGTCTCGATAATCCGTTCATGAATATAAAGGACTTGTTCAATGTCTAAAGTTGAGTAGTTTGTCTTTTTCATAGGTTGGCCAATTCCTTAAGAGATTGGGCATTTTCCTTGAGAAAATTTTCAGTCCACTTTGTCAGTTCTGGTGTGAGTTTTGTACTATAAACAGCTTTTTTTTCGGCTAATTGGAGGGGTCGACCTTGAGAAGCAGCGTAGGTGTCGGGGGTAGCAAAAGTGACCGAGGAGGTATCCTCATCATACTTAGCAATCAAGTCACTACCATCTTGTAGTTGAGATCGATCAACAAATTCTCGGTCCAAAGTTACCGCATAGCTATTGCCAACTTTAATAATTTTTTGATTTTTGATCTTGAGGTCTGCCATAGATAGCTCCTTACTACAGTAAAAAAACCAAACGAATGGTTGCTAGAGACCTATGTTAGTACATTTTGTTATAACTGTCAAGAATTTTGGCTGGAAAAATGAAGTTTAGACTTTTTGAACTTGCAAGAAGTCGAGTTCAACTGGCGTTTCGCGACCAAAGATACTAACCAAGACTTCAACCTTGCCTTTTTCTTCATTAATAGAGTTGACTGTACCCAAGAAGTCGTTGAACGGACCATCAACGATTTTGACGGCTTCACCATCGACGAACTCAGCTTTGAATTGAGGCGCAGCTTGAGTCATGTATTTCTTGATCGCATCGACTTCATGGCGAGGGAGAGGAGTAGGCTTGTTGCCCATGCCCACAAAACCAGTCACACCTTGAGTGGTCCGGACGGCCAACCAAGCATCGTCGGTTAACTCCATCTGGACTAACATATACCCTGGGAAGATTTTTTCGTTAACGGTTTTGCGTTGACCGCGTTTAATTTGAATTTTTTCTTGAGTTGGGATGAGGACGGCCAAAATCTTGCCAGTCAGACCTAAAGTTTCTGCCCGTTGCTTCAATGTTTCAGCGACTTTGTTTTCGTGACCAGAATAGGTGTGGACTACATACCAACGAGCTTTTTTGTTATCAGCGTCAGAAATAATCACCATGTTTGGGGTGTTGACTTGCACTTCTTGAATTTCTGGCGGGACGAGGGGTTGATCGGTAAACATAACTTTTCTTCGGATTTTCAGGCCCGGTTTTGAGTCTAACGGCTGATAAGGAAAGCAATGAGTCTTGAGAACGCAAAGTCTAACCCACCAACGTATAAACCAACTAATACACTTACTACTATAACTAAGATTGTCATGTTGCGAGTTTGGGCGAGAGAGGGCCAGCTAACTTTTTTCAGTTCCTGGATCACTTCTTGAACATACACAACCGGACTAACCATAGGGCGTTATTGTATCAAACTTTAGCGGAAGGCGAAATATGCTGAGTTCTAAGTGTTTGAGCGAGGGTTATCAGTTGGTAACTGGATCCCTTTTTGTTTCAGCCGCTCCATCATACTCGAAGGGCTGTTGGCTGGTGGTAAAGCCTGGGTCTGTCGAACTAAAGGTGCAAAGGTTGGGGTTGTTTGGCCAGTCGTAATAGTTTGACTTGGTGTTTGTAATGTTGCTGGTGGTTGACTCAAATTTTGGGTCGGGTTAGTCATAGCTGGAGTTGGAATGAGTGGTCGACTAGGCATCACTTGAGGTGGTGGTGTGAATGGTCGAGAAGAAGGAGCTGGAGTAATCACGGCCGGTGTAGATGCTTGCGTAGCTTCTCTTTGGCGTAAGGCATCAATTTTGGCTTGGATATCATTTTCATACGCCTTACCTTTTTGAGCTTGCTGGGCTACTGGTTGTTGGACTCCACTCCGGCGACGAGTTAAGTTAACAATAGCGATCAAAATCACCAAGACGAGCAACCCAATTCCGGCTGAAAGAGCAATCATGGGGAGGGATGAGAGACTCCAGTTATTAATGACTGTTTCAGCTGGTAAAGGAGTAATGACTGGTGATGGCTTGATAGTTGGAACAGGTGAAGTACTCAGAACTAAAGGTGGGACCGAGGCAGTTGGTTGAGCTGAGGGAGTAGCAACTCCAGCTTTGGTGCCAGAACCACTGGCTGTGGTGGAGCCGGTTCCGGGCTTAGTGGTAGAGCCTGAAGTGGGTTTGAGATCAGCTTCGGCGGGAGTCCCTTTGCTAGGTCCGACAATGACTGGATAGTAGACAGTTGAAACAGTTCGTTTGGTTGGGGCACTACAAGAAGTACTACTGGGGTTAGTTGCTAACCGACAAGCTCCTTGGAAACAGCGCATGTTATTAGCGCACTCATCATTACTAGCACATCCTTTATTACAGTTTTGGGCAATCACTTGTTGTTGAGTCATCGTTGTCACGGCACAACTAGCGCTATCAGGGTTACTTGGTTGGCGACAGCGGTTATAGAAACAGGTGAAGCCAGTTTTACACTCTCTTGTGTCAGCACAGTACTCATTGCAGCTACGTTGTAAACCCTTATCGTCCGGCACATCACAACTACTGTTAGTTGGGTAAGTAGCTAAGCGACAGCGATTTTCAAAACAACGAAAGCCAGCTGCACACTCTTTATTGTTGGCACACGTTTCATTGCATTGTTTAAAGCTAGAACTAGCAGTTGATCGAGTAATGCTATAGGTGATGGCTTCATTTGGGTGGAGTTGGTCGCCACCAACGCTCGAGTTTACAACTTTAGCCAAAGATTTTTCGGCATCAAAATTAAGACTTAAAGTACCTTGTCGAGTAGGGTAGAACTGGAGTTGGAGTAAACCCTTAGGAGTAGTACTGACAAAAGAATTGCCGGAGAACTGTGGAACAGCAATGATTGAGATCAAGAAGCCATCACTTGTTTGCTCAATTTCAGTCTTAGTTAGTTGTAAATTGGTATTAGGTAGTAAGACAATTCGAGGTGAGCTTGTAAAAGTATGAGTAATCAGGTTGAAGACCAATTCAAAGCGCTCAACATTTGTGTTTTGAGTGTTGGCGTAGATCGAGAGCGCATGGTCTCCGTTACTAGTGTTGGCAGTATACGTAGTCGAAAGTTGGACTTTGCCATCAGTCACAGTAGCTTGAGTTCGAACGTCTTCAGTTGAGACCCGAAGTGGTTTTTGGAAGAGTAGTAACCCGACTGCTCCGGCTAAAATCAAAACTAATGACAACACTGTTGCGGCTAAAGAAAAGTAGGCGTTGGCGGTTGTTTTGTGAATCGTGATAAGGCGAGGCATTACTATTCATTTACTCATAAACCTCTGTCGAGCGCAAGCTATCAATTTTAATTTGATTTTTATTGACAGCTTCTCGTGCTAGAGGTATGCTTCCTGAGATTGATTCTGGTTTATACCAATTAATGTAAGGAGTATTGATGTCTGAGACCGCTAAACGAGTTCGAAAAGCCATTATTACTGATGCTGGGTTTGCGAGTCGGTATTTACCAATCACTAAAACTGTGCCTAAAGCCATGCTCCCCTTGGGTAATCGGCCAATCATGCAGTTTATTGTTGAAGAGTGTGCTGCTGCTGGGATGGAAGAAATTATTATTGTGTCTACGCCTGAGGGAAAGCCGATTTATGAAGATTACTTCAATAACAATGTCAACCGAATTCGTAAGCAACTAGCTACTCAAGGTAAAGAAGATCGCTACGAACCAGTTCAACACGTTTTAGACTTTCCTAAAATAATTGTGATCGAGCAGGATCCAAGTTTTCCGTACGGGAATGGTTCGCCAGTCGCTTCAGCCCAAAAATTTGTTGAAGGCGAAGAGGCGTTTTTAGTTCTTTATAGTGACGATGTGGTTTTTGGAAATCCTGGCGACGCTAAGACCATGGTTGACGTCTATGAACAAAATCCTGATGTAGCTGGTGTGATTATGGCTCAAGAAGTCAGTCCTGAAGTGGTAGATAAGTATGGCATTATCTCGTTTAAAGCTGGTTCTGATCGAGAACTTGATAACATTGTCGAGAAACCTGATAGAGGGACCGAGCCTTCTCAACTGGCTTCATATGGTCGCTATTTGTTGAAACCATCCATTTTTGAACACTTAAACCCCAGCAACTTGGGTAAAGACTCAGAACTGTGGACAGTCGATGCGATTACGCATGTAGCCAAGCAGCAACGGATTTTAGTCGAACCAACCAAGGGACTATGGATGACGACTGGTGATCCTGAGAACTACTTCAAAGCGCACTTGATGTTTGTTTTACGCGAAGAAAAATATGGTTCAAAGATTGCTAGTTGGGTGCAAGAGCTGCAAGCCAATCAAGTTGGCTAGTGCAGTTTTTCATACCTTTTTCTTACACTTTTCTGCTGGTTATAAAAGTAATTTTATTTTAAAGTGAATGAAGTTTAGTTCTTTGACATTTGTGAGTGAGGGGTAAAAGAATTTTCCTCGATACTTTTATCCAATCCGGGTTTATGTATTGTCCAGGGTGCCTGCGGGCACACCGGCGTACTACCCACCTGCTAAAACAGGGGGAATGGATTGCCCCTCGCTTACAAAGGTTAAGGTTATTTTCATTTTTTTCACTTGAACGAAACCCTTCTTTCATTTCCAGATTGAGAAAATCGATCGAGTATAGTAGGCTACATGCTTGGTATGCCTTTGTAGCTCAGTTGGTAGAGCGCAGTCTTGGTAAGACTGAGGTCTCGGGTCCGATTCCCGACAAAGGCTCACGAGAGAGATGAGAATAAAGTTAAAAGTTTTCGAGGTTTTCAATTTTCACAGCCCGCAACACAAATTTTTTTATTTTCAAGAAAAGTGAGGGATTAAATTACCGAGATAGTAGAGGAAAATTTTACGAGCCTTCTCAGGGATTCGGACCCTGGACCTCCTGTTTACAAAACAGGCGCTCTAACCAGCTGAGCTAAGAAGGCGACATTGACGCAACCGAGTGCCAGGTCTAGGATTCGAACCTAGGAAGACGAAAGTCAGCAGATTTACAGTCTGCCCCCGTTGACCGCTTGGGTAACCTGGCGGTAAAAGATGAAGTTGAAGTATATCAGATCCATTGCTGGACTGCTTGAGGTGGTTGGGGGGAGAATCGAGTTTTTCCTTTGACTTTAAGGAGTTAGAACTTTATTCTAGTCAAGATGCTGAGTTTTGTGTATACTATCGAGTCTGAACATAAAAATGGAAGTTGAGTATGGCAAAAAAGAAAAAAGGACCTCGCCAAATCGTGGGCTTAAAGTGCAAGACCTGTAGTAATTTCAACTACTTGACTGAGTTCAACAAAAATAACGAGTTGTTGAAGAAGCAAACTACCAATGAAAGTACTTTCCCTCTCAATAAGTACTGCAAACGGTGTAAGAAGAGCACTCCTCACGTTCAATCGAAGAAGCTTAAGTAATTTTCTCTTGAGTAATTTTTTTTCGGATAGTCTCAGTAATTTTAGCTGCGCCATGTAAGAAAAGTGGATCAATATTTTGGGCGGCTGTCATTGCTTGGGTAATCCAGCTCCCACTTTGGTCAATGGGGGTCATTAGAGCTTCAAGTTGAGTTTCTATTTTCTCGACCTCTGCGGGGCGGCCAATCAATCGTTCCTCAAAGACCTGCCGAATATTGTGTTCCCACTCACCCCATTCATCCAGAGTGAGTAAGAAACAGCCGGCGCCAACCGCGTCATAAGCCATGTCACCTGAGGGTTTGGTAATAAAACCATCAGCCCAGGGGAAACCGTACTGCATTAATAATTCATTGGCATTCACGATTTGAGGATGATAGATAACCCGAAGATCATGGTCGGTTTGATCAGCTCGGCCGACCGCCACATGAGCCTCACGGCCCATTTCCTGAACCATCTTTTGAATATCTTTCTGAGTCCCGGCGTAAACCAGAAGCTCAATTTGAGACTTTTGTTTACGCAATATCGGAAATAAAGCTTCTAGAATCAACCTAATTTCATTCTTATTTGTTCCCAAACCACCAGTGGTGAGGCAGAGTTTGAGAGGACCCTGGTGCCATGGTTTTTTACTCGTTCTTTTGGCTATAATTCGGGGATCAACAGGTGGGCCAGTAACGATGACGCGGGCCGGATCAACTTTTTTTCCAATCAAAGCTGCTTTTTCCAAGAACTCAACTTTGGTTTTTTCATCAAAAACACAGAACGTCATGGTCGGCCGCTCGGCGTTGTTTAAGTAGTCGTAGCGGACATGGGGATCGGTGATGACCTGAACGACGGTTTTGCCTTGTTCAGCTAAAATATTTCCGGTTGCTATGTGGAGCGAGAGGATTGGGCGCTTAATATCTTGCGTTAGGTAGAGTAGACCAGGAGTAATACTTTTCAAAATAGGTAGGTTATTCCGAGCAAATTGGTCGACAAAATCTTTCAAGCGTTTGAGTAATGGTTGGCGAGCTAACGTTTTCCCAATGATTTCCGTCAACTGAATCTTTGACCACTGATCTCGAGTCACATAGTTGGTAGGGTCAATACTCCAGGCTAGAGTCGGATCAATTTTTTTACCCCAAATTTGGGCCGCGACCGCGAGGGCCATCGAGTAGTGAGCCCGCGAAAAAACCACATCGGGCGTGACTTCATCAAACGGTAGGTTAAACTGCTCTTTGAGATCCTCTTTAAAGGCAGCAGAAACCGTCACAATCGGTACTTCAGTTGTTTCGAGATAGTGCTTATCAAGCTCAAGAGCTTGGGCGAGAGTCGGGTCAAGAGTGGACATATCTTCATTAGATCATGTTTTAAAAAGGGTCACAAGTAGCCTCAAGAGCTGTGATAAACTACAGATCACGTATTCTTGAATAAACGTGGATTAATAGGGCCGTAGTTCAGCGGTAGAATAGAGGTCTCCAAAACCTTTGACGAAGGTTCGATTCCTTCCGGCCCTGCAAATGAAAGTTTCCAAAATCGATGCTGCTGAAAGACAATTAGTTACAGCTGTTAATATCTTCTTTGAAGACAAAGATCCTGTCTCTGTCCATACTTTAGCATCCGCATCTCAGGACCTTTTGAGAGGACTAGGAAAAACTAAAGGCATAAAATCATTTATTAAAGATGATTTGGAGAAGATAATAAAACCAGAGAAAGCAGAAGAAGTTTGGATTTTGTTTAATGCTGCACAAAATCACTTCAAACATGCAAATAGAGACCCAGATTCGATATTAGATTTTTTGCCTAAAAGTAGTGAATATGTGATATGGGATTCTTGTTTAATGTTAGAGAAATTCAAAAAAATTCCTCATGACTTAAAAATTTACGTCCTGTGGTTTAGGGTGAATAACTTAGATATTTTTCCTCCAATTAAAAAAGAACATATAGAGTTGATGAACCGTTTAATCAGAAGAAATCGGGAAAAAGGAAAAGAGTTTTTTAGATCTTTACTTCTTGAAAAGGGAAATGTATCTTGAGTAGAACTTAGTAGTTAGTAATTATTAACTAAACAAGTTCCTTCTTACATCTTCCACCAGTCCATGCAGAGAGATAAGACAACTCTGCTAAAATACTCTCATGGACATCAAACCTCTCCTAAAAGAAGCCGAGCAACTTCTCAAGAAAAATCCTCGAGATGATATTCATGATCTTTCTCATCATCAATGTGTTTGGTCAAATGTTCAGACCCTAATTAAGTCAATCAAAAAACCTGTGAACCTTGATGTTCTTCAGGTAGCTACGATGTGGCATGATGACCCGCTCCCCTAATAATACGCAGTGACTGTAAAATAGCAGTACTGCGAAAGGGGGCAACATGGCAGGAATTTCTAGTGAGGTAAAGGCTGAGATATTGGTAAAAGTCAAAACAGGCCAAAAAGTAGTAGAGCTTTCAAAGCAGTATGGAGTGAGTGATAAAACAATATACAACTGGTTGCAATG
>Ga0163154_10000824_pt1 | contig 48220 bp, 40 predicted proteins | sample OliLakLV19MP9P1_FD_148649 | JGI IMG/M metagenome (GOLD analysis project Ga0163154, IMG submission 148649) | Freshwater microbial mat bacterial communities from Lake Vanda, McMurdo Dry Valleys, Antarctica - Oligotrophic Lake LV.19.MP9.P1 | ecosystem: Environmental > Aquatic > Freshwater > Lake >...
TAACGACACCGTTTCAACGCGAATATGTCCGTTTAACGATGAAAGTGAGTCCGCAAGAAGACCGCAAGCATATTGTAGAAACATTGGAAGATGCTGAAGCCTTCATCGTGCAATTTTGCGAAAAATATCGAGAATTTATCCCCACAATATAGCAATAAAAAACACCCCAGAACGGGGTGTTTTTTTAATGATTATTGTTTTTCGCCCACTAATTTTTTCTGTGCTTTTACCGCTTTGAGGCGCATTTCGTTGTTCAAAATGCGTTTACGCAGGCGAAAGCTCTGTGGGGTGACTTCGAGCAGTTCATCTTCTGCCATAAATTCGATAAAATCATCGAGACTCATATCACGCGGTGGCACTAAGCCATCGGTGGTTTCTGATGGTTTGGCGCGGAAGTTATTCAGATGTTTCGCTTTGGCGACATTGATGCTCAAATCTTCGTTGCGGATGCTCTCGCCAATCACCATGCCTTCATAGATTTCTGTGCCTGCGGGGATGAAGAACGTCCCGCGTTGTTGCAGACCCACAATTGAATAGGCGGTGGCGGTGCCATCTTGGTCGGCTACCAAACTGCCAAATTGACGTTCTGGCGCTTCGCCTTGTAGCACTTCATAACCATAGTGCAGGGTATGAAGCTGACCCATACCACTGGTGGCACGCATAAATTGGCTATGGAAACCAATCAAGAAGCGGGTTGGCACAAGGTATTTTAAGAAGGTTGTGCCGTGTTCGGCAGTCATATCCACCATCTTACCACGCCGTGAACCCATGAGTTCAAACACGATGCCCGTGCTACCATCTGCCACTTCGACATGAGCTTCTTCAATAGGTTCTAGGGTTTCGCCTGTTTCTGGGTCTTCCATAAAGATGACCTCTGGCTTGCTCACCTCAAATTCGTATCCTTCACGGCGCATGGTCTCGATGAGGATGCCCAAATGCAACTCCCCGCGACCAGGTTCTAGGGTTTCGCCTGTTTCTGGGTCTTCCATAAAGATGACCTCTGGCTTGCTCACCTCAAATTCGTATCCTTCACGGCGCATGGTCTCGATGAGGATGCCCAAATGCAACTCCCCGCGACCACTGACCACAAATTTCTCGCTACTGATACCATCTTCAACGCGGAGCGCCACATTGGTGCGCGTTTCGCCATAGAGACGTTCACGCAGACGGCGCGATGTCCCCCAGCCTGTTTTGCCTTCACGTCCAGCAAATGGGGATGTATTCACACCAAAAGTCATGCGGACGGTGGGTGCTTCTACGCGGATAGCGGGCAATGCCTCTTTGACGGCGGGGTCTGCGATAGTATCGGAAATACTGATGACATCAATCCCAGAAAACGCGACAATTTCACCCGCTTTTGCCTCTTCAATCTCGGTTTTGGCGAGATTCATGTAGGTATACAAATATTCAATCCGCCCATTGACACGTTGACCTTCGGGCGTGATGCGGACAATATTCATGCCTTTTTGGAATTTGCCACTATGGACACGTCCAACACCAATTTGACCCCGATAATTGTCATAATCGAGTGTTGTCACCAACAAGCTGGCGGGGGCTTCCATATCTACCATTGTCATAATCGAGTGTTGTCACCAACAAGCTGGCGGGGGCTTCCATATCTACCAATGGGGGGGCAACTTCTTTGACGATGGTATCGAATAGGGGGGTGAGGTCGTCTGCGAGTGTTTCGGCAGTATAACCAGCCCGTCCTTCAATGCCAACGGCATATACCACCGGGAAATCGGTTTGTTCATCGGTTGCGCCCAATTCAATGAACAGGTCAAAGGTGTCGTTGAGCGCATCTTCAATACGCGAGTGAGGGCGGTCTACTTTGTTGATGACCACAATGACTTTTAACCCTAGTCCCAATGCCTTACGTAACACAAAACGAGTTTGGGGCATCGGACCTTCTACGGCATCAATCAGCAACAATGCCGCATCCACCATGTTTAACACGCGCTCCACCTCACCACCAAAATCGGCGTGACCTGGGGTGTCTACGATGTTAATTTTTACATCGCCATAATTGATTGCGGTATTTTTTGACAAAATGGTGATACCACGTTCACGCTCCAGCGCGTTTGAATCCAGTACGCGCTCGGTCATGACTTCATTTTCGCGGAAAACCTTACTTTGCTTGAGCATTCCGTCAACTAGGGTTGTTTTGCCATGGTCAACGTGGGCGATAATAGCGATATTGCGTAAATCTTGACGAGTGACATTCACAGATGTTTTTTTCCTTAACTCTGGACATGAAAAATCATGTCCTACTATAGATTTGTCATTTTTATAATGAGACAAACCATTTTATCAAACCTATGTTAAGGAAATAGGGGGAATTTTGCCAAATCATGGCACCATAATGCTTTTTATCCCCACACCAACCCCTCCCCATTAAATTTCACTGCACGACACATGTAATAAAGTGGCAAAAGGGCGATATATTGGGTCAAATTTATCATGTGCTTGTCCTTCAACGGGTGGTTCACCGCCTGCCGTAGCCCAGAAATTTGCCGATTTTTATCGTACCCAGTTCAAATATGAATGGTGTCGTGCAGTGAAACGCATGGGGCTTGGTCGTACCCAGTTCAAATATGAATGGTGTCGTGCAGTGAAACGCATGGGGCTTGGGGATAGGCGATGATTGCTATAACCCCAGCCGATTTTTCACCTCAACATAGCCACTCGCATACGCCTCACGCGCCTTATCCCCGTCTTTATTATTGGGGAACACCAACGGGAACGCCTTGAGCAAATCTTGATATTCATGATGCTCAATCCCATATAAATGGGCAATTGTCGCGTCTAATTCTCGGCGCACCACCGCCCGATGGTCGGGTGTGATGGCGGGTTTGCTGGTCGCCACCACAGCACCCAAACTCCCCCATAGCGCATCAAATTCTGGATGCACACACACCAATTGGGCAGACAAACGCACAATCGGCGCGAATAGCGGATGGCTTTCGTCTATGTGGGGCATGGGCAATGATTTGAGCAGAAATAAGGTGATATGCGTCCCTGCCTTCATCCGCGCCAACCAATCCATGCAATAACTATTGAATATTGCCACATAAAACAGCAATATTTTTGGATTTTCGGTATAGCCCGTCCACAAGGTATGACCCGCAAAATTATTGGGAGGCAACACGGCACTTATCAATGTGCGATTATTTGTGGAACTTGAAACTTCACGCCATGCCAGCCGATACTGGTTATAAAACACATTCGGCTTGTTCTTCACCCGTTCCGCGCCACGTTTTTCATCTACCCAATATTGGGGTTCGGCAAAAAAGGCATTGAATTGGTGAATCATTTTGCCTTCATACAGGGGCAAATGGGCATCCCCCGCGCTATCGGTGGCAGTATTCAAAAATAATTGGCGGTCATTGGTCATGTGCATTTCGTTGGTGAATTTAAGCGCCCATGCGCCGTTGGTGGTATTGCCGATGATGGTGTGCTTGCTATAGAGTTTATCTGCCAACCGATACATGGCAGATGATTTAAATTCCATCAGGCTGAGGCTATCTGGGCTAAAGCGTTGGATGGTGGGGATGCTCATCTGAAAATACGCCTCTTTATCGTATAGCACCGCCCGCAACACATCATCGCGGTTAAAATCATCGCGCAATTTGGGATAATCTTCATAGCCAATACGGAAGGTGACGGGGAACGCTGTGGTTGTGCCACCTTTTTGCACCGCCAATAGCGTAAATTTGAAACTGCGATGGATAGACGGGAATATAGCGCGCACATTGGATAGCCCCGCCATGACAATCACGCGCCCATTTTCAAATAGCAGTTGGCGCAATTGCTTGGTGCCTAAGTCGCTATAAATGCCACTGGGGACGATATAGCCCAAAAAGCCGTCTGGTCGCAATAAGCGCCATGCGCGTTCCACAAACATTTTATGGGTGGCGGGGTCGCCCTTGCCCTGATGCGAAAAATGCGCTGATTTGCGAATATACCCCGCCGTTTGTTCGATATTGGTGGTGCTGGCGGTGTATTCGGCGTGGTAATCGGGATGTGCCTCATTCAACTTTTTGATGATTCTTTCGGCTTCTGCCCGTTTATAGCCATGCTCAATTTTTGGGTCGTATTGGGCATAAAATTCGCGCAAATCGGGTTTGACAATCTCCCATGGGGGATTGCCGATGATAAACGAAAATCCGCCGTTGGGTTTGGGTGTGCCATCGGGGTTAAAGAACACCTCTGGAAATTCGATGCCCCAATGAAAGGGGTTGGCGCGGGATAAATCGGTAAAATGCGGTGCAAATGAGGTGTTATAAATTGCCCGTAGGGTGTTGGAGAGGTCTTCAATATCTTTAATAACGGTGTCATGGCGCTCCCCATGCCCCAAATGGAGCAATTCGGCACGCAGGGCAATCAGTTGGGCGATGTGTGGGGTGTGGTCTGATGAAATGTCGTGTGGCAATGCGCCCACCAAGCCGTTGCCCACTTTCAGATTTTGATTGAGCAATAAGGGCAGGCGTTTATCGGCACTAGCGGCTTGTTTATGTTGCCCTTCCAGCGCCCGCATCATGAGGTTGACCACGGCGACTTCTGCCGCTTGTGGGTCTAAATCCACCCCGTATAGGTGTTTTTCCAAAATGAGACGGGGGTAATGATTGGTGATGCGTTCCAATTCGAGTTTGATGGGCGCGAGTTCAATGCGACTATCAAAGGCGGTCATGCCCTGTTTGAGGAAGGTCATGGTTTGTTCTTGATAAAGTGCCTCTAGGCGCGTAATTTCTGATTGATAAAAAGTTGCCAATATATAATAGGCATAAATCAGAAAAGACCCACTGCCCGATGCACAATCTATGATGGTCAAATCGGCAATGGTGGCGGATGTTTGGCGGGTGTGGTCTGGGAGGGGTGTGCCTGTGGGTGTGCCGTCATCGGTGGCATATAAATAGCGCCCCAATGTGCGCTCGACCAAAAATTGCACCATCGGCTGAGGGGTATAGTAACTGCCTTGTTTTTTGCGCGTCTCTAGGTTGTCGCGGGTGAAAACCTCGCCCGCTTCGATATTGAGTCGCTTGCCGAGATATTGTTCGTAGGTGTTGCCCAAAATATCGGCGGGCATGGCGCGGTAACGGGCATTATCTAAAAATAGCAAAAATTCATCGAGTAATTTCTCGGTAAAAACGGCGTGGTCGGTGAGGTGAGGGGCAAATAGGGCAGAGTTGTGATATTTATCAAAGTTGCTAAAAAATTCGCGTAGCATGGTCTTGAGGGTGATATACATACTGCGCCCGCGCATGGTGTCGAGGGTGGGGGGGATGACGAAATGGTCTTCTGCAAAGCGCATCATGACCAAACGGTCTATAAAGCGTTGCACGACATCGCGCAATAAATTGGCATCTGGACGACCATCCACGAGTAGCCATTCATTGTGTGCCACATTTTTTAGCAAGTCCTGACCTAATTTTTCGCGCCAGCTATTGATGAACGACAAATAATCTTCATCCACATCCAGCCGATAGCGCGTGCCATCGAGTGCATCCAAACCGCCGTTGAGGATGTTGTCATACGACAATTTCATGAGGAAATCAAAATCTTGTATGTAGGCGTTGGGTTCATCAAACGATAAGACGAGCCAATCTCGGCGGGCATTGAACAGGCGGAAGCGCTCAAAATTGGTCAAGATTGCCCATGTGCCACCATTTTTGAAGGCATAATTGATGGATTGTTGTTCTTCTGGGGTACGGTCTTTTGCCATACCGGGTAATTTGAGTTGATGCGGTTTGGCAATCTCTAAAAATTGCCCTCTGGTGATATCCAGTTTGCGAATTTTGCCAAAGCGTTTTGCCTCGATATACAGCGTTTGCCCATTATCGGGATACACGACAATATCGGGTCTGCCCGTCTCGGTACGCACCTCGGTGCGATAACGAGTGAGGTCATCAATTGGGAAGCCCAAGACATCGCCCAAAAGCGGACGGATGAATTGTTCAATGACATCGCGTTCAGAGAGCGATTCCCCATCTTCACGCATCGCCTGATTGTATTTATCAATGAGGCTGACAAGTTTGTCGCGTTTTGCCTGCTTAGTTGTATCGTCCATCTGTAATATCCCCTTTATTGACCAGATTATGCCTTCTGTATCTTTTTGGCGCGGTCTTCTGCCTTGCGCTTAATTCTGTTCCATACCCCTGTGAGTCCCATCGCCCCTTTATTGACCAGATTATGCCTTCTGTATCTTTTTGGCGCGGTCTTCTGCCTTGCGCTTAATTCTGTTCCATACCCCTGTGAGTCCCATCGCCTTTTTCATCTCAAAGAGGGTGGCGCGGGTGATTTCACGGACTGTTTCTGTGCCAGAGACAATAATTTCATCTACTAACCCTGTCTCCATATAGCGTTCACGGCGTTCATGGATGGGCGCGAGGAAATGGTTGATGGCGATGGTCAATTTTTCTTTGACCTCCACATCGGTGACAGTCCCTTCCCGATAGCGCGTTTTGAGGTCGTCTATTTCTGCGATATTGGGGTTAAAGGCATCGTGATAAATAAATACGGGGTTGCCTTCCACGGTACCCGGAATATCGGCGCGGACACGATTGGGGTCTGTGAACATGCCCCGCACTTTTTTCTCTACCGTTTTGGGGTCATCGGATAGATAAATGGCGTTATTCAGGCTTTTACTCATTTTTGCCTGCCCGTCTGTGCCGACAAGGGTGGGGACATCGCCGACCAAGCCGTCTGGTTCTGGGAAAACATCGCCATACAGATAATTAAACCGTCGCGCAATTTCGCGGGTAATCTCGACATGCGCGAGGTTATCCTTGCCAACAGGGACAAGATGTGCCTTCACATGCAAAATATCGGCAGATTGCAACACGGGATAGCCGAGTAAGCCGAATGGCATTTCGATATTTGCCGCCCGCGCCATATCCTTTAGGCTAGGGATGCGTTCTAGGCGTGATACCGTGACTAAATTTTGAAAGAGGGTGTATATTTCGTGCATTTCGGGGATGCCCGATTGCAAATAAAAGGTGACATTTTCGGGTTCAATGCCCGATGCAATGCAATCGAGTACCAAATCACGGGCATTTTTATCTATTTCGCCAATCTCTTCTTTGCTATTTTTGGTGGTGAGCATGTGCAAATCGGCGATGATAAAAATGCTTTCATACTCATGTTGTAATTTAACACGATTGGCAATTGACCCAACATAATGCCCCAAGTGCTGTTTGCCAGTGGGTCTATCACCAGTGAGGATGCGTTTTTTTTCGGTGGTCATTGGTTAATCTATTCCCTGTGAAATGCGGTAGGGGCTTATCTATGCCCCCACAAACGGATAAATATTATTGTGTGCTTGTGCCTTCTGGGACGGCAAAAATCATCCGTCCTGCCTCACGGTTGATGAGTTTGGTCACGGTGACGCGCACGGTGCGGTCTATGTAGTGTTTGCCATTTTCGACCACGACCATCGTGCCATCGTCCAAATAACCAACCCCTTGCCCGCTATCGCGCCCCTCTTGGATGACATGGAGCGAGAATGTCTCGCCAGGGATATAAACCGAGCGCACCGCATTGGCGAGTAAGTTCATATTAAGTACCGTCACCCCTTGCGACTCTGCTACTTTGCTCAGTGGGTAGTCGTTGGTGAGCAGATACGCTTCCATCTGAATGGCGAGCGCCACAAGTTTGTTATCTACCTCTGGAATATCGTCTATATCATCGTCAATGACCTTCACCGGGGTGATGTTGTTGCGTTGTAATTCGTTGAGCTTAATCAGACCCCGCCGCCCACGATTGCGCCGTAAGGTGTCTGATGAATCCGCCACCTGATGCAATTCGGTCATGACAAAACGTGGGATGATGAGTGTGCCACCCAAAAAGCCCGTTTTAGAAATTTCGACAATGCGCCCGTCTATTAACACACTGGTGTCTACCAACATCTGCCGTGACGATTGGGCAGAGATGGCGCGTGCGACCTTTGAACTGGTTCTATCAAACAAAATATCCCAAATTTCGCGGGCGCGGCTACGAAATACGGTCACACCAATATAACCACACACCATAGAGATAGCGGGTGGCATGATATTATCCAATGGGGATGGCAATAGGGAGAAGGGATATGCCAGCATCAACCCAATCGCAAGCCCTATAAATGCGCCGACCATTGCCACAAAAAATACCGATATAGGCATTTCGCGGATGGCTTTGTTGGTTGCCTGAATGGGGCGGATGGTTATCCATGGGGTGAGTATGAGACCGACCAATGCGCCGACCAATCCAACGATAACTGCACTGGCATCTGCGGGTAATCCAAGTGTTTCTGCCGAGTTTGCCCCAAGCCGTGCGCCTAAAAATGTGAACACAAAAAGACCGATAATTCGGGAAATAAAATCAACGGTTGCCATAGTGATATTACTCCTATGGATTTATAGGGCTTGTTTATACTCACGAATGATAGTTGTGAGGGGCGTTTTATGCCACAAGCCTGCTAAACCCAATAAATACATGAACGAAAATGTGAACATCACAGGGAATGAGTAACTGTTAATGACCACACCTTTCATTATATCCGAAAATATCCGAAAAAAGTATTACTTGTTCAACATGGGGTTTTAGTCATGGGGGCATTTCAGTGTAGAGCAAAAGGTGTTTTTATAATCAAGAAATTTTGGGTTTATGGCGGATATACGCGCGTTGCGCTAATCCGCCAGTACGATTCTGCCTATTTTGGGTGTGTAGTGGCGGATGTAGGGACGACATGCTTATCGTCCTTTAGCCGCGTATATCCGCCATAAAATAGATATTGTTGCCCAAAAATACCCCTCAACATGAGGTTTTATTCGTCTATGGGGGTGAATGGCGAATAGCCATTGAGATTCTCAAAAAATTGCGGTGTCTCCAAAAATAAGCCACGCCCCTCTACCGCGATATTCCCGTCTGGCAATAGCACACGGCTCACTGTCCACACCTTGCGCCCATCTTTGCTCTGAACTTCCCCCTGCACGGTGACTTCTACATCTAACGGAACAGCTAGTTTGAGGTCAAAGCTAAGATGCACCGCCACCACCTGATGCCCTTGTATCCATGCGGTTGCGCCCATCGCTTCATCAAGCAGCGCGATTAATGCCCCGCCATGCACATACCCTGGTGGACCTTGTTTGTCTTTGCCGATGGTGATTTTTCCGGAGATATTGCCATGTTCATCCACAAAAAAGTGCATCCCAAACCCATCGGGTGGGGATTTACTGATAAAATCTGTTCCGCCAATGGGTTTGGGATAAGTTGCCATGTGATTTATGCCTCTGCTGGTGTTTCTAATGTCGCTCTGCGAAGATGAATCCCTGTTGCGCCATCTGGACGCACAGGGGTGTTGCTCTCGACTTGGGATCTACCCGCACGGTCTTTGGCACGCACACGGAAGGTATGCTGACCGGGTGTGAATGCCCAATCAAAGCGCCAGAGTGTCCATGTTGTATCAGAGAGGGGTGTCTTGAGTTGCGCGGGCATCCATTCGCCCTCATCCACTTGTATTTCTACCGCAGAAATACCTTTTGCGCCAGAGTAGGCAATCCCCCCAATGGGGACATAATGCACACCTGCTTCGGTATAAATATCATCGGCGCTCACGGTATCAATCACCGATGTCATTTGTACGATGGCATCCGCCGACCAAGTGCGTCGCACCCAGTAGCCTTCGCCCCAGTCCCGCACAAATTCAATATCAGTAATCCATTTGGGCTGTTTCATGCCATAACGGTCTGGGATATAAATCCGCAACGGGAAGCCATGTTTTTGTTTGAGTGGTTGTCCATCCCACGCATACGCCAGCATCATCCGTTCATCATTGCGGGCAACACCCAATGGCACCCATTCATCAAATCCATCTGCACCCAATATTTTGGCATATTGCGCGAGTGGGCTAACACCCCATGCTTCCATCAATATGCGGAACGGAATCCCCGTCCAAATGGTGGTGCTGATGAGTGTGCCACCGACATTATTAGAGATACACGACAACGTGATATATTGGTTCACGGGGTCATAGCTTTCTACAAGGTCGGTGAGTTTGATGTCGAGGGGTTCTGTCACCATGCCGTGTACTTTTAGCCGATAGGTTTCGGCATCTACCACCGGCGGGCGGGCGCTAATATCAATGCGATAATGGTCATCCAGAGGGGTAATTTCGGAGCGTGTGCCTACGGGTGTGGCTAAATCGGGTATCACTTCCGATACGACCGATGACGTGCTATCGGTGACGGCGGTGGTATCGCCTGTGATAGTTTCGCCTGTGGTGACGACTTCAAAGGCATCGGATGTATCTACATCGGGTTGCAATAATGCCCCCAAACCTGTCCCAATCACCGATAGGGTGGCGGTTGCACCACCAATTTGGACGAGGAATTTGCGCCGGTCAATTTGTTTGACCACATCGCTGGTATCTTCTGTGACCGAAATAGCGCGTGCGCCAATGCTCTGAAATTGATGATATGCCCAGCCTAACGCCAAACCCCATAGGGTATATAACACCAACACCCACAATAAACTTGCCGCAGGATTGGCGGTTGCTGTGACATTTTTGCCCGCCACGATGAGCGCCATCGCCACGCCGACCGCCACACCGACTAATGCACCAATCATCCCCGCATCACGTTTGATGCGGTTCATGACGAAATAGGCGATACCGCCAAAAATCCCGCCTGCGACCACCATCATGCCCACTGCCATACCTTGTTCTGCGATTTTGGCGGTGGTATCGGTATCGAGTCCCAATAACCCAATGACCGTGACCATGCTATCTATCCCAAAGGTTAATACTGACCCAGGGAGTAAATCGCGGACAAAACTGAATATATCAAACGGGATAAATGGCAATCCGAGTAGATTATCGGCTAAAAATAAGACAGTGACGATTGGCAGGGTGAATAATGCACCAATGAATATGCCCATCCCAAAACTAACACGCCATAGCTCCATACGCGGAGATGGTGTGGCTTGTGGTGTCGAAAGTGTTGTGTCCAAAATAAGACCCTTTCTAAAACTAACTTTTCTTGTAGACGTGCAAATCATTACGATTCTTACAGAAATACGCAATACTTTGACCCTATTATCCAATAACAACATTAACAGGGGATTACACAATCACGAATAGATTGCCAGTGAGCTATATTCGTGCTATTTTTGGCAGTATCCCCTATAATAGGGGTGTGAATTTATTGTGATGGAAAGTAGCACACCGATGTTTATCATAGATGCCCACCAAGATATTGCCTTTAATACGGTTTCCTATAACCGTGATTATCGCATTAGCGCCCTCAAAAAACGGCTACATGAAGCTGATACACCCATTTCACACAAAGCGGGACGTGCCATGCTGGGCTTGCCAGAGGCGATTGCGGGGCGAGTGGCGGTGGTCTTTGCGACCATTTTTACCGAGCCACGCGGAAAAGTCCCCGCTTTTGGCAATGATGCCGTCCTCTATAGCACACCACAACAGGCGATGGTCGCAGGGGAGATGCAACTCGATGTGTATAAGCGCCTTTTCGATGAAGAACCACGCCTGCGCCATATTCAAAATTCTGCCGATTTAGAGGCGGTTTTGGCGACATGGGCGGATGATGTCCCTGTCACCGAGCGTATACAAGGGCTTGTCCTGTTGATGGAAAACGCCGACCCCATCCTAGAACCGCGTCAATTTGAATGGTGGTATGAGCAGGGTGTGCGGATTGTTGGACCTGCATGGCGTGGAACGCGCTATTGCGGTGGCACAGGGGAACCCGGAAAATTAACCCCACTCGGACGCGAGTTATTAGAGGTCATGATGAATTTTCATGCCATTCTCGATGTATCACATATGTCCGAAGAATCGTATTTAGAAGCCATAGACCGTTATGACGGGGTGATAATCGCCAGCCATAGCAATCCACGCCATTTTCGCAATAGTGACCGCCATCTGACCAATGCCATGATTATACGATTGGCGGAGCGCGATGGTGTGATGGGAATTGTGCCATATAACCTATTTTTGTCTAATACATGGTCAATTACTGATGGCAAATCGGCAATGACAATACATCGGGTGATAGAAGCCATAGACTATGTGTGTCAATTGGTGGGGAGCGCCAATCATGTTGGCATTGGGACAGATTTTGATGGTGGCTTTGGTGCAGAATCTACGCCTAAAGAACTCAATACCGTTGCCGATTTATGGATGCTTAAAGAGGCACTATCCACACGGGGCTATTCTGATGAGGATGTGACCAATATTTTGGGCGGAAATATGCTTCGCCAACTCCAAACCAGTCTGAAAGGGGGTTAACCAACATGGAACGTGTGGGACAAATTGGGATTGCCATTGGTGTTTTGGGCGCGATTTTGATGATGATGGGGCTTTTCCCTGGGTTAACTGGTGTGGATGCAACACCCGGTATTGGTATCATCCAATTGGCGGTGGTCTTGTTTGGATTTATGTTGTTCATTAGCGGGGCATTGATTTATATCAAATACACATTTTATGCGTATGACACCGCCAATCTGGTGCAACTCATTGGCACACGCCTTGCTATGACAGGGGTGTTGCTGGCGGGATTATTTAGCATGGCAGATGCCTTTGGTTTTGGCTCACATGGGCAAGAATTTAGCGAGCAAAATTTTTTGGGTCCCTTACAAATTGTCGGGATGATAGCCAGTTATGCCATTGCATCGGTGGGGGTATTGACCTATGTCTTGGGTGGACAGAGCCTGCACGACAACCCACAAGATGCTCCAAATATGTCTGAAAACGAACAACAGATGCAAGCGGATTTCGATAAAACTGCTTCTGAGGCTTAAAATATTGTCACTTAATCACTTTTTGTCATAAATCTCTCATTTTTTCCTTATTTCGATTTGTTAATTTTTACTATCTTTGGGTATAATGGTGGCAGTGTGTGGAATACGCCTCTCTAATGATGAGGCAAAATAAATTTTTTTCTGATTGATCGGAGGCAAAAAAGTGCGTAGAGTATTCTCTCTAGTAATAGCCGTCTTGTTGTTCGTGTTGGCAACCCTGCCCGCATTGGCACAAGGCACCACCATATTGGATGTGGTGAACAGCCGTGAAGACCTCAGCGTGTTAGCGTCTGTGGTAGCGGCAGTTGACCCCAGCATTGCAGAAACCCTTAGCAGAACCGATATTCCCGGGTTAACCCTGCTCGCACCCACCAACGAAGCATTTACTCGTTTGGGCTTATATTTTGATGTAGATTTGGCATTTTTTGTCGAATATCCAGAAGTCACAGCCAACTTGTTGCGCTACCATGTGTTGACAGGTTTTTTTAGCCTGTCTGATATTTCTGTGAACAATGGTGGTTTTATCCTCACCTCGCTCCCAGACACCAGTATGCGCGTCACTGTGAACGAAAACGGTACTGTGCGCCTGAATATTGCCGATGTTATCGAAGGTGATGTGCGTGCGTCTAATGGTCGTATTCACGTCATTGATGATGTGATTTTCACCAGCGCGTTGGATGAAGAAATCACCGCCGCAGTTGTCGAATACAAAGCCGCAGAAGAAGAAATTGCCAATTTGCCAGCTGATAGTGTGGTTGGTTTAGTGCGTGATACCGCTGATTTGTCCATCTTGTTTGATGTGATTTTCGCCGCAGGTCAATATGAACTGTTGCGTGATGGTTTCCCATTCACCGTATTTGCCCCAACCAACGCGGCTTTTGAAGCCTTGTTTGCAACATTGGGCGTGACTGCCGATGAAGCCCTCGCCAATACCGATTTGCTCCGCACCGTGTTGCGCTATCATATCCTGGAAGACGAACTCAGTGCAGAAGCCTTAGTTGGTTTGGCTGGTTCTACTATCGAAACCCTCAACGGTGAAGGTGTGATTGTTGGCACTACCGAAGAAGGTGGCGTTATCCTCAATGATTCCGTGAATGTTGTGACCGCCGATGTGGTGGGTTTCAATGTCACTGTTCATATCGTGGATGCCGTATTAGTCCCCCCCTCGTATGCACTGAACCAAAAGAAAGCCGTCGCGCTTGAAGGTATCAATGAACGCTCCGTCTTGGGTCGTTTGGCCGGCGATGAACGCTTTAGTACCCTCGTGGATTTGCTGGTTGCCGCCGATTTGACAACCGCATTGCCCGCAGGTGGTTTTACCGTGTTTGCCCCAACCAATAGCGCCTTCAACGCCGCTTTTGAAGCATTGGGTGTCTCTAAAGAACAAGTCTTGCTCAATCCTTCTTTGGTGAGCGCCTTGTTGCCATATCATGTCCTCCCCACTTTGGCACGCGCAGAAGATGTGCTTGCGTTGGATGGTCAAACTGTTGATACACTCGATGGCGACCTCATCTTGGTTCAAGTGACCGAAGCTGGTGTCGTGCTGAACGGTTCTGTGAATGTCACCGAGACCAATATTACCGCTACCAATGGCGTGATTCATGCCCTTGATGGTGTCCTCACTGCACCATTGGTTGCGACCCGTGTTGCTGCCCGCGAAGCCCTTGCCACTTCTGCCCCAGAAAATTCAATCGCCTATATCGCCGCCACCACCGAAGATTTTAGCATTTTGGCGGATGTGATTGTTGCCACTGGTCAAGGTAATTTGCTCAGCAATGGTTTCCCCTTCACCGTATTTGCCCCAACCAACGCCGCTTTTGAAGCAGTCTTGACCGAAATGGGTGTTGGCTTAGATTTGGCATTGTTAAATAATGCCGAAATGTTCACCAGTGTGTTGCGCTATCACATCCTAGAAGACCAAGTGGCTTCTGCCGATGTGACCGATGGCTTGGTTGTGGAAACACTGCAAGGTGATTTGATGTCCTTCTCGGTTGCCGATGGTGTCGTGATGATCAATGGCTCTGCCACTGTGACCGCCGCCGATGTCGAAGCTGCCAATGGTGTGGTTCATGTCATTGATACCGTGCTAACACCCCCATCTGTGGCATTAGAAACTGCCCGTACCGAAGCCCTTGCCAGCCTGACAGAAAACTCGATTGTGGCAATTGCCGCCGCCGATGACCAATTCTCCATTTTGGTGGATGTAATCGTCCTCACCAATTCTGTGCGCTTGCTTGACCAAGGCTTCCCCTTCACCGTGTTTGCCCCCACCAACGATGCTTTTGAAGCCTTGTTTGATGCGTTGGGTGTGACCCAAGCCGAAGCCTATCTGAATGTTGATTTGCTCCGCACCGTGTTGCGCTATCATGTGATTGAAGAATCAGTTGCCTCTGGCGATATTGAAGATGGCTTAGAAGTCGAAAGCCTGCAAGGTAGCACCTTAACCTTTGCGGTGGATGGCGATGTGGTCATGGTCAATGATGCGACAGTCGTCGCCGCCGACATCGAAGCCTACAATGGCGTGATTCATGTCATTGATACCGTGTTAGTGCCTGCAGAATAAGTATCATATAGAAGTATGTAAAAGTGGCGGACATGAATGTCCGTCATTTTTATTTTCCCCTAATTGGGTGGAAAGTAGGACTGTGGACGACATACGCTTTGCTAGTCGTCCATTACAGAACACGGCATTTTTGAGCAGTGTAAGGGCGGTACTAGCGCCATGAGGCGCGTATGTCCGCCCCTAATTCACACCATATCAAGATAGTCCCCTAATATGCCCCTTGTCTGAGCAATACACGCGGTAGAGTCATGAGCAAAATCTGAATATCCAGCCCCAACGACCAATTTTCGATGTAGTAAATATCTAACAGGCACATTTCATCAAACGGGACATCACTACGCCCGCTAATTTGCCATAACCCTGTTATCCCTGGCATGGTTTTTAGGCGTTGCTTGTGCCATTCATCATATAATTCCACTTCATCGGGGGTGGGGGGGCGCGGTCCCACAAGGCTCATCTGCCCCCGTAGCACATTAATCAGGTTAGGGAGTTCATCCAGACTGGTCTTGCGGATGATATTCCCCACACGGGTGATACGCGGGTCATTGAGGATTTTGGGGTGGCGCGGGTCGAGTTCATTGGTCTCTACCAGCGTCTTACGATATTTTTCGGCATCGGGAATCATGCTACGGAATTTTATCATCTTAAACAATTTGCCGTTTTCGCCCACGCGCACCGCCGAATAAAAAATGGGTCCGCGTCCTTCTATGCGAATAGCAATGGCGATGATACCAAATAGAAACAGCAAGATGGGCGAGGCGATGAGGATAATTAGCACATCAATAAGGCGTTTGAGCAGGCGTTCACGCACATTGAGGCGTGGTTCTGGGCTCGTGCCGAGTAAGGGTATGCCATCTAAATTTTCGATTTGCACCTGCTTGAGGTTGAGCTGAAAAATATCTGGCACAACACGCACATCTGCGCCTGCTATCTGGCACTCACGCACAATTTGGTAAATGCGGTCATGTTCATGCCAACGCAGGGTGATGATAACCATCTGCACCTGCTTTTCTTGGATAATCTGGGCGAGATTTTGAATTTTTCCCAACCCCAACACCCGCCCTAAATCAGCTTCTCCGCGTGAGGGGTCATCATCCACATAGCCCACTGCCACCAGTCCCAAGTCTTTGCGTGCCAACACGGTGCGTAAAACGGCTTGTCCAACGCCATCCATGCCAATAATCAACACGCGCTCAATGCCCACCCCCCGCGCCCGTAAAGAGGCACGTAATAGCCGTTGGATGATGCGCGTCACCGATAGCAAAATTACCGTGATGACCGCCACATATAACAGCATCAGACGGCTAAACACAAATGGTTGCAACACAAAACTGAGCGCCATGATGATGAGGGTGGCATTGGTCGCACCGTTGAGGATAACATACACCTCTTCTATCCATGCCCGCCCGCGGACGGTGCGATATAAGCCACTGCCGTTATAGACGATATATAGCCACACGGCAAACACCCCCATATAGGGGATATACGGGTCAAATGGGGCGGTATTTTGCTCAAATACAGGGCGAATGAGTTGCAAGCTATACCGCACATAATATGCCAGCATAAAGGCGGCTAGAGCGAGTAAGATGTCCACAACGGGCATTAACCATTTTGTTTCGCGTGAAGGGGTTATTTTTTGGGTTATCATCGGCAATAATATGCTAAAAAACGACTAAGCATATCATTATAACATATCCATCGTGTAAGGGGATTAAAAAAGGCTTATGTAAATTACCCATAAGCCTTTTTAATGGTGAGATTATTCGGATAGGGTGATTAAAATGAGGCTGGGGTCGTGGTCACTCACTTGGTCTGCAAATTCTGAATTGATATGCACTGTATCGTAAAGGGGGATGTAATGCTCAACGATATGGGTGCTAACACTGATATGGTCGAGTGATTGTGAATTTCCCTGATAGTTATAGCTATACCGTTCTTCGATGGGGAGTATGGTATTCATCACGGTGATGGGCGGTATTGTGCCGATTAAGTCGCTCACGGGGGCAGAAAATTGAAAATCGTTGTAGTCGCCCCCAATGATGATATTGGCATTGGGGTCACAATCGAGAATCGTCTGCATAAACGCCCGAATCACCACTGCTTGCTCACTGCGTTGGGTTTCTGTGAGCAAGGCGGGTGGTTGATTAAACCCCCATAGTGGGTCATCTCCCCCTTTGGAATTGAGGTGCAAATTGATGAGAAAGAATGGCACTCCATTGAATATAAAATGCCCTACCAACGGTCTACGGCTATTTGTAAAAGCGTTATTGGTGGGGTCTATGCGCCCGAGAGCCACACTACCGATGGCTTGGTTATCGTCACAGGTGATGCTCATGGCTTCATCCGATGCGCCGATAGTTGTATCGGATAGGGCGATGTGACGGTCTGTCCGATAAATAAATGCCACTCGGATATTACCACCTGGTATGCCACCATCCATATTTCTTAATGGGTCAATTTGGGCATAGGCGTAGGGTGCGCCACAGATGCTATCAACCGCTTCGATTAATAAGGATAGGGTTTCATCTGCTTCTACGGTGCGGGTATCCAAAGCGCCGTTATTATCTTGAATTTCTTGGAGCATAATCACGTCTGGGGCGAGGAGATGGTCACAAATCTGGGTTGCCCGCGCCAAAAATTCGGCTTCATCGCCATTTCCACCCAAATTTTCAATATTATATGTGGCGACTGTGAATTGATTATCGCTCGTTGCCACCAATTCGGTGATTTCGCGGGTGAGTGGGCTATCGGTGATAGTGAGAGGTACATTGACCAAAAATTCGTAATTGCCAAAGCCATAGCCAATAATGCCCGTCACCGCGCCTTCGATATTCATGCCCACATCCACGCTTATGGGATAATCATATTGGGTAGGTTGGGTGCCGAGTCCGTTGAAGAGTGTATCATCTATATGAATAGTTTCTGGGTTAAAATCATCGGCAGTGATGGTCAAGCCACCGCGTATATTTCTGGGCGATGCGTCTGTGCCGTTATCTGGCACAATCCAAAATTCGTTAAAATTGCGATTGGGGCTAATGGTGACGAGGTTGTGCATACACACGACCATGCCTTCCAGACTTTCCCAAAAATCTAGCCCATCATTATCTGGTTCATAGAGAGAGAGGTTGTCATCATCAATGACGGTGAGTGGGCGTTGCCGAAATTGGTCTGTGCCACAGGCTTCTTGCGCCTCTGAGTTTCCATTACCAACCAAAATCGGGGTGATGGTGCAGGTATCGCCACAATCCCATGCCGAGATGAGGGTGCGGTCTGTATTGGGATTGGTAACTTCACCCAGAGCGAACATGCCATCGGGCAATTCGCCCGCATTTTCGCCACCAATTTGGGTTTGCCCATAGCGTTCACGGACAACACCCGTCACCGATAGAGGGTCGCCAATAGTTACACTGGGGAATGTGTTGGTAAAGACAAAAATACCTTCAGAATCGGCATTTCCGTTCACATCATCGGTGGTATTAGGGTCTTGCATCCAAAATCCATTGTTGAGGAGCGCGGTTACAATGCCCGTGACATCGTATACCGTGCTATTTAGAAATGGCGATTCGTGTCCCATGCCCTGAATATCACGGATTCGGGCGGGTGTTTGGGCGTGTGTCGTGCTGATAATGATCATCCATAGACCGATAATTATGAGTAAAAAATATCGCTTGTGCATGATGTGTCCCTCCATAAAAATAAAAGCATGAGCGCAAATTTTAATCTGCTCATGCGATAAAATCGTTAAACCTGGGTTAAGGTGATAGATGAGTTCTATTGCTGAGTATAACCATTCGGGTGTGATTGATGCCATTTCCATGCGGTTTCTACGATGCGAGTCAAGTCGGTGTATTGTGGATTCCAACCGAGTTCCGTCTTAATTTTGGTGCTATCTGCCACCAATATCCCCAAATCTCCAGGACGGCGTTCCAATTCGGTTGCGGGAATCGGATGCCCTGTGACCGCACGGCAGACATCAATCACCTCTTTAACCGAAAATCCTGTCCCATTGCCCAAGTTATACACACGGCTATTGCCACTGGCGAGGGCTTCCATCGCCAAAATATGTGCCGATGCCAAATCTTGGACATGGACATAATCGCGCACGCATGTGCCATCGGGTGTGTCGTAATCTGTACCAAAAATGGCGATTTTCTCGCGTTGACCGAGCGCGACTTGCAAAATTAGGGGGATGAGGTGCGTCTCTGGTTGATGTGCCTCACCGATATGTCCATCGGGATGTGCGCCACAGGCATTAAAATAACGCAGGGCGCAATAACGCAAGCCATAGAGATTTTCCATCCATTTGAGCAGGCGCTCCGCGACATATTTTGTTTCGCCATAGATGCTCCCCGGATTTTGTATTTCAGTTTCGTCAATGGGGATGCGTTGGGGGGTATCGAATAGGGCGGCGGTGGATGAGAGAATAAACCGCCCGACTTTGTGTTCTGCCACCACTTCTAGCAGGTTAATCAGCCCCGTGATATTATCGCGCAAATATTTAAATGGCTTACTCATGCTTTCGCCCACTTGGATATGTGAGGCAAAGTGCATCACACCATCAAAGGTATGTGCAGAAAAGCACGCAGAAATATCGCTGGGTGTCATTAAATCGCCCACAATAAAGGTGGCTTTGGGGTGAACGGCTTGTTGATAACCTGCCACCAAATTATCGAATACCACCACTTCATCACCGCGTTCAATGAGCATTTGCACGACATGACTACCAATATATCCCGCGCCACCTGTGACCAAAATTTTCATAAAATTCTCCTGTATTGATGTGTATATTGTTGCTAATCATACACCTCCACACGCTTAAAGTCTTTGCGCCAATTTTGCAATTTTGATATGAGCGTTTTGCATCAGTGGGCGACCATGCCCCACACAGATGGCATTGACCTGCATGTCTGCCACCCGTTTGATAGACCGTTGGGCTTCTGCCCAATCTGGCGAAGCGGCGCGGGTGGGCATAAACATCCCTAGTGGGGTACGAATCATCACATCTCCGCCGATGAGCAATTTTTCTTCTGGCAACCAAAAACCGATTTGCCCATAACTATGACCGGGTAGGTGAATCACGGTGAGGTTGGGTAAAATATCACCCAAAATTTGCCCATCGTTGATTTCCATGTCCACACGCCCACTGGGGAATGTGCGGTTTTTCATGCCATTGAGCGCAAAACGGTTTATTCTGCCTAATTCGTCGGGGTTGGGAAAGGCGGGTGGCTGTTGTCCCCGTATAATCGGACTATCGGCGGGATGGGCATAGGTGGGAGCATCGGTTTTTGCCTGTAATGTAGATAACCCGCCGATATGGTCATAATGGCAGTGGGTAATGAGGATATGTTTTATATCTGCTACCGACCATCCGTGTTCTGATAAACCTTTTTCGAGCAGGGCAATATGTTTGGGTGATATACCCGTATCTATGACAACCAACCCGTTACCCGTATCGAGTAGGTAGCTATTCATAAATCCGCCCATCGTCAAAATGCCATATAGGTTATTAGTGAGTTGTTTCATAGAGCCTCTATTGGTTTTCTGCTAATTTTTTGAGGTCATCTATTAAATGATGAAATGACCTTAACCTTCTCAGTTTCAGTGAATTGTTTTTCTGTTAATAAATAAACACCGTGAGTATCTGTTTCTGCTACTGCTCGTTGCTTGCTCTTGCGATTATCCAAAAAAACATTATCACTATCTGTTGTGATAAATAAATACGGAATATGGACTTTTGATGTCCAGTAAGCCGCTTGTGCGATGCGTTCTCGTAAACTTGTTTTGATTGATAGGATAGCAATTGGGTGTGGTGGAGTTTCTGTATAAACAATTAAGTCAATGTCGGGAAGATGTTTACCAAAGGTTTTATAATCTATCATTAAAAGCCCATATATTGTTTTTAATGGCTCTTGTAATATAGAGGGTTCCGATACTTTTTGCTTGCCTTTAATAATTTTTATTGGGGTTTGTGAAAAGGCTACTAGTAAAGCACTTAAAACCAAACGCTCTAATGATGCTCCTTTGACTGTTCTCCAAGATTGTTCGAAGTCTATTTTCTTTTCATCTTCGAGTAGAGGTGCATTAAATTCATCAACATCTTTTTTATGTTGTATCTTTGCATCTGCTAAAATCTCTTTGAAATGTAAATAAACCTGCTGACCATATCTTTTAAGATATTCATCATAAAATGTCAATATATCAATAGCCCTCATTGTTTCTCCATCACCAGAATATATTCGGTTGGATAGGCATAGGTTAGATTGTCATCGCTTATTTTGGCAAAGCGTCCCGTACTTTCGTCTCGTACAGACGGCAAATTTTTGGATGGAATCTCGCGTTTGATAATATCTACTAAATTCATGCCTAATGCTTGTAATTGTTCCAAAAAAACTTCTGCATTGAGAATATCTACCTTATGTAAGGCTGTATTACCGATGACCACACAAATTTTTCCACCAATTTTGAGGATTCTGTGCATTTCAGAAAAAACCTGAAACATCTCACCAAAATAATGTGCGACTTCATCAGCCGATTTTCTGTTTTTTTGCATCAACTGTTCATATATCCCAATCGCTATGGGGCTATGGGGTAATAATTCTCCCTTATGATGATAAGCTGTGCCAATAAAGCGTTTCCGAAATTGTGCCAAGTCATCGGTGTAGGTGAACCATAACGCCGGTAGTTGATGTAAATCGGCATATTCATAGGATGTGACGTATGGAGGCGATGTGACTACCAGACCCGACGCTATTATCTTTGGCGGGGGATTGTCGCGCGTCTTGGCAATAAATATCGGCGCTTATATCTAAAAATCCGTTTGTTTTGAGCAAGCTATGATACTCTTGGTTGCCACGTAACATGGCTTTGACTTGTCGGTGAAACGCAACAAACGGGTCTGATGGAACTTTTTTCATGTCGCGGGTGGGCTTATTGCTTTTTTGCATCCAAATTGAGCAACTTTTTAGGATATTAGAAAAGGCACATAAGAAAAATGTGCGCTGTAAATCGTCTTTGACAAGCGTTATTTGTTGATATAAAAATGCCAGTTTGTGTTTCTCTTGAGGGCGATACCAAAAATCGAGCCGTTCATGTATTTGCATTATCAAGGGGTCTTGGTCATCATATTTTGCAAAGCGTCTTACTAGGTCATGAAAAGATTCAGTAATCGCTAAGGGTGATAATGCGTTAATTTTTGCCGATGTGATGAGGGTTGCTACGGGGTTAATATCTGTGCCAATGCTGGAGCGCCCGTGTACTTTTGCTTCAATGAGTGTTGTGCCACAACCTGCAAATGGGTCTACTACAAGGTCTCCAATAGCACTATACAGCTCTATTAAACGACCAGCTAATTGTGGGATAAATTTGGCGGGATAACTATGATAGGCATGGGTAATATAGCCAGTATGTTTGCGTGTCATGCCGACAAATGCCCATGAATTGTCTATCTTCACTTGTGAAAATTGATGGTGTACTTCCATAGAAGTAGATGGCAAGGAAACTCTATCAATAGGTGACAACATAATCATCTCGTATAGGGATATTAGGACAATTGTTTGTAGTATAGCATAATTCTCACATAAGCCAATATTTCCGTAGGCTTAAAATCCCTCTATAATGAGATAAAATCATGGCACATGAGGCTATTTTAATGAAAAAACAAACCATCAGCATATTGATACTCATTATCAGCGCGGTTATCTTAGCCGCCTGTGGCGAAACTGTAGAAAATATCGGGTTGCCCACACGGGTGGAATTACCCGCCGATGTGGTGGGCAACCCAACTGCAGATGTGGCGAATAATGTCCCCTTCACAGAGGCGGTCAGTGGCTTATCTACCTTGCCACCAGAGTGGACAGCCACAGCCACCCCCACCAGAACCGAGACGGCGACCATCACCCCCAGTATGACTATCACCGACACACCGAGTCCCACGGCGAGTATTACGTTTACACCCAGTGTCACCCCCACCGAGACGCTCGAAAGTGCGCCACTGCTATCTTTGGCAGATTTAGCCGCCCGCATCACCGATTTGCCCCCTACCACTGCAGATGTGGCGAATAATGTCCCCTTCACAGAGGCGGTCAGTGGCTTATCTACCCTGCCACCAGAGTGGACAGCCACAGCCACCCCCACCAGAACCGAGACGGCGACCATCACCCCCAGTATGACTATCACCGACACACCAAGCCCCACCGCTAGTATCACCTTTACACCCAGTGTCACCCCCACCGAGACGCTCGAAAGTGCGCCACTGCTATCTTTGGCAGATTTAGCCGCCCGCATCACCGATTTGCCCCCTACCTATGCCATCCCACCCGACTTTCAACAAATATTTCCCACACCCATCACCTTTGGCACAGCGCCCACCAATTGCCCTATCGCGCCATCGGGCGGATTTGCCACCGCACTTCAAGCCGATAGCGGACTTGGCACGACATTGGGTTGTGTGAGTGGGGATGTGATTGCCATTCAATCTGCCACACAGGTTTTTGAGCGTGGCGTGATGGTCTGGGTCAATGAAGGCGGTGGTCTGATTTATGTATTCAACAACAATGGCACATTCCAACGCTATCCCGATTCTTTCATCGCCGGGCAAGACCCCGATAGTGGTGGCGAAACACCTCCCGCAGGATTAATAGAGCCTGTGCGCGGATTTGGCAAGATTTGGCGCACAATGGCGGGTGTACGTGATGGTATTGGGTGGGGAATCTCGTCAGAGGCGGGTGATAGCGCCACCATCCAAGAATTTTCTAGTGGACGGTTGATGTATTTGCCCACACGCGGAAATATCCTCGCATTGACCTATTCGGGGAGTGCCAATAGTGGCACATGGCGGATTTTGCTGGGGACATATTGATGTGGATAGGGCGCATCGCCATATTTTCGGCGGTGATGATGGTCATTGGCACATTCATGACCATCATCGCCGTGTCGGTGGGGCGCAATTTGCCCTCACCGCCTATATTGGCTTATATTCACCAGACCAATGCCGAAATTGGCAATGTGTATTTGCTCGATATTTCGCGGGGGATAAGTATCCCCCTCACGCAGACCAGAACCCAGCACCTTGCACCCACATGGTCGCCAGACGGGGATTATCTGTATGGTCGCCAGACGGGGATTATCTGTTATTTGTGCTAGGGGGCAACTTTAATATCCGCACAGGACGGTTTGGCGTAACACGCATTTTGCAGATGAATATGACTACCTATAATCGCTATCCACTGACCGCTAATCGGGGTGTATTCAACGAAAATAGCCCTGCATGGTCATCTGCGGGCAAAATCGCCTATGCGGTCTATGATGCGGGGTGGGATATCATCATTATGCGTCCACAATCTGCCCAAACGGTACTCATCAGTAATCTCAATCAGATGAGCCTCAACACCCAAGCTAACGAACATACCCCAAAATGGTCGCCAGATGGCACACAATTAGCGTATTTGGTCGGTGGGCAATTTTTTAGCGAATTAGCGGTGGCAGATGCCAATGGTGCAAATCCGCGCCCACTCACCAATGGGATGCGTGTGTATCAGGGGCAATATGAATGGTCGCCCACAGGCACACACATCTTGTTCACCGCAGAACGCGATGGCAACCGCGAGATTTATACCCTGAATGTCGCTTCTGGCGCAATCATTAACCTATCGCGGCGTGGCGCGCATGATTATGCACCGCAATGGTCGCCAGACGGCACAATCATCGCCTTTATTTCCGAGCGAAGCACCGCGCCACTGATTTTTCGCATGGCATGGGATGGTAGCGATGTGCGTCCATTGACCACCACCAGCCATTATCCCACACAGGTCACCTGGTCGCCCGATGGCGAGTGGATTGTGTTTAGTGCATCAGATAGCGCCGCGAGTTTGTCATTTTCCAGAGATTTATTTATCATACCCGCACAAGGTGGTACACCCCGCCGATTGACCTTCACCTCTGCCGATGATTATGCCCCCACATGGAAACCAAAATGACCGCATCGCGTTTTTTTGTCGGAATCATTTCGCGCCTAATGGTATTCTTGGCGGGGATGGGCGTTATTTTGTCGCTCATGGCGATACTCATGGGTGGTATTTTAGAAGGGGATACCCTTGCTTATATCGGCTCACGCAACAATACCGTGTGGGTAGAGGGCAGATTGGCGGTGAATGTCTATGATGTTCGCACACGGCTAGTCGCCCCACTCACTGCCCCGTCTTTGTATCCACAGGTCTATAGCTGGTCGCCAAATGGACAGCATATCGCCTTTATTGCGCGTCCCTATGGTGGGATACAAAATCCATCGGCGTTATATGTGATGCGTGCCGATGGCTCAGAAACACAACGCATTAGTGGTGATTTGGTCGTGATGATTACCTCAGAACGTCCGCCTTATTGGATATTAGATAGCCAGAGCCTTATTTTTCAGGCGCAACAAATGGGGGTCAATAATGTCCAATTTTTTAGAGGGCGATTGGATGGACAACTGCCAGAATTACTAGACCTCAATGATGTTCGCACACAGGGGTATCTTCAAAATTTATTTCCATCGTTTCAGGTTGCACCTAATGGCATGTATCGGGCGCAGGTGGATTATCGGGATAACGAATGGGGATTATTTGTGGTTTTGCGGGGCATCCGCCAGAAGATTCACCCGCTTACCTCAGAACAGATGATGCCAGATGCCCCAGATTGGTCGCCAGATAGCACCCGCATCGCCCTTAGCCAGCGTGAAGGAGGTGTTCCCATGATTTGGGTCTTATCCCTCACTGGCGAAAAAATATTTCGTATCGAACAGGGGCGTTATCCCCTGTGGAAGCCATAGTCGTTAGCGTTGCGCGGTTTTGGTCACACCCCAAAACTTGATGCTATTATCCCCGCCTGTGGTGACAATGAGTTTGCCATTGGGCGAAAAAACCACCCCGTTTGCCCATTTTTCATGTGCCTGAATACACAGTAATTCTTGCCCATTATTCACATCCCAAACGCGCAGGGTATCGTCTTTGGATGTGGATGCAAGTAGCCGTCCATCGGGCGAAAAAGTCACAGTGGTGACAGAATCTTTATGCCCCGTCAGCACACCCACCTCGCGCATATTGACCATATCCCAAAAACGGATGGTTTTATCGTGCGAACACGAGGCTAATAACGGTTGTGTGGGTGAAAATTGTACATAATTGACCCAACTCATGTGTCCAATGAGAAAATCGGGCTTGGCACGCGCCAAACTGCGAATATTGTTACGGTCTATGCCCCAAACGCGCACGGTGCTATCCATCCCACCAGAAGCAATCAGTTGGCTATCGTGCGAAAATGTCACTGAATACACAAAACTGCTGTGTAACAAGGGGACAATTGCCTCTGCGATGCCATTCACTTTAATCCGCCGAATATCGCGGAGATGCACACTATTATCTTTTGATGCCGATGCCAATAAATCGCCATCTGGCGAAAAAGCCAACGCGAATACGGGGTCATGATGGTCTACAAAACGGGTAAATTCGAGTGGTTCTGGATATTCATCCAAGTCCCACATCCGCACGGTGTTGTCGTTGCCGCACGAGGCGAGAATATTCTCTGTGGGCGAAAAAGCCACATCCCACACCGATGATTTGTGTGATGTGAGCGTGGTCATGAGGGGTGGGTAACGGTTGACAATATCGCGGTTGCGCGTGTCCCATAATTTGATGGTGTGGTCATTGGCGCACGATGCGAGTGCATTGCCATCTGGCGAAAAACGTGCCGTCCGCACCCAACTGCTATGCCCCTCTAGGCGCACCAATTCTGTGAGTGAGCCGATGGTATCGGTGGTGAGAGTATCCTCATCGGCAGGGCGTTGCAGACGGGCTTCAAGTTCATTAATGGCATTGCGAGCGTTTCTGCTCCGCACCCATTCAGAAAAATCTATCGGCTCATTGTTGAGTACCGATGCAAATTCACCACTTTCGCGCAAGTTTAACTTCTCCAATACCAGTGGCACAATTGCCACATTATTTTCGATTGCATAGGATAATTCCGATTGCACCAAGTCGCTATTGAGGGCGGCGCGGCTCTGGATAAAAATCACATAATTTGCCCCACGAATTTCGTTCATGAGGTGGCGGGTAAATTTTTCGCCATTCATCATGTGGTCATAATCCACAAATAAATCTACACCGCGCCCCCGTAATTGGGTTGCGAGGTAAAGCGCGGCTTCGCCATCACTTTCTGCATAGGCGATAAAGACACGTATCATCAAATATCCTTTTTCACATTTTTTATCTCATTTTCTATCAGTATGACGGACGACATGCCCAAGTTCAAGCCAAAATACAAACCTTAACACAAACCTATTTAGACGTTAAAGAGGGTTGCTGTGGGCTTTAATGAAATGGATAAAACCTTAAAAATACGAGGGATGAGTTGGCTTATTCCTCGTATGAGGTATACAATTCGGGATATAACTCATAAAAAATGAGGGTATACATTTTACCTTCGGCTGTTTCTGCATTGATTTGAAATTCACACGAATTGGCAAGCCGATAGATCCGCACATCGCCTGTCCTGCTTTGTGCGATGAGCGTATTTTCATTGGGGCAAATTAACACATCGTTAATTTGGTTGGGTGTCACGCGCATGACCAATGCCCCATTAGGGCGAAAAATTGCCATGCCGCGTTTGTTGGCATAGCCATACACCACAATTGGCGCGGCGGCATCATTGTAATTGAGCCGTCTATCATTAAACAAAATGCTATCGGTTGGTGGTGCGACATAAATCGGCAAAAAAGCACATACGGCGGGGTCTGTGGTGATGCTATCAAGCAAGTTGCCAGTTTGTGCATTGGCAATATTGCCAGAAACGCCGGTGGTGTCGTATGAACGGATAGTAATTGGGCGATAGGCAGGTGTGGCAACATAGATAATATTGGTGAGGGGCAAATTAACCGTCACGGTGGGGACGACCAGAGATGTTACCAAATCGTTATAGCCAATCGGCGTGCCAGCACCATCATAAACAACGATAGCCTCATAATCTGCGCCTCCGCCATCATCTATGGTGGGGGTAAACGTGACATTCAGGGTAATATCGAGGTCTGTTATGCAATCTCCTGTGACCGATACCACACTGTTAAAGGTCTCCTCAAAGGCATCGGCGGGCATAACGATACCAAACAGACAAATAGCGATAAAACCAACGAACAATGATTGTATATAACGAAAGAATGACATCCGTATCCCTCTCATCTCCAAAATGATTTTTTCATTATAACGACATCCGTAAATAAGCGCCAAAATTATAAATAAACGCTTATGGGATAACTCGTTTTTGTGTCGGGACTATTCTCTCATGTGACATATTGCAACAAATATCCGTATAATGAAATGAAGCGATGCGTTCTTAGTAGAAAGGACATTTAGGCACATGCCAATCAATCGCCGTGATTTTTTTGCCATGTTAGGGGGCGTTACGCCCGTTGCACCCAATCAGGCGGGGGGAGATGATTTTTCGCCCCGTTCACCAGAACTTCACGTTCTTAGTCGGTTGACATGGGGTGTCACCCCCGCCGATATTGCCAATATTCAGCAAATGGGCATGGAAGGTTATATCGAGTGGCAACTGAACCCAGAAGCCATCCCAGACCCGCGTGTAGACGAATTTATGTCCAGACGGCAAGTGTTGAGCATGTCTGCCACCGAATTAAGGCGGATTGCCGATGAGCAATATGGATTTGTGCTGACCAATGTGTTGTGGGCGCGTCTTTTCCGTGCGACACACAGTGAGCGCCAACTCTATGAGCGCATAGTCGAATTTTGGACAGACCACTTTAATATTCCTCTACAAGATTTTTTGACCGAAAAAACGATTGATGACCGTGAAGTGATACGCAAGCACGCGCTGGGTAATTTCCGCGATTTATTATTCGCCAGTGCCCAAAGCCCCGCTATGTTGATGTATTTAGACAACGATGTGAGCAATAAAGAACATCCCAACGAAAATTATGCCCGTGAACTCATGGAATTACACACATTAGGCGTGAGTGGCGGCTATACAGAGGCAGATGTCAAAGAAGTCGCCCGCGCCCTCACGGGGTGGACGATTGAGTATGGACGCAACGATATGTTCGTCTTTGACATGAATCGGCATGATACAGGCGAAAAATTGGTTTTGGGGCAATCGCTCCCCGCAGGACGGGGTATAGAGGACGGATTACAGGTACTCGACATCCTCGCGTATCATCCGTCCACCGCCCGTTTTATTGCCCAAAAATTATGTCGGCGGTTTGTGGCAGATTTTCCGCCAGAAACCATCGTCCAAAGCACCGCAGAGGTGTTTTTTACCACTGGGGGCGATATTCGCGCTACCATGCGCCATTTGCTCCTGTCTGATGAATTTATGACTGCTTATGGGCAAAAATTCCGCCGTCCAATTGATTTTATCGTTGGAACGCTTCGCGCCTTACGCGATGGTCTGGAGGTGGATAACACCTATGTGTTTATCGAGCCATTAGAGGGTATGGGACAGATCCCCTATGCGTGGAATCCGCCCAATGGCTACCCCGATGTGGCGGGGGCGTGGCTCAATACTAACGGACTGCTCTATCGCTGGAATATTGGCTTGAGCATGGCATTGGCGGGTGAAGGCTATGCCGATGGTATTGCCCTCAATCTTGATGCCGTGATTCCGCCTGCCAATACAGTGGGCGAATTGGTAGATTTGGTCGCAGACCGTATGGTCGCGGTGACACTTCCCGCCGATTTGCGCCAATTATTTATCAACCTGCTCAACCGCGATGGCGATGCGTCTGCACCAGTGGATGCGCGTTTGCGTCGTGATTATTTGCCCACACTCGTGGGGTTGATGATAGCCTCTCCGCAATTTCAGTGGCATTGAGCCGATAAGGATGTGATGATATGAGTATTTCACGCAGGCAATTTTTGGGTGGGGGTATCGCCACAGGGGTTTTGGGTGTTGGGCAACATTTATTTCCCCGTTGGATGCCCCGCATGGCATTTGGGCAGGCAGGCTCACGAGAACGGGATGTGATGGTCGTGATTTTTAATCGGGGTGGCATGGATGGACTCAATGCCGTTGTCCCATTTGGAGAAGGGGCTGGTTATTATGACAAGCGTCCTACCATCGCTATTCGTGAGCCAGATGGTTCAGATACCAGCGCTATAGACCTTAATGGCTTTTTTGGATTGCATCCCCGCTTGCGCCCACTCAAAGATATATACGATGCCGGGGCGCTCACGGTGATACACGGTGTTGGCTCACCAGACCCATCTCGGTCGCATTTTGAAGCGATGGAATATATGGAACGCGGTATCCCTGGCGATAAAATGACCGCCACGGGCTGGGTCGCACGGCATCTCGCTACTGCCAGTTGGACAAATAACTCGCCGTTTCGTGCGGTGGGCATGGGGACAATGCTCCCTGCCTCGTTTCGTGGTGAAATTTCGGCATTGGCATTGCGCTCTATCGCTGATTTTCATCTGGGTGGCAGACAAGACCAGCTCGCTCAAGTCCAACGCACATTATCGGGCTTGTATCGGGTCGAAACACCCGATGATATTTTATCGGCACAAGCGGGACAAGTCTTTAATACCATGAGCCAACTCGAAGAACTCGCCAATCAATTTTATCAACCAGAATATGGCGCAGATTATCCCGATAGTGAATTTGGGCGTGGCTTGCGCCAGATTGCCCAACTCATCAAAGCCGATATGGGCTTAGAGATTGCCTGTGTGGATAGTGGCGGATGGGATACGCACGATGGTCAGGGCAGTGTAGATGGCGAAATGTCATTTTTGCTGGATGATTTTGCGCGGGGACTCGCGGCTTTTCATGCCGATATGCAAGACCACATGAACCGTGTTACGGTGGTCAGCATGAGCGAATTTGGGCGCACCGCATCAGAAAATGCGTCTGCTGGCACAGACCATGGACGCGCTAGTGTGATGTTTGTGATGGGTGGCGCATCCGCAGGCGGTGTTCATGCCGATTGGCGCGGACTTACAGGCGATGCGCTAGAGGATGGCGACCTCGCTGTCACCACCGATTACCGCGATGTTCTGGCAGAATTGCTCATCAAACGGGTGAAAAATAATGCCGTTGACCAAATTTTCCCCAACCATACCGTGAATTTGCATAATATCTTTGTGGAATGATATAACCATGATAAAAAAGACGATTCTGATAACCATCGCCCTCGCAGTGGCATTTATGGCGGGGAATTTTTTCAGCGCACGCCAAACGAGCCTAGAAGCCCAGACTAATTTTTCTGATGATGATGTCATCGCTATGGTGGCATCATCGCCCCAATTTGTAGATATATTGCAATTGGTCACAGATGTAGCAGGGGGCTGGGACGCGGTCACATTCAATACCAAAAATGCTTATGGCATCTGGCGGATTTATTTTTCGACCTATGAAGACGACCAAATTGGGTGGGCAGATTTGAACCCCCAAAATGGCAAAATTTATTCGTGGGATGTATATATCCCCGCGACAGATGAGCAAAAAGAAATTGCTATGCCCATCCTCAAAGATTTCTTGAACACACAGGCTGAAATTTTGGAATTGCTGGATAACCCCGCCCAATACGAGATGTATATAGATTATGACGGTTGGAATAATCACTGGGGGGTGTATATTGGTGCAGGGGAATATGCCCTGTGGGTAACGGTTGAATTTGAAAATGGGACTTCCCCCGATAACCTCGATAATCCGCGCCTTAAAGGTGTATTCTTTCCAGATTTACCCGATTATGACCAATGGCTAGAAGATACCAAAGCGCAAGTTGTGAATATCGCCTTTGGTAGTAGTGAAGTCGGCGCGGTATTGCGTGGGCGCACATGGACGACTCAAGCAGAACGGCTAGAAGGCGATATTTGGACAGTTGCCTTTTTGGTAGATGAAAATGTGGTCATTGTGGCAAATGTAGATTTGGCGAGTAGCGAGGTGCTAGAAATCGCCACTCCATAACCAAAATTTCTCAAAATAGCCGATTTTTGCGGTCTAATAGCGCCTCAATGACCAGCCTATCGGCTTTGCCAAAGGCATATTTTCTCAGTTCATCTAGTGTCACCCATGCAAAATTTTGCACACCGAGTTTTTGTGGTGTGCCAGCAATAATATGACAGGCATACGCATGGAGGGTAATTTTGAAATGGGTGAAGGCGTGCTTCACCTTAACAATAAAATCATCCACCGCCACGGTGATACCGAGTTCCTCTTGCAATTCGCGGATGAGGGTTTGGGGCATGGTTTCACCTGTTTCTTGTTTGCCACCCGCAAATTCCCATAAGCCACCCAATAACCCCTCATTGGGGCGTTGGGCGATGAGGATGCGCCCATCGTCACCATAAATTACCCCTGCGACGACATCATAATGTGGGGTGGGGGATTTTTTTTGTTTGACAGGGCGTTCCGATTGGGTGTTATGGGCATACGCAAGACAATGCGCCATAATGGGACACATCTCACATTTAGGATTGCGGGGTGTGCAGATATGTTGCCCCAACGCCATCAATGCTTGGTTATAATCACCCGGACGGGTTTGGGGCATCCATGCTTCTGCCAAGTCCCATAGCGATTCTTTGGTGGCAGAGATGGTGACATCATCGGTTAAATCGGTGAGACGGGCAAAAATGCGGATGACATTGCCATCGAGGACAGGCGCAGAAATATCGAAGGCGATACTGCCAATTGCGCCCGCTGTATAGCGACCCACACCCGATAGACGCATTAGCCCCTCAATAGTTGGGGGAAATTGCCCATTTTGGGCAGAAATTTGCTTTGCGGTTTGGTGTAAATTTCGACAACGGCTATAATAACCTAAACCTTCCCATAATTTCATGACGCTTTCTAACGGTGCGTTGGCAAGGTCTTGGATGGTTGGGTAGGTACTTAGAAACCGATTATAATAAGGAATGACGGTCTCTACTTGGGTTTGTTGGAGCATAATCTCCGATAGCCACACATAATAGGGATTGGGTGTCGTGTGAATACGGTCTTGTGGCAAAATACGCCATGGGAGTGGCTCGGCATGTTGGTCATACCATGACAGTAATTCTGAATAAAACGGTGCAGGCATAATCAGGTCTCTTTTTAAGGTGGGCGAAGTGATAGGATGAATAAAAAACAATATGAGTAGTCTACCGAATCTCAATACACTTTTCACCATAAGGTTTCCAAATGGCAATACTGCCAAAGCGATTCGTGCCAAACCAAATGAGCATTCTTCATTTTTATTGCGGACGCTCGGCTTCACACCTCCCCAACCGATTTTATTTGTCAGTGGGGGCGCATCGGGTATGAGTGATTATGATAAAGCACAAACGGAACTCATGATGGAGGCAGTTTTGTTGTTTGCACAGCAAAATAGCATCACCATCATTGATGGTGGCACAGAATCGGGCATTATGAAGATGTGTGGCGATATTCGGATTCGCCATGGCTATACATTTCCCCTATTAGGGGTCACACCACGCGGACTTGTCTCGTATCCAGACCATCCCAATCCCAACTCCCAAGCCGAATTAGAAGATGGTCATACCCATTTTGTGCTGATAGAGGGCGACCAGTGGGGCGAGGAGAGCGAGACGATTATCAATCTCACCATGACCATGAGCGGTGCTGGCACGATGGCTCGCAAACCTGCGGTGGGTATTTTGATTAATGGGGGGAAAATCGCCATGCAAGAGATTTATTTGGCGACCACCCGCGACAAGCACAAATTGCCAATTATCGTCCTTGATGGCAGTGGACGTGCCGCCGATGAAGTATCTACTGCATTTCGGACGGGGCGCACCACACAAACCGTCTTACGCGCCATTTTGCGCGGAGGTGATATTCAACTGGTCGGGACAAATGAGGGGGCGGACTCTATCCGCCAAAAATTGAGCATTAAATTTTTGGGACACGCTTAACAAAGGGAATTGATATGCGATTTTTTCGGTATAGTGTGATTTTCATAGTTATCTTTTTGGCGAGTTTGCCTGCTTGGGCGCAAGAAGAAACCCCACCACCCGTTCCTGTGACCGATGAGCAAGTACAGGTACTTTTGGTAGAAGCCCAACAAGCCTTAGCAGAAGCCCAACGCGCCAATGATTTGGCGTTTAACCTACTGGGATTATTCGAAGCGACCAGTGGGGCGGTGGGTATTATTTTGGGGATTATTGTTCCTGTGGTGGCGGTTGTGGCTGGTTTGTTTGGGTTTTCGCAATTGGCATCGGCAAAAGAAGAACTGAAAAAATCCAGAGAGAGTTTTGAAGAAGACATGAAAGTCGTCATGAATAAATATTTTGAGGATTTTACCGTCTCCAATAACAAAATTCAGGCAAACCAAAATGTCCTGTTGCAATCGGCAATCGCCAAACAGCAAAAGCAAGGTGCAAATGCCAATCTTGCGCTGGCATTATTGCCATCGGCAGAACGTCAATATAAGGCACAAGATTATTTAGGGGCAATCGAGACTTATGAACGGGCATTAGAGTTAGATGGTGCAAACCCTATTATTCATTATCGTTTGGGATATGTGTTCACCCAAAAAGGTGATTTAAATGAAGCTAAACGCCATATTGAGCAGGCATTGGAATTAGATGCACAATCCCCCCAAGCGATGGCGGCATTGGCGTATGTGTGTCGGCGGATGGGCGACAAACTCAACCAGCCACATCAGTCTGTTGAGCGTAACAAAATGTACAATGAGTCTGAACGTTACTTTTTGGATGTGTTGCCAAAATATCCCAAATTACTCGATGAAGATGGTGAATCGTGGTGGGGTGCGTTTGGCGGTCTATATAAACGCCGTGAGCAATATAAAGAGGCGATTGAGATATATGAACGCGCTACTCATGCGACCAAGAGTTCATCCTATCCGTTTAGCAACCTCGCCCAACTGTATATGATAACGGGCGAACACGAAAAAATGGTGCGTACCTATCAACGGGTAGAACGCCTCGCCCAAGCAGAAGTGTATGCAGAGGTCGAAAATTATTGGGCGTATGCCGATTTAATCACCTCACGGGTGGCACAAGGCAAATTTGATGATGCGTGGAAGGTGCTAGACGAAGCATTACCCACTGCTCCGCCAGATGCCACCTATCCACTGGAATTATTGCTCAGTACCCTCAAAGATATTCAGAAATATCTGCCAGATTATGCCGAGCGAATCAACCGCTTTGTCAGCCATATTCAGGGCTTCTTAGATGCCCGCAAGCCACAGATTCAATAAACAATTATGTACCCGCGCCACGTTGTTCTACAATGAGGGCGCGGGCTTCTTCTGGGGTGCTAACCAAATTCACATCTGCCATTTCCCCATATAATTGCCCAAATAACTGCACAATGCGTTGTGTAAACGGATGTGTACCCGCCACCACAATTACATCACGTCCATCGGGTTTGATGAGGAGCGCATTTTGGGTATGGGTGAGCGCCGCTCCGCGTCCTGGTGCGGTGTCGCCTGTATGCAAAATGAGTGAAATCGGTTTGCCATGTGTGGCTTTTTTGCGGAGCGTGACCGAAATAATCCCCGCCGCCAAATAAAAATCCTCCCATAGCCATTCTGGTGAAAATTGCCAACAAATCATAGTTTGGTCGTTATTATCCCAATCCACACGAATTTTCATAAAATAGGTCTCCACAAAAAATTAATTTCCCCTATTTTAACGTGGTCGCCCATAGACGGCTAGTGTCCCCGCCTCAAAAATCAGTTCCCATTCCGCCAAAATCGTATTATATAGCACCAACGCCTCTGGCACATGAAAATTGCCCCAATTGCGCCAAATATTGTCTATCACCACATAATCGGCGCGGTCACTGGTGGGGATAAACGCATATCGCTCATGGGGTAAATTATAGGGCAGGTGGATGGCATCGTAGCCGATATAAGCGATGTGCATTTGCCAATCTGCGACTTGTGCCGATGTATATAGTTCCAACGCCCAGCCGATACTCGGTGATGCCAAGATAAGGGTGTTTTCGGTGGCGATGGTCTCAAAAAAGGCGATAACCGCCTCACCATCTGTACCATCCACCAAAAAGGGGTCTATGGCGGTGGGAATGTGTGAATTAATGCCGTTAATGGTGTATTGGGTGCTATACCAAAGCGGTGCGCCAATGAGTGCCATCATGCACATCCCCGCCATAAGCCGATGTATCCACACGGGCATTTGGGTGATAAAGCGCAAATTGGCAAACATGGGCATGAAACTGGTCATCAGATAATCGCCACCGCGCCATGTGAGGGTGGCAACGCCCAAAATCACGATGGGGAATAACGGACTCATATAATAGAAGCTCAGATGAAACAGCGCCACAGTACGCCCGATAATGACGATGGTTAACAACACCAAGCAGGCGCTCGCCACACGCAGGGCGGGTGGTTTGATGAGAAATATGCCCACCACACCCAATGGAAACCATAAATCGGTAGACAGGAGCATGGTGAAATTTTCGCTGATGGTATTCAGTTGTTGGGCGATGGAAATTCCCCCCAGCCGATTGAGCGTAAAATTGAGGTCAAATAGAAATGCGTCCGGATGCCCGATGAGCATAATCCCACCATACACCCCAAACGGCAACCCCATGAGGGGTATTAGCCATAGGAGCATTTTGGGTGACTTAAAAAATGTGATGAGCGCCACAATCACGATAACCGCGCCCATCATAATATCGCCCAATAACCCAATGCCCGCCAAAATCCCCGCCAATGCCAAAAAATTCCAACGCCCTGTTTGGATAAATCGGGTTAGAAATAGGCATAGTAGCACGATTATCGGTGTGAGTAGGGCATAGCTAAATCCAAAACGGCTATAGAGGACGGCTTGGGGATAGATGGCATATAAAAATGCCCCCCATAGCGCAAAAAATGGGTTGTGGGTGAGGCTTTTTATCAGGATAAACAGCAACCCCACCGAGAGTATGCCGAGTATTGCGGTAAATCCGCGCAAGGTGGCGATACCCTCACCAAAAAAATGACTGACCAGCGCCAAACACGCATGAAAGAGAGGTGGACGGGCAAATAGGAGCATGGAATCTGTCACGGCAAAATAACGGATTTCTCCGCGCAATAGGTGATGGACAATGCTCAGATGTGTGCCTTCATCGGTATACCATGCGGGGTTATTGGGTAGGTTGGTCATCCGCAAATAGGTCGCAATGAGCAAAATGAGGCATAACACGATGAGTTGTGGCGCGAGTGATGATACTTTCTCGGATAGGGTTATGGGTGGGATTTGCCTATATTCCATGTGATTTTTCCTAACGATTGTCCTATGCAGGCTTGCGAAACATCTGAAACCTGACTACCATTAAAACAGATTAGCGACAAAGGATTATAAATTATGACGGGCAAAAAAAACTACTTTGAAGATGAACTTTTACCTGATGAGGCTCAAGACCCATTAGAAGATACACGCCCTACAGGGATTTTTCCGCAGGTTGATGTCAAGCGTGGCAATCCTATCATCGGCTTATTTCTGATTGTGATGGCAATTTCGCTCACGGTTTGCACAGTCGTGATGTTGCTCACACCACCTGTCGATGCGCCTGTTGTCGCCGTGACAGACACCCCCAATCAAGTCGTGCAAACCACCGATGCGGTGGTCGCTACTACTGTGATTCCCACAACCCCACCAGACAGGTGGTCGCTACTACTGTGATTCCCACAACCCCACCAGACATCACCATTAATGCGGGTGTAGTGGGTGCGTTTCCTGTGATTGATGCTAGTATTGCCCAAGAATTACTGGCACAACCTGTTTCATCGCAATTAGAGGCGGTTGGCGGGCAGGTGGGGCGCAATTTACTAGAACCATTCACCATTATTCCCTCACGCCCCCGTAATGAGGTGATTCAATATGTTGCCGTTCAAGGCGATACCATAGATACCATGGCTATCCGTTTTAATCTGCAACCAGAGACCATCGCATGGTCAAATCCGCGCAAAATCGTTCAGGTATTGCGTCCGGGTGATGTAGTCATTATCCCGCCTGTGGATGGTGTGTATATCAAGACATTTGGTAGCACCACCATTGCCGAATTAACCGAACAATACAAACTAGCAGACCCGTATATCGTACTCGATTCGTCCTTCAATCGTGTTGTGGTACAAGAGCAATCGCTCACCCCACAAACGACCCCACGCAATGGCACGCCGCTATTTTTTCCGAATGGTGAAGCTGAAGAAATTGTGTGGCAAGTGGCAATTGAGATTATCCCTGGCGAAACAGGTGGGACGACCAATGGCAGTAATCCATCTGCACCACCCGCCCCGCCCAGAGTGAGATTTCAGCAGGGGCAACAAGGGTCTTGTCCGCCACAAGAAATTGTGGGTGGTAGCTTTTGGTCAAACCCGTTGGATGGTGGTTATGTCATCACACGCGGGTACTCCAGTTGGCACACTGGCATAGACCTCGCCGCCCCAGTTGGCACACCTGTCAAAGCCGCCAATGGCGGACGTGTGATATTCTCTGGGTGGGATAGTTTTGGCTATGGTTATATGATTGCCATCGTTCATGGACCAACTATCACTTTATATGCCCATTTGAGCGAATATTACACCAATTGCGGGCAGGATGTGGTAGCAGGGCAAGTGATTGGTGCAGTGGGTAATACGGGTAATTCGTCTGGATCCCATTTGCATTTTGAGATTCGCGGGACAAGTAGCAATCAGACACAAGACCCTGCGGGTATTCTCGCATTTTAACCAACAGAGGGCGCACACCGTTGCGCCCTCTGTTTCTTTCCCCATATTTGCCCCAAAATTCTCTCGCATATCCCCATCAAACCGATTAAAATGAACCCATCAACCGATACAATTGAGGGATAAAACTCGTATGACCGATAGCTTACGGCAGAGTGGCATTGCCATACTCGATTTTGGCTCACAATATACCCAACTGATTGCACGACGTATCCGTGAATTGGGCGTGTATGCAGAGGTATTTGCACATGATGTCTCTGCCGATGAATTGGCAATCCACGCCCCTAAAGGGATTATCCTCTCTGGCGGACCCAGCAGTATTTATGAGACCGACTCGCCAAAATTGTCGCCCACCATTCATATCGGTGATGCCCCCATGTTGGGTGTATGTTATGGGATGCAACTCATGGCACAAGCACTCGGCGGAAAAGTGGCTGGCGGGACAACCCGTGAATATGGGCGTGGACGGTTGATTCAGATGATAAAAAATACGCTATTAGGCGATTTACCTCATGAAATGACGGTGTGGATGTCGCATGGTGACCATGTAGAGACCCCACCACAAGGATTTGAGATTCTCGCGCAATCGGATAATGGGTTACTTGCCGCCATTGGCGATGCCTCGCGCAAATTATATGCGGTTCAATTTCACCCAGAGGTGCGTCATACCGAGCATGGCATGATCGTCATCAGCCATTTTATATTCGATATTTGTGGATGCACCCCAAAATGGACACCTGCCGCCTTTATTGAGGATGCCGTAGAAAATATTCGCGCCCAAGTAGGTGGTGGACGGGTGCTATTGGCACTGAGCGGTGGTGTGGATAGTGCGGTTGCCGCGGCGCTGATTAACCGCGCTGTGGGTGAGCAATTGGTCTGCGTATTTGTGAATACGGGCATGATGCGAAAAGGCGAATCGGAACAGGTGGTATCGGTGTTCCGTGACCAACAACACATGAATCTCATCGCCGTAGATGCGACAGAGCAATTTTTGGAGGCGCTCAATGGTCAAACTGAGCCAGAAGCCAAACGTAAAATCATTGGCAAACACTTTATTGATGTATTCCGCGCCCAAGCCGATGTGCTCACGGGGATTCGCTTTTTGGCACAGGGGACAATTTATCCCGATGTGATAGAGAGTGCCGCAGGGCATAAGACCGCCAAAACGATAAAAAGTCATCATAATGTCGGTGGATTGCCCGCCGATTTCAAAGAACGATTTGACCTTGTAGAGCCATTGCGCGATTTATTCAAAGATGAAGTCCGCAAAGTGGGTAGCGCGTTGGGCTTGCCCGATAGCATCATCTGGAGGCAACCCTTCCCTGGACCCGGACTCGCTATACGCTGTTTGGGTGAAATTACATGGGAACGCCTCGAAACATTGCGTGAGGCAGATGCGATTTTCTTGGATGAACTTGCCAAAGCCGATATGCTCCACCCGCATGGCGATACACCCGCACAAACATCGCAATGCTTTGCGGTATTATTGCCTGTGAAAAGTGTGGGCGTGATGGGGGATAATCGGACGTATGAGGAAGTATTGGTGCTACGTGCTGTGACCACCGATGATTTTATGACGGCAGACTGGGCGCGTATCCCGTTTGATATTTTGGCGCGTGCCAGTAGCCGTATTGTGAATACGGTGAAGGGGATTAACCGCGTGACATACGACATCACCAGCAAACCCCCAGCGACCATTGAGTGGGAATAAGCACTATGCCAACCGTGATGCAAATTGGCGCATTTCGATTTTTCTTTTATTCCAATGAAAATGATGAACCGCGCCATATTCATATCAAATCTGCTGAAAATCAGGCTAAATATTGGCTAGAACCATTAGAATTCGCATGGAATTATGGATTTAATTCGCGTGAACTCAAACAAATTGAACGACATTTAGCCGATAATATGGCATATTTGATAGAAAGTTGGGATAATTTTTTTGGAGTGAATGATGACAAATCAGAATGATGCACCACGTCCACAAGACCGACCTGTGAGTGTTGATTTTAGCGAGGATATGCTGATTGTACGGCTTGCCGATGGGCGCGAGATTGCTACGCCATTGGTTTGGTATCCACGCCTACAAAATGCGACATCAGAACAACGTCAAAATATGGAATTGTCGCTTTTGGGCATACACTGGCATGAATTAGATGAAGATTTATCTGTTGCTGGTATGCTGAGAGGCAACTATCCGTCATACTATCAATCGGTATCCGCAGAGATTGAATCCTCATAATCTGATTCATCGTCAATCTCTGCCAAAATATCCCAAATAGACCGTGTAGGGGCATTGGTCATGACCTCATGCCATGCCTCTAAAAATGCTTTGCGGATGGTTTCATCGTCATCATCTGGCAATTCAATGGGATTTGACATGCTCATAACCTTCTATCATCTGATAAATTTCATCATATCATAAAAATAACGCTGTTGAATGACCTGCCACCTATCCGATATAATGCCTGTATCATCAAAAAAGGATACTAGGCATTATGTCGTTATTAGTCGCAAGTGAACTGTCTAAATTTTATGGACCCGATGAGGTCTTTGCTAATATTAGTGTGGATATTCCCCATAAATCACGCATTGCCCTCGTGGGACCCAATGGCGCAGGAAAAACCACCCTCCTCAATATTTTGGCGGGGATAGATAGCGCCACAACGGGTAATGTCACTACGGCGCGGGGTGTTACCATCGGGTTTTTGCCCCAACGTCCAGAACTCGCAGGCGACCATACCCTATATGAAGAACAACTCCGCGCCTTTGACCATCTGCGGGCGATGGAAACCCAACTCTCACAACTCGAATACGATTTAGCCGACCCCACCAAACACGATATTGCTATCAAAGAATATGGGGCGTTGCAAGAAAAATTTGAGCGACTCGGTGGCTATACCTATATCAACCGCATCCGCACCGTGTTACATGGGGTAGGTTTCGATGAAGATGATTATGGCTTGTCGCTATCGGTGTTATCTGGCGGGCAAAAAACCCGCGCCTTATTGGGGCGGTTATTGCTCACATCGCCTGATTTACTGATTTTGGATGAGCCGACTAACCATCTGGACATCAATGCGGTGGAATGGCTAGAGGGTTTCCTCAAAGAATTTGACGGTGCGGTGCTGGCTGTAAGCCATGACCGCTATTTTATGGATAATTTTGCCAGCGCCATCTGGGAATTGGATTATGGCGCACTAGAGACGTATCGGGGCAATTATAGCCATTATGTGAGCCAACGTACCGAGCGTCATGAGCGCCTGCTCAAAGAATATGAGGCACAACAAGAATTTATCGCCAAAGAAGAATTTTTTATCCGCAAGCACATGGGTAGCCAACTCACCGCACAGGCAAAAGGTCGTCAGAAAAAATTAGAGACCATGCGCCGACGCGGTAAAATTATCGGCAGACCACGCGGTGAACGTAAAGATATGAGTTTGCGCCTGCAAAGTGCCATTCGTAGCGGGGATAAAGTCCTCATGGCAAAAAATTTGTCTGTGGGGTATTCCGATGCCCCTGCGCCCCTGTTCATCGTCCCAGAATTGACCCTGTATCGTGGTGAAACTGCCGCCCTCATCGGACCCAATGGCGTTGGCAAAAGCACCTTCCTCAAAACGGTCATCGAACATCTGCCACCATTGGCGGGGGATGTGGCATTAGGGGCATCGGTCAAAGTCGGGTATTTTGCACAGGCACATGAACGCCTCAATCCCAGAAATACACTGGTGGATGAAATTGTAGAGACAAAATACATGCCCGTGAGCGAAGCCCGTAGCTATTTGGGCAGTTTTCTGTTTAGTGGCGATGATTCGTTCCGCACCGTAGATACGCTATCGGGCGGGGAGCGTGGACGGTTAGCATTGGCAAAATTGGCGCTGTCTGGTGCAAATTTATTGCTGTTGGATGAGCCGACCAACCATCTGGATATAGATAGCCAAGAAGTGCTACAAGAGGTGTTATCCCAATTTGACGGGACAATCTTGTTGGTGAGCCATGACCGCTATTTAATAGATGCGCTTGCCAGCCAAATCTGGGAAGCGAGTGTGGGCAAAATGGTCATTTTTAACGGAACTTATCGTGAATTTGTTGCTACTCGCAACAATTTGGCACTTTCGGTAACGTCTGATAAACCGCCCACCAATGGCAAGCCAACATCCGCGTCAAAAACCACTCCCGCCAAAAAAGCACATGGACTGAATCCATTTCAGCTCAAAAAACGACTAGAAGCGGTGGAAAGCAAGATTCATACACTCGAAAATAAGCTAGAAGAATTGCATAGCGCCATCGAATCTGCCAGCGCCAAAGGCGATGCCAAAGCCGTGAGTGATTTGGGCGGGGAATACATGCAAACCGAAGCCGACCTCGAAACGGCAATGGGCGAATGGGAAGTCTTGATGGAGTAGGGGCATGATGTTTGTGTCGTGACCAAAATCGGCATACAATAGAACTAATAATCAGCCTAGTTTATGCCGTGTGAGGGATTTATGTCACCATTGCCCGATTTACATTCGAGTTTAACCAATCATGACCTTGCTATTCTGCGGATTATCGCCCGCTTTTGGCAATTAGACCCCAGTGGCATATCTGCCAAAGATTTGGCGGGAAAACTGAGTTATCAGATGACCAACCCAGACGTTGCCGAGATTGTATGGGAAAAATTGACCCATGAGCAACGGCAGGGATTACAGACCTTTTTGGGGTCACAGGGCAAATTGCCACAAGCCATGATGGAGCGCATTTTGGGGAAAATCCGCAAGATGGGTGAATCACAAATTGAGCAAAAAAAGCCCCACGAAAACCCCGATGGCATCGCAGAGGCGCTGTATTATCGTGGACTGATTTATGAGGCATTTGAGCATGTCGCCAGTGGACCGCGTGTATATTGGTATATCCCGCCAAGCCTCACTCATGCCTTGCCATCGCATAAAACGGGCTATGCCAATTTAGGTGATGATGAGGGTTATTTTATAGATGATGGCGATGATGAAGCCGATATGCACACCATTGAACCGCTAGAAGGCACTATCACCCCACTACAAACAGCAGATACCAGCATCGTGGATGATATGACCGCGCTTTTGGTGTATATCCAAGTGCGTGGCGGAAAATTAGACGAAGTATACCTTGCCGATGATGACCGTATCGCACTCGCCCCGCAATTGCTCAATGATGATGAACCTCGCCTCACGTTCATGCTTGCGCTTGCTATCACCGCCGATTTGGTAGAGGTGAATGAGGGTCATTTGTATGTCCGCCGAACAGAGGCGCGTAAGTGGCTAGAAGAAAAACGGGTGAGCCAATTGCAAACCCTCATCACGGCATGGATGAAAAGCCGTTTTTATCGGGAATTATGGCATGTGGATGGGCTAACCCCCCAAGACCCGTTGTGGGAATATCATCCCAATGCGGGACGTGAAGCATTGCGTGAATTTCTGCGCGATTTTACCCCGCGTGGGGCGTGGTGGTCGCTCACCGATTTTATCACTGCCATCAAAGAGACAGAACCCGATTTTCAGCGCCCCAACGGAGATTATACCCAGTGGAATATCCTCAGCGCCGATGACGAATACCTCAAAGGATTTGAAAATTGGGATGCCGTAGAAGGCTCATTGCTCGAATTTTATGCCAATTATCCGCTTTATTGGTTAGGCATGGTGGATTTAGCCGATGATGCCGTGCGCCTCAATGCCTATGGACGGGCATTTGTGGGGTGGGAACAATTCCCCGCCACCCCAGACCAAGACGACCCCATGCGCCTCAACCTCGATGGCACGATTCAGCTGTCGCGCAAAGTGGGGCGTATAGACCGTTTTCAGGTGATGCGCTTCACCTCATGGGAGGGCAAAGCCAATGCCACCGCGCCTTATACCTATAAACTGACACCAGAGAGTATTCGCCGTGCCAATGAACAAGAAATCACCGCCGACCATATTGTCACATTCTTAAAACGCATCACCAATAATGCGCCATTGCCTGCATCGGTGGCAAAATTGCTCATGCCACCCAAGACCAGCGCCGTATCGAGTGTGACCTTAGAGGCATCGGTGGCAAAATTGCTCATGCCACCTAAGACCAGTGCCGTATCGAGTGTGACCTTAGAGCGCCTGCTGGTCTTGCGGACGACATCGCTAGAGGTGATGAATTTTATTTTAGAGACACCCGCCACCCGCCGTTATCTTGGCGCACGGTTGGGCGATTTGGCGGTGGTTGTCCGCGCCGACCAATGGGAAGCCTTGCGGACAGTATTGGATGAAAAAGGCATTACGTTGGAAATCATCGGTGGATAAGGCGTTCCACCGCCAACCGTGCGCCAATGATATTGCGTGCGGTTGCGCCAATTTCTAATTCTGCCAATGCACCCGTCACATATAACCCGTCTGACCAGCATAACCCTTTATCCACCACAGGATACCCATCTGGCGCGAGGGGCAGGTCATGGCGGGTAATCGTCTCTGCCAGCCATGCGGGAATCGGCGGGGATGTGGCGAAGCCTGTCGCCAAAATCGCCCCATCGGCAAAAAATTCGCGTCCATTTGTCATGATGACCCGAAACGGCGTGTGGTCGGCATGAACAACCTCACCTATCACCGCCCGAATCATCCCCATAGCGATGGCGGTGGTCAATTCTTCTGCCACATCATAAGGCATAGACCCCTTATACCGCGCCTGCTTTACCATCGCACGGCGGACAGAAAAATCACTGGTGGCATAAAAATCTGCCAAGCATAGGCGTGTCACCCAACATGGGTCGCTATCAAAATCGTGTATCGGAATCCTATGGCGTGTGATGAGGGTCACATCCACCCCATTTTCTGCGACTGCAAGCGCCGTTTGTGCGCCACTGATGCCCCCGCCGATCACCAGCCAATGCCCATTTTTGACATCGGCACGATTGAATTTTTCATCGAATACATGATAAATAGGCATATCTGTTTTTGCCCATGTGGGGATATGTAAAAAGTTACTCGCGCCCATTGCCAATAGCACCCGTTTGGCATCTATTGGCGCGTGGTCGGTATGAATCCGCCAGCCACCTATTATTTTTTCCATGCCATGTGCTGTGCCGTGAATATGGCTGTTTTCCAATCCAAAACGGGCGATAAGCGCCTCGCTATGGGTGTTGAATAGTGATAGGGCGGGGCGCTCATATAAAGCAATTGGCGGCGGATAGTCGGTGGCAGTGATTTCAGTGAATGTCCGCAGGTGAAATGGGTCATCGTGCAGGTGATGTGCGCCCGGTGACCGCAAATGCGACATGCCAACATTGGCGGTGATATGTTTCCAGCGTCCCAATAGGTGCGGATGCGGGTCTAATATCCCGATTTGCGCGTGGGATAGTCGGTGCTTGCGGATGAAATTTAGGGCGTGTGCTGTGCCGTGTATCCCCCCGCCGATGATGAGCCATTCCAGCATAATTTATTCCTTTTTGCCACGTAACCAACCAAGTGCCATATCTGCTAATTTGCCAATATCTGATTTTGGCGCATTTTTGGCGATGGTCGCCTCAAATTGTGATTGGAGCAGAGGTGTATCGAGTCCGCCGTGTTCGGCAATCACCACAATTTGCGAGATAGGCGCAGTATTTCCCCATTTTCTGCCCCATGTGATGCTGGCACGTTTGCCCACCACCTGCAAAATGCCCATGGTGTCGGGGTCATCCAACAGGTATAAAATCCCTTTGGCACGATAGACCGTCTTGGGTAGGCTGTCTACCACACGGCGCACCGCCCGTAGCGATAATAATTCCTCAGATTGCCAATGCCATGTGCTAAAAATGAGGCTGTGGTCGTGGTGATGATGGTCATGGTCGTGAATTTCGCCTTCGGCATGGACATGCACATCGGCAGAATCGCGTTCCGCTAGTTTTTCATACGAAAATGTGCCTTGCCCTAGTAACAATTCCATCGGCACACGCCCGTAAGTCGTCTGTAAAATACGGGCTTTGGGCATAATTTTATGCACCCATTTTTCCACCGTAGCGCGTTCATCCGCCGTCACAAGGTCAACTTTGTTGATGACGACAATATCGGCAGACCCCACTTGTAGAACCGCCATCGTCTCGTTTTGACGCTCCAGCGTGAGGATTTGCTCGGCATCTATCACGGCGAGGACGGCATCCACCATGATTAATTGGCTGAGGGCGGGTTGACGGAACACCATCGCTATTTCGAGTGGGTCAGATACCCCACTGGCTTCGATGATGATGTATTCGGGCGGAATCTCGCGTTGGGTCAATTTGACCAGTGAGGCGATTAAATCCCCGCGAATCGTGCAACAAATACACCCGTTAGACAGCTCGATGGTATCTTCTTCGCGGGCTTCTACCACCAATTGGGCATCTATATTTACTGCGCCAAAATCATTGACCAATACTGCCACGCGCAAGCCGTGTTCTGATTTTAGGACATGGTTGAGCAACGTTGTTTTGCCCGCACCCAAAAAGCCTGTTAAAATGGTGACGGGAATGGGATTTGATACAGTCATATTAAACATTTTCCTTCATCAAAATTGTCTTATCAATATCATCATACACGGACACCTTATGGATATTCAACTCGAAACACGGCTTGTATTGCAATTACAAGAGATTTCTAAAACCCAAAATCGGGATATTTCTGAACTGCTCAAAATTGCCATTGCCGAATATGTGGAACGCCAGACCAACGAAACCGCCTTTCGTGCGCGTGTGTGTGCGCTTATCAGCACGCATAAATGGCTCTTGGATGAATTGGATAAACGCTAATGGCAGATATTCGTTATCTCAACCTTGTAGAACTCATCCTCATCAACGAGGAACTCATTGGCGGACGCTCACAATTGCGCGATGTGGATTTGTTGGAATCTGCCACGTTGCGCCCGATGACCAGCGCATTCGGGGAAGATGCTTATGTCACCATTCACGACAAAGCCGCATCACTCTTTCATTCGTTGTCGCGTAATCATGCCTTTTTGGATGGCAACAAACGCACCTCTGTCCTCGCCACCATCTTATTTTTGGAGATGAATGGGTATGCGGTGACGTGGGATGAAGAACAAGCCTTGTCGTTTGTATTGCAAATCGCACAGGGTGAAACCGACTGGGATGTGATTGCCGATTGGTTGCGGGCGAATAGCCAACCGATATAAATTTGGGGCTATTTGCGCCTATGCCCATTGGTTATAATTAGCCAGTGTTGATTAGTCAATAT
>Ga0163154_10000825_pt1 | contig 48194 bp, 40 predicted proteins | sample OliLakLV19MP9P1_FD_148649 | JGI IMG/M metagenome (GOLD analysis project Ga0163154, IMG submission 148649) | Freshwater microbial mat bacterial communities from Lake Vanda, McMurdo Dry Valleys, Antarctica - Oligotrophic Lake LV.19.MP9.P1 | ecosystem: Environmental > Aquatic > Freshwater > Lake >...
ATCTTTAAATAATTGTTGTTTATCCGGCGGGTTGCAATCATCCATCATCGTAAGCGTAAATTCGGTTGCCTTTACATCTGTTGCTCCAATAAAATTTGTTTTGGGAATAAGCAGATCGGTCAGTTGCATCAGTATTTTTTCTTCTGCACCTGTTAGCGAAATATTTTTTAAAGGAATAGTGGCGCTTTGCTGTTGCCCGCAGGATGGTAAAAGCATTACACCTGCTGATATCAAAACAAAATTATAAATGGCTTCTCTTCTTTTCATATAGTTTTAGGAATTGAATGTATTAATTGGAGTTTATAATACAGCTTTTGCTTTTTTTAGTTGATAAAAAATAATATTACATTGTTGTCCAAATAAGTGTGCTAAACCCATGCTAAGTCCGTATGACCTCACCTCAACCCCTCTCCAAAGCAGAGGGGCTAGAACCCTTAACCCGTAGGTGTTTTAACGTTACGGCAGGAACTTAATAGGAACGTGGTGATAAAATTATTATCCTTTTATTTTTTTAAGATAAGCCATATTTTGTTGCATGCTTTCCAATGCTGTGCTGGTATATTCTTCCTGCTCTATAAAATAATATTCCATTCCCGATTGTTTGGCATTGTCAAACATTTGCTGAATGTTGAGCCCGCCCTTGCCAAATTCTGTACTGTGTTTTTTTACCAGGTCCATATCTTTCAGGTGCCATAATTTAAACCTGCCGGGATGTTTACTAAAATAATCAAGCGGATTAAAGCCAGCCACTACCACCCAGCCAAGGTCCATTTCCATGCAAACAAATTCGGGATCTGTTTCTTCCAGCATCACATCATACAATACTTTTCCGTTTTCTTTTTCAAATTCAACATCATGATTGTGGTACCCAAATTTAATGTTTAGTTTTTTACATTGTTCCCCTGCCTTATTAAATTGCTTGGATACTTTTTTATAATTTTCAACTGTTTGTCCTTCGGTAGGCATGGACGAACAAATAAGATATTCCTGTCCGGATGCTACTGCTTCATTCATCGTTTGCTCCCATTTATCATCAAGATGAATATGGCCGCTGCGAAGTGTTATACCCAGACTTTTACAAGTGTCTTTCATTTCTTTTGGAGTAAGTCCGTAGTAATTTCCTTTCGCACTTCCTGCCGATTCAATTTGTTTAATACCCAATGCAGCCAGTTGTTTCAACGTGCCTGCAGCATCTGCCAGCATTTCGTTTCGTACGGTATATAATTGTATGCCCGGATTGTTGATTTTACCGCCCGATGCAACACACGAGGGTAATATCATTGAGCCAATTGCCAGGCTACCGGAGCTGATTAAAAAATCTCGTCTTGTTAGCATATTTTGTTTTTTTTTTAGATTTAAAAATTAGTAATTATTTTTTTAGGATTAAAAAAAATTATAACCAGACAGATGGGCTCATTTTTTATTGAGCTGGATTTGATCAGACAAACCAACTATAAATCACTGTTATTATTTCTTTATCAACCAGCCATTATCGGCCAGCCATTCTGCCATACGTTGAGGCCAGTTTTTTAAGCCGATAATAGTTGACCTTGTTCCCATATTAAATGCATGTTTACCTTGTGCATACAAATGCAATTCAACCGGCACTTTTGCCTGCCGATGCAGTTGCACCAATTTTAGCAAAGGTTCCGAACAACATTCATCTTCATTGGCGGCCAATAAAAATGTGGACGGTGCAGCAACAGGCATTTTTTCCGGAACTGCTAATGGCCCGGGGTAAATTAATATTTGAAATGCCGGCCTTGCACTCAGCAAATCGATTGCATCAGGCTTTTTAAAATATTGGTCGGTGTATTTATAAGACACCCAGCCTGCTACTTCGCCTCCGGCAGAAAATCCCATTACACCAATTCTGCCGGTATCAACCCCATATTCATTTGCCATACTCCGCACAAGGCGCATGGCTCTGAAAATATCCTGCCGGGGATGCTGGTCTGTATAGGATGAATTGTCTTCCCGGAATAACCGGTATTTTAAAACAAAGGCGGCTACACCGATGCTGTTTAAATAAAGCGCCGCTTCTTTTCCCTCCGCATTAAAAACAAGATTGCGGTGACCACCACCGGGGCAAATAACAACTGCAACGCCGTTAGCTTTTTCTTTTGCCGGCAGGTAAACGCTGAGTGATGGATTGTGTATATTTTTTACCCACCAGTCTTTGGCTTGCTCGGGTTCATCTTTTTTTTGCTCAAAACCAGGTGCGCCATTTTTCCATAAATGAATCTGAATAGAACTATCCTGCGCCATAAGTAGATTTGGTGCGCTTAACGCAATTAGTACAAAGGCAACCTGTAAAAATTTGCATGTCATTCTATTAAATTTTTAATAATGTAAGATGCTGGTAATACTGAATTTTCGGATTTTCAAATACAAAGGCATAAAAAGAAAGTATAATTTAAAAGCAATAGTAGAGCGTAAGCTACATATTTTAGAAATGGTAAAGGTTATCAGCTTGTAAAGTGAAAAGAATGGCTAAAATAGTATCACCCTTTATATACTAAGTTTTTCATCAGCAAAACTTTTTATAGGATTAAGTACTTAGTTCGCAAAGCCTTTTTGGTATTGAGTCAGACCCTATTTACTTTTTTGCGTCCCGATTTTTTCGGGACAGGTTGATGAAAAAAGGTAACAAAAAAGATTAAGCCCGCCCGGCTGAAGCCAGTCGGACGGGGCTGTAAATAAAAAGGCTCCAGATTTGCCATCGGGACAGGTGAAATTTTCCACATCAACCTAAAATCAAGGATCCCGATAGCTATCGCATATGCGTCAAGCTAATTTATTAATTGAATCGCTATAACATTTATGTGGAAAAGGTTTCATGGGGTTTTAGTATTGGTATTTTTACGCCAGCGGCATAACCTGTTTGTAGAAAATTATAACATAAACCGCCTTTGCCCCGGCGGCGCAACCTTGCGTTTTTCTATATTTCTCAAATTAACAGGCTGCGCCGCTGGCGCAGGGTTTGCATTGATTTTTGGCGAAGCTACAAACAGGTTACGCCGCTGGCGTAAATACAGTTGCACTAATTTTAAATATGAATTTAATGTAGTAAAAAATGAGGGTTAATATCCTTAGCTTAACGCATATGTCATAGCTATCGGGACGCCGGAAGAGTTAAATAATTTATAGATTGTGCTGGCTCAATCCGCCGCCGCGGATGATTTTTTAACGGCTGATGTGGAAAATTTCCAGCACTTTTTATTCAAGGCCACAACCATTCGTCACTTAAAGCAAATATGCGTAATCCTTTTTTTTAATAACAATTGCGAGCATGCAATTGCAATAATTGGTTGATGAAAAGTTGATACCTGCTGTGGGATTATTTTTCTTCAATATTTAAATTCCTTCTACCAAAATCATGTTTGTATTGGCCGTCCTTTGCCGGATAGCTTTGGCTGTGGCATATGCTGCAGATGCCCACCAGGTTTTAGCCTGTTGGGTTGTGGGGAATTCCAGCACTACAATTCTGCCATGATGCCAATCGCCTTCTAATGTTTCTGTAGCGCCACCACGTATAATGAAGCGGCCGCCGTAGGCTGTAATTGAAGCAGGCGTTAGCAATTTATAAGCTTCATATTCTTCAGGATCGGTAATGGTAACATCAACGATAATGTAGGCTGGCATTGTTGTGTTGGTTTAAATTGTTAGGAAGTAAAATTAATGATTGATGTCCGACTAAATGCCTTAAACCTTTACTTTGCCTGCTTGACCTCACCCCAACCCCTCTCCAAAGGAGAGGGGCTTAGCATTCTTTAGGAGCAAGCGTTTCATAAGAATTTAAGAATTTTATCCGGACAACAGTGAAAATTAATAATTGATCCAGTCTTTTTTTTCAATTTTATAAATCAGGTTGCTTTTTACCGGTTCACCAAAATAAGCTACTTCCAGTTCGCCTGCTTTTACGGCGCCTAATTTTTCCATGGCTTTTTGTGAGCGGTTATTGGTGGCCCCTACATGAAAGAATACAGTATCCACAAATTGAAAGGCATGGTGTAGCATGAGCGATTTTAATGCAGGGTTGTATTTGCCACCCCAATGACTTTTTGCAATAAATGTATAACCAATTAAAATGCTTTTTTCTAATTCGTTAAAATCATAAAACCGGCTGCTGCCGATTATTTGGCATGTGTTACTATCGCTGATTAAAAATGCGCCACCGGATTCTATGGCTCCCTTAAAATAGTTTTCAAACTCCGCCCGCAGGTATCTGTTTTTATTGGGATGCTGTTCCCATATAAGCGGATCGCTGGCCACAGCAAACAATATTTCAAAATCTGTTGCAGCTAACGGCTCAATTTTTATTAAATCATTTTGAATAGTTGGTTGAAGATTGAATTGCATGCGATATTTTTTTAGCAGTAAAAGTAAGTAAGAATGGATACAGGAGAAAGTCGTTTAAATAAAAGCAGTAGGTTCAATAGCACAAGCGCACTTAAATTCGGAAGTAGAATAGCTCAAGGTTTTTTTTTAAACCGGGGGTGATGAATGTGTATTTATTTTTATAAAAAAAGGGCCGGATTTAATCCGGCCCTGCTTCAATTGCTGAGATTGATGTTTTAATTTCCTTTCTTGACGGAACTATCCGGAGTGCATTCGCTATGATGATGCCAATGGTGATTCGGAAAGTGTTTAGGTCCGGCAACGGCGAATAAAATACCAAAGGTTGTTGCAGCTGCTACTAACCAGGTGATTAATTGTTGTTTTCTTTTCATGATTTAAATTTTAGCGGTTGATTACACTATGGTTGATTTTGTTTCTTTTGCTTGAGCATGTTTACCACAATTTTGTTGAGCTTTTTGCTTAAACTGGTTGTACTCTTCATCGCTCATGCTGCGGATTTTATCTGCAAAAGCTGGCCGCACACCCGGACCAAAGCCACGCCTTAAACCACGCCCGATAAAGAACCTGAAGAATGTGCCTGCAATTAAAAAGAATGCAAATACCCTCAGTAAAAAGAATGGCATAAAAAATAATGCAGCGCCTGCCAGTGCACCTGCAATAATTGTTTTGAAAATTGACTTGTTCATTTTGTTTGATTTTATTTTTTAAAATATTGTTTGTTGTAATAAGGAAGACGGATGACTTAAAGGAATACTTTAATTATTTAAAAAAACTTTTTGCAAAAAAAACCACGGCAGATTATTGCTGTGGTTTTTTAAAAATCAGGTTGGTGGCTTTTACGCTTTACGTGACTCACATCTCCTTTTCCATTGCTCTCTGAACGTTGCTTTTTCCTCTTCACTCATGTTCATCAGCTTTTCCTTAATAGCGCCGGGAGGCCCAAAACCATGCCTCCTGCCACCGGGCCTGAAAGAGCTGAATAAAATTTTGCACAATAGCAGCAGCCCGGTTGCCTGCCAAAAGCCAATTACACCTACATGCAACAAAGCAGGCAGTATAGCATTCCACAACAACATTACTATGCCGCCTAAAACCAGCATGGCTGTTGCTCCAAAAAGAAGGAAGAGTAAAAATCTTTTTGGTCCCCTTGGTTCTTTATACATTTTCCTGGTCATAATATTTTTAGTTTATTGGTTTAATAAATCGTTGTATACGTATTCAAGTCGCTTCCGAAGGTGCTGCACTGCATAGCGTTTGCGACTGATGATGGTTTTTAAATTTTCATTTGTTGTATCTGCAATCTGCTGCAGCGTCATTTCTTCCAGTTCGTTCCACACAAATACCTGCCGCTGGTTTTCCGGTAGTTCATCCAATGCAATAAAAAGTTCTTCCCAAAATAGTTTTTTTATTTGCGTAGTGGCCGGGTCGGTTTCATCAGCAAAGAGGATATCTTTAAAATGAAATTCACCTGCTTCATCTTCATAACTGTAATCATCGAGTAGTGCAGATTTTTGTTTCCGGTATTTGTCGGTAATGCGGTTTCGGGCTACGGCAAATAACCAACCGCTTAACTGCTCAATCGTTTCAGTAGCGGAAGTGTTAAAAAACTGGTACCAAACATCCTGCAAAATATCTTCCGCATCTTCATCAGTGCTTACCTTACCACGTATAAAGCCAAACAGCCTGTTGCCGTAATTCTTTACTGCGTCTAAAATAGGTTGCCTTTTGTTTTCAGCCATTGCTATTACCTGTTCTGGTTCCATTAATATTTGAAGACGATCCAAAAGGAAAAATACTTTAAATATCCGGTGATTATTTAAAATATTAACTTATATCAATGATGAACAAAAGTGGTATAAGTAGTTTTGTAAAGAAAATAACATTTATGCAAACAATATTAGGATCCGGTGGAGCCATAGGTTCGCTGCTGACAAAAGAATTAATGAAGTACACAAATAAGGTTCGTCTGGTGGCAAGAAATCCACAAAAAGTAAATGATACAGATGAGCTTTTTAAAGCTGATTTAACCAATGCCGGTGAGGTGCTAAAATCGGTGGAAGGATCTGAGGTGGTTTACCTATGTGTGGGATTACCTTACCATTTAAAAGTATGGCAGCAACAATGGCCTGCCATCATGAAAAATGTAATTAATGCTTGCAAACAGCACAAAGCTAAACTGGTTTTTGTTGACAATGTGTACATGTATTCTCAGGATGCTATCCCTCACATGACGGAACAATCGCCATTGGATCCACCCAGCCAAAAAGGAAAAATCCGTTTGCAGATTGCACAAATGCTGATGGATGAAGTAGCCAAAGGAACCCTCACTGCATTGATTGCAAGAAGCGCCGATTTTTATGGACCTGATGTAAAAACGAGCGTACTTAAAATAAGTGTATTTGATAATTTCCAAAAAGGGAAAAAAGCCATGTGGCTTTCCGATGCCACCAAACTTCATTCCTTTACCTACACACCTGATATTGCAAAAGCCGCAGCCCTGCTGGGAAATACCGCCGATGCTTATGGACAGGTTTGGCATTTGCCAACATCAACCGAAAAATTAACCGGTGTTGATTTTATCAACATGATTGCAGCAGAAATGAAGGTGAAGCCAGCTTTTAATACCTTCTCCAAATTTATGCAAAGCATGGTCGGTTTGTTTATTCCCATCCTGAGGGAATTAAAAGAAATGCAGTACCAGAACGACCGGAATTATTTTTTTGACAGCAGTAAATATCAGCAACGGTTTGGTATTAAGCCAACAAGTTATGCGGATGGAGTAAAGGAAATTGTGAAAGGGATGTAGTGGAATTATTCATACCCTATTATAAAAAGAGCTGCTATTGCTGAAAAAGAATTAACATTTTCCTGTGGTTTATTAATATGTACCGGGATACTTTTATAAAGTAATTTTCGTTAATAATTTATATCGTTTTATTAAATCCTATGATCCATTATCCAGCATCTCAACTATCCTACCTTGAAAAACCTATTGGTTATTATTCTGATAATACTACTATCCGCATGTAAAAAAGAAACAGTAGAAAATAAACCTTCAACACCAGAGTCTGTTGCTACAGCGCAACCTGTTTACAAAAGTTATACAATTATAAAAGGTGCCCATTATTGTACTGAGAGAAGTATTAAATTGTTTTCCGGCAATCATATCAATTTTAAAGTAAAATTCAGCAGTACTGCCATTTACAAAACTTTGGAAACAGAAAATCAGGGCGATGTAAATAAATTATATGGTTTTTCTGAGGGTATTGATAATCATCTTAACAGTGCAAGAATTGGCTGGAACTGGCAAAATAATGCCCTACGTTTGTATGCATATACATACGCAAACGGTGTAAGAAACTGTAAAGAAATTTCAACAGTAGTTATTGGAGAAGCTATAGACTTAAGCATTGGCATTTCTGCAAATAAATACCTGTTTACAGCAGGCGAAAAAAAGCTGGAGCTTCCAAGGGCACTAAGTAGCGCAACTGTAGCAGGCTACTGGCAATATCCATACTTTGGTGGCGATGAAGTAGCACCCCATACTATTTGTATTGAAATTATGGATATAGAAGAATAGGTGAGCGGTAATTTTAAATTTGAAATGTTTGTTGCCAACATTTTCTGTAACAACGGCCGGTACATTTTCTGTAAAAGTTGATTTGAATGACTGTGCGGCCTATGATACAATTGTGGTTACTTATACCCGTAAGCCCAGTATTAACCTGGTAAAAGATACCAGTATTTGTGTTACAGAAAAGCTGTTGCTCAATGCTTTTTTCCCTACTGCTACTTATTTATGGCAGGATGGTTCGGCGCAATCTCAATATACAGTAACCCAGCCTGGTATTTACAAAGTTCAGGTAACCAATGGTTGTGTTATTGTTAGTAGTATCACTACTGTAAAGTATGAAAATTGCAGATGTAAATTTTTTGTGCCAGGTGCATTTACACCGGATAATAATGGAAAAAACGATATTTTCAAACCAACCTATCAATGCCTTTTTACAGATTATTCACTAAAAATATTCAACAGGTTTGCGCAACTGGTTTTTAATACTGCCAGCCCAAATGCCGGCTGGGATGGAATGTTTAACAATCAAAAACAACCCATGGGAGCCTATTTTTGGCTTTTGCAATACAATGACAGATTGGGTAGAAAATCTTCGATGCAAAAGGGAACAGTTTTGTTAATTAGATAGTGATAGTTTGGTAAAAGCCCAATAAAGATTTACTGCTTAATGGCTGCCGGATGGAAGCGGTAGCCCCAACGAAGGAGGGCTACAAGCGTACAGCCGGAACAACAGCTCAGGGATATTCAACCTTTGACAGCCCCAAAATTTGCTGTTGTATTTAAAATTTTTTTTGCAATTCCAAGTTTCCTTTATCTTCAAGCGAAATTTGACTGCATGCCACAATTCATTCTTGCCTTAGACCAGGGCACTACCAGTTCCAGAGCTATAATATTTGATAATGCAGGTGCCATCATTGCGACGGCGCAAAAAGAATTTACCCAATTTTTTCCTCAACCAGGTTGGGTAGAACATGACCCCATGGAAATATGGAGTACGCAACTCGGCGTGGCTGCAGAAGCCATCAGCATGGCTGGTTTAAAACCATCCGATATTGCTGCCATCGGTATTACCAATCAACGGGAAACCACGGTGGTATGGGATCGTACAACAGGCAAGCCCATTTACAATGCTATTGTTTGGCAAGATAGAAGGACCGCAGCGTTTTGTGATGAACTGAAGACAAGAGAGGTAGAACAATTGATTCGCAACAATACCGGACTGGTGATTGATGCCTATTTTAGCGGTACAAAAATAAGGTGGATACTTGATAATGTGGAAGGTGCCCGGGAAAAAGCTACAAATGGACAACTGTGCTTTGGTACTGTAGATTCCTGGCTGCTGTGGAATCTTACTAACGGGCAGGTACATGCAACTGATGTAAGCAATGCCAGCAGAACAATGTTGTGCAATATTCACACTGGTCAGTGGGATGGACAGCTGCAGGATATATTGAATGTGCCAGGCAATATGCTGCCAACCATTAAAAGCAGCAGCGAAATATATGGTTACACAGCTGGCCCTTTCAGTAACCACAAAATACCCATTGCAGGTATTGCGGGAGATCAGCAGGCTGCGTTATTCGGGCAGCTTTGTACGGAGCCGGGCATGGTAAAAAATACTTACGGCACTGGTTGTTTTATGTTGATGAATACCGGCGAAAAACCGGTTCAGTCCAATAATAATTTACTTACTACCATTGCATGGAAGGTAAACGGCATTACGCATTATGCACTGGAAGGCAGTGTGTTTATTGCCGGTGCTGTTACACAATGGCTGAGGGATGGATTGGGGATTATTAAAACTGCTGCAGAAATAGAAACTCTTGCAAGCAAGGTAGATTCCAACGGAGGTGTTTATATGGTACCGGCATTTACAGGGCTGGGTGCGCCCCACTGGAAACAGGATGCAAGGGGGACCATATCCGGAATTACAAGAGGCACAACCGCTGCACATATTGCCAGGGCTGCATTAGAGAGTATTGCCTACCAAACGATGGATGTGCTGCAGGCCATGGAAAGCGATTCGGGTATCAGTATAAAAGAGTTGAGAGTAGATGGTGGTGCAACTGTAAATAATTTGCTGATGCAGTTTCAAAGTGACATGATGAATACTAAGGTATTGAGACCAGTGATTACAGAAACCACTGCACTGGGCGCAGCTTATCTTGCAGGTTTGGCAGTTGGTTTTTGGCCATCGATAGATGCACTGCAACAACAATGGAAGATTGCTGCTACCTTTTCTCCAACAATGAAGCAGGAGGAAAGAGACGCTCTTAAGAAAGGTTGGGAACAGGCCGTTAAGGTAACAATTGGTTAAGCAATTTATATGGAATAACAACAATAAAACTTTGATTGCTTTTGCCTTATTATGATGGAATTTTACAGACAAATATTATATTCCATTTTATAAAAAATATCACAATACCGTAGTTTTTAGTACAGAAATTTTATGCAAAGAGATCATTCATTACAACAAATAAAAGATACCCTTCAATGGGATTTTATTATTATTGGTGGCGGCGCTACCGGGCTTGGCTGTGCGTTGGATGCAGGCAGCAGGGGCTTAAAAACATTGTTGCTGGAAAAATATGATTTTGCAAAAGGTACCAGCAGCCGAAGCACCAAATTGGTGCATGGTGGTGTACGGTACCTGGAACAGGGTAATATCCGGTTGGTAAGAGAAGCCTTGTTTGAAAGGGGAAGGTTGTTGAAAAATGCGCCACATGTTTGTCATACGTTGGCATTTGTAGTGCCTTCCTACAAATGGTGGCAAAAATGGTATTATGCATTTGGTTTGTGGTGGTACGAATTTTTGTCCGGTAAATTGAGTTTGGGCAAAACACAATTGCTGTCAAAAAATGAGGCATTGCAAAATTTGCCAGACATGGCTGCTGAAAAATTAAGCGGTGGTGTAATGTATTTTGATGGTCAATTTGATGATAGCCGCCTTACCGTAAACCTTGCCCAGACGGCAACTGAACAAGGTGCAACCTTGCTTAATTATGTTGGTGTAACCGGGTTTATAAAAGAAGACGGAATTATAAAAGGGGTAAAGGCAACCGATGGAATAAGTGGTACTACTTTTGAAATTTTCGGTAAAATTGTTATCAATGCAACAGGTGTATTTGCAGATGAAGTTTTACAAATGGCTGAGGGGAACAAGGAACAAACAATTTCGCCATCACAAGGCGTTCACCTGGTGGTTGACAAGCATTTTTTTAGGGGTGATGTTGCATTGATGATTCCAAAAACGGAGGATGGAAGAGTACTTTTTGCGATACCATGGCACGATAAATTATTGCTTGGCACTACAGATACGCCGGTTGAAAATATTACAACCGAGCCCAAACCTTTGAAAGATGAAATTGATTTTATCATTCATCATTTTAACCTGTATGCCTCAACAAAAATTGGGTATAGCGATGTGTTGAGTGTGTATGTTGGCTTGCGACCACTTGCAAAAACAGGTACCGAAAAAAAGACTGCAGTAATGCCAAGAGATCATCATATTGTTGTGTTGCCTTCCGGTCTTATTCATGTAACCGGCGGCAAATGGACCACCTACCGAAGTATGGCAGAACATGCAGTGGATAAAGCTATTGCATCCGCAGGGTTAAAAAAGCAGGCTTGCAAAACCCAGCACATGCAGCTGCATGGATGGATTGAATCCAATGTAGAATCCAATGTAGAATCCTATCTATCAATCTATGGTTCAGATGCAGCGCTTATAAAAAAACAAATAGAATCTGAAGTATCATTAGCAGAAAAAATTCATCCGAAATATCCATACACAAAGGCAGAGGTAATTTGGATGGTACAACATGAAATGGCAATAACAGTTGAAGATATTTTGGCAAGAAGAATTCGCCTGTTGTTTTTAGATGCCAAAGCTGCCATGGAAGCTGCCCCAATTGTTGCCGCAATTATGGCAACTGAATTAAAAAAGGAGGCAGCCTGGGAGAAGCAACAGACAGAAGATTTCCAAAAGTTGGCAGCAGGCTACCTGATTTATGATCTGTGATTTTTGATCTTTGATTTGTGATGTTTGATCTGTGATTTGTGAAGTATGAAGTTTGATTTGTGATGTATGATTTATGAACACATTTTGAAAATAGCATACCCCCCGAATAACTCCCCTTTAGGGGATGGGGGCAAACAGCTTTGGTAAAATTAAACCCCTCAAATAACTCCTCGCTAGCCAGCGGGGATGGAGGTAAGATGTTTGATCTGTGATTTGTGAATTATGAAGTTTGATTTGTGAATTAATTTGTGTTGTATGATTTATGAACAGGTGTTGAAAATAGCATACACCCCGAATAACTCCCCTTTAGGGGATGGGGGCAAACAGCTTTGGTAAAATTAAACACTTCAAATAACTCCCCGCTAGCCAGCGGGATGGAGGTAAGAAGTTTGATCTGTGATTTGTGATGTTTGATCTGTGATGTATGATTTATGATGTATGATTTATGATTTATGAAAAGCTAAGATAGCATTAGAAACGTCAAATAACTCCCCTTTAGGGGATGGGGGCAAACCCTTCAAATAACTCCCCTTCAAACGATGGGGGCACTAAACCTTAAACCAACTATTATGACTCCTTTTGTTGCAGAATTTGTAGGAACCTCCCTGTTGATTTTATTAGGAAATGGCGTTGTAGCAAATGTGGTATTAAATAAAACCAAGGGCAATGGTGGCGGCTGGATTGTAATTTCATTTGGCTGGGCGATGGCTGTGTTTGTAGGTGTATATGCAAGCGCCGCCGTGAGTGGCGCTCATTTAAATCCGGCAGTTACCGTTGCCCTTGCAATGAAAAGTGGCGATTGGGGCAATGTGCCAATATATATTGCTGCGCAAATGATGGGTGCCATGTTTGGAACCTTGTTGGTATGGCTTAGCTATCGGCAGCATTTTGATGCAACCGATGATAAGGATTTAAAACTTGCCGTATTTTGCACAGCACCTGCTATCCGCAACTCGTTAAACAATTTTATAGCTGAAGTAATCGGCACGTTTGTTTTGATAATGGGCGTATTGTTGTTAAGCTCATCCGAATCAAAGCTTGGTTCGATTGATGCTTTACCGGTTGCATTCCTTGTACTAGCAATTGGTTTATCATTGGGTGGTACAACCGGCTATGCCATTAATCCTGCAAGAGATTTAGGTCCAAGGATTATGCACTTTATTTTGCCTATTAAAAACAAACGGGATAGTGACTGGGGTTATAGCTGGATACCGGTATTGGCGCCAGTTGTTGGTGCAGTGCTGGCAGTGCTGGTATTTAAAATATTGTAAATATTATTCCTTCACCAGGTTATTGATCATTCCATTAAAAATAAAATAATGGAAGGGTAAAACGGCGTACCAGTATAACCTCCCCCATAACCCTTTTGGGCGAAAGGTAGCTGTTTGCTTAAGTTGAAATTTCCCCTTCCGTTTTACTATTTTAAACTCCAGCCAGGCTTCGCCGGGAAGTTTCATTTCAGCAAATAACAACAGGCGCTGGTTTTGTTTATCGGCAATCAATACACGCCAGAAATCCAGCGCATCGCCGGGGTGGATGGCATTGGTATTGGTTCTGCCTCTTCTTAAGCCAACACCGCCGGCTGCTTTATCCATCAGGCCCCTCACTTTCCACAACATGTTACCATAGTACCAGCCTTTTTTGCCACCAATGCTCCATATATTTTCCAGCACTTTTTCTTCTTTAATGGTAAGGACTCTGGTTTTAGAATCTTTAAAGCAACCAAATACGGGTACTTCAATGTTGTTCATCCAGTTTTGGTTAGCGTTGCTGCTGCTGAAAGAATCTTTCCAGCTGCTGAGTACCATGTTTTGTTCTACTTTTTGAAAGGCTAGTTGTACAGCCGTTTTGTAGGGCAAAAGTTTAATGCCCAGTTCCGCTGCCAGTTTATTGGGCGTTGCAATAATATTAATCTTCATACTATTCACCAGGTTTACCGCAAGTGGGTAACTGGTAGAAGTAATAAAGTACAGCCAATAAGAGGATAACCTTGGCGTCATAATCGGCAACGTAAATATCCAGCGTTTTAAGCCTCTTACTTCAGCAAACTGAAGTAGCATTTGCCGGTAGCTCAATACTTCCGGACCACTTATATCAAAATGTTGGTGATACGTATTTTCTTTCAGTAAAGAGGCAGACAAAAATTCTATTACATTTCTTACAGCGATTGGCTGGCATTGGGTATTGAGCCATTTGGGTGTAATCATCACCGGAAGCTTTTCTACCAGGTCACGGATAATTTCAAAAGAAGCACTGCCCGAACCAACAATGATACCTGCCCTGAATACAGTAACGGGAATACTGCTTTTATTAAGGCGATGTTCAACTGCAAGCCTCGAATGCAGGTGTTTGGAAAGATGCTCTTCGTTTGCAATACCGCTGAGGTAAATGATTTGCTTACAATTTGTTTTTTCAACGAGTTGTATAAAGTTTTCTGCAGAGGCCAGTTCCTTGCTTTCAAAATCGCCGCTAGTGCTCATGGAGTGAATTAAAAAGTAGGCTACATCTATTTCAACTGGAAAAACTATAGTAGAGGAATCTTCGAGAAAATCAACTTCAATGATACTGATATTTTCATGCAGGTGCTCGGCTGCAAAGCGGCTTTTGTTGCGAACGCAGCAATAGAGCCGGTGGCCTGCATCAAGCAGCACCGGTATCAACCGCTGACCGATGTAGCCATTGGCACCTGTAATTAAAATATTCATGGCAAAGCAATTTAAAATTGAAGATGATTTTTATGCAATATTAATAATGAAGTCACACACATATAGGTATTCAACCCTGTATAATAATTTTTTTAAACACTTAAAATCAACGTTGCACACCCTTGTAATTACCCCGTTAAAATACGGTTAACTTATTTCTAATTACTACAATAATGCGATTTATTTGTTTAGTTCTCTTAATGATTGAAAACAGGGTATAACGTTTTTAAAGATAAAACCTTAAATGAATATCCGCATTAGGTCCAAAAAGGCTTAGCCTCGGTAATATTTTAATCCTACCAATGGCGGGAGATTTCAGCCCCCGCCTGTACGGGCAGGTGTTGATGATATAACAGATAATATAATAAGAACGGTAGGATGGGTTCATATAAAGCATTTTAAATAATTTAAAACAGGGAGTTGTGATTAAATACAAAACAATATGTGCCGATCCTACGGCTCGCTTATAGTAGGGTTCTAAAAGTACACCGGATTAAAATCCGCTGTTACAAAACAGAAACGAGCCTACGGCTCTACAGTAGAATTCAAATGTAGTTTCACTATAATCATTATATTGAATTATCAGGTTGCACCTGATTGTGGATAGTCATTAAAACTTAAGTATTTGTTAATCAATTTTATGCTTGCAGCAATGTGCTATTTTCAGAGTCTTGTCCATTAAACTTAACATTATGAAAAAAATTTTAACAGCATTGGTTTGTATTATTATGGTTCAACTGGCACAGGCGCAGATTCAAAAAGGCAGTCTGTTTTTGGGCGGTTCGCTTTCAGCAGGTAGTATGACTTCTGAGTCTTCCTCTACTACCAATAAAAATTCCGGATGGTCAATTAACCCACAAATCGGCAAAGCAATTGACCTCAATAAAATCATCGGCGTACAAATTTATGTTGGTGGTAATGCAGAGGAAAGTTCAACTGGTGGAGTGCCCTTAAATAAAAATGTATCCACCGCTTATGGACTGGGTGTTTTTTACAGGCAATATTTTCCGCTTGCTGCCAAATGGGCCATGTTTGCAAACGCAGGAATTGATGGGCGCTATGGTACTGGCGAAACAAAAAGCAACGGTATTAAAACAACTGAAAATAATGGCTGGGCATTATCTGCGGCTGTTACGCCCGGCATTAGTTACAGGGCAGGTAAAAGTATTTGGTTAGAAGCCGCATTGAATAATCTTTTTGGAATAAATTATTCTTCAAATAAACTAAATTCAATCAATCAAAGCGGGCAGGTTATGGCCACCGGCAAACAAAATACCTTTAACAGCGGAGTCAATTTAAGTGGATTTAATTCTATCGCTATTGGGTTGCGTTGGATTATTCAAAAATAGTTAGCTGGTCCTTAGTTAAAAACAAACGACGTATGGATTTGTGAATGGTGAATGGTCAATGGTGAAATATTGACCATACATACTTAAATTAACAATAGTTGTTTATATCAAAACATTAAAGATAACCGCAGTTCGGTGCATAGAGGCGTAGCCTCGGTTAATATTGTAACAACGGGTTTCAACCCGTTGGTGAAGTAAGATATAGTATATTGAGAACCTTAGGTTCGACTCATATTAAGAGAGCCGCTACAAATAACTAAACCTTATAGTTTTACTGATATATACTATTATATGTGCCGAGCCTACGGCTCTCGATCATCAGGTTTTATAAACACAACGCCTGCCCGTACAGGCGGGGGTTAAAACCCGTTTTTACAAAATAGAAGCGAGCCTACGGCTCTGCAGTTTTCTTTTAATGAAGTTGCTCCTAATTACGGATGGTCATTAAAACAATATCATCCATTGCTGTTTTAACTGCCATGGATAATGCTTTACTGCTATTTTTCAAAAAAAGTTACAACCTATCATTGGCCTAATTATACCTCTCAAGGGATCAATTAGCAAAATAGTTAATTGGTTGTTTTTAAACCTTAGTAGACTATTTAACTAGATATAACCGACCTAATTACCTTATTCTGGCAGCTTGAATTATTCAAGTTCTATTTAAATAATAAGGGAATAAGGTCTGCTCATAAAAGTGATTCGGTATCTACTAAGGTTTGTCTTAAAAGTAGAGGAGATATAGTTCACTATTTTATTCCTTGCATTAATGTGTATCCCCCATTTAATTACATTAACTGTCTTTTTAAAAAAAACCGGCATAATACATTGTGTGGAAAAAGCCCAATAGCGATAAAATTTTGAACGGAGCGTCGCCAATGAAGTTCAATCAGGGCACTGCCGTCTGTCCCCAAAAAAAACAAAATCCCAAATTTCAAATTTCATTGTGCAACCCTTACCTTTGCGGCCAAAAATCAGGACTACTTATAAATAAAAATTAATTTATGGCCAATACCGGTAAAATTAAATCAATCATCGGCGCTGTGGTTGACGTTCAGTTTGACAGCGACAGCAACCTCCCCGAAATTTTAAACGCATTGGAACTTAAAAAAGAAAATGGTGATACACTTGTATTAGAAGTGCAGCAACATTTGGGTGAAGATAGCGTGCGTACCATTGCAATGGATGGTACGGAGGGTTTGGTAAGGGGCACCGCAGTTATTGATACCGGCAAGCCTATTGCAATGCCTGTAGGTGAGGCTATTAAAGGTCGTTTGTTTAATGTAACCGGCGATGCTATTGATGGTTTGCCACAGGTGAGCAAAGTAGGTGGACGCCCGATTCATGCTAAGCCGCCGTTATTTGAAAACCTTAGTACGGCTAATGAAATTTTATTTACTGGAATCAAGGTTATTGATCTGATTGAACCCTACGCAAAAGGTGGTAAAATTGGTTTGTTTGGTGGTGCTGGTGTGGGCAAAACAGTATTGATTCAGGAATTGATTAACAATATCGCCAAAGCGTACAATGGTTTATCGGTGTTTGCAGGCGTGGGTGAGCGTACAAGGGAAGGAAATGATTTGATGAGAGAGATGATTGAAGCCGGCATTATGAACTATGGAGAAGAGTTTAAACATAGTATGGAAGAAGGCGGCTGGGATTTAAGCAAAGTGGATGTAAAAGGTTTGGAAGACAGCAAGGCTACCTTTGTATTTGGACAAATGAACGAACCACCGGGTGCAAGGGCACGTGTGGCATTGAGCGGTTTAACCATTGCCGAATATTTCCGTGACGGAGATGGCAGCGGACAAGGAAAAGACATTTTGTTTTTCGTAGATAATATTTTCCGTTTTACACAGGCAGGTTCTGAGGTATCAGCGTTGTTAGGCCGTATGCCTAGTGCGGTGGGTTACCAGCCTACATTGGCTACAGAAATGGGCTTGATGCAGGAAAGAATTACGTCAACTAAAAATGGTTCCATCACTTCCGTACAGGCGGTATATGTACCTGCGGATGATTTAACGGATCCGGCTCCGGCAACAACTTTTGCTCACCTGGATGCTACCACGGTATTGAGTCGTAAAATTGCGGATTTGGGTATTTATCCTGCGGTGGATCCTTTGGACAGTACTTCAAGGATTTTAACGCCGTTGATAGTTGGTGAAGAACATTACAACACAGCCAACAGGGTAAAATTAATTTTACAGCGCTATAAAGAATTACAGGATATCATAGCCATCCTTGGTTTGGATGAATTAAGTGATGAGGATAAATTGATTGTATCAAGAGCCCGCAGGGTGCAACGTTTCTTGTCTCAGCCGTTTTTTGTGGCCGAGCAGTTCACCGGTTTAAAAGGTGTATTGGTGCCGATAGAAGATACCATCCGTGGGTTCAATGCTATTATGGACGGAGAAGTAGATGAATATCCTGAAGCTGCATTTAACCTGGTAGGTACTTTGGAAGATGCGATTGAAAAGGGTAAGAAGTTGATGGCGGCAGCGGTGTAAGAAGTACTTAGTATTTAGTACTTAGACTGGAGCAGAAAGAAGTACTTAGTACTTAGTATTGAGTATTTAGACTGAAGCTTTTGGAATGTAAGAGCAATAAAGTACTTAGTTTTTTAGACTGAAGCTTTTGGAATGTAAGAGTAATAAAGTACTTAGTATTTAGTATTGAGTATTTAGACTGAAGCTTTTGGAATGTAAAGGTAATAAAGTACTTAGTACATAGTATTTAGACTGAAGCTGTTGGAATGTAAGAGTAATAAAATACTCAATACTTAATTTACTTTTAATTTACTAAACTTATTTTGTAAGATTGGGAAGCTTTAAATTTTGGATGTTGTTTCCTGACTCAATATTAAGTACTTACTACAGATTATTCTTGAATAAGTAAATTTTGTTTTGTAAGATTGGGAAGCTTTAAATTTTGGATGTTGTTTCCTGTCTCAATACTCAATACTAAGTACTTAATATTCATTAGTCTTGAATAAGTAAATTTGTTTTGTAAGATTGAGAAGTTTTACATTTTGAAAGCTGTTTCCTGTCTCAATACTAAGTACTTAATACTTAATACTAAATACTAAATACTTAATACTGAAATTCTAATTCTTCCTCCATGGGTATGCATAATTTTAGAGAGCTAAGAATTTGGCAAAGGTCGATGGATTTAGCTGAGATAGTTTTTAAGATTACTGCTACATTTCCAAGGGAAGAAAAATATGGGTTGGTATCGCAGCTTAACAGATGTGCGGTTTCTGTACCAAGTAATATTTCTGAAGGCGCAGGCAGGGCTTCAAACAAACAATTCAGACATTTTCTCGAATTTTCAATGGGATCCTGCAATGAGGTGCAAACCCAGCTTGAACTTGCAAAAAGATTTAATTACGTAACAAATGAATCAGGCGATAAAGTTATTGATGAAGCATTTCAGGTTTACAAAATGATTCTTGCATTCTATAATTCTTTGGGCGACAGCTGAAGGAAAGTATTTAGTACTTAGTACTTAGTATTTAGACTAGAACCTAAGCTTCTAAACCTTATTTTATATTTGTGATTAATCTAAAATTTTTGGAGACTTAAGTCTTAATACTCAATACTCAATACTAAGGACTGAGACTGGAACAAAAAAAAGACTTTAATTTTGCAATCGGTATTAAAGCCTGATTACTAGAATCGCCAAAGTCTAAATACTTAATACTAAGTACTATGACAGGAACATAAAACAAAAGACTTTAATTTTGAAATCGGTTTTAAAGCCTGATTACTAAAATTGCTAAAGTCTAAATACTTAATACTAAGTACTAAGTATTATGAACATAAAACAAAAGACTTTTATTTACTAAAATCACTAAAGTCTAAATACTCAATACTAAGTACTAAATACTATTATGACACTCGAAATTTTAACACCAGAAAAAGAAATATTTAGTGGCGATGTGTACGGCGTACAGTTGCCCGGCATTAGTGGTTCGTTTGAAGTATTGGATAAGCATGCTTCTATGGTGAGTGCCTTAAAAGCAGGCAGCCTTAAAATACTTGTAGACAAAACTTCCACTACTTTATACAACATTAAAAGTGGATTTGTAGAAGTACTAAATAACAAGACTACTGTTTTGGTTGAAGGTGCCGAACAAAAATAATTACCCTTACTATCACTAACTACTTGATAAAAGCCCATACTTTTTAGTATGGGTTTTTTGTTTTTTTTGATAGCAACTTTTACCGCTATCGCTGTGCTTTCAGCATTACTATAAACCTGCATCCTTTTTCTGGTGCTGAAATAACTTTAATGCTGCCGCCATGCTGTTGAATTATTTGCCTGGATAAGCTTAGGCCAATTCCCGAACCATTTTCTTTGGTAGTAAAAAACGGGATAAAAATATCTTCCAGCGCCTCTGGTTCAATACCTGGACCATTATCAATTACCTCAACAAAAACCGCCTGGTTTTGAGCGTAACTTCTTATACAGATAGCTCCGTTGGGGCTATGTTCCAGCGCCTCTTTGGCATTCTTTACCAAATTAATCAACACCATAGAAAGTTGGTCTGCATCTGCATAAATTAGTTGATTGACGGCATTTTTTTCATAGGTAAAATCAATTTGAGAAGCTGTCATTTCCGGTTGCAGCAGGTTCATTACCCTTTGTATAATTTGTTCCATATCAAGCTCTGCAAATGAAGGGGCGGGGATAGAAGTAAAACTGCGGTAACCATCTACAAAATTGATCATGCCAATGCCCCTGCTTTCCAAAGTTTGCAACGCTTCCTGCAAGTCATCTTTGGCACCATTGTCATTTGCTGTTGCAGGAAGTTCTTTGTCAACAATATGTTTCATGGTGCCAATCAATGATAAAATGGGTGTGAGTGAATTCATGATTTCGTGCCTTAATACACGGGTTAAATTTTGCCATGCTTCCACTTCTTTTTCCTGTAATTCCGGTTGAATATTTTGTAGCGATACAAGGGTTTTTATCTGCCCACGCAATCTGATACCAGTGATATTTACCGATAGCTGCAAACTATTGGTAGATTGATACAAAAAGTGTTTATCGGTGCCTGAAACCAGTTTTTCGGCCAGTACAGTATGGTTAGCTTTTAATTCCGAAATATTTTTTAACCGGTAAAAGCCCAGCAGTTTACATGCCTCACTGTTGCTGAGTTCTATCCTGCCATACTGGTCATACAGCAATAAACCCGTTTGTACATTTTGTATGATGGTATTTACCAGGTGCAGGCTTGCTTCATTTTCTGCCCGTACTTTCCTGAACGCTTCCAGTACTTTATTAAACTGCTTATTTAAGTCCTGAAAACTTTTGCCATAGGTATTATCAGATGAAAATTTGATGCTAAAATCATCATACTGTATGGAATCAAAAAAACGGGTTAGCTTTCTATTGCTGGTATTGGCATAATAAAACAATTCGGCTCCCCGGAAAATAACCAATACCAATAAGACCAAACCACCCAACCAATAAACGGTATCCTCTTTTATAATATACACCTGCACCATGCAATATGACAGGCCGATAGCCAATAAAATTATCAGCACTATCCGCCAGATTAATCCATTTGCAAAGCGTTTAAAAATCATGATAAGGTTGTTGAATGTTATTGAAAGTGGTTTAATGTTGTTGAATATGGTTTAAGGTGGTTGAAATTGGTTTAAGGTGGTTGGATATGGTTTAATGTTGTTTAATGTTACTTAAGGTTGTTTAATGTTACTTAAGGTTGTTTGATATTGTTTAAGGTTGAAACTTGCTTAACTATTTTCAAAAAATTTCTGCCAAAAAAAGAAACCAACGCCCTTTCAGACACCTGCCCTAACCCCCCTTTAGGGGATGGGGGCTAAAGCTCACGTCAAAAAAAAGATTCCACGCCCTTTCAGACACCTGCCTAACCTCCCTTTAGGGGATGGGGGCAAAAAAGGTTACGTTAATAAAAAGAAATCCACGCCCTTTCAGACACCTGCCCTAACCCCCCTTCAGGGGATGGGGGCTAAAGGTTACGTCAAAAAAAGAAACCAACGCCCTTTCAAAAACCTGCCCTAACCCCCCTTTAGGGGATGGGGGCTAAAAAGGTTACGTCAAAAAAAGATTGCACGCCCTTTCAGACACCTGCCCTAACCCCCCTTTAGGGAATGGGGGCAAAAAAGGTTACGTCAAAAAAAAGATTCCACGCCCTTTCAGACACCTGCCCTAACCCCCCTTTAGGGGATGGGGGCAAAAAAGATTCTACGCCCCTTCAGACACCTGCCTTAACCCCCCTTTAGGGGATGGGGGCTGCGGGTTTTAAATCCCATACTTCTCCAACCGCCTGTACAATGACGCCCTTGTTAGCCCCAGTTCCCTCGCAGTTTCTGTGATATTGCCATTGTGTTTTTGCATGGCTTTTTTTATCAGCAGCACTTCCATTTCTTCCAGTTGAAGGGTATCCGTTTTATTGTTTTCTTCATTGCCCCATCTCAACCCTTTAAAATCTTCCGGTTGCAGCATTTCGGTTTGGGAAAGAATAACTGCCCGTTCAATGGCATGTTGTAATTCCCTCACATTGCCAGGCCAGGTGTGCTTTTGAATTTGTTTTAAAACAGGATTACTAAAGCCGTTGACGGCTCGGTTGTATTTTTTTGCATACAGATGAATAAAATAATCTGCCAGCAGGGGGATATCGTTGGTTCGCTCCCTTAATGGCGGTATCGGTATTTCAATGGTATTGATGCGGTACAATAGATCTTGCCGAAACTGTTGATCCGCTACCATTTTATAGACGGATTTATTGGTGGCACATACCAACCTTACATCAATGGATTTTAATTTGTTGCTACCCACTTTGGTGATGGTGCGGTTTTGCAATACCGTTAGTAATTTGGCCTGCATGGGCAAAGAGATATTACCTATCTCATCTAAAAAAATAGTGCCACCATCCGCTTCTTCAAACTTGCCAATCCTGTCTTCTTTGGCATCTGTAAAAGCACCTTTTACGTGGCCGAATAATTCACTCTCAAATAAAGATTCTGTGAGTGCACCTACATCAACCGTTATAAATGGTTTTTCTTTACGCAACGATTGCAGGTGAATATTCCTTGCCACTAAATCCTTGCCAGTACCGTTTTCCCCCAGAATGAGGATGTTGGCATCTGTAGCAGCAACTCTTTCAATCGTTGTTAAAATATGCTGTATGGGCTCGCTGTTTCCAATAAAAGGATGCTCCGAAAATGAAGCGGAACTTTTCCTGTTTTTACCTTCGGGAACTTTAATTTTTGATGCCTTTTTTTCCCTTGCTATTTCCAGTGCATTTTTTAATGTATCAACCAGTTTCTCATTTTGCCAGGGCTTTAATACAAAATCTTTTGCTCCCAGTTTGATGGCCCGTACCGCCATTTCAATATCACCATAGGCAGTAAACAATACTACAGAAATGGTTGGATCAAGATCAAGGATCTTATCCAGCCATTCAAAGCCTTCTTTGCCGCTGCTGAGGTCACGGGTAAAATTCATATCCAGCAATATCACATCATACCCGCCACTGTTTACCCAATACGGAATGCGTAGCGGATTTTTTTCGGTATCCACTTGTTTAAAGTGCCGTTTAAGCAACAGGTTGGCTGCACTCAGCACGCCTGCATCATCATCTACTATCAATATTTTTCCTTCTGTGTTGCTGTTCATTATTATTCAATTAATTAATTTCAAGTAGTTCTTAATAAGCCAATGCTATTTCAATTGCATAAAGTAGTTTAAACAACCTGCTTTCGGCCAATCAATCAAATATTAATCCACTAAAATACAAACCTTACATTTTAGCTGTAAACCAAGGTGGGTTAACAGTTTAAAATTATTACAATTAATTTTTATAAAAACTAAATTTCCCTGCCTGTTCGCTGCTGTACAGCTAGCTGTTCAAAATCGGACACTTTATTTTACTGAAAAGTATGAAATACACGCTGTACAAGGCTTTTGCTGTTTGGCATATGTATTGGCATAAATGGATGAGCAAACAATTAAAAGATGATGGATAAAAAAATTGAAAAGAAATTCTGGAACGCAAAACGTGTTGGCTGGATAGCTGGTAGCACTGTCTTGGTATCGTTCCTTGTTTTTCAATTGGCTTTTGCAGATAAAAGAACTAAGCTGAATGTTGATAAAGAAAAGATCACAATTGCTGATGTAACCCAGGGAATATTTGATGAATTTATTGTAGTGAGCGGCGTAGTACAACCTATCAAGACTTACCGGATTGATGCTATTGAGGGTGGATATGTAAAAGAAAAAGTAATTGAAGGCGGTACTACCGTTAAGCAGGGAGATATTATTTTAAGATTAGAGAACAACCGGTTGCAAATGGAATTTGTGCAACAGGAAACTGAAATCAACCGATTGATAAACGAATTGCAAAATACCAGGCTGCGGTTGAAGCAGGATAAATTCAGCATGAAAAGAACAATGAATGATGTGGAATACCAAATGCAACAGGCCAAAGATAATTTTGATCGCAATGAAAAATTGCACAAAGACAAAGTAATCAGCGACCAGGAGTACTACAAATTCAAATTGGAGTATGAAAAATTATTTAGCCAAAAAGGGATTGAAGTAGAGTCTCAAAAATACCAGGAACAAAATTCCGGATTACAGATAAAACAACTGGAAGGTACCTTGCAAAACTCACAGCGGAATCTGCAATTAATGAAAGAGAACCTTAGCAATCTTGTGGTGAAAGCGCCGGTGGGAGGTTTATTGTCTTCTATTGAAACTGAAGTGGGTAGCAGTATTACATCAGGGCAGAACATAGGACAGATTGACGACATCAATGGTTTTAAAATGCAGGCTGGTGTGGATGAACATTATATCAGCCGGATTTTTGTGGGTCTTAAAGCAACGATGGAATTCAACAATCAAAACTTTGAACTTACCATTTCAAAAGTATATCCTGAAGTAAAGGCAGGCAGGTTTGAAGTGGATATGATTTTCACCAACAAAATACCTGATGGCATAAGAAGGGGACAATCATCTTCCATACGAATGGAGCTGGGAAAATCATCTAAAGCAACCCTGATTCCTGTTGGTGGATTCTTTTCTGAAACTGGCGGAAACTGGGTTTATGTGATGGATGCCAGCGGTAAGAAAGCGGTGAAAAGGAATATCACCCTGGGGCGCCGTAACCCGGAATATTTTGAAGTGCTGGATGGGTTGAAAACCGGTGAAAAGGTCATCACCAGTTCGTATGAAAACTTTAACAAGAACGAGGTATTGGAGTTTTAGTAATTACATGCTGTTTTACAAAAACTATTTTTTTAATAATAAAATTTACATGAAATGAACAATAGAAAATACATATCCATTTCAGTTTTTATACTGTTATTGTTGATAAATATAACTACAAAATGTGGCGTAGCAATCTGTAAGGCAAAGTGTATCAGCCATCAAAAACAAACAAGTACAACAGTTTATTATGATGATATAAAATTAGTATCCATCAATTTTTTATTTTAATAAAAGCCATAAACACATCACCATGATTTTAATAAAAGAACTGCAGAAATTATTTAGTACTGAAGAAGTAGAAACCACCGCATTAAATGGTATTAATCTTGAAATTAAGGAAGGTGAATTTGTGGCCATAATGGGGCCAAGCGGTTGTGGCAAATCCACGCTGCTCAATATTGTTGGCTTGCTTGACAATCCTTCAGGAGGCGAATATAATTTCTTTGGAACCGAAGTTGCAAAAATGACAGAACGTAAAAGAGCACAGTTACGAAAAGGCAATATCGGCTTTGTTTTTCAGAGTTTTAATTTGATTGACGAGCTCACTGTATTTGAAAATGTGGAGCTGCCGCTTATCTATATGAACATGGCTGCAAAAGATAGAAAAGTAAAAGTTGAAGCTGTGCTGGAGCGAATGAATATTATGCACAGGCGCAATCACTTTCCACAACAATTAAGCGGTGGGCAACAACAGCGGGTTGCCATTGCAAGGGCGGTTGTTGCAAAACCAAAATTAATTTTAGCGGATGAACCCACAGGTAACCTGGATAGTAAAAATGGCGAAGAAGTAATGAAGCTATTGCAGGAATTAAATGAAGAAGGTACTACCATCATTATGGTTACCCACAGCCCTTACGATGCTGGCTTTGCACACCGGCTTGTGAATTTGTTTGATGGTAAGGTGGTGACCGAAAATTTTCATGTATAAAGATGTTTGTGGTAAAGGAGCTAAAAATTATTTATATAATCAAAGGCATTTAAAATGGATATTTTTCTAAATGGATGCAGAACAAGGAGGTCATTATCTCCGGTAATAATGCAAGAGGCACTTGCAAAAATTGCTAATTCAAGAAACTTATTGTCTCTAGGATCTCTGCATGCTACTAAAGAAATATCTGGTAAAAAAAGTGTGGCATTTAATTCTAACCTGTTTATAATTGACCATCGCTCATTTTCATCTAAAAAGTATTTATCAAATTTCTTTCTGAAAAGTACTTCCACCAGCTCATCAAATGTTTCTTTTAAAATAGCAATTTTTCCTTTATCAAGGGCTTTATCCAGCGCTTTTCTATTTACAGAGCTTGCAATTAAAGCGGCACTTATTAAGTTGTTTGTATCAAGCACAAAAAAATCACTCATTGTCTTTCAGTATGTCTGTAAGGGTTTCTTCCGTAAGGCCACGTTGCTGCATAGTTGCACTTACTTCATCCAGAAATTCCTTGAATGCAGCAGTAGAATCAATCATCAGTTCTTTTGCCAGCCTTATGTTAATTCGCTGAGCAATTTCATCCTTTATAAGGGGCGAAGCAGAGCGCCACTTTTTAGCAATAGTATCATCAACTTCAATAACAATGCGTTCCATTGTAAATATTTTAGTGTAAAACAAATTTATAAATTTTAAAAGTACCGACGTTTTATGTTTAAAAATTATTTAAAAATAGCCTGGCGCAATCTTATAAAACACAAAGCCTACTCAGCAATCAATCTTGTTGGGTTGGTGGTAGCTTTCAGCAGCAGTATACTTGTTTTTCTGGCGGCATATTTCGATTTGTCGTTTGATGGATTTCATGCCAATGTTAAAAATATTTATCAAACATACAACCAGGTGCTAACTCCTGAAGGCGTGCGCTATGGCACTTCAATGGCTTATCCCCTTGCGCCTGCATTGAAAAAGGAATTTCCTGAAGTAAAGTATGCAGCCAGGCTTAGGTATGGTAGTGGTGCCATCCGGTACAAGGGTAAAGATTATAACAAATTCATCCGCACAACAGACCCTGATTTTCTTCGTATGTTTTCATTTCCGTTGATTGCAGGCAATGCCAATACTGCACTCAATGATTTAAGCAATATTGTGCTTAGCCAAACTGTGGCAAAAAGCATTTTTGGTAAGGAAGATGCCCTTAATAAAACTATTCAGATAAAGCTCAATAATGCCTGGACCAATTTTATTGTAACAGCCGTTATCAGCGATTTTCCACAAAACTCTTCTATAGAATATGATGGCCTTATCCGAATCGAGAATTCAGGCGATTATGCCGGCAATGAAAACGAATGGAATATGCAACATCACAGTGTATTTATCCAATTGGCAGATAATGTTAGCCAGTCGCAATTTGAAAAAAAGCTGCTCCCTTTTTTAACAAAAAATAATCCGCCCAATCCGGCGGAAATTAAAAGAGCTAATATTAAGCCGGATATAAACGGCAATTATGCCACTCTCAAATTGTCGGCTTTAAAGGATATTCATTTTTTTGATAGTAGCACAGGGGGTGCAAAAAAAACCTATGTATATACGCTGCTATTGCTGGCATTTTTTATTATGCTTATTGCCAGTATTAATTTTATCAACTTATCTATTGCCCGTTCTTTTACAAGGGCAAAAGAAGTAGGCGTACGCAAATCAATTGGCGCAAATAAGCGGCAAATGTTTTTGCAGATTTGGGGCGAATCGTTGTTAATTTGTACCATCGCTTTTATCATTGGCTTATTAATAGCTTATCTTTTGCTGCCATCATTCCGCTCTCTATTTAATACCGTTTTACCATTTTCATTTATTACAAGGCCTGTTACTTTATTGTATATACTGGGTTGTTTTTTACTGGTGTCGCTTGTTTCAGGTGGTTATCCTGCATTAATAATGTCTGGCTTTAATACCATCGAAATACTAAAAGGTAAACTCACGTTGAAAAAAAGAGGCGGCCTTCGCAATGGTTTAATTGTTGTGCAATTTTCTATAGCCATTTTATTGATATGCAGCACTGTAATTGTATTGCAGCAATTGAATTATTTACGCAATATGCCGTTGGGCTACAATAAACAGGAGGTAATTAGTATACCTATCAGCAATACAGTGGAGGGAGGTGCTTTTATACAAAAAATGAGGAACGAATTTTTAATGGATCCCAATGTGGTTGCTGTATCCGGCACCAATATAAACATTGGTGATGGCCTTGATAACAGCAACAGTCAACAGAGTTATGGATTTAATTATGGAGATAAAATAATACAAACTGATTGGCTGAATGTAGATTACGATTACCTGAAAACCCTCGATATTAAATTAACTGCCGGAAGGGATTTTGACAGAGCCTATGGCGGTGATTCCACCACATCGGTATTGGTGAATGAAAGTATGGCCAAATTAATGGGCGATAAAAATGTGGCAGGTAAATTTATTCAGCCTGATACTTCGCAACCAAAATTTCAGGTTGTGGGTGTAATTCCGGATTTTCACCTGTACTCCATGCACGAAAAAATAGCACCACTAACGCTGCAGATTGGCCATGGCACAGCAATGGAATATGCCTTATTACGCCTTAAGCCCGGCAACATGATACCTGTAATGGAAAAGGTTAAAAAATTCTGGAAAACTCAACTGCCCAACAAAGAATTCCAGGGATCATTCCTTGATGAGAATACCGACCGATGGTTTAAAAAAGAACAGCAGCTATCACAGATTTACAGCATTGCTGCAGGTATTGCCATCATCATTTCCTGCATGGGCTTATTTGCAATTGCATTGTTGATGATTGAGCAACGTATTAAGGAAATTGGTGTTCGCAAATCGATGGGTGCAAGTGTAGAATCCATTGTTTCCCTGCTCAGCAAAGATTTTATCAAACTTGTTTTACTAGCCATTGTAATTGCCTCTCCATTGGCCTGGTATTTTATGAACAGGTGGCTGGCAGATTTTGCCTATCATATCAACATTCAATGGCGGGTGTTTGTAGCGGTTGGATTATTGGCAATCATTATTGCATTGCTTACTGTGAGTTATCAAAGCATCCGAGCTGCATTGATGAACCCTGTAAACAGTTTGAAAAGCGAATAAATAATTACAATGTTAAAAAATTATTTTAAAATCGCCTGGCGAAACATCTGGAAAAACAAAGTTTTTTCTTCCATCAACATCATTGGTTTGGCGGTGAGTATGGCTTGTTGCATTATCATTTGTTTCTACATCTGGAACGAATTGCACTACGATAGTTTTCACAAAAATGCTGCAACTATTTACAGGGTTACCGAAAAGCAAAGCCAGGCCGGAGATCTGTTTACTGTTGCGGTAACGCCGGGGCGGCTGGCTGCGGAATTGAAAAAAGATTTTCCGGAGGTGGAAAACACGGTTCGTTTTGGAAGCTGGAGCGGCTTATTAAAAAACGGCAATAAGTCATTTGAAGAAAACAGCATTCAGCTTACGGATAACAGCCTTTTTAAAGTATTTGATTTTGAGTTGATAAAAGGTAACCCGGAGACAGCATTAAAATCACCTGAAGATATTGTACTTACCGAAGCTGCATGCGACAGGTATTTTGGTAAAGACTGGCGCAACAATCCTGCGTTGCTTGGTCAGCCGTTTCGCATGAACAATGAAACTGATTTTACGCTGGCAGGAGTTGTAAAAAATCCACCGGTAAATTCAAGCATCCAGTTTGATCTGTTGCTTTCGCTTGAATATCTTTTTAAAACAGATGAGTGGTCAAATAAATGGAACAGCAATAATTTTCATACTTATTTGCAATTAAAGCCGGGTACCACTTACGTTGTTTTTCAACAGAAGATTGAGAAGCAATTGAAGAAATACAATGACCAAAGCGATCTGCTGCAACTGCAGTCTTTTAAAGCACAATACCTGTATTCAAATTTTGATTTTAAAACAGATTGGGGTAAGAGAAGCGACATTAAATACATCCGCATTTTTATAGCCGTAGGATTATTGCTGTTGATTGTAGCCTGTGTAAATTTTGTAAATCTTTCAACCGCCCGTTCGCTTAAAAGGGCAATGGAAGTAGGTGTTCGTAAAGTAACAGGATCCACAAGGCGGCAATTGGTTTGGCAGTTTCTAGGCGAGTCAGTAATGATAACAATCATCGCCGGAGCAGCTGCCATTATTATGGTAAAAATGGCACAGCCATTACTTGAAACTATTACAGGAGCGCCGATTATTATAGATTTTAGCAGCCCGTTTTTTGTCACCGTATTTGTTTCTTTTATCTTGTTGATCGGTGTCCTTGGCGGGCTTTATCCTGCCCTGATGTTATCAGGTTTTAATCCGGTAAAAGTGCTGCGAAATGTTGCAGGCAGCCAGCAGGGTAAATTGTTCCGGCAGGGGCTGGTAGTGTTTCAGTTTACGGTTTCTGTAACCCTCATTATTGGTACTTTTTTTATGTTTCGCCAGTTGCGTTTTATGCAGCAGAAAGAGCTGGGCTTCCACAAGGAGCAACTGATGAGTGTAGGGCTCGGTGGAAAGCTGACGGAAAAGTCGGCATTGTTCAAAGCTTCGCTGGACAGGCTGAGCAGTATAGCGGCAACTGCACCCGCTACGATATCGTTGGTGGATGTTGGTAACTCATCTTATCTTGAATGGGATGGGATGCAGGAAAAGGATAAGTTCCTGATAACACAGGCCAACGTTGACCCCGATTTTATTCCGGCATTGGGAATAAAAATGGTAAACGGAAACAATTTCTCCCGGCAAATTACCAACGATACGGCTACGTATATTTTAAATGAAACCGCTGTAAAAAAATTGGGCAATACGGTTAATAATGTAATTGGCAGGAAGGTAATTTTTTGGGGTGCGAAAGGTACTGTAATTGGCGTGGTGAAAGACTTTCATTTTAAGCCCCTTAATACTGCCATTGAGCCGTTTATATTTCGCTACCAGCCACAGGAACGCTACTATAATATGTTTGTAAAAACAGTGCCGGGGCAAACACAACAAGCCATCCGGCAAATAGAGGCTGTTTATAAAAGTTTTGAAAAGGAACATCCTATGCGTTTCAGCTTTGTAAGTGATTCGCTTAATAAATTATACCAACAAGATCAGCGCACAGCCACCATTGTACAACTGTTTGCAGGCTTCAGCATATTTATTGGCTGTTTGGGTTTGTTTGGTCTTACCGTGTTTGCAACGGAACAACGCACCCGTGAAATTGGTATAAGAAAAGTATTGGGTGCAGGCGTTGTTTCAGTAGCAGCACTGCTTTCGAAAGATTTTTTAAAGCTTGTGCTGCTCGCCATTTTAGTTGCTTTTCCTATAGCATGGTTTGGTGTAAACAAATGGTTGCTGGGGTATGCATTTAAAGTGAACGTTCACTGGTGGTTATTTGCTGCACTGGGATTGGTGGTGCTTTTTGTGGCGTTGTTTACCATTAGCCTGCAGGCTGTAAAGGCAGCACTGATGAACCCAGTAGATAGTTTGAGAAGTGACTAAGAGAAGCCTGCTAAATCCCCCAAGGGCGACTTTGCTGGATTTTAAGATACTGTAATGTTTGCTAAGCAGGGGAAGTAAAAAGCGATAACAAGATCACCTTTCAATTGGCAACGGCGATGATTGAAGAACTAAAATGATAAACGACTAAACGCCTGAACGGCAAAAAGTATGATTAAAAATTATTTTAAAACAGCCTGGAGAAATTTATTAAAAAATAAAGTATTCTCATTCATCAATATTCTTGGTTTGTCAATTGGTATTGCTGTTTGTTTTATCATCCTGCTATTTGTGCAGGATGAATTGAGTTACGATAGCTTTAATGTAAAGGCAGACAGAATTGTACGGGTGCTTTTTAAAGCCAACATAAATGGTGGAAAAATAAGTGAATCTTTTGTAATGTCACCAACTGCACAAACCATCAAAAATGATTACCCCGAAGTGGAGGAAGCTACCCGGCTGCGTCAATATGGAATACCAAAAATTACCTACGGTGAAAAACATTTTAAAGAAGGAAGTTTTGTTTATGCAGATGCAAACATCTTTAATGTATTTACCATTCCATTTTTAAAGGGTGATGCTGCAACAGCACTGCTACAGCCAAATACAGTGGTGATTACAACGGAGCTGGCAAAAAAATATTTTGGCGAAGAAGATCCTATCGGTAAAACACTCACTTTTAATAGCTTCAACAACGCCTTATACAAAGTAACAGGAGTAATAGATAGAATTCCGGCTAATGCACATTTTCATTTTGACATGATAGGCTCTATGGCGGGTTTGCCCGAAGCAAAAGAGTCAACATGGATGTCTTCTAATTTTTTTACTTACCTGGTTTTGCCCAAAGGGTACGACTACAAGAAGCTGGAGGCAAAGCTTCCCGCTATGGTAGAGAAATATATGGGTCCGGAAATAATGCAGGCAATGGGTATGAGTGTAGCCCAATTTCGTACTAAGGGTAACGAGCTTGGGTTTGCTTTACAGCCTTTAAAAAATATTCACCTTCATTCGGAAACCAGTTACGAAATAGAACCGGGCGGCGATGTAAAGTATGTGTATATATTTAGCGCCATTGCAATTTTTATGTTGCTGATTGCAGGTATCAACTTCGTTAATCTATCTACCGCAAGTGCCTCAAAAAGAGCGAAAGAAGTAGGCGTACGTAAAGTAATGGGTTCAGATAAAGTTGAATTGATCAAACAGTTTTTGACAGAATCTGTGCTATTAACTTTTATTGCTTTACTGATTGCGTATGTAATGGTGCAATTGGCATTACCGGTTTTTAATGATTTGTCCGGAAAAAATTTAAGCATCGGTTTTCGCATTCAGCCATTGATACTATTTGTAGCATTGGGCTTACTGGTTGGAATTCTTGCAGGTATTTATCCCGCTTTTTTTCTTTCTTCTTTTAAACCCATTGCTGTACTCAAAGGCAGGCTAAGTGTAAGTACCAAAAGTACTAGCTTGCGGAGTGGATTGGTAGTTTTTCAGTTCTTCATTTCTGTCAGTCTTATGATAGGCACAATGGTAGTTTACCAGCAAATGAAATTTATTCAAAACAAAAAACTAGGTTACAATAAAGAGCAATTACTGGTAATCCCCAACTCATGGGCATTGGGAGATAAAGAAAAAATCTTTAAAGAACAATTACTGAAAGACTCCCGTGTAACCAACATTACCATCTCCGGTTATAAACCTGCGGGGCCTACCAACAGCAATAATTCGATGGCCTATCCCGAAGGAAAAGAGAACCAGATTATGAAGACATTGCAGTACCATGTAGATGAACAGTACATACCAACAATGGGAATGGAAATGGCTGCAGGCAGAAATTTTTCATCCGCATTTAAAACCGATTCAACTGCAGTAATAATAAATGAAGCCGCCGAAAAAGCATTTGGATTTTCAGGTAAAGCACCAGGGCAGCACATTACCTGGGTAAATGGTAGTAAGGGAGATAAAATGAACTACCAGGTAATTGGTGTTGTAAAGAATTTTCATTTCCGGTCATTGCATGAAACCATTACTCCTTTGGTAATGATACTGCAACCTGAGTGGGGATTAATAATAAAAACAAAAACCGCAGATATAGCAGGCCTGTTAAGTACAATGAAACAACAATGGAATCAGTACACAAACGAAGAACCTTTTGAATATGCTTTTATGGATGAGCTGTATAATGAAACATACACTGCAGAAAAGAAAACCGGCACCATCCTAAACATTTTTGCACTACTTACCATACTGGTTGCATGCCTTGGATTATTTGGTTTGGCAACATTTACCGCCGGGCAGCGTACCCGGGAAATAGGTATTCGTAAAGTGTTGGGAGCAACTGCTTCGCAGGTAACAAATATGCTTACAAAAGAATTTATCAAATTAGTTGCCATTGCCTGTTTGCTTTCTTTTCCTTTGGCTTGGTGGGCCATGCATAAATGGTTACAGGATTTTGCTTACAGGATTCAAATCAGTTGGTGGGTGTTTGTGCTTGCTGCGGTTTCAGCATTATTGATTGCTTTGCTCACGATAAGTTTTCAAAGCATCCGGGCTGCTTTAATGAACCCGGTAAAGAGTTTAAAAGTGGAGTAGGTTAATGGATAATTTTTTAATTGATAGTTGATAATGCTGAAACGCTGAATAATGGAAATTTTAAAATTAGCTAACAGAAAAAAATGTCTAAACGCCTAAACGGCAAAATGAAATGATAAAAAATTATTTTAAAATCGCCTGGCGGAATATCTTTCGCAATAAATTATTTGCAACCATTAATATAGTTGGCCTTGCAATGGGAATTGCTGCATTCCTGTTATTGATGGAATATATCAGCCTTGAAAAAAGTGTAAACAACTTTCATACAAACATTGGTAATATGTACCGGCTCATCAACGAAGATCCGGCTGGAAAAACTTGGCCGCAGGTGGAACCGGGATGGGCATTACAAGCCAAGCAACGGTTTTCTGAAATCACCAGCTATTGCCGTTTTGAAGAGGGTACCGCCCAGGGCATTGTTAGTAATCAGCTTAACAACGATCAAACATACCGGGAGAACAGGATAGGATATGCAGAAGGAAATTTCTTTAATTTTTTTAGTTTCCCGCTAAAGGCCGGAACAGCCGCAGCACTCAATAAACCCAATGTTGTTTTTATTTCCGAATCAACTGCAAAAAAATATTTTGGAACCAAACCTGCTATCGGGCAAACGCTGCAATTGGCCAATCAATTTGGTAATGTACTGTATACGGTTGAAGGTATTTATGCCGATATGGGTAACAATTCCGATATACAATACGACATGGTTTTTTCATTGGAAACTTTAAAAACTCCTGCCAACCTAAATGGTAATTCATGGGCTGCTTTAGATAACCTGAGTTCGCAATACATCAATACTTTTTTTACCTTAAGCAAAGGCGTTAATGCAATCGCATTCGAAAAGAAATTAACCGCCATGCGAAATGAATTAAAGAAAGATAAAGATGGTGTACAGTTTCATTTGCAGGCATTTTCAAATGTTCATTTGGGCACATCATTAAATGATCATTACCAAACAAGCGGCAACCTTAAATATGTTTATTTATTGGGGGCTATTGCGTTTTTAATATTGCTGATAGCATGGTTCAATTATGTAAATCTTTCCACCGCCAATTCGTTTAAAAGGGCCAGTGAAGTGGGTATAAGAAAAGTAGTTGGTGCTTCCAAAAACAGCCTGCTGCTGCAATTTATGGGCGAGTCTTTATTAGTAAACCTGATGGGTTTTTTGCTGGCAATTATTTTGATAATAGTGATGCAGCCGTTGTTTAACCAGCTTATTAATAAAACAGTTTCACTGCAAACAATCAGTACTACAACTACCTGGCTGTTTGCAGCAATATTATTATTAGCAGGTTCCATTCTTTCAGGCGCTTATACAGCGGTTTCTTTATCCCGCTTTAATCCTGTTGAAACCTTAAAGGGCAAAATAAATAAAACAGGCAAGGGAGTTTTATTACGCAAGTCATTAGTGGTTTCGCAATTTGTAATTTCAATAGTGCTCATTATTGCCACTGTACTTATTTACAGCCAGTTGAATTATATGCAAAATCAGCAACTCGGTATAAATGCCAACCAGTTATTGGTAATTCGTGGCCCCGAAATGGGTAAAGACAGTAGCTTCAAAAATCGCCAGTCTGCCTTTTGGGATCAAATAGCGCAACAAAGTTTTGTAAAGGATTATTGTACTTCCGGCACAGTGCCCAGTAGCTTTTATAATTTTGCAACCAGTGGTTTTACGCAACCCAACTCTAAAAAAAATGATGACTTAAAAACCTATTCATTTGCAATTATTGGTGACCGCTATCTTAAAACTTACGAAATTAAACTTGCGGCAGGTAGAAATTTTACTCCCGCTGAATGTACCGTAGAATGGAATGACAACAGCAAGGTTTTAATGAATGAAACAGCCATTAAGCAATTAGGATTTACAAGTAATGACCAGGCACTGAACACCAAAGTACAATGGGATGAGCGGGCATTGGATGTAATTGGAGTTGTAAAAGATTATCATCACACCAGTTTGCAAAACAGTATCGACCCGATGGTTTTCTATCCGCAAAACAACAATGCCTATTTTACCGTGAGGCTCACAGCCGATAATATAAAAGATAAGATGGCCTCATTAGAAAACCTCTACAAGAAAAGTTTTAGTGGCAATCCTTTTGATTATTTTTTTGTTGATGAAAACTATAATAAAAGTTATGAGGCCGAAATGCAATACGGCAGAATGTTTTCTATTGCAGCAATCTGGGCAATTTTTATTGCTTGCTTAGGTCTTTTTGGCCTCACCACTTTTACGGTGGAATCCCGTATTAAAGAAATTGGTGTTAGAAAAGTATTGGGTGCAAGTGTACAAAGCATTGTAACGCTTTTATCAAAAGATTTTTTACTGTTGATTTTAATTGCCTTCCTGATAGCGGTGCCCATTGCATGGTACGGCATGCACAAGTGGCTTCAGGATTTTGCTTACAAAATTGACATCAGTTGGGGAGTGTTTGCATGGGCAGCGTTTGTTGTTAGTATGATTGCGCTGGTAACCGTAAGTTTCCAAAGCATCCGGGCAGCTTTAATGAATCCGGTGAGGAGTTTAAAAGCAGAGTGACTAGAGATGCATTTTTTGAGCAGGGCTTTAAAATATGAATTAAACTTTTGTTGCGTCGCAGCCGATAGCTATCGGCTCTTGTACTGTAGTATCCATTGGCAGCTTTTCCCAAACAATGGCATAGGAAAAAAATAAATTTTTAATAAAGTAACTATTATCAAAATCAAACGTAAAAGCATGGCCCATGCTTTTCATCAAAATAAAAGTAAGGCACAGAAACTATCATCTTAAAAATAATTAAACAACATTCACATGAAAAAGTATTTCTCCCTTTTATTGCTTTGCGGCGTTGGTATAGCAGCGCTTGCACAGGAAAATTCCAAAACTCCCTTCCTCAGTAAATCACTGACCAACGAAAATATTAAAAATGTAAAAGCCAGTACATCCGGCGGTAATATTACTGTTGCCGGCGTAGATGCAGATGCCCGTATAGAAGTATATATTACGGCAAATAATTGGGTTAAAAAGAATTTATCAACCGATGAAATAAAGAAACGGCTGGAGGAAGATTATGAATTGACTGTTTCCGTATCTGATGAAACGCTTACTGCAACAGCCAAAGCAAAAAAAGGATTCAACAACTGGAAGAATGGCCTTTCCATTTCATTTAAAGTTTTTGTACCACATGCCGTATCTACCAATCTTAGCACCAGTGGCGGAAATATTGACCTAACATCATTGCAAGGCAAACAAAATTTTACCACCAGTGGTGGCAACCTTGTAGTAGATCAGTTGAGTGGAAATATTATCGGCAGAACATCCGGAGGTAACGTTACGCTATCAAATTCAAAAGATGAAATTGAGTTAACAACCAGTGGCGGAAATATAGACGCCAGCAATAGTCGCGGCAATATTAAACTCAAAACTTCTGGTGGAGATGTATCCATGCAAACTTTAAACGGCATGATAAAAGCAACCACCAGTGGGGGAAATGTAAACGGTAATTTAATTGAAGGAGAATTGTTTGCCAGCACTTCCGGCGGCGATGTAAAGATGAAGGAGCTTAGCTGCAGTCTCGATGCAGCTACCAGTGGCGGCAACATCCATATTGATATGAAAGTATTGGGCAAGTATGTAAAACTCAGTAATTCCGGCGGTGATATTAAGCTGCAGATTCCGCAGGATAAAGGCATGGATATAAAACTATATGCCGAAAAGATAAAAGTAAGTACGCTGGCAAATTTTAAAGGTGATGTAGAAGAGCATCGTATGGAAGGAACATTGAATGGGGGTGGTGTACCTGTTACAGTGCATGGTGGCAGCGGGAAAATAAGACTTACATTAAAGTAAGTAAATTTAAGAGTAGTAGTTGCCAACCAGGTTAAGAGTTTAAAATCTGAATAAAAATATTCAACTTTTTGTGTACGAAATCAGACATCCGGTGTCCGTTTTCGTACATTTTTTTTTAGAGTATCTCTGCAACCCTTTACTGTAATCGGTTACAGCGTGGCATGGCTGTTGAGATTAGTTTTAGCTGAATTATTATTTACAATAAAAATATTTAAAGCATTTCAAATGTTTTGAAATATTGAAGCCGCAATTTGAACTAACAATAAGCGCCTAAAACTTATGCCATGATAAAAAATTATTTCAAAATCGCCTGTCGAAATTTATCGAAAAACAAAGGGTATACTGCAATCAATATTTTAGGATTGGCATCCGGGCTTGCGGTATGCCTGCTCATATCCCTTTACATAGTGGATGAGTTGAGTTTTGATCGTTATAATGCAAATGCCAGCAGAATTTACCGGGTAGATGCTGACGTAAAATTTGGAGGGAATGAGTTAAAGCTTGCCGTCGCTTCCGATCCCATGGGTGCAACTTTGAAAAAAGACTATTCACAGGTGGAGGAGTTTACCAGGATCTATACTTCCTCTGGCTCTAAGATGATAAAGAAGGGAAATGAATTGATAAATGAAGACCGGGTGGCCAATGCAGACTCTACTTTTTTTGATGTGTTTACTTTACCCGCCTTAACAGGCAATACCAAAACTGCATTGAATGAACCCAATGCAGTTGTTGTAACAGAATCTACTGCAAAAAAATATTTTGGCAATATTGATGTGCTGGGTAAAACAGTAGAGGCGGATAAAATATTGTATAAAATAACGGCTGTAATAAAAGACATACCCAAAAATTCACATTTTAATTTTGATTTTATTTTCTCCATGAAAAATGTGGATTACCAGTTTGGCAATTTTCTTAGCATGAATTTTCAAACCTATATTCTCCTAAAGGAAGGAACCGACTATAAGGTATTTGAAAAGAACTTTAAACAGGTTATTGATAAATATATTTTGCCACAGGCAAAACAGTTTATGAACATTAAGAGCATGGATGATTTTTACAATTCGGGTAATAAGCTACAGTTCAGCCTGATGCCGTTAACCGCTATACACCTGCATAGTGACCGTTTTCCGGAATTAAGTGCCAATGGAAATATCCAATACGTATATATATTTGGTGCGGTGGCTTTTTTCATTTTACTGATAGCCTGTATTAATTTTATCAATCTTTCTACTGCCCGCAGTTCAGGCCGTGCCAAAGAAGTAGGTATAAGAAAAGTACTGGGTACAGAAAGAAAAAGTTTGATTGCACAGTTTTTGGCAGAGTCGATATTAATGGTGACTATTTCATTAATTATAGGAGTTTTAGTTGCTTACTTTACACTGCCACTTTTTAACAATATAGCCGCAAAGTCCATCGATAGCCGTAATATTTTAAGTAAGCAAATCTTGCCGTTTTTAATAATAGTACCCTTTATTGTAGGTTTGGTGGCAGGTAGCTATCCCGCATTTTATCTTTCAAGATTTAATCCGGTAACGGTACTAAAAGGCAAAGTGAATGCTGGGTTTAAAAAGGATAATTTGCGGAGTGGCCTGGTGATTTTTCAGTTCTTTACTTCAATCATACTAATCATCGCTACAGTAATTATTTATAAGCAGCTCAACTACATTCAAACAGCCAACCTTGGCTTCAATAAAGATCAGGTACTGATAATTAACGGTGCAAATGCACTTGGAAATAAAGACGAGGCATTTAAAAATGAAGTGTTGAATTTACCTGGTGTTACAGGTGGTACAATGAGTGCCTATCTTCCTGTAGGATCTTCAAGAACCGATAACAGTTATTCAAAAGATGCTATGATGGATGCAAAAAATGCACTCTCCATGCAGTCGTGGGTGGTAGATTATGACTATCTAAAAACTATGGGAATGCAGATTAATCAGGGAAGAAATTTCTCAAAAGATTTTGGTGCAGATTCATCAGCATTTATAATTAATGAAACTGCTGCCAACGTGTTGGGATATGATAATCCCATTGGTAAAAAAATCTATACTAATCACCAGGATCAAAATTCCACACGCCTTATAAGCTACACCATTATCGGAGTTGTAAAAGATTTTCATTTTCAATCATTGCGGCAAAATATTTACCCGCTTGGATTTAGGCTAGGTCATTCCAATGGACTCATTTCATTTAAAGTATCAACTGCCGATGTAAAGCCACTCATCAATAAAATTGAAACTAAGTGGAAGTCATTAGCGCCTGAAATGGCTTTCAGTTATCGCTTTATGAACGAATCATTCAACAATATGTACCAGGCAGAACAGCGTGTTGCAAAAGTGGCCATTACATTTTCAATCCTTACTATCATAATTGCGTGTCTTGGTTTATTTGGCCTTGTTACCTACATGGCTGAGCAACGTACAAAAGAAATTGGTATAAGAAAAGTGTTGGGAGCCACATCAGTAAATATGGTTACCATGTTGTCGAAAGATTTTTTAATACTCGTTTCTATTGCGGCCATTATTGCATTCCCTGTAGCATGGTGGGCCATGTATAAATGGCTGCAGGATTTTGCTTACAGAATTTCCATTAGCTGGTGGGTTTTTGTAATGGCGGCATTGGTTGCCTTATTGATTGCGCTGTTAACGGTAAGTTTCCAGGCCATTAAAGCGGCTATTGCCAACCCGATTAAAAGTTTAAAAGCAGAATAAAATTAAAAATATAAATAAATTGCTAAGCCAATAAACGTCTAAACGCCCTAACTGCAAAAAAATAAAATATGATACAGTTAAAAAAAATCTACAAATACTATAATGCCGGATCTAAAAAAGCATATGTATTAAGCGATATCAGTCTTGATATTGCAGCTGGTGAATTTGTTTCCATCATGGGGCCATCAGGTTCCGGAAAGTCCACACTGCTCCACATTTTGGGTTTGTTGGAAGAACCCAATGACGGTGAGTATTTATTGCTGGGAGAAAATGTTTCTAAACTCAACGAAAAGAAAAAAACCGAGCTGCACCGCAACCAGATTGGCTTTGTATTTCAGGCCTATCATTTAATAGATGAATTGACAGTATATGAAAATATTGAAACGCCTTTATTGTACAAAGGGCTGAATTCATCTGAAAGAAAAAGCCGTGTAGCCGAGTTGCTGGATAAATTTAATATCGTGGGCAGAAAGGATTTATTTCCTTCTCAGCTATCCGGGGGTCAACAACAATTGGTGGGTATTGCAAGGGCCATTGCAGGTAATCCAAAAGTGATTTTTGCAGATGAACCAACAGGTAATTTGCACAGTGACCAGGCTACAGAAATTATGGAATTGTTTAAGAAATTAAATGAACAGGAAAAGGTTACCATTGTACAGGTAACGCATAGCGAACACAACGCTACCTTTGGCAACCGGATCATTCGTTTAAAGGATGGATTGATTGTTAAGTAATTTATTGTTGTTTATTTATAAATGAGTTTGCTGTTTCCTGTAATTATTTATTCAGCATTGTTTCGAGAAATGATAATTTAAATGTAGTTACAATCGGCATGTTGAAATAGTAATATCAGCTATCTGTTTGTTGCATTAACTGTACGCAACTCCATGCCGTAAATGGGGTCAACAAAAATACAATAACCCACCAAAATCCTCCCAAAAACCAATAAGTAATTAATGACAGCAGCAGCAAGTAAAAAGGGTAGATTAAAAGGAGCAGCCCGTTTAATATAGAATCGTAGTGGCCTGTGTTGAGTGTTTTAGGCTTTATGATTTTATTTGCCGGATAATATAGCGGAAAATGAAGCAGGTAGCCGATTACAGCTGGTACTGCCAATGATATTTTTTTTAATCTGCTAACTGGTACAGTAAATATCCTGGCCTGTTGTTCCTTATCTTCCAGGGGAATTTCATAAACCAATTGTTGCAGTTGCTGTTGTATTACTATATTTATATCATTCAATAATTTACCACTCTCATTAAAGATAAAAGCAGGATCATGTTGCTTAATAAAATTGCCGAAATTGATTTGTACATTTTTACCAAACAAGTAAAAGCTATTGTAATTGATACCTACTGGTAAAATTTTTACCGGGATACCTTTTTGCCAGGTGGCAACTGCTAATCTTGCAGTTCCTTTTTTTAAGGGGCGAAGGTGCCATTCGTTTTCACACAAAGCTTCAGAGAAAATTAAAACAATGCCATTTTTATTAAAAATATTTATACAGTCATCGAAGGTGCTGTAGTTGAGTTGAAGGTTTTCGGTGCCTTCTCTTTCCCGGTAAACAGGTAGCATATTTAACGACCTTAAAATTATACCCGCTCTTTTGTTTTTAAATGCGTCGCCTCTTGCCAAAGCGTAGATGGGTTCTTCAAACAAAGTATCTAAAATAATGGCATCTAAAAATGAGTTGGGATGATTGGTGGCTAACAATACCGGTCCTTTTGTTTTCAGTAACGCTTTATTATTAATCCGGATATTCCTGCAAAAGATGTGAATGAAGAGGCGGGCAAATATTTTAAGAATCCTGTATAGCAATTGGTAATTTTTTATGAATATAGAAAAGAAAAATACAGCAATCGCAATCAGGTACTATTTATTTGTGTTTCAATCTATTTATGCTGGTTCGCTACTTAATAATTTTGTATTGAAAGAAAGAGAAAATCAGCATATTTAAGTTGTAAGACAACAGTAAAATGTTGGGCTAATTTAATTGTGGGTCTATCGGATAATTAATCATCATTTCATAATCACCACCTAAATGTTTAAGGCTGTCTTTCCAGATATCAGCTGGTTTTTGGTGAAAAACAAGTGGGGCAGTAGCATCTACTGTCAGCCAGCTTTTTTCAGCAATTTCTTCAGATAACTGACCTTTGCTCCAACCGCTGTAACCAATAAAAAATCTAACTTTATTATAATCAATTGTACGGTTTTTTACCATATTAGTCAGAATAGTAAAATCTCCACCCCAATAAATTCCTTCCATTATCTCTTTGCCACCAGGTATTTCTTCTGGGTATTGATGCACAAAATGTATCGTATCATTTTGAACAGGGCCTCCATAATAAACAGGTATAGGAAATCCATCAAAATTATTAATAAGGTCATCCATTGTTTGTTCAAACTTTTTATTTAAAACAAATCCAAATGTGCCTTCATCCTGGTGTTCGCAAATAAACACAACCGACCTCATAAAATTCGGATCCTTTAAAAAAGGGTCTGCAATTAACAATATGCCGGAGGTCGGTGAAATCATATTTCTAAAGTTATTGCTTATTTTGTTTTGCAAGGGTAATTTTTATTGTATTTTTCATTCCTTTTAATAGTTTAAACCTTCGTTAAAATTTATTTTTAACTAACTGGTACAAGCTTACAGCATTTAACACCTATACCTTTGCCACACGATGAAAAGAATTTTCCCCATTATTACTGTATTAATTCTGTTGTCTTTGCTGGGCATTATTTTCTTTCAAATTCTATGGATAAAAGGATCCCTGGAAACTGAAGAGCAAAAGTTTAATGACCATGTAAGCGTTGCTACCACACAGGCTGCTGAAGACCTGATGGAACAAAAAGGAAACCTGATGCCGTTGATGAAAAAGAATGATGGATTTTTTCCAAGCGAAAAATTACAGCTCGAAATTTTTAAACCAACCATTGTTAAACGCTATTCAAAAGACGAAATAAAAGGAATTATCCGTGTTGCTTTTGATAAAAAGGGGCTAAAAAAAGTCCCATTTGAATTTGCCATTATACCCACCACATTAATGGGCGAAGAAATTCAGTCCGAAAACTTTTTTAAGTTATATTCTGATTCTGCCAATAATAAAATGCACGTGATACAATTGGAATCGCCGGGAGGTAGTCTTTCGGAGGGGATTTCGCCGCAGGAATTGTTGATGATTACTGTACCACACGCAAAAAGTTTTATCTGGAACTCCATGACCTGGTTTATTGTTGGTGCAATTTTATTTACTGTAATTATTGTAGCTGCATTTTTTTTGACGGTAAGGGCATTGCTAAAACAAAAAAAATTGAGTGAAATAAAATCTGATTTTATCAATAACATGACGCATGAGTTTAAAACCCCGCTTGCTACAATTTCACTAGCAGTAGATGCTTTAAAAAATGAGAAGGTAATTGGTAACAGGGAAAAAACGGAGTACTTTACCCGTATTATAAAGGAAGAAAACAAACGGATGAATAAACAGGTAGAAACCATACTGCAGGCTGCTTTGCTGGATAAACAGGAAGTGCAGCTTAACCTGCAAAGGCTGCATGCGCATGATTTAATTACCAGTGCGCTCAATAATATTCATTTACAGGTAGAAGAAAAAAAAGGCAGGATTGAGGTTAATATGGAGGCTGAAAAAGATATATTGATGGCAGATGAAGTTCATTTTACCAATCTTATAAGCAACCTCCTGGATAATGCCGTTAAGTATTCGCAGGACAACCTTGTTATAAAACTAACCACCAATAATACCGGTAAGCATTTTCTAATAAAAATAGAAGACAATGGTATTGGCATGACTAAAGAAACAGTGAGTCGAATATTTGAAAAATTCTATAGGGCACATACCGGCAATCTCCACAATGTAAAAGGCTTTGGTCTTGGATTGAGTTACGTGAAAACAATGGTAGAAGCCCATCATGGCATTATTAAAGCAGAAAGTACTTTAGGGAAATGCACCATTTTCTATTTATCTTTTCCATTAGCAAAATAAGGCCGAAGATTATTTTAATTTCATTTACGCAAAATACGGGTGTTCCGGATTTACAATTATTTCCTGGCGCAAAGGGTGAATCAACACATCCCCGCCTGCTACAAAATTTTTAAATAAGGAATTCGGGCAGGCATATCTTCTAATGGAATCGCACCCAAAAGTGGTTCATTATTTCCAGGCAGTACCATTGCCCTGCAAGTAGTTGCCCTGTTTTTAAACCGTAATTCCACACTACTAACCACATCACATGCTACAATTCTGCCATCGGCAGTTTCAGCTTTTCTTTTTTCCACCACCGGAAATTGCATTTGCTCCTGAATGCTTTCGTTTATGCAGAGCATGTAACTACCAGTATCAACCAGTACAGTTAATCTCATCCTTTTTACTTCGTCTTTATCAATAATATACTTGCGTTCCAACGCTAAATCATCGCCGTTTATTAATTCTATTTCTGCATATATCAGTCCCATAATATTTTATTTAGGATATAAATATAAAACAATTGCCTATGTTATTTTAGATACTAACACTTCCAACTGCTTCATCAATTTTTCAATTTGTTCATTCCTTTTCTTCAAGTTTTACCTAATCCACAGGTTATCCACCGCTATTCACACACTATCCACCTATAGTTTACCGTAAAAGACCTGCTTTGGCAGTGCCAATAAACCATACAGCGGTGTGGACAAAAATGTTTTTTCAATTTTTGATAAGAAAGTGGGAAAAAGTGTTATTTTGTGGTAATATTTATTTCACATTGAATAACTCCTTGTAAATGATTGGTTTTTTGGGCGAATATGAGGTTACGTTAGATGCCAAAGGAAGGTTTCTATTACCAGCTGGTTTTAAAAAACAGCTGGCAGGGGATGCTGCCACCCAATTTGTGATAAACAGGGGAACAGAACAGTGCCTGGTGTTATACCCAAAACAAACCTGGGATCCAATATTTACCAAAGTAAGCATGCTGAATGATTTTGATCCAAAAGTAAGAACATTCCGGCGCTACTTTTTAAACGGTGCTACGCAAATGGAACTGGATAGTGCCAGCAGGTTGTTATTGCCGAAAGCATTACTGGAATATGCAGGATTAGAGAAAGATATCGTACTGGTATCTGCAGTTGATAAAATTGAAATATGGGATGTAATAAAATACAAACAGTTCTTTGAATCTTTTTCGCCGGAATCGTACAGCATACTGGCCAATGATGTAATGGGAGGCAACAACGGGCAGAACAATTAACCGTATGAGCACTCAACTCCCAATAACATCTGATGGACAGCAGGTAGGAGCTGCCAATTATCATATTCCGGTTTTATTACAGGAGGCGGTAGATGGATTGGAAATAAAGCCTGCCGGTATTTACGTGGATTGCACGTTTGGTGGCGGAGGCCATAGCAAAGTTATTTTGGAGAGGCTGAATGAAAACGGCCGCCTTGTTGCTTTTGACCAGGATGCAGCTGCTATAAAAAATCTGCCTGCAGATAAGCGTGTAATTTTTGTACCGCAGAATTTCCGTCATATACAGCGGTTTTTACGGTTGCATAAAATTACACAGGTAGATGGAATACTGGCAGATTTGGGCGTTTCCAGTCACCAGTTTGATGAGGCTGAACGTGGGTTCTCTTTTCGCTTTGATGCAGCATTGGATATGCGGATGGACCAACGACAGAAACTAACGGCAGCTGATGTATTAAAAGAATTATCGGAACAGCAGTTACATAAAATGTTTGAACAGTATGGCGAAGTAACCAATGCAAAAACATTGGCCAAAACAATTGTGCAGCAACGAAAAATAGTTGTCATTACCACTATAAAGGAATTAAAGCAGGCTGTTCAGCCGGTGGTAATGGGTAACCCCCAAAAATATTTTGCACAATTGTTTCAGGCACTTCGCATACAGGTCAATGATGAATTGGGCGCTTTAAATGAATTGTTGCAGCAATCGCCGGGTTTGCTAAAACCTGGCGGTCGCATCGCAGTCATTACATTTCATTCGCTGGAAGACAGAATTGTAAAAAACTTTTTTAAAACCGGCACCATGGATGAGCCTGAGCAAGCAGATGTATATGGAAATAAGCCGGAAAGTCCGTTTACGATTATTACAAAAAAACCTATAACACCTACACCGGAAGAATGTAAAATAAATACCAGGGCGAGAAGTGCTAAGCTAAGAGTTGCCGAAAAAAGAATAGAAAACTAATCTGGAGAATTGGGTTGCAGCAGCAAAGATTGAAAATGAATATTAAAAAAATTGATTGATAACATGGCGGAATTAACCAGTGCACAGCAGGAAGCACCTGCTCAAAAAATAGACTGGAAAAAAATGCTCAACCATCAATGGGTGGTAAGGAATATTCCTTTCTTTTTGTTTTTAGCAATGCTGGCAGTGGTATATATATTCAATGGCCACTTTGCAGATAAGCTAATCAGGAAGATAGGCACATCTGAGAAGCACCTAAAGGAACTGGAATACGAATTCAAAACCATCAGGAGCGAAGTGATTTTCAGAAGCAAGGCAAGTGAGTTGGCAAAGGCAGTAGAACCATTGGGGTTAAAGGAATTAACGGAGGCGCCAACCGTTTTGAAAGATGTTCCAAATCCTTGATGTGGCTAAACTATTAGTGGATAAAGATCAAAAAAGGTATGTCATAAAAGAGATCACTCCCGAAAAAAATCGGGACAGGCCAACGATGCTGATTAGAATTAACAATGCTTGTTTCAGGATAATAAAAATCAATAGCTCTATTTACGGAGCTGGAGTATGGATGTAAAAAAAGACATATTGTGGCGGGTTTATCTCTGTTTTTTGGGGATGGTTGTACTAGGTTTACTAGTGCTGGGCAAGGTAATTTATATTCAACAGGCAGAAGGCAACTATTGGATGAGTATGGGTGATAGTTTGCACCAGAAATTTATGCCGTTGCTCGCAGAACGGGGAACTATTTATAGTGAAGATGGAAATATGCTCAGCACTTCGGTTCCCATTTTTGATGTGTATGTAGATTTTGGTGCAGATGGCCTGAGGGAAAAAAATGGGGAGCGGTTTAAAAATAATATTGATTCTTTAAGTTATTCTCTCGCTAAACTTTTTAAAGATAAACCAACATTAGAATACAAGAGAGAAATGCAGTTGGCCTACAAAAATACAGACAGGTATCATCCTCTAAAAAAGAAAATTTCTTTCGTTGAATATGCGGCATTAAGAAATTTCCCTTTGGTAAGACAGGGAAAAAATAGAAGTGGTTTTATTATTGAGCCGAGGGATAAAAGAATCAATCCTTATGTATTGCTCGCCAACCGGACTATTGGCCTATCAAGAGAAAAAGGCGGACAAAATGTAGGCTTGGAACAGAAG
>Ga0163154_10000827_pt1 | contig 48153 bp, 39 predicted proteins | sample OliLakLV19MP9P1_FD_148649 | JGI IMG/M metagenome (GOLD analysis project Ga0163154, IMG submission 148649) | Freshwater microbial mat bacterial communities from Lake Vanda, McMurdo Dry Valleys, Antarctica - Oligotrophic Lake LV.19.MP9.P1 | ecosystem: Environmental > Aquatic > Freshwater > Lake >...
ACAACATAACTCCTTGACTTTCAAAATATAACATGCCCAACCTAATAAATTTCAATAAATACGAATTTTCGAATCTGTGCTGGGAAATGACGGCTAAAAGCCTGTTGTTAGAGTATTATAAATTAGACTTCTTGTAAAGTGTTTCATAGGATATCACACCCTGCCTCTCTCCGATTTGGAGAGAGGCAAAAGGACTTTTGCAAGAAGTCTAATACAACATTACAAAAAAAAACAAGTGTTTATCGTTAATTTTTTATAAAATGGAACGACTAAACAAAAAAAAACACTATTTTTGAGGCATGAAAAACAATATTTTAATACAAGGCTCGCCTTGGCTGATCTTGGCGTGTTTGTTGGTGGGGGCGTTGTATGCTTGGCTATTATATCAAAAAAAAGCAAATTGGTCAATACGACTCAATCGCATATTGGCAACAAGTAGGTTTATATTGGTGAGTATTATTTGTATTTTATTGTTATTAAGCCCTTATTTGAGGCAAATCATCAACAAAGAAGAACGCCCTGCGGTTGTGTTTGCAGTAGATAATTCGCAGTCTATTTTGGCGGGTATAGATACAACACGCCTTACAAAACTTTATATGCGCCTTGATGAAGTAGCCGAAAAACTACGTCAAAAGGGATTGGAGGTAGATATTCAAACATTGGAAGCGAATACAACATATAGCAATCTAAAGGCTATAAAGCCTATTGTGCCGAGTTCAAACTTGGGGAGTATGTTGAATGCTGTTAAAAACAATTATGAAAATAGGAATCTTGATAAGGTTGTTTTGATAAGCGATGGCATTCATAATCAAGGACTTTCGCCTTTGTTTACACCTTACAACTTCCCTGTTTACGCGCTCGCATTGGGCGACACTACCGCTAAACGCGACCTCCGCATACGAACCGTAATAGCCAATAAAGTGGCTTATCAAGGCAACGAGTTTCCAATAGTTGCAGAAATAGAAAACTTCGGCTTTCCGAACAGAAGCATTACGGCATATTTGAGCCAAAACGGAACTGTTTTGGCAAAGAAAAATATTACTTTCAAAGGTGACGGCGACCTTCAAACGACTACCTTTTATACTACTGCAAAGCAGAAAGGCATACAACATTATGTGGTAAGTATTGATGTGTTGGAGGGTGAATTTACCGCTCAGAACAACTCGCGTGATGTATATGTAGAAGTTATCGAAGGCAAGGAAAAGGTGCTTATCGTAGCTGCCGCGCCACACCCCGACATCAAGGCTATCCGAAGCGCGATAGACAAAAACGAAAATTATAGCTTCGACCTCCATATACCGGGCATCAACCAACTTAAGCCTGAAAAATATGACATGGTTATTTTTCACCAAATACCCAGCATCAATCGCCTCGGAAACGAGCTGATGCAACAGTTCAAAGACTTGCCTACATGGTATATATTGGGTGCGCAATCAGACTTAAATGAATTTAACAAAGTATCGAAAGACCTCAAAGTTACAGGGCGAGTAGGGCGGACTGACCAAGTTACGCCTTCTTATAACAAGACCTTTTCTAAATTCACGTTTGACAATTCAAAAGTCAATCTTTTTGATAAACTGCCCCCCGTAACTGTCCCTTTTGCTGAATATACGCCCAGCAATGCAGCAGAAGTTATTTTGTATCAGCGCGTAGGCAACCTCGCTACCGAAAAACCATTGCTCATGATTAGCCAAGACGGTACACGCAAAACGGCAGTATTGGCAGGCGAGGGTTCGTGGCAATGGCGCATCGAGGAGTTCGCAAGGCAAAGCAGCCACGAATCGTATGACGAATTGGTAACAAAATTGATACAATTCCTCTCTACCAAAGAAGATAAAAGGCGTTTGCGCGTTTATCCGATTAACCAAGAGTTTTATGATTTTGAAAAAGTAACTTTTGAATCAGAACTTTACAACGAAATATATGAGAGAGTATATGGGCAGAAAATAACGCTCACGCTCCGCAATGAGGCAGGCAAGACAACTACCTACAGCTTCACATCCACAGAAGGCAATACGCGGTTTGAGATAAGCGACCTCCCGCAAGGCGTGTACGGTTATGAGGCGGTAAGCGAAACCAAAGGTGGCGTGGAACGCGCCACAGGGCAGTTTACGGTGCGCAGTATGCAACTCGAAGCCCTCAATACGACTGCAGACCACAACCTTTTGCGCCAGTTGGCGGAAAAGACAAACGGTAAATTCTTTGCCTCGAATGAAATAGACAAGATGACGCAGGCTATCCTTGCCGATATTAAACCGAACCTTATACACAGCACAGAGGAACTTTCTGAATTTATAAACCTCAAATGGTTATTCTTTTTGCTCCTTGCACTTGCTACTTTCGAATGGTTTACAAGAAAGTATCAGGGCGGCTATTAATGCCCTTGCCTGCCTGTAGGGTGTAAATTGAAACTTTGAGCCTCATTTTTTGGTTGTTTAGGTAAGATTACTTAATTTTGCAGGCAATATACAAAAAGTGAGTACACTATGCCTCCTATCAAAAAGGTACATAGTTTAATAAAAAAACAAAAAATGATTTATACAGAAATGGGGAGAGAACAAGCTCTGTGAACCATTAGCAACCTGTCGGAGTGCCGATAAGGTGCTAATTCTTGCCTACTGAAGCATAAAGTCTTCTTAGGGTCTATAAATTGCAAAGCTATCGCAAGCCCTTGCCTACGCAAAGAGCGCGAAAAGAGCCTGAGATTTATAGCATTTTCAAAATGTTAAACCTACAATCGAATGGCAAAGAAACAAAATAAAGAGAGAAACTACAGCGAAGCCGAACTTATAAATATGTTTGGGCTAATGCGTATCCCTGACCAAAGCACGCCGCTTATGCAAGAATGGCTACAAGCTACAGCACTTCTTACACCCGCCGAAAAAATAACTTTTGATGACATTTTGCAAGATGCCAAACAAAATATTGCGGGCTGGCAGGAAGAAGATTTAAAAATGCAATTCATAGCTTTTGTGCTTCGTTTGGGGTACTTGCGCAATCACCTCGCCTACCATACCTATTTTGAAAAAACTATCTCGGCTACTGTAGAAGGACACTTTTTGAAAACTAAAACAGACTTTATGGTGGCGAAAGGCGTTTTGGACTTGCCTCAAACGCCTTATTTCCACTTTCAAGAGTGGAAGCCTTTGAAAAATCCTACAGGCGACTCGATGGCGCAACTGCTTGAGGCGTTCCTGATAGCACAAGAAACAAACAAGAACGGCAAGCCTTTGTACGGATGTGAAGTCGTAGGCAAGCAATGGAATTTTGTAACTATGGAAGCCAAAACGTATTGTATATCAAAGTCTTATGACTGCACAGACGAGCTGGACTTGCTTCAAATCATAGCTATCCTGCGTAAGTTTAAAGAAATTTTAGAAACGAGATTATTGGATTAAATTTTTCAAAAATATGGCAAAGAAACAAAATAAAGAGAGAAACTACAGCGAAGCTGACATCATCCGTACATTTGGGCTTACACGTGTGCCTCATGGCAAAACAACTTTGATGCAAGAGTGGTTACATTGTACCACTTCTTTGCAAACAGATGAGGCAACGTTGTTTCGCAAAATATTAGAAAACGCACAAAATAATATAGAAGGCTGGCAGGAAGAAGACTTGAAAATGAAGTTCGTGGCTTTTGTATTAGCACTTGCCTGTTTAGAAGATGCGGAATTGTATCATACCTATTTTGATGCAACTATTTCAGCTACTGTGGAGGGGCATTTTCTCAAAACTAAAACGGATTTTATGGTGGCAAAGGGAATTTTGGACTCACCTGAAACGCCTTATTTCCACTTTCAAGAATATAAGAAACAACGCGAACCAAGCGGTGACCCTGTAGCGCAGTTGTTAGAGGCTTTTTTGATTGCACAAGAAAAAAATAAGAACGGTAAACCTTTGTATGGTTGCACGATAATAGGCAAGTATTGGGAATTTTTCACGATGGAAGCCAAAACGTATTGTATATCAAAGTCTTATGACTGCACAGACGAGCTGGACTTGCTTCAAATCATAGCTATCCTGCGTAAGTTTAAAGAAATTTTAGAAACGAGATTGCTGGATTAAAACAAAAAAATTATGCTACTATCCAAATTTAAGTTTAAGTTTAAGTTTAAGTTTATGAAAAAACTACTATTTGCCTGCTTTTTATTTTTTTGCCTCGCCTGCAGTGTGCAGGGGCAAACGCCTCAACTCGATGAGGCTAAACAATTATTCGATTTGGCTTGGGATACTCAAGATGATGAAATGCGTATCACCAACCGCAAAAAGGTAATGGAACTTGCGCCTGAAAGTCCCTACGGTATGTATTGCAAGGCGTGGTTTCAGAGGCAAGACAACGATTATAAAAGCTCTTTAGCTACTTCGGAAGCTCTTGTTTTGCGTTATCCTGCTTTTTCACAAGGATACTATAACAATGCCGTTTGTTATGAACAACTTAATGAAAACCAAAAGGCAATACAAAATTATTCGAAGGCCGTAGAACTTAATCCAAAATTTGCTGATGCTTATTACAGTCGTGGAATTTTGAAAAAAGATTTAGGTGATAATCAAGGAGCGATGCAAGACTATAACAAAGCCATAGAGCTTGATCCAAAAGATGCTTATGCTTATCACAGTCGTGGAATTTTGAAAAAAAATTTAGGCGATAATCAAGGGGCAATGCAAGACTATAACAAAGCCATAGAGCTTGATCCAAAATTTGCACGTGCTTATCACAATCGTGGAATTTTGAAAAAAGATTTAGGTGATAATCAAGGGGCGATGCAAGACTATAACAAAGTCATAGAGCTTGATCCAAAAGATGCTGATGCTTATAACAATCGTGGAATTTTGAAATATAATTTAGGCGATAATCAAGGGGCAATGCAAGACTACAACAAAGCCATAGAGCTTAATCCAAAACATGCTTATGCTTATCACAATCGTGGAGTTTTGAAATATAACTTAGGCGATAATCAAGGGGCAATGCAAGACTATAACAAAGCCATAGAGCTTAATCCAAAAAATGCTAATGCCTATTACAGTCGTGGAGTTTTGAAAAAAAATTTAGGTGATAATCAAGGAGCGATGCAAGACTATAACAAAGCCATAGAGCTTGATCCAAAAGATGCACTTGCTTACTTAAATCGTGGAGTTTTGAAAAAAGATTTAGGTGATAATCAAGGGGCGATGCAAGACTATAACAAAGCCATAGAGCTTGATCCAAAATATGCTAATGCTTATAACAATCGTGGAATTTTGAAATATAACTCAGGCGATAATCTAGGGGCAATGCAAGACTATAACAAAGCCATAGAGCTTGATCCAAAACTTGCACTTGCTTATTACAATCGTGGAATTTTGAAAGCTGACTTAGGCGATAATCAAGGGGCGATGCAAGACTTTAACAAAGCCATAGAACTTAATCCAAAATTTGCAACTGCTTATTACAGCCGTGGAGTTTTGAAATATAACTTAGGCGATAATCAAGGGGCAATGCAAGACTATAACAAAGCCATAGAACTTAATCCAAAATATGCTGATGCTTATAACAATCGTGGAGCTTTGAAAAAAAATTTAGGTGATAATCAAGGGGCGATGCAAGACTATAACGAAGCCATAGAGCTTGATCCAAAAGATGCTTATGCTTATTACAATCGTGGAGTTTTAAAATGTGGTTCAGGGCAAAAAGAAAGTGGCTGCCTCGATTTTAGCAAAGCAGGTGAGTTAGGACTCGTGAGGGCTTATGAAGCTATAAAGGAATACTGTCAATAATATTTTTTTCGCCCTTTCAGGTGTTAGAAAAGTGCTGTTGAGTGCAAATTGCCAACATATAGTTTTTCAGGTGTCGAAAATGAATGATTGATAATTTGTTTTGATGGTAAAAGTTTTGTCATTCATTTTCTGACACCACAAAAAAATACAATTTAAAACGAATGTTTAAAAATGATAAATAAAAAGTTTGAAGATTATTATTACAATCGCCTTACTTATTTTTCGAACGATGCGCAAAGAGTAGGCTGGAAAAGTTTAGAAGCACAAGAAACAAGGTTTTTGCAGCTTGGCAAACTTATACAAACTAATCAATTCGTTATGAATGATTTGGGCTGTGGTATAGGCTGTTTTTTGAGCTTTTTACAGAAACATTTTGGCACAGAAATCAGTTATAAAGGCTATGATTTGTTGCCCGAAATGATTGATGAGGCAAAGGAAAAGTATGGTGAAACCGAAAAGACCGCCTTTTTGAAGATTGATAACATTACAGCCATGCAAGAAGCTGATTATTCGGTAGCATGCGGTATTTTTAATCTTTGTTATGAAGTTCCCGAAAAAGAATGGCTTGCCTATATTTTGGAAACGATCACAGCTTTGCACCAAAAAAGCACGAAAGGTTTTGCTTTCAATGCGCTCTCCAAATATACTGGTGCTGACAAAATGAGTGAATCTATTTATTATGCTGACCCTTGTTTTTTATTTGATTTTTGTAAAACAAATTTTTCAAAAAATGTAACCCTTTTGCACGATTATGACTTTGATGATTTTACTATTTTAGTCCGAAAAAATTGATTTTAGGCAAGTATTGATTTAGAAAAGCGCGCAAAATTTGGACAGTTTGTGTTGGGTGCATTTCAAAAATATTTTCATTAAGACCTTGCCCTCTCCAATTTGGTTTACAAAAAAGTATAAAAATAAAAGGTTCTTAAAATGTTATTCCGTTGTTACGCTTGTGTGCGGTGCTAAAGCGATAGGAGATGCTTACAGCACGACTAATTTGAGTGTATTTCTGGCAATAACTTTTTAAGAATAAAATAAAATTCTATTTCTCTGCTGTTGTGTGTATCCTCACATGCGACACATTGGAAAAACAAAAAAAACTTATTTATGAAAGTAATATTTGACAAGACACAAGAGCTGATAAGGGCTTTTGAGCAATTACCCGAACAAGAGAAGTATCATTTTTGGGAGGCTTTGCAGGCTATTATGCCTAAGCATATCACTCCACGCGATACTTCATTGAACCCTATAGACTTCTTTGCAGACCTATAGGGTTTGAGAACCCATATATGCCCGAAATCATTCAAACTCATCAAAAAATATCAAATCAAAAAGAAAATTGCCGTTCCTGATGCTTTAATAGCCTCATTCGCTTTGGTGTATAATGCGCCCTTGCTTACCTACAACACAAAGGACTTTGATTGTATCGATGGACTTTCTTTATATCTTTAAAAAAACTCATAATGAATAAAATACTGACAGAAGCCATTAAAAACCGTATTCTCATCCTCGATGGAGCAATGGGTACGATGATACAGCGTTACAAGTTTTCAGAAGAAGACTATCGCGGAGAACGCTTTAAAGATTTCCCGTATTCGCTAAAGGGAAACAACGATTTGCTCGCGCTCACGCAGCCCGAAGCCATCAAAACCATTCATCGCCAATACCTCGAAGCAGGTGCAGACATATTGGAAACCAACACTTTCAATAGCACTTCCGTTTCTATGGCAGATTATCACATGGAAGATTTGGTGTATGAGCTGAACTACATGGCGGCGCGTCTTGCCAAAGAAGCCACAGCCGAATATACGGCTAAAAACCCCGACAAGCCGCGTTTCGTGGCGGGTTCTATCGGACCCACCAGCAAAACGACTTCGCTCTCGCCTGACGTGAATAACCCGGGCTATCGCGCCGTTACTTTTGACGAATTGGTAGAAAGTTATACGGAGCAAATTCGTGGTTTGGTTGATGGCGGTGTTGATATATTTTTAGTAGAAACTATTTTTGACACTTTGAATGCAAAAGCGGCTCTGTTTGCTATTGACAAATTTTTCAGCGAAGCCACAGACAGGGGTGCTTCCTTGCCTATCATGGTGTCGGGAACGATAACCGACAACGCAGGCAGGACGCTTTCAGGGCAAACTATCGAGGCGTTTTTGTATTCAGTTTCTCACCTCCCTTTGATGAGTGTGGGGATAAACTGTGCGCTTGGAGCAGATTTGATGCGCCCTTACATACAAAGTTTGGCGAAAAATGCGACCTTCCACGTATCAGCGCACCCCAACGCAGGCTTGCCGAACGAGTTTGGCGAATACGACCAAACACCCAACGAAATGGCAGATATTATTGAGGACTTTTTGCAAAATAGTTTTCTCAATATCATAGGCGGTTGTTGTGGCACTACACCCGAACACATCAAAGAAATCGCTACACGGGCCGCAAAATATCCGCCGCGCGCCTTGCCTACCTTGCTAAATATGCCCGCTATAGCGGTATGGAAAGCCTTTTGACTACTCCAGAAATCAATTTTATCAACGTAGGCGAGCGCACCAATGTTACGGGTTCGGCAAAATTTCGCAAATTGATTAAAGATGAAAAGTACGAGGAGGCATTGAGCATAGCCCGCGACCAAGTAGAAGGCGGCGCGCAAGTGATAGATGTGAACATGGACGAAGGCATGCTCGACTCAGAAGCCATTATGGTTATGTTTTTGAACCTTATTGCCTCTGAACCTGATATTGCCAAATTGCCCATTATGATTGATAGCTCAAAATGGTCGGTCATCGAAGCAGGTTTGAAATGCGTACAAGGCAAGTCGATTGTAAATTCTATTTCGCTCAAAGAAGGCGAGGAGGAATTTATCCGCAAGGCGCAACTTGTTAGGCGTTATGGCGCGGCAACTGTCGTAATGGCATTTGATGAAACTGGGCAGGCAGATAGCTACGAAAAACGCATCGCAATATGCGAACGCGCTTATCGCATTTTGGTGGACAAAGTGGGCTTTCCTGCCGAAGATATTATATTTGACCCTAATATTTTAACAGTCGCCACAGGCATCGAAGAACACAACAATTATGCAGTGGACTTTATCAAAGCTACTCGCTGGATTAAAGAAAACTTGCCTTACGCCAAAGTTTCGGGAGGAGTAAGCAATATCTCTTTCTCTTTTAGAGGCAATGACAAAATACGCGAGGCTATGCACTCCGCTTTTCTCTATCACGCCATAAAAGCAGGTATGGATATGGGCATCGTGAATGCAGGTATGATTGAGGTTTATGATGATATTCCAAAAGACATGTTGGAATTGATTGAAGACGTATTGCTCAATCGCAGGCAAGATGCGACCGAACGCCTGGTCGATTTTGCAGAAAGAATTAAAGGTGATGCGGCAGGCAAGCAAAGAGAAAATGACTTTTCATGGCGCGAGGTTTCGGTAGAAGAACGCCTAAAATACGCGCTCATGAAAGGTATTACAGACTTTATAGACGAAGACACTGAAGAAGCGCGCCTGAAATATGACAAACCTCTGCAAGTTATTGAGGGTCCACTTATGGCTGGTATGAGCGTAGTGGGCGATTTGTTCGGGGCAGGCAAGATGTTTTTGCCCCAAGTCGTAAAATCGGCAAGGGTTATGAAAAAATCGGTAGCTTACCTGATGCCCTTTATGGAAGAAGAAAAGGCGAGAGCGATCGAAAGGGGCGAAGTCACCACGAGTGGTGTGGCAAAAATCCTCATGGCTACCGTAAAAGGCGACGTACACGACATAGGCAAGAACATTGTAGGCGTGGTATTGGCATGTAACAATTATGAAGTAATAGATTTGGGGGTAATGGTTTCTGCCGAAAAAATATTAGAAACTGCCAAAAGAGAAAACGTGGACATCATTGGTTTGAGTGGGTTGATAACGCCCAGCCTCGACGAGATGGTCTATGTGGCAAGCGAAATGGAAAGGCAAGGCTTTAAAATTCCGTTGCTTATCGGCGGCGCGACTACCTCTAAAATCCATACAGCCGTAAAACTTGCCCACAAATACAGCTCGCCCATCATTCACGTGCTTGACGCCTCGCGCTCTGTGCCTGTAGTAAGCAATCTTTTAAATAAAGAAAATGGTGCAGCCTTTGCACGCGAAATCAGGCAAGAATATGAAGAAATGCGCGAAGGACACGCCAACCGCAAGCAAGACAAACGCTTCATAACGATAGAAAAAGCCCGCCAAAATAAAGTCAAAATTGATTGGCAAGAAAAAGACATCAAAACGCCTAACTTCTTGGGAAAGCAAAGTTTTATCGACTATGATTTGGCAGAATTAGCAGAATACATAGATTGGACACCGTTTTTCCAAACATGGGAACTGCATGGCAAATTTCCTAAAATCTTACAAGATGAAGTAGTCGGCGTAGAAGCAACCAAACTCTACCATGATGCCACCACGCTTTTGCACAAAGTCATTGCCGAAAAAGGATTGCAGGCAAGGGGCGTAATTGGCTTCTTTCCTGCCAACACCCAAAATGATGATGAAATAGCAGTTTATTCCTTCAAAGAAGAAGTAGCTGAAGTGCCTTGTGAAAAACATGGCGCACACAAACACGCACACTTTACAGCATTGCGCCAAGAAAAGCCAAAAGCTATTTTGCAATCGCTCCGCCAACAATCCGAAAAATCGGAGAATGTAGCCAACCTGTCTTTATCGGACTTTATCGCCCCTGTAGAAACAGGCTTAGAAGACTACATAGGCGGTTTTGCGGTGTCTATTTTTGGAGCAGAGGAAATAGCCAAAGCCTTTGAAGCAGACCATGACGACTACAATGCCATCATGGTAAAAGCATTGGCAGACCGTTTGGCGGAGGCTTTCGCCGAGCGTTTGCATCAACGTGTGCGCAGGGAGTTTTGGGGTTACGAGCCTTTGGAAAATTTGACCAATGAGGATTTGATTAAGGAGAAATATCGCGGTATTCGTCCCGCGCCCGGTTATCCGGCCTGCCCCGACCACACCGAAAAAACTACGCTTTTCGAACTCCTCGAGGTAGAAAAAACTACAGGCACTTTCTTAACCGAAAGCCTGGCTATGTATCCTGCCGCGTCTGTATCAGGTTGGTATTTTGGACACCCCGAATCACGCTATTTCGGCTTAGGCAAAATTGAAAAAGACCAAGTAGAAGACTACGCAAAACGCAAAGGCGTTCCCATCGAAGAAGCAGAACGTTGGCTCAGTCCAGCTTTGAATTACTAGATTTAAAATACAAAACGCCCTCTGAAATTGAGGGCGTTTTTGAATGCTACCAACATTTCCCAGCGTGTTTTTCAAAAGAAGCATTTAGTAAAATTTGAGCTGAAAAACGAGTGTTTCAATGGGCGCAATCTAGTTTTGTCCCCTTTTAAGAGCATTGTAGAGGCATTTGAGCGGATAAACAAGTCGGTTGTCTTATAAACTTGCAAATTTTCAATGCAGGCAAGGATTTTTACACATGTTGCCAATCTCAATAAACTGCCACAACGCCTTATTTACGCATAAACCGCCTCTAAATGCCTTTTACAAGGTGGGGGCAAAACTAGATTGCACCCTAACCTCTTGACTTTCAAAATATAACACGCCCAATTTAATAAATTCCGATAAACACCAATTTTCAAATTTGTGCTGGGAAATGTCGGATGCTATAATTTAATTTGTTTGTTACCCACTTTTCAACACCAACAACCACGCACAAAAATGCTTAGTAAAAGATGACCTTGCCTGCCCTCCCAAAACACTCATACACAAAAAATGTGGTTTTGGTAGACAAGATAGGTTAGTTTCATAACGGTTTTAGGATGCTTCGCTCAAGTTTAAAGCCATTGTCGAGTTATTTTCCACAAGCTGTTTTTGATTCTCTCCAAAGTGTCTTTGCCAAGAGATGCCAAAAAGCCTGTGTTTTTTTCTTCAAAGCTTTCTAACGTATCTTCCACGACTGCCTCTAAAATTTCCGTTTTGTTTTCGGGTTTGAGCGCGCCTATTTTAGAAATAGCGCTTTGTACTCTATTTTCATTTAGAAAGCACCTTATTTCATTTACTATAAAATCTATATCTTGCTGTTTTTCTGTAGGCAAGAACGACCATGGCTGTGCTTGTTGGTAAATGTCGGCTTCTAAAAACTGCTGATTTTTTATTTTTATGCTTGGTCTAACGCTTCCTTTAGAGGTTTCTACGCTTATATTTTCGAGTGGCTTGATAACTACGCCCTCTATCCAAGAAGGATTAGCCAAAGGCGGCAAGCCCAATAGCGCGGGAATAGGCGAAACAATTTGGGTATTGAATGTAAGTACTTTATGCAAAGGTTGGATAGCCCATGCTTTTGCATACAAAAGTTTTACGCGCTCCAATGCTTCAGAAAACCTTGCATAATCCAAATAAAAAGCATCTTCAGGGTTCTCAATCCAAATATCAAAAATATAAAATTCTATTGCAGGGCTATAATAAATACCTGTTTGGATAGGTTGAAGGCGTTTATCTTGAGCTACAGCTTCATGAGGATAATGCCCACCAAACAATTCTCCATAAATGATACAACGTTCTGCTCTAAATTCTTTTTGGCAAATCTCATAAAGCGCGTAAAATGATTTTTCTAATTTTGTTACCATGAGTTGGAATCCAAAAAAATCATCTTCCCAATTCAGTTTTTCTTTTCGCTTGCCGTAATATATATTTTGCGCATCTATAGTGATGCTAAAATTAGCCCCGTGCACTTTCTCGGTAACTACCCAATCTGTTTTGTCCAACATCTTTCGGATAGTTTCGTTTTCATTCAGCCAACGAAAATTATCGTTTATTTTTTCGTATATTCTAAAATCCATATTTTTAGTAAAAGTGCCACGGGCGACTGATCACTCATCTGTTGCTATAAGCATCGCCACTGTTCCACGTCTTTATAATAACTAAAATAAAATAAAATTTAATAAAAGCGTAACTTGGAAAGACTATTAGCTAAGTTGTATTTTGCAAAGTAAAACAATAGCCAGCCAAACGCCGCCACAAAACTAACACTATTTTATTACAAAAGCAAAAAAAACTTGCCTACCAAAACCCACAAAAAGCACGTTTTTATCACCTTTTGTGTAGGTTTTAGCTCGGCACATTTTTACTTCGTAAAAGGCAATTTGTTATAGGTTTGCTCCGCTAAACTTTTATCAGTGAGGAGTTTAGATAAAAATGCTAACTTTTTAAAATATTGAAGAAACTTAATTCGAAGTCTATTTGTTTTGGCTGAATACATTCATAACAAAAACCTATGTTTCATTTTGGCATCGAACACGAGGTCGCATTTCTCAATTCTGAAGGGAAATTTGCTGATTTCCAAAACACAAAATACGAAGATTTTTGCCAAATCATTGATGCACTACCCATATATGCAACGGATTATCCGCAATTAAAAGTGGGTGATGCGGGAATTAGGAAAAAACGTTGGTATATCGAATGCCTTGAAAGGTTTGATGAGGCAGGCGAATGTGTCGAGTGTGTCCCAAAAGGCATTGAAATTCGTACTACCATACATGCAAGCATTGAAGCAGCAGTGAATGAATTGACGGAAAGCTTTGATTTATTGCGAGAAGTGGCAGCGCGTTTTGGGTTTATACCCGTTTTAACGAGCTTTAATCCTTACGCAGAGGCGTATATTTTGCAACCACCTTTGAATAATTTTGAAAAAGCACGATTAGCCGAGCATCCCGCTGAGCAAACCGCACATATTCATCTGGTTTCTTATGGTCCTGATTTGAATATTTCATTAGAAAATTTGCCGATAGACAAACTCATTGATATTGGTAAAAAGCTGACCTTCTACAGTCCTTATATCGTGCCTTTTACGTATAGTTCACCTTTTTATAAAGGCGGTTTATGGGAAGGTTTATCTGTTCGCACCTTTATTCGAACAGGGCAACGAGCGGCGGCTTTGGTATTTGTAGAAAACGATGTGGAAATCATAAGAAGTGCGCCCGAAATGACCAAGAAGGCGCGTATTCCTGCAGAAATTGGACGAATTGAATTTAAAGCATTTGATGGTTGCGATAATTTTGAAATATATGCCGCTTTATTAGCACTGCTAAAAGGCTTAATACTGGACCAGAGTTTGGCTGGACGTGCTATTACACCTGATGCTAATTTGCATCAAATATCAGCTAAAAAAGGTTTTGAAAGTCAAGAAATTGCTAAAATTGCGGTAGATATTTTAGCTGCTGCTGAAATTGCCCTTGCAAACGATACTGATATTCGGTTTTTAGCTCCTTTAAAATCTATCTTATCTGAAAGAAAAAGCAAGGCAAAGGAGCTAATTTACCTATTTAGAGATTTGGGTTCAATTGAAGAAACGCTCAAACAAACTTATTTGATAGTAGCATCACCACTTACTAAATAAACGGGCTATGCAACAAACTTGTACCTTGCCTGTTACAAAGCAGAAGAATACCGAGCCAAACATCGCTATAAAGTTAACACGATTTCATTGCAAAAGTAAAGAGAACTTGCCTACCAAAAAATGCAAAAGCATGTTACCTTTTGTTTCATTCAGTAAGCAGGCAAGGTGCAAGTTATGTCCTTGCCTACCAAAACCCTACACAAAAAGCACGTTTTTATCACCTTTTGTGTAGGTTTTAGCTCGGCACATTTTTACTTCGTAAAAGGCAATTTGTTATAAGTTTGCTCCGCTAAACTTCAAACATCATCTTAGTTATTTGGCAAACAAACTTGGAGCAGTGGGGTTTGTATTAGTTAGAAAAATAATAGGTGCTCTGACAATTTTTGTGGGGCAATCTGCTTTGATTTATAAAAGCCCTCTTTTTCGGTCTGAAAGCCATTCGCTATAGTCAAATATAGACATCTCCACTAAATTTGTCAGAGTACCACAATTTTTTAAGTATCGTCTTTATTATACTTTTGCTTCTTTCTCGAAGCGTTCGATGAAGGCATCTAACGAAACACTGCCTTCGTCTGCGCCTTCGCCATGTCTGCGGACAGAAACTGCGCCGTTGGTTTCTTCTTTTTCGCCAATGATGAGCATGAAAGGTATTTTCTTTACTTCTGCGTCACGGATTTTGCGTTGGATTTTTTCGCTACGTTCATCAAGTAAGCCGATAATATCGCGTTCTTCCAATTTGCGTTTTACTTCCTGTGCGTAGTCGTGGTATTTTTCTGAAATAGGCAAGATAGCCACTTGTTCAGGCGCGAGCCAAAGCGGGAAATTGCCTGCGCAATGCTCGGTCAAAACGGCAATAAAACGCTCCATTGAGCCAAAAGGGGCGCGGTGAATCATTACGGGGCGATGGCGCGTATTGTCTGAACCGATGTACTCAAGTTCGAAGCGTTTGGGTAATTGATAATCCACCTGCACAGTGCCGAGTTGCCATTTCCTACCCAGTGCGTCTTTCACCATAAAGTCCAATTTGGGTCCATAAAATGCGGCTTCACCTTGTACGACTATTATATCCAAACCTTTTTCAATTGCGACATCTTCTATTTCGCGCTCTGCTTTGTCCCAATCAGCAGGGTCGCCTACATATTTGCGTTCATTTTCGGGCTTTTTCAAATCTTCCATATCGCGGATAGAAACCTGCGCTGTGAATTCCTCAAAACCCAATGACCTGAATACATACAATACCAAATCAATCACTTTTCCAAATTCTTCTCGCACTTGGTCAGGGCGGCAAAAGATATGGGCATCATCTTGTGTAAAACCGCGCACCCTTGTCAAACCATGTAATTCTCCGCTTTGCTCGTAGCGATACACGGTACCAAATTCAGCCAAACGCAGAGGCAAATCTTTGTAAGAGCGGGGTTTGATTTTGTATATTTCGCAATGATGCGGGCAGTTCATAGGTTTGAGCAAAAACTGTTCGCCTTCTTCGGGGGTGTTGATAGGTTGAAAACTATCGGCGCCGTATTTTTCCCAGTGTCCCGATATTTCGTACAATTTTTTGCTACCAATGTGCGGTGTGATAACGGGCGAATAACCTGCTTTCACTTGCGCTTTGCGCAAAAATTGTTCAAGTCTTTCGCGTAAAAGCGTGCCTTTGGGCAGCCAAAGTGGCAGGCCCATGCCTACGTTTTCAGAAAAAGCAAAAAGTTCTAACTCCTTGCCTAATTTGCGGTGGTCGCGTTTTTTTGCTTCCTCCAAAAGATATAAATACTCTTTGAGTTCTTTTTCTTGAGGAAAAGTAATGGCATAAATGCGTGTTAATTGCTTGCGCGAGATATCGCCGCGCCAATACGCGCCTGCCACATTCATGAGTTTTACAGCTTTTATAAAGCTGGTATTCGGAATGTGCGGACCGCGACAAAGGTCTGTAAAGTTGCCTTGTTGATAGAAAGTAATAGTTCCATCGGCCAAGCCTTCGAGGAGTTCGAGTTTATATCCGTCACCTTTTTCAGTGAAGTATTTTATCGCGTCTGCCTTGCCTACCTCGCTGCGTATGTATTCGCTTTTGAGGCGTGCAAGCTCGATAAATTTCTTTTCGATTTCCTCAAAATCATTTTGGGAAAGCAGCTTGCCTTCAGGCAATTCGATGTCATAGTAAAAGCCGTTTTCAATCGCGGGGCCTATGCCAAATTTTGTTTGGGGATAGATGGCTTCGATGGCTTCTGCTAAAAGGTGGGCTGAACTGTGCCAGAAGGTCGCCTTGCCTTCCGAGTCTTTCCATGTGAGGAGTTGCATGTGTGCATCTTGTGTGATGGCGCGTGTAGCATCTATTACTTCGCCATTCACTTTGGCGGCTAATACATTGCGCATCAAGCCTTCGCTGATGCTTTGGGCTACTTGTAGCCCTGTTACACCCTGTGGAAATTCACGAACACTTCCATCAGGTAAGGTGATTTTAATATCAGACATATTTTGGGGAATAATGCCATACGCATCTCCATTCGTACAAATAAAAGGAGGCTAAGTACAGCTGTAAAACGTGGGCAAAGGTAAGGCTTTTTTTTTGATTTTTAAAAAGTCCCTAAAAAATAGCTTGTCAAAACCAAAAACATGGCATATATTTGCCCGTTACTATTCAATATATATATGCACTCTTTTGGTATTTGCACCCTATCCGCACTTAGTATGCGTACTGAGCCAAGCGATAAAAGCGAACTTTGCAACCAATTATTATTTGGAGAGCTTTATACAGCTTTAAAAACAAGTGAAAACGGTAAATGGCTCTATGTAGCCACTGAATGGGACGATTACAAAGGTTGGATAAGTGCTTTATCACACAAGATAGTAAGCGAAGCCTATTTTGTACGCTATCGTTTGGGCATACATGCCACCACACTTGAGCCTATCGGCAAGGCGACTTTGCAGGGGCATGGATACCCGACCTTGCTGCCGTATGCTTCTACATTGCCTTTTTGGGATAAGAAAACGGTAGATTTAGATGCCACACGCGCCCAATGTACCACACGCGCCCAAGTAGGCAAGGGTGATAATGCTAAAAACATTTGGCTACAAGGCATCTCCGCTTATATGAACGCGCCCTATTTATGGGGAGGACGCACGCCTTTGGGAATCGATTGTTCAGGATTTACCCAAAATATTTACAAGCCACTTGGCATACGTCTTGAGCGTGATGCCCATCAACAAGCCAGACAAGGACAAACTGTAGCCCTTCAACAAGCCCAAACAGGCGATTTGGCATTCTTTCAAAGAGAAGAACGCATTGTTCATGTAGGTATTGTTTTGGCTACAAAAGATGGCGCATCCAAACCATTTACACATCATATAGTTACAGAGAAACCGCTTGCTATCGCCCATGCCTTAGATACAGTACGCATAGACACTGTGGATGAGCAGGGCATATTTCATCTGCAACATGGTATTTATACGCATCAGTTAGCTGAAATAAGGCGTTACAAATAGTTATTTTTATTCTCTTCATGCTTCGTTATGACAGTTATCGCCTTTGAAATCCAACAACTTTCTAAAATTTTCCAACAAGGAAAAAGCAATGCCTATACCGCTTTGCAAAACATAGACCTCGCCGTAGCAGTAGGCGAGTGTGTTGTGTTGCAAGGCGCGTCAGGCTCAGGCAAAACGACCTTGCTTACCCTGCTGGGCTGTTTGGCAAAACCGACCTCAGGAGAATATATATGCTTAGGAAAAAAAGTAAGCAAGTGGTCAGAAAAATTTTTGACGCAATTTAGACGCGAACACATTGGCATCATTTTCCAACAATTTCAACTCATAAATGGTTTTACTGCTTTTGAAAACATCGCCTTGCCGCTTATTCCTTATCAATATTCCAAAAAAAAACTGGAGCAAAAAGTAGAGGAAGCGGCACGACTTGCCAATATCACCCATAAACTAACCGAAAAAATAGATGTACTTTCGGGAGGCGAGCAACAACGTGTAGCCATCGCAAGAGCAGTAGTAAACAAACCCGCCATCTTATTGGCTGACGAACCCACGTCGAACCTTGACCGCGATAACGCACAACAAATCTTATCGCTTTTTGCCAATCTCAAGCAACAAGGCACAACTATCGTGCTTACTACCCACGACGAAACTGTAACACGCCACGCTGTAGTTGATAGAATTTTAATGATGCAAGAAGGACGGCTTTGAATGAATGGGTGGTATTTAGAAAACAAGGACAACTATTCGCTATGTCGTTTTTTGTCCCCATCAAACAACATAGCCCTCTAAAAAATAGATTGCCAAAAATTTCGGTGAGCATTTATTTTCTCAAACCAATACAAAATGTAAATTATTCTTCAGGTGCATACTTCTTACGGGCATATAAGAAGCCAAATGCCTCCGCGCCTTTTTTTTCACGACAGCGGTGATGGATTTGGTGGGCGCGAATCATGCGGCGCAAGTAGCTGTTTTTTGCTACAAACTTGATTTTCAAACGCCTATGCACCAATATATCATGAAAAACCAGATAAAAGATGCCGTACGCCAAGATTCCAAAGCCTATCGGTTTCAAAAACCATAGCCAGGCGACCTCAAAGCCCAAAATGATGGTGAGCATAGATGGAATACTAAACACTACAGCAAAGTAGTCGTTCTTTTCAAAAAAGCCCTCGTCGGGTTGGTGATGGTCTTTATGCCAACGCCAAAGAAAACCATGCATTACGTATTTGTGTGTAACCCATGCCGCACCTTCCATAAGGAGAAAGGTAGCTATCAACAATAACCAGAATATTAAGTAACTCATTTCGAATGCAAATTTAATAAAAAAACGCACTGTAGCGCAAAATGTTTTGTATATTTGCAGTATGGGACTACCTTTAAAACTCCGTGCTGTACTTTGGGTACACAATTTGCGCCCAAAACTAAACCTGCATACTGTAACACCCGCAGGTTTTCGCAAGCATAACCGCAACCAGCTTAAACGTATGAGTGCTTTGATAGAAGACGCGCCTGCCGAAATGTATCAAATCTTTAACGAGCATGTAATGACTACTGTTACAGCTTGCAAAATACGCATTTACAAGCCTCTGGCACAAATTGACTTGCCTACCGTTGTGTATTTTCATGGTGGTGGATTTGTAATAGGCGACCTTGAAACGCATGACAATCTCTGTAGGCGCACAGCCAAAGATGTTGGGTGCATAGTTGTTGCAGTGGATTATCCACGCGCACCTGAATATAAATTCCCCGACATACCTCAAGTTTGTTATGAAGTTACACAATGGATAGCCGACAACATAGGCGCATTTGGTGGAGATGGCACACGCCTCGCAGTCATGGGCGACAGCGCAGGCGGCAACCTCGCTACTGGAGTCTGTATGCAGGCAAGGGCGAAAGGAACACCGCACATCTTGCAACAAGTCTTGATTTATCCTTGTACTGATGCAACGCTTTCAGGCGAAACCATACGCACACGCGCCACAGGTTATATCCTCACTACCGAGATGATGCAATGGTTTTTGAACCATTATGTAACACCCGACACAGATTTGAAAGACCCTTTGCTATCTCCCTGTTGGGCTACCAACGAGCAGTTGAAAGACTTGCCTCCCGCCTTGATTATTACAGCCGAGTATGACCCTTTATGCTCAGAAGGCACCCGTTATGCGGAGCGTTTGCGCGAGGCAGGCGTTCAGGTAACGCATGAGGATTACAAAGGTATGGTACATGTGTTTTTTCAAATGCCACGCTTGTTGGCGAGCGGAGATAATGCGCAAAAAAAAGCATTCAAAACGCTTCGCACAATATTTGGTATTGATGGCATAGTTCGTTAATAGGCTTTTTGCGAAAGCCCTTTTCCCTTTCTCCAAATTGGAGAGAGGGCGGGGTGTGAGATAGCGCTGTCAATTTGGAGAGAGGAGCAGATTATATGGTTTTTAACCCTTTTTAAAGGGCGAGTAGGCAAGGCAATAGGTTAAATATTTGGCAACTTGCCTGCCCAAAATTAGAATTTAACAGTTCTGCGGTGTGAGGTCTTAAGAAACACTTTTGCAAGAAGTCTAATATTCAAAATTAAAGTTTGTTAAAAAGTTATTGCCCAATAACTTTTTGGTTTTTAGCCTGTCAAAGAAAATGACCCAAGATTTTTTTTTATGTTCGATATTTCATAAATTAAACAGTATATTTACACGGTAAAGCTTGTCTTTTAACCACTTTTTATAAAATATATTATGAATGACGCAAAAAAAATAACCAGTTACGACTTTCGAAAAGGTTGTTTGGCTCCTATTCTCCTTTCTATAGCCACTTTTATAGGCATATATTTTCTTTTGAACTATTGGAGTAACCATGCCATTTCACAATATACTAAAGTTGGACAATTTACCTTGAATGCTTGGGCAAAACATGTGAATAAACTTGACGTAGCTTTCACAGACAAAGGCGCGGTGATTTGGATAAACGGCTATCACCTTTCCAGAGGGAAAAACTATAGCATCTATTATTATCAATTAGATATTATCCAACCCAACCCCAAAGCATTGGTAAAAAAACATTACTTTACAGAAAGTTATACGGGCAGTGACAGCAGAGCCATAGCTAATTTTACCTCCGTAGGCAAGTACTTGTTTGCAAGCAACCGCTTCTTTCCTATCCAATTCCGGGACGCTTATACGGGCGATGTAGCCATAACCGAAAAAGCATTTATCCAAAAATTTCCTGAATTGAAAACGGGTATAGGTGAAATAGTTGAAGACTCTCATAATAGTTATGTCATCACAACCAAAGACGGATTGAAATATCATTACATATTACAATACCACTTGCTTTTCAGCGAAGAAGCATACAAAGAAGCACAAAAAGAAGCTTACGATATACCTATAGACTTGTCGCGCAAAGATAGAAAAATAGGATACGCTTGGGCATTGAGCGACAAATTGCGCGGAGAACTATATTTGGTAAAACAATATGCTACTATTTTCCAACCCATTCATGCCAAAGGAATCAATGATTTTGAAAAAAAAAGTTATGAAAAACACCGCAATCAATACAAAGACCTCGTAAAAAATTATCCGAAAGCATTAGAAAAGATTACAAAAGCATACGAGGAGCAAGCAAAACAAACAACAAACAAAAGTGATAGAGAACAAACATTGCTTCTGAAAGTACCCAACAAAGTGTTTTTGGACGGAGAAGTCCTTTACGGTGATTCTACATGTTGTATTTTGAAACATACAAGCGAAATAGGTAAGGGAGGCAAGATGTTGCTAACTGCCGTAAACAAAGACGGCAAAATAATATGGGAAGCAAACAATTTTAGGATTTTCCAAAGCAACAGTACTGCCACATCTTATGACCTAAAAACTTATCGCCAAAAAGAACAAATAGCCATCATCAACAACCAATACAATAACTGGGGCGTAGCATTACTGAACATCAATACTGGCAAAATAATATGGGAATACTTGCCATTGGAAGACTAATCAGACTTCTTACAACTGTAGAACATTCCTTTTTTAACACTCTTAAATAGTTACCTAAAATAAGTTAATTTTGCACTATGTTGAACACGAATTTAATAGGAAAAATCGCCTTTGTATGCGGTAGCACGCAAGGAATAGGCAAAGCGGTAGCACATGAATTGGCAGATATGGGTGCAAGTATTGTACTATTGGCACGCAACCATGAGGCACTCGCAGAAACGCAAAAAAACCTTGCTACCACACATGCGCAAACGCACCACAGCATTGTAGCTGACTTTCAACAGCCTGAAGCATTGCAACAAGCAATACAGGCTTTTTGTATAAAGCAAAATTTACACGAGGCACATATCCTGATAAACAATACGGGAGGTCCCGCAGGCGGCGCTATCACAGAAGCGCAACCCGCCACTTTTTTGCAAACCCTTCAACAACATTTGATTTGTAATCAATTATTAGCCCAAACGCTCCTGCCTCTCATGAAACAAGCAGGATACGGGCGCATCATCAACATCATCTCCACTTCAGTAAAAGAACCCCTCGACAACTTAGGCGTTTCAAACACAGTACGCGGCGCAGTGGCAAGCTGGGCGAAAACATGGGCAAACGAAGTAGGACAATTTGGTATTACTGTCAATAATGTACTACCAGGATATACTGAAACAGCTCGCCTTGCCGTTATAGTGAGTAATAAAATTCGCCAAACACAGCAAACTACTGCCGAAATAGAAGCGCAAATGAAGCAACATGTACCTGCACGCCGTTTTGCTAAACCAGAAGAAATCGCATACGCAGTCGCTTTTCTTGCTTCTCCAAGTGCTTCGTATATCAATGGCATCAACTTGCCTGTAGATGGCGGAAGAACAAAAAGCCTTTAATATTTAATTTTATGAAAAAACAAACTTTTTATCTCGTTGCCCTGCTGCTCGGCTTTACGTGCGGCCAACACCTTCTCGCTCAAGATTTGCGTAGAAATGGCTCATCCTTTGGAAAAATAGAGTCAGACGGCACTGTACGTCTTGGCGGTTCAAGCAAAGGAAGCATAGAATCAGATGGCACTATCCGCGTAAGTGGCTCATCAGTTGGTAAAATAGAGAGCGATGGCACTATCCGAAAAGGCGGCTCATCTATAGGCAAGATAGAGAGAGATGGCACAGTACGCATCAATGGCTCGTCGGTAGGCAAGATAGAGGATGACGGCACCGTACGCAAAAGTGGCTCATCTATAGGCTCTGCCAAAGGAGTACGCAAAGAGCATGCGGCTATCATTTTCTTCTTTGACTTCTTCAAATAGCCTTTTGAAAGGTATTAAAAACCCACAAAGTTTCGCGACTTTGTGGGTTTTTAGCATGTACAACAAAAAAACTTGCCTGCTATTTTGTGCCGTTTTTGGTGTTTAGGACGGTGCAGGCAAGTTTATATTTTACATATTTCCCTACTGCACTTTTCGACACCAACAACAGACAGCTTTTGCACTCCATTAGATTTGAATGTCATCAAATAATGTCGGCGAGGATTTAAAATTCTTATTGATTACGAACGCTTTGTTATTGGTATCTCTGTTTATATATCCTTTGTCTTCTAATTTTTCAAATATTAACCTTATTTTTCGTTTGAAATTCTCTATTTTTCGCCATTCCTCTTTGCTATCTTTGTTTTTTCCTGTATTTTTCGCGTTTTCAATTTCATATAAGAGCGTTCCAACATTATTGGCACTCATCTTTTCTTGCATTTCCCCATATTGATTGTACCAATACAGAAAGTTTAAAACATTTTTATAGTCAGGTTTTAATATTTCAAAATATTTTGTTCCAAATATTTCCGATAGTTCATCTGTAAAATCATTTTTTAGCAATGTTCTATCTACCATATAGATAGGATACAATTCAGGACTTTCAGGGTTTTTAAAAAGCAATTTTTTTTGTTCTAAATTTGCTATAATGTCCATGTGATTATTGTCAATCGTGAGCAAAACAGTATAATATTCTAAGTTGTTCAATTTCTCAGATTTATAAAAAAAACTTAGAACAATTTGTTCATCTTCAGTCAATTCTCCTCCATTTTTCTGTAATAAATAACGTTGGTAGGACTTTAGCCAAGCCTTCATTGCGGCATCTAATACCTTGCCTGTGCGTATAAAAAAATTTATTTCGCCATCTGCCAAGATGTAATAAGGCACATCTATTACATTTTCCAGACATGCATTTATGATAGACGCTAAACCGTTTCCTCTGCCTTCCCACCTATCGAAGCTATACAAAAGATGTGTAAGTTTGGGATTCTTAGCAATTTGGATAGGCAATATACGCCTAATTTTGCCCAATGCAGTGTCTATATAAATTCTTTGCCTGCGTCCAAATGAACCTGGGTTTTGAATCATAACACTTGTAGAAGGGGTTACTTCAAGTATAATAGGGCGTGGAATTTGATAACTTCGGTGTGCAATCGCATTATTGATAGTTTCGCGGATAAGGTCTTGCGGATATTCAAAATCAGCCGTTCCGCCTTTTTCGTAGGTTATACCCAATTTAGCATATCTTGTAACAAATTCGGAAGCACTTTCTACAAGCGCATTTACATTATCTTGTAAAGGTTTTTTATCATCTGTTAGCTTTCCTTTGGTCTGACTTTTCAAATAGCAATGAATTTCTGCCTTGCCTGCTATATAATCTTCTACGTGATCACCACACACTAACATTCCGAGCAGAGTAGGGGTGTTATCACGTGCAAAGCATTTGCGCACTAAAAAGGGCATGGCATTTTCTATATCGGTTTTTAATTTTTCTTTGGCTGAACCTTTGCCACGGTTCAAAGACTGTATAAAATCATTTAGTTTATCAATGTTTAGAACAGAAATACCTACGTTTTCTACCAAGCTCAGTTCTTGATTAGCTATTAACTCTTGCTTTATTTCTTCAAATGTTTGTATCTCTATTTTTGATAGCGCGTAGTCTCCTGTTATTTTACGTTTATATGCTCCTCCCCCAAAATAAACATATTTTAAATCATCGGGTAGTTCATCTACATACACTACAGCTACCTTGCCTTCCATAAAATCTTTGATTTCAACATTAAAATACGCACTCAAATCTTGTTTAGTGCTTCTTTCATCAGTGAAGAGGGTTGTAGGAAGTTCTCTTGTTAGGTAAGCTTCATTTTTTTCGCTTGGTTCGTAGCCTGTAAATCTGTAGTGTGGCGGTTTAACATTGTTTTTGTCTTGAATACCAATGATAATAATTCCTCCTTTGGTATTCAAGAAGGCACAAACTGTTCTTTGCCAATCACTTCCCCAGCCTGCGGCAAGGTTTTTTAGCTCTAAACGTTCTGTTTCTACAGATTTATAGGTTTTGCCATCTATGCAATCACGAATGATAGCAAGTGTCTTATCTACTATATTCATTTTATTTTTGTATTATGCTGTTGGCTTTTAAAAAACCCCTCAAAAATATTATTTCTCATCCATCGAATTCAGCGCAGAACCCGCTACAGACCAATCAATTTGTTGGACGCTGTAAAAACCTTTGAGTATTATTTAGATATTGCAAATGATTTTGGTCTTCTGAAGTTATCAGATGTTATTGTTCTATTGTGCATTGAGAAAATCGCTTAAAGTAATAAACAGCACAATGTTTTCTAAACGTGGACAATGGCAAAAAAATCCTGCCCTTGTCCAAGCCCGAAAACGTTTCCTTGCCTGCTATTTGATAACAGGGTGTCTGGTAAAAGGCTTCTCTGCATCAAATAATTTGCGGTAAGTGATATGCGTTTTGACTACTTTTGCTTCTAAGGATTCGTACACGTGCATCATGGCAGGCAAGAAGTCGCCTACCCAATTAAATTCTAACTCCTTATATTTGAATTTTTTGTTGTATGCCACTTTGGAAAACTCGGCGATCATCGCACTCTCCAAACCACGCCCATGAAAACGGGGCATCACGCCGATAATCAACCCCAGTATTTTTTTGTTCACGCCACGCCAGATATGGTAGCCGATTTTGATTTTTGCCCACCAATCGAGCTTCCCATTCGCATAACGAAAGAGCTGATTGAGTTCGGGTATCATCACCATAAATGCTATGGGTTGGTCGTTGTAATACACAAACCAAATAAGCTTTTCATCTATGATAGGCTTCATTTTTTTGAGCAAGTCTTGTGTGTCCTCCTCTGTCATTTCGGCTATGCCTTTGTGCTTTACCCAACTCGCGTTGTAAATAATTCGAAAATCGGAGGCGTATTTTTCTATTTTCTTTTTGTCAATATGTTCAAACCGATAAGCAGGATTCTGTTTGATGCGGTCATATTTATCATGAAACTTTTCACTCAACGCGGGTCCGTTCATAAAACGCCTATAGGTGTATTGCTGAAAATAGTCTTGAAACCCATAGTTCTCAAATAGTTTTTTGTAGTAACTTGGGTTGTAAGGCATCCAACAATTCGGTGGCTCAAAACCATCGACGAGCAGGCCCCACCACCTGTCGCGGCTACCGAAATTGATAGGTCCGTCCATCGCTTCCAAGCCTTTTTGGGAGAGCCAGTTTTGGCAGGCAAGGAATAGTGTGTCTGCATATTCTTGGCTATCCACACATTCAAAAAAGCCCATGCCGCCTGTAGGTTGGTCATTGCCTGCATTTTTGTTGCGTTCATCATAAAATGCCGCTACGCGCCCTACAGTTGCGCCTGTGTGGTCTTGAAGTATCCAGCGAATACATGCGCCGTGTTGAAAACAAGGGTTTTCGTTAGGGTTAAAAATATTTTCTATGTCTTTATCAAGAGGGCGAATCCAATTCGTGTCACCCTTATAGATAGTGATAGGAAAACGCAAAAATTCTTTCTTCAACTGTGGTGTGTCGGCTGTTATTACTAATAATTGCATAAAGTATATTCAAAGTATTTACAAAACTTTCCAAAATAAAGGTGTAGAAAGTATTTTTCCTCTCTCAAGAAACACTTTCGCAAGAAGTCTATTATCAAAACCTGCTTTCACTCTATTAACTTGTTGTATTGCACAGCCTTGTTAGGGTCTAAGCGTAATAAGAAATTATGTACTTTCTTGCGCATTTCTAAAGGCGCAGGTTTAAATATGGCGATAAGTTCTAGGCCTTTCGCATCAAAGAAAATATTGGTATAAATGGCAGACGGCTTGAGTTTATTTACACCGTCTATAGTTTCTAATACTTCCAAAATACTTCCCCGTGCTTTGTCGGGGTCTTTCAAAAAGCTATCCAGTCCTAAAAAATGGTATTTGTATAAGCCTTCACGAAAAGGTATCATCTGTTGGCTTTGCAAATTTTCGGCTAGCCAATAACGGTTGATGGTAGTGCTAGAACGCGCCCAACCTGCATTGCCCGAACCTTGTGCGATATTCACGATATTAAATACTTCTTCTGCATATTTTGCGCCTCCGCCTTTCGAGAAGCTGTCATAATCCATTGCCAATATCACATTGGCATAAAAAGCAAGCATGGAAGACAAGTCATCTGTATAAATGTTTTGGGCATAAATGAGCGGTTGTCCTTGTACGTATGCAAAGTTAAAAGTGCGGTCTATAAAATTAAGGACAGGCGAGCTATAATTTGTATTGTAAATAGTACGGGAGGCTTGCAACTGGGCAGTTGCATGAAATACATTTTGCGTGGGTGCATCTGTAATGGTTATCAACAGATTACCTGTAATTTGTTCGCCTTTTTTAAAATCATCATTTGTCCACTTAAATGTATTCAAGAAGTTCTTGAACACGTTTTCCATATCAGCAAAGATAGCTTTATCAGTGGCTTGGTTCGTTTTCATTTGTGTAGCATTAACAATTACTTTCATGAGCAACTCTTGAGCCGCAAGTTGTTGTATTTCAAATAGAGCAAGCAAAAAAAATGAGATGAAAAGGCGCATATTGCTGTGGGTTTATAGGTATGCAAATTTGCCATTCAAACTATTATGTTTTGAATGGCAATATTAAATAAAATTATTGGCTGGGCAGGCAAGTTTTTACTCCCACTTAAGCACATCTTTTTTCAAAATGTAATAGAAGCCGAACAGCAAAAGTGCCATGAAGGTAAGCATTTCGAAGAAACCAAACCAGCCCAGCATTTTAAAATTCACTGCCCAAGGATACAAGAAGATAACTTCTACATCAAACAATACAAATAAAATGGCTATCAAGAAGTATTTTACAGAAAGCGGTGTACGTGCATCACCTACAGGCTCGATGCCACACTCCCATGTTTCATCTTTCACTGCACTGTGTCGTTTTGGACCAAGCATGTGCGTGGCTATCATCGTAATGACAATAAAGCCTACAGCCAATCCAAATTGAATAAGAATCGGCAAATAGTCTGAGGGCAGGTAAGTTTTTGTGAGAAGGAACATAAACATTATAAATATAAACGTTACAAAAGTAATATGCTTTTCAGCGAATTGCAAATTTTGGTGAATACATTTTATTTTTTTTATACAAACTTGCTAAATAGCTTCAATATCTGGTCTTTTTGCTTCGTATAAGGCGGATAAAGCAACTTGAGGGTAGTCATACCAATGCGTTGATGCAATACTGCTCTTTCGTTTGAGAAAGCAATAAAACCATGATATCCGTGCGCCTTGCCTATGCCACTGTTGTTTACTCCTCCAAAAGGCAGGTCGGGGTTGGTGATGTGCGCAAGTGTTTCGTTGATGCAAGTGCCGCCTGCTGTAGTATGATTCAATACGTAGTCGCAATTCTGTTTACTTTTTCCAAAAAAGTAAAGGGCTAAGGGTTTCGGTTTCTTGGCTATATATTCTGTGGCTTCCACCATATTCTCGATGGTGATGATAGGCAATACAGGTCCAAAAATCTCCTCTTGCATCACCCGCATGGAGTCCTGCACGTGGGTTAATAGCGTGGGGGCGATAAAATTCTCGCTTGCTATCATTTCGCCGCCTTCTATTATTTTTGCGCCATCATCTGTGGCTTGGCTCAAAAGTTCTTTGATGCGCAAGAAGTGTCGTTGGTTCACAATGCGGGTATAATCAGGCGATTGTGCAACTTCCCGCCCATAAAATTTAGCGATGCAAGTTTTAATAGCTTCTATCAACTCATTTTGAACTTTGCTATGCACCAACAGATAGTCGGGTGCGATACAAGTTTGCCCTGCGTTTATAAATTTGCCCCACGTTATTTTTTCTGCGGCATCTTTGATGTCAGCAGTTTCATCAATAATAACAGGCGACTTGCCTCCCAGCTCAAGCGTAACGGAGGTAAGGTGGTTTGCGGCAGCGTGCATCACGACTTTGCCCAATGTGGGGCTACCTGTGAAAAATATATGGTCGAAGGGTAGTTCCAAAAGTGCTTGCGCTACTTGAGCATCTCCTTCAAATAAAGCAACTTCTTCTGGCGGGAATAACTCTGCAAGCATTCCTTTCATGAACGCCGAAGTGTGTGGCGTAAGCTCGGAAGGTTTTAATATAACAGCATTACCTGCCGCGATGGCATACAAAAGCGGGTCAAAAGTAAGTTGAAAAGGATAGTTCCAAGGCGAAATAATCAAACAGACGCCTTTGGGTTCATAGATTATTTTGCTTGAGCTACCCAAAAGGGTAAGTGGCGTAGGCACACGTTTGGGCTTCATCCACGCGCTCAAATGATTTATGAGGTGTGTAATGCTGGACAAGGTCGGCAATATTTCTGTTAAGTCTGTATCTGCCGCACATTTTTTGAAATCTTGGTAGATAGCTTCTTGCAAGCCCTCTCTATGCGTCATGATGAGCTTCTTGAGGGCTTTTAGCTTGCCTACCCGCTCAGAGGCGGTAGTGTTTTTCAGCTTTTGCGTATGAGCGCGTTGCGCTTCAAATACGTTTTTAATGTCTGCTTCTATAACTTCGATAGGAGCAGTATGCAAAGGGTTGGTTGCCATAAAAATAAAGAATTTGAGGGCAAATATACATTTTTTTTATTAAAAAAACATATTTCTTGGTATTTTGTAAAAAAAGCCCTAATTTTGCTTTTTGATAGAACACTTTAAGCGAAGTTGGTAGTCTGTGTGCGTGTGCCTCAAAATAGTCAATAAGATTTTTCCGTAAAATTAACTATATACCTTTTATAGATAGTTGCTCAATAAGTAGTATGTGCATATTTTAATAAAGATTGTAATACCATAGAGCAACTACAAACACACTTTTTGTATACAGGCTACTGTATAAAATTGGCTGTGCGTATTGTTATAGGCTTTGAAAACGTCTTGGTTGTCTTGTGGCACACTTTAGAGTAAACATGCGTGCATATTTGCCTGTGCATCATGCATGCACTTGCCTGCACTGCTCCAATAAGGCTTGAGGTTTCTTGTAGATATATTTATCAATATACCCACTCTTAACCCCCTTTAAATTCTTATGGAAATTCTAATATATGCCATCATAGCCCTCCTCTCCATAGGTGTCGGTACATTCATTGGCATCCGCATTGACCGCTCAATGTTCAAAAAAATTCTCGAAACGCAAGAAGTAGAAACACAAGAAAAAACAAGAATAATGTTGAAAGAGGCTGAAATAAAAGCCGACAACGTCAAACAAGAAGCCGAAAACCTAAAGCAAGCAAAACTATTAGAGGTAAAGGAGAAGTTTTTGAAAATGAAAGCCGAAGTAGAAGATGATGCCAGCAAACGCAAGCAATTATTTTTACAAAACGACAATAAACTCAAACAACGCGAGCAACAATTCACGCAAAAAGAGCAGACACTCAGCAAGAGCATGGAGCAAGTGAAGCGCAAGGAAGTAGAAGTGGACGCGCTCAAAGAAAGCCTTACTGAACAAAATGAAGTCGTTGTTAAAAAACGAGAAGAGGCGGAAAAATTGCGCCTCCAACAAGTAGGGCACCTAGAAAAAATAGCAGGACTCACTGCCGAGCAAGCCCGCAACCAACTCGTAGAAGCTCTCCGCAACGAAGCCCAAAGCCGCGCAAGCTCATACATCAAAGACATCATGGACGAGGCTAAACTCACTGCCACCAAAGCCGCCAAGAAAGTCGTTATCGAAACCATACAACGCACCGCAACCGAACACGCAATTGAAAACTGTGTATCCGTTTTCAACCTCGAATCTGACGACATAAAAGGCAAAATAATAGGACGCGAAGGACGCAATATCCGTACCCTCGAATCGCTCACAGGCGTAGAAATTATAGTAGATGACACACCCGAAGCCATCATCATATCAGGCTTCGACCCCGTAAGGCGCGAAATAGCCCGCCTATCTTTGCAACGCCTCGTACAAGACGGACGCATTCACCCCGCCCGCATCGAGGAAATAGTAGCCAAGACAACCAAAAACATAGAAGACGAAATCATTGAAATAGGAGAACGCACCGTCATGGATCTGGGCATACACGGCCTGCACCCCGAACTTGTGAAAATGGTGGGCAGAATGCGCTACCGCAGTTCGTATGGGCAAAACCTCCTCCAACACTCCCGCGAAGTAGCCAAACTATGCGCAAGCATGGCGGCAGAATTGGGCTTGAACGCTAAACTCGCCAAACGCGCAGGCTTGTTGCACGACATAGGCAAGGTATATCCCGAAGACCTCGAACTGCCCCACGCTATAGTCGGCATGCAACTTGCCCAGAAATACAAAGAGAATGCAGAAGTTTGCAACGCTATCGGCGCACACCATGACGAAGTAGAAATGACTTCCCTCATCTCACCCCTCGTGCAAGCCTGCGATGCTATATCAGGCGCAAGACCAGGCGCAAGACGCGAAGTAATGGAAGCATACATCAAACGCTTGAAAGATTTGGAAAGCCTCGCGGTCTCTTTTGCTGGTGTGAACAAATGCTACGCTATCCAAGCAGGACGCGAACTCCGCGTTATTGTGGATTCGGACAACATCACTGATGCGCAGGCAAGCCAACTCTCCTTCGACATCTCCCAAAAAGTAGAACGCGACATGCAATACCCCGGACAAATCAAAATAACGGTTATTCGAGAAATGCGTGCTGTGAGTTATGCCAAATAAATAAATGCCAAAGCCTTTGTGAAGTTTATCCACAAAGGCTTTTTTTGCCATACTCCCCTGCAGGTAGGCAAGGATTTGCGTAATACCCAAATTTACACTACTTTTGTATCCTTATTTCAACCTTAAACCCTTTATACCCCACATGAAAAATACATGCCTCATCCCCATGCTTGCCATCGTACTCACATTCACCGCTTGCAGTGGTAACACTACAAGCGAAACCGACAAGGACAAAGAAAAAACAACCGAAAAAATAAAAACAGACAAAGATACACTCGAAACAAAAACAGACAAAGATAAAAACAAAGAAAAGGGGAAGGAAACAAAGCCTGACGATAAAGCTCCTGCAAAACCCAAAGTAGAAAAGGTTGATGATGATATATCGGAGCCTGACACAAAATAAACCTTTCCCCACTCACTCGCCATGTCTATCTTCAATATTACTACCCAAAGCCCCACAGCGCAAACCGATATACTCATCTGTATTGAGCAAAACGACAACTTGCCTGCCCAACTCCAAAAAATAACAGAAACGTATGCCTTGCCTACCCAAATCACGCATGACTTTAAAGCTGATTTGAAAGAAGTCTTGCCTATTTACCTGCACGAACAAAAAATCTACCTCTTAGGACTCGGTAAAACAAGCACACCCAAAGATGTTATACTTGCCTACCGATTTTTCTTTTATCAACAAAAAGGCAAATTGGCTGACAACATAACGGTTGATATGCGCCACTTGCCTACCAACCAAATAACCCACGCGGCTAACGGTATCGGACTCGCAAGTTACAATATTAACTTCTACAAAACCGATAAAATAGACAAACGCGACTTCTTTCAACGCGACACAAGCGCAGTAAGCATCTGGGTAAAGGAAGAAGTTGCAGAAATCGCCACTTATGCCTTGCATCGGGGCGAAGCCATCGCAGAAACTCAACGCGAAGTATTGCGCCTTGTCGACTTGCCTTCGAATCATAAAAGCCCCAAAACGCTTGTGGATTGGGCAATAGCCTCAAGTGAGAAATACGGCTACAAAGCAACTATCTTGGACAAAGACGCACTCGAACGCGAAGGCCTTCACGCGCTTTTGGGCATAAGCCAAGGCAGTCCTGTGCCTCCGTACCTCATCGTACTCGAATACAAACCCGCCGAAGGACTACCCTGCATAGGCTTGGTAGGCAAGGGCGTAACTTTTGACACAGGTGGCGTTTCTATAAAAGATAGTGCCAATATGCACTATATGAAATGCGACATGGCAGGCGCAGGTGCTGTCTTGGGCGCGTTTGAGCTTGCTGTGAAACTCAATATACAGAAGCATGTCGTCGCGGTCATACCCACTACCCAAAATAGTACAGATGGCGAATCGCTCAAACCAAGTGATGTAATAGGTAGTTATGCAGGCAAGACTATCGAGCTGATAGACACAGACGCTGAAGGGCGCGTGATACTTGCTGACGGACTTGCCTACCTGAACCGCAATTACAAACCCGATGTATTGATTGACATGGCAACGCTCACAGGAAGCTGTGTAGCTACCTTTGGCTATGTTGCGGCAGGGCTTTTTACCCAAAACCAAGCCCTTGCTACCCTGCTCATGCAAAGTGCCGAAACCACAGGAGAACGTCTTTGGCAACTCCCTATGTGGGACGACTACAAAGGAGATATCGCTTCTGATGTAGCTGATGTACGCAATTATAGCGGAAAGCCTATTGCTGGTGCTATCACGGCGGCTAAGTTCTTAGAGGTCTTTGTTGAGAATCACCCAAGATATGCACACATAGATATGGCAGGTGTCAGCTTTAATGACTCTGATTTTGCTACTATGCGGAGTGCTACTGCCTACGGAGTAAGGCTTTTGTTAGATGTTATAGAGAATGTGAGTGTGTGATTGAGTGAGTGATTGAGTAGAAACACAGATGTCAGCAATAACATTTGCGATGTCAATGACAATAATAGCTATTTCAGCGTTGGAAACACAGATGTCTGTGATAACATTTGCAATATCAATGACAGCAATAGCTATTTTACCGTTAAAAACAGATGTGTCAGCGTTGGAAACAGGCGTGCCAGTGATAAAAGGTAAAATCTTGCATAAAGACTTTCACAAAGATTAAATTTTTGTATAATGTTTACGACACCGCTTTTCTCTGTGGCTCAAATTCGTACTTGGGACGCATACACTATAGCATCTACGCCTATCGATTCACTTGAATTGATGGAAAATGCTTCTATAGCATTCGTAGGCAAGTTCATGACATTGTATGACGCTTCGCAAGAGATCCATGTACTATGTGGTTTGGGCAATAATGGAGGCGATGGACTTGCTATAGCGCGCTTGTTGCAAGCACAAGGCTACAAAACAAAGGTGTATATCATAAAATACAGCAATAAAACGAGTGTGGACTTTCAAGCCAACCTCCAACGCATAGAAAATACATCGCCTACAACGGTTGTAACAACTATAGCAGACTTGCCTTTGCTACCTGAAAAGATGGTTTTTATAGATGCCTTGATAGGTTCAGGCTTAACAAAACCGCTTACAGGCTTCTTGGCGTTGATTGTTGAATGGGTGAACGAACAAAGCAAACCGATTGTTTCAGTGGACATTGCGTCAGGTTTATTGGCAGACTTGCCTACGGTAGGCAAGGCGGTTATACGCCCAACACATACTATCAGTTTTGAAATACCTAAACTCGCCTTCCTACTTCCTGAAAATGAAGCGCGGGTAGGCAAGTTTCACACAGTTCCGATAGGCTTACATGCCACTTATAAGCAACAAACAAGCACGCCTTATTGCCTATTGACAAAGGAATTTATAACCCATACGCTAAAATCGCGCCCTAAGTTCGGACACAAAGGAACGTTTGGACACGCGCTTCTGATGGGAGGGAGTTATGGCAAAATAGGCGCGGTTGTACTTGCTACGCGAGCTTGCCTACGAAGCGGCGCAGGTTTGACTACAGCTTATATACCAGCTATAGGTTACGTTATCCTACAAACAAGCGTACCTGAAGCGATGACTATCACAGACCATGAGGCGGATTTCATAACTGACTCCCCCGATTTGAAGCCTTACAAAGCTATAGGCGTAGGTATTGGAATGGATAAACACCCGCAAACGCAAGCCATGCTATTGCGCCTTTTGAAACAACAACCGCAAAACTTGGTATTAGATGCAGACGCGCTGAACATATTGGCTGAAAACAAAACATGGCTGGAACTTTTGCCTCAAAATACCATACTCACACCACACCCAAAAGAGTTTGAACGCCTCACAAGACCAGCGCAAGATAATGTAGAAAGATTAGAAATTTTATGTAACTTTGCGCAAGTATATGGTGTGTATGTCCTCTTAAAAGGCGCACATTCAGCCCTTGCTACTCCCGCAGGCAAGGTGTATTTTAACATGACAGGCAACGCAGGCATGGCAACAGGCGGTAGTGGAGATGTACTCACAGGTATTATTACGGCTTTGCTCGCGCAAGGCTACACGCCACTCGAAGCCGCTGCCATAGGCATGTATATACATGGCTTTGCAGGCGATTTGGCTGTTCAACAACAAGCAACACACACGCTCATAGCAACCGACTTGATAACACAAATAGGTACAGCATTGATGCAACACATAAAAGAAAATATTTAATCACCCTAAAACAAGCTATCATGAACGAAAAAAACCTCCAATTTGTATTGGCAAGTGCCGTCTCTTACAAAATGATGCGCGAAAAACTTGACGAACTCGCAGCAACACACACACAAGTAGAAAAGGAAGCCGCAGAAGAGTTTTATACAAACTTTGGCTATACACTCTCCTTAGAAATCATCGACAAAATCAACCTTGCCGAAGAAATAGGCGCGGAATATCTGCAAAAACTGCAGGTTATCTTAGAAAATGACAAAGGTTACAATATTTTTGCACTTTTGGCAACGCATGACGAGGAAAACGGGATACGCTTCTGTAGTAAACAACAAATTCAAGCAGAAATAGATGTCAAGCATGCGGTCATACTCATGCGTCAGCAGTCTTTTTATCAACGATTTGATATATCCGAAAAACTCAAAAAGCATTTCTACCCCGGCGACATCTTGTTTGATTATCGTTCTGATATGAAAATAGAAGAAGCGATGGAACTCGCACAACGCATACTCACGAACCCGCAAGCCAACGACCTTGAAAAGGGTGAGTTTTACCCCAAATTCCGACAAGAAATGGAAACTATCATGGGTGAAGGCAATTTCGTGTATGATTTTTGGGAGTTTGGAGGAAAAGAATCCTCGCTCTTTTGGTATATCCGCAAAGATGCGTACCCCGAAGTTATGAAAAAAATAAGCAGTTGGCTAAAATACATAGAAATTGAGAAATTGGTTACATTCAGCATAGTTCAATAGACTTTTTTTTCACGCCCTTAAGCCGCCATTTCCCGGCACAGATTTGAAAATTCGTATTTATTGAAATTTATTAGGTTGGGCGTGTTATATTTTGAAAGTCAAGAAGTTATGTTGTAATTCTCTTCGTAACTGTCACTTCCCAGCAACTTTTTTGAATTTTACATTTACAAAACATTTGACTAAAAACAATGTGGTGGTCATTATTTACAGGGTGCAATCTAGTTTTGTCCCCACCTTGTAAAAGGCGTTGTGGCAGTTTATTGAGATTGGCAACATGTGTAAAAATCCTTGCCTGCATTGAAAATTTGCAGGTTTATAAGAAAACCGACTCGTTTACCCGCTTAAATGCCTCTACAACGCTCCTAAAAGGGGACGAAACTAGATTGCGTCCATTGAAACACTCGTTTTTCAGCTCAATTTTTAATAAATGCTTCTTTTGAAAAACACGCTGGGAAATGTCGGCTTAAGAAAAACTTTCGCAAGAAGTCCACTAAACAAAAACGAGGCTATCTTTTCGGATAGTCTCGTTTCGTATCAACACGTAGGTTGGGTATTATTTGTAATTATTCGCATGGATGTCCGTATCCAAACCTGTCGTCATTGTAAACGCCAAAGGTCAAGTTGCCGTCGTCATCAGAACCTATCACGAGTGTATGCAATGCTTTTACATTCACGGTAATAAACTGTCTGTTTTCATACCATTTGCCATCAGTGCCTTTCCAAGTGAAAAGAAGGGGCGTTCCGTCCATTTTGGTTATTTGAACGTCATAATTGGCGCTCTGGTCATTGCCTGTTTTCACCCAAAAGTGTTTGCCGCTTTCGATGGAACTTGACGGCAATAAATCGGCACTGAATGAGCTTGTACCTGACGCTCTGATTTTCAACTCATTGAAGGCTTGACCGCTTTGATTATCAACAAAGAAGCAGAAATACTGTGCATTAGCAGTATTAACGAACATAAAAAGCAACATTACAGTCGCTACAGCATAAAGACTTTTTTTCATAATTTTAAAATGTTTATTATTCAAGTATGTGTTTTTTAAACGAACATATCACAAATATAATATATTTTTTTACATAATTCTCAGAAAAACTTTGTTTTTTTTGATACATCATGCTTTTGTGTGGTGCTAAAGAACTATTTTTTTACACCAAAGCTACAGTCTATCCTTTTAGATGCCGTACTTCACTTCCACACTACTCAGGAGTTTTTTATAAAAAACGCCTTCGTCTAAAACTTTGGGCGAGCCTAAGATAATAAGCTGTTCGCGGGCGCGGCTGAGGGCTACATTCAATTTCTTATCTACAGTTTGGTTGTGATTGAGGGCTTGGAGGTTGCGCATTTGGGCGCGGTGGTTCACCGCCATCGAAATCAAAATGATGTCGCGTTCACTGCCTTGGTAGCGTTCTACAGTATCTACGGTTACAAAATAGCGCAATTCATCATCTAATTGTTTAAAAATTTCTGCCATTTGCGCTCTATACGGCGTAATAACTCCGACCGTATCGGTTGTAAAATCTGCGCCGTAGACGCGCCTGATGGTTTGCAATATCTTTACAATCGCACTTGCCTCCGCTTGATGAAATTTGAAATGCGGTTCTTGTGGCGACTCCCAGAACTGTAAACGCCCTTTCGCTAATTGTGCCTCAAGTACGTCGTTTGAGTTGGGATTAAAACGGGAGAAAGGCTCTTTTTGGCGTGCGCTACCTATTTGGAGCGTTTTGTAAAACTCCTTGCTGATGAATTGCGCTATGTCTTCGTGGGTTCTGTATTGTGTATCAAGCATGGTATAAGCGTGGTGCCAGCCCTTATTTTGCGCATTAAGTAGTAACCTTTCAAAGAGTGAGTGGCTTAAATTGTATATACCTATGGCGTTCAGTTCATCGTTTTCGACCTTACAAAAATGCAAAGGTTGTGTTACAACGGCCGGCAATTGTTTTTCGTCACCAATTAGAATAAAGCGTTTGAAATTGGGTAAAATGCCCACAAGCGCAGGCTCAAGGAGTTGCGAGGCTTCATCTATTATCAATGTATCAAAGCCTTGTAAAAGGTTGATATATCTATAGAAAGAAGCAACTGTGGAAACGAATACGCGCTTATTTCTAAAAGTAGCCCGCATATTCTCCAGTCCTTCTACTGATTTCAGGCTTTTCTCATAGTAAGTGTCTTGTTCTTCTGCATTGCCGAGCCGTACGAAATCGCCGTCGCAAGCATCGCCTACTTTTTGGCAAATTTCATCTGTAGCGCGGTTTGTGAATGCCAATAGGACGATTTTTTCTTGTGTGTGGTGGTACAAATAATGCACCATGTTGCGCAACATTTTGGAGGTCTTGCCTGTTCCTGGCGGACCTTGTAGCAGGAAGTAGTCACGGGAGGCAAGGGCGCGATTGAGTATTTGGTTTTGGTTTTCGCTTAAGGTATGCGTATAGTCAGTCTTGAAGTTTTCGTCAAAACGCGGTTTTAATAAGCCGTAAATACGTTCCTTGTGTGTGTCTGTTGCACCCAAAAAGGTGGTGAGTGAAGCGTATTGATGCCCATAACCGCCTTCCATCAAATTTGGCTCGACTGCCCATTCCACATAACGTGTAAAGAAATTAGCGTCTAACGCCTTGTTCCAAATCTTAAGTTTTACTCGATTTGGGTGGATTTCTAAAATATTACCTTTGAGGAGTTGATAGCGTTGTGGCGTGGGGTTTTCGACATCTTCTACCGGATAAACCAGCATGATATCACCTGCACGAAAGGCAGAAACGCCTTGGTCTGTGTGTCGAAAAAACGTGATTTCGCCGTTTTTGAAGTTTGAATTTTCAGCATCTAGAACAAGCGGGTACAAGATGGAGAAGTTCTCCATTTTTTCGGCAGGTGTGTTGCGCCAGAGTCCCGCAAAACCCTGTGCGGGTTCTGTTCCTGAAACGCCGCCCACTTTTGCCACTTGTTGTTCTCTTGCGACCAAGCCCATTTGCACTGCATAATAGGCTTGGTCAAGCGAAGAAGCAGTGCGCCAACGCTGTGCAAAGGCGTTTATATCTCTAACTGTATAAGCGGGGAGTTCAAAGTTTTCTAATTTTTTGAGGATAGTGTCGTATATTTCGGGTTTTCCGTAGGCAAGTTGCCCATCTAAAAACACAATACAATTCCTTATCCATGAAGCGTCTTGCATTTCAAAATTGAGCTTTCCGCAGTCGCGCAAAGGGCTGAATACATCTTGCGAATATAAGATTGAACTCACGCCGTTTCTTTCCTGAAAAGTGCTGTCTATCAGCATATTGTAGCAGGCGACTTGTGCTAGGTGTTCGGGTTTTGCAGGGGTGTTTTTGGCATTTGGGAATTTGCCACTCTTGAGTTCTACAATGTCTTTGCGTGTAGCTTGGTCGTCGTATTCTATCAAAAGGTCGAGTCTTCCTTGCAATCCATACCGGTTGGATATAAAAGTTGGTTCTGTGGTAAGGTGTTTATCTTTGTATTTATCAACTATTTTTTGTAGGGTATTGAATTGTCCTTCGGCTTGGTTGCGCGTATGCGAAAGTTCAGCGTTTTTGAGGTCAAGCATGGCGGCTTCGAGTTCCATTCCTTGCCAAATCTCTGTATATAGTTCTTCAAAGTTAGCCAAAGGTCTTTCCAAAAGTTTGTCCAACAATTGATTGATGATATTACCTGAGAATGTAGCTTGTGAGCCTTCAAAAAAGCTGATGCGTTTTAAGAAATTTATGTAAGCGGATTTTATAGGTGTGCCATTGTTTTCTAAAAAGCAGTTGGCGATGGCAGTCGCGTCGATGAGATAGTCGGGGTTTACTATCATGAGGCTTTCCATTGTGGTGGCGAAATGCCCTTCTTCCAATTTTTCTATATTGGTAAAACAGACCAGCTGGTGCGGTTTTACTAAAAAAACACAGTGCGCACTGAGTTCAAAAGTTCTGAATTTCGCACCTGTTTGGGTGTTGTAATAAGGGATATCTTGGACCGTTATTTGTATTTTCCCAAAGTCTTCTGTGTCGCATTCGAGTATTATCTTGCCTACGCCTTTGCTATCTTTGTCGCGTGTACCTTTTTCGCGGATAGTGGCATAAAGGTATTGCAGGCGGTCTTGTGGCACGTCTTTGAATACCAGTTCGGGTAATTCCTTGCCTGCATACCGCGCTATCAGGGCTTCGGAAGGAGGATTTTCACTAAAATCTGCTACCAATTCGGTAAGCATTTTCAAGCCTATCAAAAAATGCTCTTCTGTAGCTTGAAACTTGGTACTCACGACGCTTCGCCTCAATAACCTTCTCAAAGACTGTAATTGTTGTTCGCGCTCGTTGCCCAAATTGTATGCTTGTGCAAGGAAGCTAATCTTAGCAAACCAACCTGTAAATATCTGCCTTTCGCGTTGTTCGGTGAGTAGGTTTAGGATAGAGAGCAAAAGATTATGCAGTTGGCGCATGTTATCCTTGTATGTATGTGTATTTTGTGCGAGTAGGCGCAAATTGTCGTAATAATATTGCGCCTCAAGCGCATTTAGGGGTTGGTTCATCAAAATGGTTTTGTAAATTGGGTTTAAGTTTCTCACTTTTGTTTTTTATTGTTCTTCTCATCCCTAATCAGGGTCCTAAAATCCTTATAGGGTGGGACAATCCAAGAACTTATTGTTTTATAATGGTTAAAGTTGTCTGTTTTTTTTCTGTTTGCAAATGTAAATAATATACGCCTTTGGGCAGTTTGGCGGTAGGCAAGGTTACACTTTCTTTGGTTTGTGCTGTATAAATAGTTTTGCCTTGCATATCTCTGAATGTGAGTTGGATAGTTTTGTTTTCTGTTTTGTAAAGCGTTAGCCTCATATCCTCAGTAGTAGGGTTTGGGTACAAAGATGTTTTTCCTTTCCACCATTTGTCTTCTGTGGCAGTAGCCAATGCGACCCCTAAAAGGCGCAATGTGAAAGGGTTTTCGTCAGCATCTTCGCTTGCGATGCTTAAGATGCCCTCATGCGCTTTTGCTTCGGTTGCTTGGTACGTGATGGTAAAAGTTGTACTACTTTCGGCAGGAATAGACAGGCTTGTAAATGCGCCGTTGATTACAAAATTAGTTGAATTTGAAGTAGGTAGTTGGGCTTGTAAGGCTTTTTCACCGCTATTGATGAGCGTAAAAGTAAGTGGCGTTGAAGTTTGGCTGAGAACCGCAAACCCCATAGAGAAATCGGTGTTTGTGAGCAGGTTTTGTCCATTTTGCTTCAGCTGTAGCTCGCCTGTAGGCAAGGCGGGAAGTTCGCTTGTAGGCACTTTATTGAGTACATTGTTTTTCACGAACCAGTTTTCCCAGCTTCCTCCCGCGCCTGTTCGCCAATCCGTTAGTTGAAAATAATTTGTGCCTGTAGTAGTTCCCAAAACTTTATAGACTTTAACCGCCTTGTCGTTTCGTTGCCAGTCCAATGACTTGCCTGCCTCACATTTTTCGGGTGCGGAATTAGGATAAACGCCATTGGTTTGCATAAAATAGGCATAATCGTTTGTGGCTGAACCAAATACACGCGCCTTGCCTGCCTCATCAACCGCAACAGCCGTATGTTCGTTGCAAGCGATGCCTTGTGCGTTTATTTCCCAATCTGTTTCCATGCGTGCCAAAAAAGCGACATGCCTGCCTGCGCGTGTGCGTTGGTCATAATGCGTATCGCAAAGCGTATTGCGCATGTAGGGCGCGTCTATGAAGTCGTTTTTGCCTAACAGTGTCATGTTGGTGTGGTAAGGGTTCAAAAGGGCTTCGCTGGTTGTTACACCGCTATTTTGAGGCGCATAATAGGCTTTTCCCAAAATCATCATGCCTGCGCTTGTTCCACCAACCACTGTTTTTTTGGTATTGATTAAGTAATTGATAGCTTCCTCTACAGGCGAGTCTTTCCAATATTGGTAATATTGGTATTGGTCACCTCCTGTTATAAAGAGGGCTTCTGCATTTCTTATTTGTTGGGCTATATATGCATTTTCTGCTGCGCTTCGCGATGGAATGAGCAATGTTTCTACTGAGTGAACAGTTATGCCCAATTCGCTGAATAAATAAGTATTATAGCCGTCACCACCTGAGGCACGAAGCACGACTACATCGCCGCCTTGCGCTTTTTGCAAGAACCAACGCATGGCGTCGTCATTGTCTGTACCACCTCCTGCGAGTAGCAAACCTGCTTGTTGTGTCGTTGTAATGTCTGTATTATTGCCTACTATCCAACTTGTGTAGGTCTGGGCTTGCGCAAAATGAGCGACAAGGATGCATATAAAAGTGAGTATTTTGTTCATTGTATTTTTAGTCTAATGCAATTCTAGTAATTTAAAACCTTGTCCGTGTACGTTGAGAATTTGTAGTTTGTCGTCTTGGTTGAGTAGCCTGCGTAGCTTGGTGATATACACGTCCATACTTCGGGCATTGTAATAGCTATCATCGCCCCAAATTTGTTTGAGCGCGAGGGTTCTGTCCATTATTTGATTTTTGTATTGGACGAGCATTTTGAGTAAGTTTGTTTCTTTGGAGGTAAGTTTTTGTTCTTGTTCCCCGAACAATAGTTTTTGCGCATCTGCAAAAAACACGTACTTGCCTACCATTTCGCCTTCGTGTGGGTTTGTTTCTACAGGTATAAAAGTTGTACGGCGCAATATAGCCTCCATACGCAACAACAGCTCTTCCATTCGAAAGGGCTTGGTCATGTAATCATCTGCTCCGATTTTTAATCCATAAATGGTGTCTTCCTTCAACGACTTGGCAGTAAGGAAAATGATAGGGATTTTCTTGTTCAAATGCCGTACATGCTCTGCCAGCGAGAAGCCGTCAAGCTTTGGAAGCATTACATCAAAAATACAAAAGTCGAAAGGCGCGTTTTGGTAAGTTTGCCAAGCCACTTCCCCGTCGCGGCAAAGCGTGGCGACGTAGCCTTTGGCTTCCAAATACTCTTTGAGGATTAAGCCGAGATTATAATCATCTTCTACCAACAATACTTGCAGCATGGTTTCTTTTTTTTTGCTAAGGTAGTTGTTTTTTGTTTAAAAGCCAAACATACAACAAATCAAGCAACACAAAGCACTAAATTCTTTTTTAGTAAGTTGAAAACAGTTTGTTTTTTAAAAATAGCTAAATATTTATGACTTTCGTCATCTTTTAAACCTTTAAATATCAACCAATGCCCTAATAGCACTCATTTGATTTTGGGCGTATGCCCGCTACCTTTGCACCACAATTTTAACTGTTGCAAACCTGTAGCTTTACTTATGAAAATAGAAAAATTTGAGTACGACAATAATACTGTCCGTTTGTTCTTGATAGCTTCTATAACCTTTGGTGTAGTGGGCATGCTGGTTGGACTGATGGCGGCGATACAATTATTTTACCCCGCCCTAAACCTCAGCCTTCCGTACACTACTTTCGGACGCATACGTCCTTTACACACCAATGCGATTATATTTGCTTTTGTAGGCAATGCCATGTTTGGTGGTGTCTATTATTCAACCCAACGCTTGCTCAAGGCGCGTATGTGGAGTGATGTTCTCAGCAAGGTACACTTTTGGGGCTGGCAACTTATCATCTTAGCCGCCGCGATAACTCTACCACTTGGGTATTCTACCTCGCATGAGTATGGCGAGCTGGAATGGCCTATAGACATAGCTATCACGTTGGTTTGGGTAGCATTTACCCTGAATTTGATGGGGACTATCTTCACAAGACGCGAAAAGCACTTGTATGTCGCTATCTGGTTTTACATTGCTACAGTGATAACAGTCGCTATCTTGCATATTGTAAACTCTATGCAAATGCCTGTAAGCTCATTCAAGAGTTATTATGTGTATGCGGGTGTGCAGGACGCGCTTGTGCAGTGGTGGTATGGGCATAATGCGGTAGCTTTTTTCCTTACTACCCCATTTTTGGGTATGATGTATTATTACTTGCCTAAAGCGGCAAACCGCCCCGTATATTCTTACAAGTTGTCTATCATTCACTTTTGGTCATTGATATTTATTTATATTTGGGCAGGTCCGCACCATTTGCTTTATACCTCCTTGCCTGATTGGGCGCAAAGTTTAGGCGTAGTATTTTCTATAATGTTGATTGCGCCTTCTTGGGGTGGTATGTTGAACGGCTTGCTTACGCTTCGTGGAGCATGGGACAGGGTACGCGATGACGCTGTTTTGAAGTTCATGGTAGTAGCAGTTACCGCGTATGGCATGGCGACTTTTGAAGGCCCGATGCTTTCACTCAAAAACGTGAACGCGATAGCACACTTCTCGGATTGGATTATTGCTCACGTACACGTAGGCGCATTGGGTTGGAACGGCTTTATGATTTTCGCTATCTGTTATTGGTTATTTCCGCGTATGTGGCAAACCAAACTTTACTCGCCTAAGTTGGCTAATACACACTTCTGGTTGGGTACATTGGGCATCATCATTTATGCGGTGCCGTTGTATATTGCCGCGCTTGTGCAAGGCTTGATGTGGAAAGAGTTTACACCTGAAGGCATTTTGCAATATCCTAACTTCTTGACTACCGTTACCCAAATCTTGCCTATGTATATGCTAAGGGCTGTAGGTGGCACGCTGTATTTGATAGGTACGTTTATCATGATTTACAACCTTTACAAGACTGCTCAGAGCGGCACCTTCCTTGCCAATGAGCCTGCCGAAGCACCCGCCTTAGAAAAAGCACCCGTTACAACAGGAGGCTGGCATTATGTTTTGGAAAGCAAACCTATGTTGATGACTATCTTGGCTACTATAGCCGTCATGATAGGTGGGTTGGTAGAGATTATCCCTACTTTCTTGATACAATCCAACATTCCTACCATCGCTTCTGTAAAACCTTATACACCACTTGAACTCGAAGGGCGCGACATTTATATCCGCGAAGGTTGTGTAGGTTGCCACTCTCAAATGATACGCCCTTTCCGAAGTGAGGTAGAAAGGTATGGCGAATACTCGAAAGCAGGCGAGTTCGTGTATGACCACCCTTTCCTATGGGGTTCAAAACGTACAGGTCCCGACCTACATAGGCAAGGAGGCAAGTACGGAGATGATTGGCATTACAACCACATGCTCGACCCTACTTCTACTTCACCCGGCTCTATTATGCCTCCTTATCCTTGGCTCATGACTACTGATTTAGATAAAAGCCTTACACCAACCAAAATAAACGTTATGCGCAAATTGGGTGTGCCGTACCCCGCAGGTTTTGAAAAAGAAGCCCTCGCAGATATGGACAGGCAGGCAAGCAAAATAGTAGATAATCTTGCGAAAGGCAAAATTAAAGCAAACAAAGACCGTGAAATTATCGCCCTTATTGCTTACCTACAAAGACTCGGCACAGATATAAAAGTGAAGGAGTGAAAAAGGTGAAAGAGTGAGCAAGTGAACGAATGAATCAATATTACGGCTCACATATAAACGTCATGAAATTAATATCCAAATAAATTACTCCTTCACTTTTTTTACCCATCTGCTCTCTTTACCCATTTATCTATTCATACCATGTTCAAACATTATTTCGAGCAAATAGAAGGCATAGCCGTTTACCCGCTCATCTCTTTTGGTATATTCTTTTTATTCTTTTTAGGTTTATTGATTTGGGTGTTGTGTGTAAATAAACAATACATCAACACCATGCGCGAAAAACCTTTAGAAGAAAATCCACTTCAAACTTTTGACTATCATGAAAAGAAATAAATTTTTCCAAATAGGATTAGCAGGGTACTTGCTGATAGGCATCAACAGCCCTGCATTTAGCCAAAGTAAAGCAACGTTTAAATATTTGACCTCTGATGAGCTTATATTTTGGACAATAAGCGGTGTGGTTTTTATGACCTCGCTACTCGTTTTGTTTACCGCCATATATGTCTTGTATGCTGTTCAATATATGGTATTGGACAAACAAGGCAGGGCGCAAACGGAAGGCGTTTGGGGAAGTCTTTGGAAAGCGTTTGATAAAACACTTACCAACGCCATCCCATTAGAAAAAGAGCAAACTATCTTGCTCAATCATAACTATGACGGCATACAAGAATTAGACAATCATCTCCCGCCTTGGTGGTTGTATTTGTTCTATGGAAGCGCAGTGTTTGCTGTTATTTACATGCTGTTGTTTCACGTTTGGGGAACGTTCTCCCTGCAAGCCGCAGAATATGAAAATGAAGAAAAAACCGCGCAAATAGAAATAGAAGCTTATAAAAAACTTTTCGCTAATAGTATAGACGAAAGCACAGTGAAAATAACTAAAGACAAAGTTGCGCTTACAAAAGCTAAAGAACTCTTTGCTACTAACTGCAAAAGCTGTCATGGCGCAGTAGGTGAGGGCGGTATCGGACCGAATCTGACTGATGAATATTGGCTACATGGAAGTGATATACAAGCCATTTTCAAAACTATCAAATACGGTATTCCTCAAAAAGGTATGAAAGCGTGGCAAAAGGATTTCTCGCCTGCCGACATACAAAGTTTGAGTAGTTATGTCTTGACATTGCAAGGTACTAAACCTGCTAACGGCAAAGAACCACAAGGCGCCAAAGCAAAACAAAGATAGTTTGGCATAAAAACCTAAACGTTTGGGTTCAGGACGTAAACGTTTGGGTTGTACAACGTAAAATTTTAGGTTATTTGCCTAGAAATAGTGTTAAAAACAAAATATAATTTGGCAAGCTTATGAACGATATAGAAAAATTTATTTATCAAGACTCCGAAACCTACCGTGATAGCATAGCCACTGTAGATAATAAAGGAAAACGTCTTTGGATTTACCCTAAAAATGTAACAGGGTTCTTTAAAAAATATAGAACTGTGTTTTCTATTGTGTTGCTCATTATCCTTTTTACCAATCCATTTATTTGGATAGGTGGACATCCACTTTTTTTATTCAATATTTTTGAACGCAAATTCGTCGTCTTTGGGCGTGTCTTTATGCCACAAGACTTTCACTTGTTTGCACTTGCAATGATTACATTTTTTGTGTTCATTATATTGTTTACCATCATGTTTGGGCGGCTGTGGTGTGGCTGGGCATGTCCACAAACATTATTTATGGAAATTGTTTTTCGTAAAATTGAATACTGGATAGAAGGTGATGCCAATCAACAACGCAAACTTAATGAGCACTCTTGGGATTTTGACAAGACGTGGCGCAAAGGATTGAAGTTTACTACCTTTTTGGCTATTTCGGTTTTGGTGGCGCATACGCTCATGGCATATTTGATAGGCATTGACCAGGTAAAGCACATCATCAGTCACTCGCCTACCGAAAAACCCGTGGGTTTCATAGGATTGTTTATTTTTACGGGTATTTTTTACTTTGTTTTTGCTTACTTTCGTGAGCAAGCCTGCATCGTCATTTGTCCGTATGGAAGGTTACAAAGCGTATTATTAACCAAAGATTCTATAGTAGTCGCCTATGATTTTATACGTGGCGAGCCAAGAGGCAAAATTAAAAAAGACAAAACTGCAGAGGTAGGCAAGGTAGCAGGCAAGCTCAAAGGCGATTGTGTGGACTGTAGCCTCTGCGTGCAAGTTTGCCCAACAGGCATAGATATACGAAACGGCACACAATTAGAATGTGTAAATTGTACCGCTTGTATAGATGCTTGCGATGCTGTAATGGACAAAATAAACAAGCCATTAGGTTTGATACGTTATGCTTCTCACAACAACATCGAGCAAGGTAAACGCTTCACTTTTACACCCCGCATGATAGCTTATTCGGTAGTATTGGGCTTATTGCTTGCCTTGCAAGGCGTATTGCTATTGGATAGAAAAGAAGTAGAAACTACTATTCTCAAAGCGCAAGGACAACGTTATTTTGAACAACCCAACGGCAACCTCGTGAATATGTATAATGCCCAAGTCGCTAATAAAAGTTTTGAAGACTTGAAACTCACCTTCAAATTAAAAAGCCACAAGGGAACTATCAAGGTGGTAGGCGAACAAACAACTGCCAAAAAGCAAGGCATTACAGACTTCATATTGCTGGTCGAAATCCCCGCTCAAGTATTCAAATCATACAAGACCGCTATCCAAATAGAAGTCCTCAAAGAAAACAAAGTGTTGGAAACCATAAACGTAAATTTTTTAAGCCCGATTGAGTGAGAGAGGAGAGAGAGGAGGGAGAGGAGAGAGGAGAGAGGAGAGAGAGGAGAGGAGAGGGAAGAGGGGAGAGGGGAAAGAGGGAGGACTCAATAAATAAATGTGACCACTCAGGTGGTTTA
>Ga0163154_10000831_pt1 | contig 48071 bp, 41 predicted proteins | sample OliLakLV19MP9P1_FD_148649 | JGI IMG/M metagenome (GOLD analysis project Ga0163154, IMG submission 148649) | Freshwater microbial mat bacterial communities from Lake Vanda, McMurdo Dry Valleys, Antarctica - Oligotrophic Lake LV.19.MP9.P1 | ecosystem: Environmental > Aquatic > Freshwater > Lake >...
ATCCTCGCTTTCGACCTCCGATATCAGCGTTTCAATCCGCGAGAAATATGCGCCTCCGATGATCGCCGCAGCGTCGAACGCGATGAGCAGTTGCCCGACATTGGGCGGGCCGTCCTTGTCGTCGAAGAACGAGGACGCCTCGAAGCCGAAATGCGCGCCGATGAACGCGCCGCCGATGAGATCGATCATCATGGCGAGCGCCGCGCCCTTCGCGCCGCCAACGGGCGCCATCGTGCCCGCCATCGCCGCTTTCGCGTTCGTTGTGGGGCGGCCTTCGATGTCGAGCGCCCAGTCGTCCGGGATGGGCTCATCGGTTTGCGCGGCTTTCATGACGAGGCCGCGCGCCACGCGCGACAGCGCCATATCGATGACGAGCGGTGACGCAGATTCGCGCGGCGCGGCGAACGCGATGGGGTTAGTGCCGAACATCGGGCGCTTGCCGCCCCACGCTGCGATAGCTTTGGGCGCGTTACCAATGACGAGCGCCATAAGTCCGTGCTCCGCCAGCCGCTCCGCATGGTAGCCCGCCACGCCGAAATGGTGCGAACGCGAGATCGCGGCGGCAGCCATGCCCTGCTCTTTTGCCGCGCTGGCTAGATGGTCGATGGCGAGGTCGATGGCTGGGTAGGCAAATCCGTGTGAGGCGTCCACGTGGATCAGGCCGGGGCGGACGCGATGGGCGACAGGCGTGGCGCGCCCGTCAACTTTTCCGCACTTGATATTCATGGAGTAGCTGGGAATGCGCGAGGCGCCGTGGCCCTCGTGTCCATCGACTTCGGCCTGGGTGAGCGCGCGGGCGACCGAGGCGACGCTGGCGGAAACAACCCCGCAGCCCATTAATGCATCGGAAATAAGCCTTTCAAGCGCGGTCGCAGACATCGTCACCAGAGTGTTCATAGGCCCTTGGCATTGAGTAAGATGTTTAGGAAACGGTTCTGATGAGCTTTAGGACGAGCGATCCAAGCAGCATTGCGCCAGCAATAAATGCATACTGGCGGGCAAAGCGCAGGTAAGCGCGGCGCAACGCCGAGCTGACGATGCCCTGCGCCATGGTTTGCGGCGGACGTTCGTCAGGCTCCAGCATGATCCAGAGCTCAGTGAGTTTATAGGGTTGTTTGTTGGCGTTTAACGCCTTGAGTAGCAGCACAGCCACAATCAGAAGCGTCAGGATGCCGCCGGCCTTCAGCGCATTTGGCATGTCGCCAGAAAGGCCCACCATCATGGTGCCGATGGCGAGACCGGCAAAGCCGCAGCCTCTGGCGACGGAATAAGCCGCGACTTCATCGAGGCGTTGCATGGTGCTTTCCGGTGATGACGAACAATATCATTGTACTTCGATATGTTACCCGTCTCAAGAGGCCTTGCCAGCGCCACGAAAATATCACGCTAAAGCATCCCCGCCGCGTAGAGGAATGTCGGGATCGCCAGAATAAGCGCCGTAACTAGCCAAACCGTCATAGACGTGTTGTCACTGCGCGTGCGGCCTGTAGCGCGCTCGAAAAGCGCAGCCGGAATCCCCGACAGCATGAGGCTGATGGACGAGAGCAGAAGAGATGAAAGATAGAGAAATACGAGCGGTGACGTGATGAAGAACCCGGCGGCAATGGGGCGCAAAAATATCGAAAACGCATCGAAGTAGGGCGAAAAATGCATGCCGTTGATAAGCGATAGCGCGGCAATTCCGATTAAGGAGCCATCGCGCCGCAACAGATCCTCGCGTTCCTGTTCGTTGATCGCCATGGCTCAAGCTCCCGCCGCTGGCGCAAAACCGGACTGCCAGAAAGCCACAAACAGCCCAATGCGGGCAAACAAGGCCCAGACAAATGCAAACAGCACAATAACATTGTCTGGCACGGCTTTGGGGGTAATCGCCTTGGTCGAGGCAATAAACGGCTGAGTAATGGACTGAAAGGTGCGCCATAACACCTTGTCGCTGTCGGGCTTGTAGAACAATGACATCAGAAAGCGACCGAGCAAGGTGTACATGAGTGCGGCGAGCACGAACTGCGGCAGATGAAAGAGCCAGAACGCGGCTGAAGCGTCTGTAGACATGCGTTACCCATTCACGGTTAATTATTATCGTTCAATAGGAAGGAGCGGAACACAAGGTCCCGCCCCTTAGTCTAGCGTAAGAACGCTTTAGGCTACAACGGTATCCTTTTCTTCAAGGATAGTTCCTCCACGCGGACGGCGCACCTTGTCAAGGAAGTCGTACATAGCCTGAGACGGACGCGGCGTCAGCATGCTGAAGACGATAATCGACAGGAAGCCGAGTGGCATGCCGAACAACGCGGACGAGATATTGTTCACGTTGAACCAGCCGACCTTACCCGCCAGCGGATGCGAGGCAGGCACAGGCGATACGTTCCACACGGCCGCGTCAGCCTGGATTTTAGCGATATCCACAACTGGCGTGAAGTCGCTCGGTTTCAGGTTAGCGTACATGCCGAGGTATTCGATGCCAAACTGCGGATAGTAACGGGTTACGACCAGGTACGTCAGCGTGATGCCGAAGCCCAGGATCATGCCCATGACCGCGCCTAACGAATTCGCGCGCTTCCACCAGATACCCATGACAAGCACCGGGAACAGACCAGCGGCGGCCAGGCTGAACGCCCAGGCGACCATCGCGAGAATGTCTGCTGGTTTCGTGGACGCTGTGTAGGCAGCGGCGACGGCCACAATAACGAGCAGGACGCGCGCCACAATAAGGCGGCGGGAGGCCGGCGCCTTCGGGTCGATCATCTTGTAGTAAACGTCATGGCTGAGCGCGTTGGCGATGGCGAGCAGAAGCCCGTCAGCGGTTGAAAGCGCGGCAGCCAGACCGCCAGCGGCAACCAGGCCCGCGATAACGTAAGGCATGCCCGCAATTTCCGGCGTGGACAAAACGATCACGTCCGGGTTGATGGCCAAAGCGCTGTGCAGAAGCAAGCCTTTGGTATTACCCGCCGCCTGAGCTACAGCCGGGAGAACGGCGGTTCTGAATGCATCCCAAATCTGGTCCGGGCTGGAACCGACATTGGCGCGCGCCGCTTCGAGCATAGCTGCCTTGGCGGGTTCCTTCATCGCCGCGAAGCCGCCGGCCGTTTCCGCGCCAGTCGCTTTCAGTTGCGCCGCAACGCCCGCTGTATCTACAGCGCCGCCTTTCACCACGTTGATCACGTCGTAGAATGTTTGAAGGCTGATCCCGTGGATATTAACAAGGTTAAGTTTGGAGTAGGTTTCTATCCAGTCCGGCAAAACCGCGAAGGCAGTGCCAGCGCCGCCATTGCTGATCAGATTGTACACCTCAAGCTTCGAGAACGCGGCGTAAGCAGGCGCCGTGAAATAAAGCAGGAAGATGAAGAACAGCGACCAAGCGACCGAGACGCGGGCTTCGCGCACGGACGGCGTGGTGAAGTAGCGCATCAGAACGTGCGGCAGAGACGCGGTGCCTACCATGAGGCAGAGGATCAGGCCAAAGTAGTTTAGAGGGCTGTAGGACGTAAATGGCTGGATGTGTGGCTTTAGTGAAGCCGCCGTCGCCAGGCCTTGTTGGATCATGCTTTGCTCAAGCGCGGTGATTTCCTGAATCGCCGAACCGTAGGTTAGCTGCGGAAATGGCAAGCCAAATTTTTGCGTCGAGAGAATGACGACCGGCGTCAGGTAAGCGACGATCAGCACGATGTACTGGGCTACCTGCGTCCATGTCACAGCGCGCATGCCGCCGAGCATCGAGCACAGCAAAATGCCGAGGAGGCCGACGTAAACGGCGATCTGGAAGTCCATTCCAAGAAAGCGCTGGGCTATAAGGCCAGTGCCGTATATTTGCGCCGTCACATACGTGAACGAACAAGCGGCGAGCACAACGACGCCCAGAAACCGTGCAAAGTTGCCGCCGAACCGGGCCGACAAAAAGTCTGGAACGGTGTAGGCGCCGAATTTGCGCAGGTATGGCGCGACGAACAGCGCGACAAGCACGAAGCCGCCGGTCCAGCCGAGCACGAACGCGAGGCCGTCATAACCGAGGAGGAACAACGTACCAGCCATGCCGACAAACGAGGCGGCGGACATCCAGTCGGCCCCGGTCGCCATGCCATTGTAGAAGGCAGGCACCTTGCGGCCCGCAACATAGTATTCGGAAACCTGCGTCGTCCGCGTCACGATCCCGATGAAAGCGTAAACTACGATGGTTAAACACACGAAAGCGTAGCCAATATACTGATTTGGAACGCCAAGTTGTTCAGCGATAGCGAGAATGATGACGAAGCCAAAAAAACCGCCGGTGTAGATGCCATAGATCTTGCGGAGGTTATTGACGAAATCGCCCTTATCGGTGCTTGCAGGAGCTGCCATGGTTTATCCCCCCTACTCGTCTTCGGCCATGCCGTATTTGCGGTCGATCCCATCCTGGGAGCTTGCAAACATGGCTAGGATGATAACAAACGCAATCAGCGAACCTTGCGCGGCCATATAAAAGCCAAGCGGGAAACCGCCGATAACGATTTCGTTTAACTCTTTGACAAAGAAGTGGATGCCGAAGCTGAAAAACAGCCATAAAAACAGCATCACGAACATGAGCCCTCTGGTCGCTGACCAGTGGCGCTCCACATTTTCTTGCATAGCGCGTTCTCCCCAAATTTAGTCCAAACGCCAGAGCTCGGCGCGGCGAGGGCTTTTTGGTCGCTGACGCTCGACGCGGCAGACTCACCCCTCACCACAGCATAAGGGGCAAAGGCTTTTCAATAAACAGGACTTTAGGATAAACTGTCATATCCCATTGACGCGGGGACGCTCAAGTCCGATGCGTGCGCGAGGATTACTCCGAAAGCGCGGCGAGCATGCGGCGGACAGCGGTGATCTGCGGCGCCTTTTGCGTCAGAAAGTCGAGCTGTGTGTAACCCCACCAGTCCCAGCAGCCTTTGGGATTTGTCAACGGCTCGCTCTGCACCTGCGGATACAGCACGATCAGGCGGTTAGCGTCCGCCCATCGATGGAAACCCGCGCCTTTCACATGGGCGTCGCCCACAAACTCATAGCCCTGCGAGCAGCCGTGAAACGCCACATGCACCCGGCAACCAGCCGCATTCCGGCAAGCGGCCGGAATATAAGCATAGCCGTTGTCGGCCAAGCCATGGCGCGACAAGCCTTTTGAGTAAGGTTTCTGCGTGAACTCGGTAAAAACCCCCGAGGCATTGTCCGGCGGCGTTAGATTACCATAGATGTGCTTGAGGATCGCGCCAGCCTGATCGTAATCGCAATCAGTCAGAAACGGTGCTTTGGTGACGCCGCACGCCGCGCCTTCGGTCATTGTGACAATCGCATGGCCCGCTTTGCCGTCGCGCACATACTCGACTTGTCCGTCCGGTACGCCTGCAAGCCGGTAAAACTCGCGCGCTTTGTCCATGATCGCGGGTAGAATGACATCATCGGCCGTGCCGGAATAGAGATAGACCCGGTCGGATTTGATATCGCCCAGTGGATCGATCCGCCCGCCATCAGAGAACGTTTCCGCCCTTTTCGCCAAAGCTTTGGCGTCGGGGATGCCCCAGGCTGACAGCCGGTTCTGCATGCAGCCTTGTAAAGCCTGCGTCAGGTTATAACCCACCGCCGTGAACCAGAACGGCGCCAGACGCGATGCGGCGCTTTCCGCGCAACCATATGGCCCGCCAGCGACAATCCCCGCGCCGATGACAATCGAGGAATGCGCGATCTGGAACTGCGTCGCCATGTAAGCGCCGGACGAGAGACCCGAAACGGAGGTTTGGGCGAGATCGGCCCGTAAGCGAGGCAGCTCTTCAGAAGCGTTTACCACTTCCGTTGCCGCAGTCGAGGTTAAGGCCGCAAACAGAGCTGCAAAAGCAAAGAGCTTTAACTCTGAGAAACAGTTATGCGGCATTACCGGAAGAGCCAGTCGAACACGTTTTTCTGCGGGCGTCGGCTGCCGCGTTGCGGTTCGGCCCAGGAGTCCCATGGGCTATCCTCCACATACCGCGGCTGAACAGGTTTGGGTTTGCGCAATTCATTCGCGCTTACGAAGCCTTCGGTGTCTGTCACTGTCACGGCATACTCGGTCCAGTCCCAGCGGGCTTTGGCTTCGCCGTTGACGTATGGCTCGATTGAAACCACTTGGTTTCGAGTTATATCGATAATCACGACAAATTCGTTCACCCTGCCGTCAACTGTACCGGCGTCGTAGCGCAGAAGCCCGACGCCGCTCAAGGTCTTGTCCAGCAGCGTCCACTCCCTGATCGTAGGCGCGGAGGAGCCATACATCTCCAGCGCAACTTTGATCTTCGGAAATTTTGCGTTGACCGTCACATACCGTCCCGGCGCTGGGCTTATGATATCCCAGCCCGCCACCTGCTCGCCAACTTTCGGGATCGCGCTCTCCTCGAAACTGCCTGTCAATCGTTTGATCGCCTGCCTGGCGTCGCCCAGAAACGGGTCGAGTTCCAGTGCTTTGCGGTAGCCCGCAAGCGCCGCCTCAAGCTGTCCTTCATTCTCTGTGATCTCCGCGCGCAGGACATGAGCGTCCGCGTACCGCGCATCAATTGTAAGCGCTTTCTCCAAATCCTCCCGCGCCGGGGCGAGCGCCCCTGTAGCGAAGTGCGCCCGCGCGCGGTTGTAGTAAGCTTCAGGTAATTCCTTATCGATTGTGATCGCCTGATTTAAGTCCTCAATCGCCTGATCGTACTGCCGCCGCACGTTGTTGAGAGCGCCACGTTCGGCAAGCGCCCGCGCGTTTTCCGGGTCAAGCTCGATAGACTTCGAGAAATCCTTCAGCGCGGTTTGCGTTTTACCCTCGCGCGCCCATGCCCTGCCGCGCTGTAGATAAAGGTCAGGATCGTCAGGCGATAGCGAGATGACACGGTCGAGATCGGCGATGGCGTCCGCGTTCCGTTCAAGATGCAGGTGGATGTCAGCCCGGTTGCGGTAGGCGGCGGGATATTTGCCGCTCAACGTTAGTGCCCGGCTGAAATAGCGCAACGCCGCATACGGTCGCCCAAGCGCGCCCTGCGCCTTGCCGCGACCATTATAAGGCACAGCATTCCCAGGCATGATTTCGATGGCCTTTTTATAATCCTCGGCTGCGGCGGCGTTTTTGCCCAGCTCCTGGTTCGCATTGCCGCGATTATTATATGCAGCCCCGTATCCAGGCGACAATGTTATGGCTTTGTTGAAATCCTCAAGCGCCTGCGCTGGCTTTTCCAGGTCGAGATAGACGTTGCCGCGATTGTTATAGATCGAAGCGTAGCTTGGATACAGTTCGGCGGCTTTATTGAAGTCGGCAAGCGCATCCTCAAGCCGCTCAAGCCGCCATTTGGCGACTCCGCGATCATTCATTATGGAGGCAAGGCGCGAGGGCGGAACGTTCTGCTCCAGCGTGGCCTCGTCATATAGCGCAATGGCCTGCTCGTATTTGCCGCGCAGAAGCGCTGCTGCCCCCTCCTGAGCGCGAAGCACGCTTTTATCCGGCGCGGATGAAGCAACACATGACATAAACGCCAAGGCGATAGCCGCCACTATGATTCGCATACAAAATCCTCCAGCCGCTATAATAACATGAGACCTTAATGTTACAAACGTCGTGCTCTCTAAAATGCTCATGTTTGGCCAAGAAAGAGACATACTCACCATCATAAATACGCTTCGTAGACAGTTCACTCCAGCGTTATGAAAATGTTCCGTTTGCCAAGTTTTTTTTCAATTTCGTCCCGTTTGCTTATTCTAGCCTCTCTGGCGATCGCCGGATTAGAGGTTACTCCCGCGTTCGCCCAGGTCGATGGGTTTGACGGTCCCGGCGGACAACGCTCGCTGGAGCAGCGCACGACTAGCCCGGACGATTACGAAGTTTATGAGCCATCATCGCGGCGACCCTATGAGGACGACGTATATGACCCCGATGCCGACCCTGAACTCCTGCCGCCAAGGCGGTCTCGCCGGCCCTATTCCAAGCAGCGCCGATATCCTGAAGATCACTGGTACTATGGCCGCAAGCCCAAACCTGCGGCTCCTGCGGGCGGGGATACGGATGACGATGGGCAAACAGAAACGTCTCCAAGGGATAGACGGAAAGATACATCGCCTGATGCCCGGCGAAACGCCCCCAAACCTGTTGTTCAAGCCTTCAAGCGACGTTCGCTAGCGGAAGAGCCGCCTCCCCTTCCCGAGAAGCGCGGCGGGCGCGACATTTTGGCCATTGCGGTGAATGCGCCTCTATCCGGAGCCGCGCTGGGAGTTCCCGCCGCCGCCGTTTCGGAGCAACCGCGCGATGTAAGCGCATCGACTATAACCGTGCCTGACGACGCTTTGAACCAGTCAGCCAAGACACAGGCTGCGTCTGAGGCCAACTCACAGACCAGTGTTGCAAGAGCGGAGGCGGATCAACCGGCGCGCAGTGGTTTTGCCAATGTGGCGGCGAACGACACGCCTGCGCCCGAGCAAAAAACCAACGCGGCGGCGAAATCCGGCCTAACAGTCGCGGCTTATGATAGCGGCGCGTCACTTCGCGCTCCACCGCAGCGCATGGATGCGCAAAACCTGGAAACACCCGCCGCGCCTCCGTCCGATATGCTCACGAAAATGATCGGTCAAATGCTGCTGGTCGGCTTTCAGGGCATTGAGCCTTCTGATGCGTGGCCGGTGAAACTGTCGGCGCAGATCGCTTCCGGGCACGTGGGCGGCGTCGTTTTCATGGGGCACAATATCAACGCCCCCGATCAGACGAAACGGTTGACCGGGGCTTTCCGGGCGCAACGCACCGAGCACGCTTTGTTAATCGCCGTCGATCAGGAAGGCGGAGACGTGCAGCGCTTAGCGTCTGCAAAGGGCTTCCAGCTACATCCTTCAGCGGCCGATATCGGCGCCGGGAATGATCCGCTAAAAGCGAACGAGGTCTATGCGAGGCTGGCGGCGGAGCTTCGCCAGATAGGCTTCAATCTGAACTTCGGGCCGGTCGCCGACCTGAACCGCAACGCCGCCAGCGCCATTATTGCGGGTAAAAAACGAAGCTACGGCGCCGATCCGCGTCATGTAACGGCGTTCGTCAAGGCGTTTGCGGTGGCACACCGGGATGCCGGCGTGCTTACCGCGCTGAAGCATTTCCCCGGACACGGCGCAACGGCGCAAGACATGCATGACGGCCCGGTTGACATATCCGGCGTCTGGACGGAGGACGAGCTTGAGCCATACCGCGCGCTCGTGGATAACAAATACGCCGACATGGTGATGGTGGGGCATCTCAGTCACCCACGATTTTCCGGCCCTCAAAGCGCTCCAGCCTCGCTTTCGAGGGAGGCGGTGCAAATGCTACTGCGCGGCTCGCTCGGCTATGAGGGCGTGACGATCACAGACGATCTGGAGATGAGCGCGGTTTCAGCTCGTTACAGGTTGGAAGAGACTTTGCTGCTCGCTATTGAGGCGGGCAACGACCTGCTGCTTATGACAAATAAAAAGGCTCCCGACCCGGACCTGCCTGCGCGCGCGATCCAGGTGATACGCCAAGCTGTGCAAACCGGGCGCATATCCCGTGAACGCATCCGCACCTCCTATGAGCGCATCCTGCAACTGAAGCGTAGTCTTAGCCGCATGCAGAAAAACGCGCAGGCTCAAAGCGGTGCCGCTAAAGCTGCGAACTAAGCCGGTCTCGCACGCTTGCTTTAGAACTGCAAGTGTGAATGGTTGTAAAAAGTCGTTGCGAAAACAATCCAGCTTTTTGCGCCTAGAGCGATCGTGGATCGCGCGAGATGGTCACCTCGCGACGAGGTCGGCATCTATACGCACGGCGCTCTAAGCTATACGCCCTGAAATAGCTTGCCGCGTTTGTCAAGGCGCTGGAGGATGCCGGGAAGCAGCTCCGGCATATCTTCCGAGATCATGCCGGGGCCAAATGCATGAGCCACCTCGTTGTGCGTCCACACCGCCGCCGCCGCCGCATCGAACGCGGGCATATCCTGCGCAAGCAGGCCAGCGACAATTCCCGACAGAATATCGCCAGACCCCGCTGTCGCCAGCCATGGCACGCCATTTTCACTGACGGCGGCAAGCCCGTCTGGCGTAACGATAGCGGTATCCGGGCCTTTCAGAATGACGACAGCTTGAGAAAGATCAGCCGCAGCTAGCGCCCGGTCCAGTTTCGATCCTGCCGGATCAATCTGTGGGAACAGCCTTTTGAATTCACCCTCATGAGGTGTAAGCACCACAGGCGATGAGCGTCCCCGGATTTGCGCAAACAGCTCCTCCGGGTTTTCCTCGAATGAGGTGAGGCCCTCAGCGTCGATGACGACGGCGGCGTCCATGCCGAGCGCGCTGGCCACCAGATCGCGCGTGTCCTGGCTGATGCCTGCGCCCGGGCCCGCTAGCACCGCGTTAACACGGCGGCTGTTCAGCGTCTCTCCGAGCACTGAGGGGTTATCGTAAGCGGCAACCATAATGGCGGTGAGTTGCGCCGCATTGATGTAGAACGCCGCTTTCGATGTCGCCACGCTAACAAGCCCGGCGCCAACGCGCAAAGCGGCGCGCGCCGCAAGCCTCGCCGCGCCAGTCGACTCCATTGGCCCGGAGACGACAGCAGCATGCCCGCGATCATACTTGTGACCATCGATTTTAAGGCGCGGAAAATACCGCAACCATAAATCCGGATCGTTGATGTAATTGCGGGGCGCAATATCAGCCAGTACCGAGGCGGGAATGCCAATATCGACGGCGCGCACATCGCCACAGTAAAGGCGCGCGGGCAGCATGACATGGCCAGTTTTGCGGCGGAAGAACGTAACCGTTGCGACGGCCTTGAACGCCATGCCCTTGATATCGCCGCGTGTTGCGTCCACCCCTGTTGGCACATCCACGGCGACGACTGGCAAAGCCCGCTCCGTCACCTCCGCGATCATTTGCGCGGGTACACCCTCGATATTGTCCCGCAAGCCAGCGCCATAGATTGCATCAATGATAATCTGCGCGCCGTTTATGCACTGGACTGACATCGGCTCGATGCTCTCATCCCAGCGCCGGGCCATCTCCTTGGCGTCGCGTGTTAAATCCTCGGTGCGACCGAGGAGCGCGAGACGCACCTGATACCCGCGCTCACGCAGGAAACGCGCCGCGACGAAACCGTCGCCGCCATTATTGCCAGGCCCGCATAGCACCACGACTTTGCTGCCACGCGGGTAACGCCGCACCACCTCCTCCGCCACTGCGCGGCCGGAATTTTCCATGAGGGTTAGGCTAGGAGTGCCGCCTTCGATCGCCAATTGTTCGGCGCGGCCCATTTCTTCCGCGGTAAGGAGTTCGAGCACGGGAATGCCTGTCGGTGGGGAGTTAATACAATATTAGTGACTTAACCCAACGGGTCTGTTTTGGCAATGTCATGATGTTTGCAGCGAAAGCGGGGCCACCCTAGCCTTCCGGCACAATTTAACAGAACCGTGTGGATTTAACGCGATATCATGGTTAACTCATAACGGCAAAGAAACAGCGGCCTTGTAACCGAAAAAGCTTAACGGTTCGCATCGCCAGTAACTAACCCATCTTCCTTCGTAAAAGGCCCGGCTTGCGGGCGGTCCAATATATCGAGGACGGCTTCGGATGGCCGCGTCAGCCTAACGCCGAGCGGGGTTACGACAATCGGCCTGTTGATGAGTATGGGATGTTTCAACATAAACCCGATTAACTCGTCATCCGTCCATTGCGGTTCGTCCAACCCAAGCTCTTCGTATAGCGTGCCTTTACGACGCAAAAGGTCGCGAACGCTTAACCCGGCGCGGGAGAGAAGATCCTTAAGCTCATCTGCGCCCGGCGGAGTGTTGAGATACTCGATAATTTTGGGCTCAATGCCCGCATTGCGGATCAGGCCAAGGACATTGCGCGACGTTTCACAGGCCGGATTGTGATAGATCGTGACAGTCATTTCCGATTTCCTTTCACGTCAAAACACATCACGACAACATTCTTTGTGAGGTGACTGAAAAGTAGAAGCAATACGAGATTTTAGGAATGAGCAACAGGCGGATACCCTGCCTATTGCTCATTTTGTTAAGCAGGTTAAACCTTGAATTCCTGCGATTTGAATGTCAGGTGCTTTACGCCTTCGGGTGCGTCGGAGATTTTGCGGATGTTACCCCAGGTTTGTTTATAGTTGGGTATCACCAGCTCGTTGACGCCCTCGCCGTTGATAACATTGCCCTGCACGCCCGTTGGATATCCGAACAACATGAACGTCTCGCCTTTGCGCGCCGTCGGCGTCGGGTAAACCATCGCTTGCGTAGACCCTTCATCGTTATAGACCTCGATAAGATCGCCCGCCTTTACATTCACGATCGCCATGTCCTCCGGGTTCATCTCGATATAAGCGTAAGGGAAGCGATCCATGACCAGATCGTTCTGCACGTCCAGATAGGCGGACTGCCAGACGTGGTTTGCCCGTCCATTGTTGATCAGGTACTTGAATTTCTTCTTTTGCGCGTCTTTGCCGGGCGCCTGCAGTCCACGCCAGACTGTCTCCATGAACATTGCCTTGCCGTCCTTGGAGTTAAATTTGCCGTCCGCGAAGAGGCGTTTGGTGCCAATAATCCGCTCTGTGCCGCCGGTTGCCGCTGCTTCGGCGCCGGGTCGCTTGGAGGCATCGTCTACAATGACGTTTTCCTTGCCGCGGTCACTGCCGATTGATGGGATAAGCGTGCCTTGACCAGATTGGCCAGTTGTTGTGCCAGCATCGACCGGTCCGGTGGTTTCAAGCCCAACCGCAGGTTCCTGAAAGCCGTTGGTGCCCATCGCGCGAAGCCGGGCGTAGGTGACGAACTGCCCGCCTTTTTCGTGGAGGTGGTAGCCGTCCATAAAGGCGTCTTCCTCCGTCTTCCAGTCGAAGCCCTTGAACTTGTCGGCGGTTTTGGCGTCGCCCATTTCACGGAACACGCGCTCCATATGGTTGGCGATGCGTGCGGCGATCAGGCAATCGGGCATGGAGTTGCCGGGAGGGTCCATGTAACGATCTGTAAGCCGCATGCGGCGCTCGCCATTCATCGAGGTGAGGTTCATTTCGCCTGATGTGGCCGCAGGTAGAATGACATGGCACGCCTCGCCGATTTTGGTTGGCACAATGTCCACATCCACGGCGAACAGCCCGCCCTTCTTGATTGCGTCAGTGATGGCTTTCACCAACGCCGGGCGGTCGCCGTAAGGCACGCTGCTCATCGCGTCTTTCACCATGTCGGTGCGCTTTTTATAAACGCGCTTGAACTCCATCGCGTTCAGCGTGGTTTTGTAATGGTCGCAGGCCCACACATGGTGAACGCCGCCTTTGCCCTTGATAATGAGATCATCGACATAAGCGGCTGGCTTGCCGACATGAGCGTCGGATGGCCGCGAATAGCCCTCCTGGTGGCCGCCCATACGCACGCAGCCGCCTCCTTCACGCCCGACATTGCCGGTGGCGAGCGCGAGGTTCACAAGCGCGGCGATGGTGCGGTAGTTGTCGTTGCCCCAGATAAGACCTTTCTCGTAGGCGAACATGGAGCGACGGCGCTTGCCGTCTTTCGGCTCGGCGATCCATGTGGCGGCCTTGATGATGTCAGCAGCCGGAACGCCCGTGATCTTGGCAGCTTCATCTATGGAAACTTTGTTCGCCTTCAGCGCCTTGTCGAAATCCTTCGTTGAAGCGCTGATAAAGGATTTGTCTAGCCAGCCTTTCTCGGCAACGTAAGTGAGAAGTGCGTTAAAGAGGATGAGATCGGTGCCGGAGTTGATGGCGAGGTGCAGTACGTTTTCCTTGCCAGCTTCAGCCTCGCAGGCATTGATCGTCACCGTGCGGCGTGGATCGACGAAGATAACGCGGGCCGCCGCATGCGACTCGTTTGGAAGCTGCGCCTTCTTTTTGTCGAGAGAGGCGCCGCGCAGGTTTGGCACCCAGTGGTTGAGGAAGTAATTTGTCTGGGTTTCCAGCGCGTTCGTGCCGCAGGCAATGATCGTGTCGGCGAGTTCGGCGTCTTCGTAGCAGTTGTTGAGTTCACCGACGCCCATGTCGCGGCTGGAATGAACTTCCGAGTTATAAGCCGGGCGGTTGTGAATGCGGATGTTCTTGATCTTCATGGCCGTGAAGTAGAGCTTGCCCGTACCCCAGGTATTTTCATAGCCTCCGCCAGCGCCGCCATGGTCGAACGCGGAGACGAACAGACCGTCCTCGCCCTGATCCTTGATGACCGCTGCCGTTACACGCGCGACGAGATCTAGCGCGTCGTCCCAGCTTGTCGGCTGCATCTGACCGTAGCGCCAGACCAGCGGATCGGTGAGCCGCTGCTGCTGCGTCTGCCGGACGCGGGAATAGCTCATCTCAGCCATGCGAGCGCCGCGAATGGAGCCGAGGCCGGAGTTTACGACGCACTCCTTGTCCGGCTTGATGACGATGTGAACGTCGCGGCCGTCCTGCTTGACGATATTGTACATGGACGGCGAATACCACGCGGACGTGTCCGCGGGCTGCTGCAAGCTCAAGTCCGCGCCGAATACGTTATCCCCAGCGGCAACTCCGCCCTGCTTATTGATCGGCCATGTATAGGCGTGATAGCCGCAGCCGACGATGCAGTAATGACAGGTGACATTCTGCTTTTTAGCGTCGGCGGGAATGATTGGAAGACGGTCGATATTGCGTTTGTAAGCCATGATTTTACCTCCCCTTACGCCAGGACGTTGCTAAGACGGCCATAAAGCAGCTCGTCGATGCCCTCGGCGAAGATGTCGCCGTTGGCGTCAACACGCAGCACATATTGCGGCAGGTTCTGGGTCGCCTGGCCCCAAACTTGCTGGCCACCTTTCTCCACATCGAAGCGAGAGTAATGCCCTGGGCAGTTGAGGGTGCGGTCATCCGTGTTGTAAGCGAGGGGGATGCCCTTGTGCGGGCAGATGGTGGAGAAGCCGACGATGTCGCCATCCGGACCCGCGCCGCCCTCGACGCGCTGGCCAAGTTTCAACAGCACTCCCGGGGCGTCGCCGTCGGGATAACTCACGTCTTTCGGCTCGTTCGCTTTCATTTCGCTGACATTGCTAAGACGGTTGGCTGGGTAAGCGACGCGCGCGAGCGCAGGAGCTGCCTTTGCCTCTTGCGGCATAAATCCGGCGGCGGCGACGCCTGCTGCCGCAATCCCCGAACCGCGCAGGAATTGACGACGCCCGGTATCTACGAGTTTATCGCATCTTTTCATTATTTCCTCCCACAATTAGACAATTGTCAAATTATACAAATTTAACTGGCTCATCAATCAAGTTTAATATTATTTTTTGTGGCGCCTATTTTTTACGCTTAAACTGCCGATAAGATAGGCAACGTTCGCGAACTGTTCTAACCTTGGCTCTGAAAATGTTTCAATTGAATAGCGGGGTTGGCTATGGCACGGGTTGTGCTACTGGGTATGTGATAATGAGTATCGGTCGAGACTGAGGACTGTTGAGATATGAAAACTGCGGTGCGGAAGGATAAGAAAACAAAATGAAAAAAATTGAAGCGATAATAAAGCCGTTTAAGCTGGATGAAGTGAAGGAGGCGCTGCAGGAAATAGGGTTGCAGGGGATCACCGTGATGGAAGCCAAAGGTTTTGGCCGTCAGAAAGGGCACACCGAACTCTATCGCGGCGCCGAGTATGTCGTAGACTTTCTTCCAAAGGTTAAAATTGAGATTGTCTTGGCCGACGAAATGGTGGAAAAGGCGATCGAAACCATTCAAAACGCGGCTAAAACTGGGCGGATTGGCGACGGGAAAATTTTTATCATCAACATTGAAAACGCCATACGCATCCGAACCGGCGAAACGGGATCAGACGCGGTTTAAACAAAGCCAGCCGCCTGGGCGCCCGCCAAACCTTCATATAATCCCATTTTTCAAAATCGCATGTTTCAAGTTTCGTCTGTAACGTCAACCCTGTATTGACCGCACCAACGCCTGTCAGAAGCACGAGGGAGTATCTAAGTTGAACGCAAGTGAAGTTATCTCCAAATTAAAAGAGCAGGATGTCAAATTCGTCGATCTACGCTTTACCGACCCGCGCGGCAAGATGCAGCATGTCACCATGGAAGCTGGGCTGATGGACGCTGATGCGTTCGCGGATGGCGTTATGTTTGACGGCTCGTCAATCGCAGGCTGGAAAGCCATTAACGAGTCCGACATGGTGCTCATGCCCGATCCGGACACCGCGCACATGGACCCGTTCTTTGCGGCCTCCACCATGGTGCTGTTCTGCGACATCCTTGAGCCCGGCACCGGCGAGCGCTACGAGCGTGACCCACGCGGCATCGCCCGCAAAGCCGAAGCCTACATGCAGTCCACGGGGGTGGGCGACAAGGTATTCTTCGGCCCGGAAGCAGAATTCTTCATTTTTGACGACGTACGTTTTAAATCCGATCCGTACAACTGCGGCTTCAAGCTCGATTCATCGGAGCTGCCGTCTAACGCGGACACCGACTACGAGATGGGCAACCTCGGCCACCGCATGCGCACCAAGGGCGGCTATTTCCCTGTTCCACCGATGGATAGCGCTCAGGACATGCGCTCGGAAATGCTCACCGTCATGGCGGAAATGGGCGTCGAGACAGAGAAACACCATCACGAGGTGGCGTCCGCCCAGCACGAGCTTGGCGTTAAATTCGGCCCGATGACTATTATGGCCGACCGCATGCAGATTTATAAATACGTTGTGCACATGGTTGCGCAGAACTACGGCAAAACGGCCACGTTTATGCCGAAACCCGTGTTCGGCGACAACGGCTCGGGCATGCACGTCCACCAGTCGATCTGGAAAGGCTCCGAGCCAGTGTTCGCTGGAAACCTGTACGCCGATCTGTCAGAAACCTGCCTGTTCTACATCGGCGGCGTTCTGAAGCACGCCAAGGCGCTGAATGCGTTCACGAACCCGACGACAAACTCCTACAAGCGGCTAGTGCCTGGCTATGAGGCTCCTGTCCTGCGCGCTTACTCGGCCCGCAACCGCTCCGCCTCGTGCCGTATCCCGGTCGTGACCTCGCCGAAAGCCAAGCGCGTGGAAGTCCGCTTCCCCGATCCTGCGGCCAATCCATATCTCGCCTTCGCGGCCATGCTTATGGCCGGCATGGATGGCATCATGAACCGCATCCACCCGGGTGACCCGCTCGACAAAAACCTGTACGATCTGCCGCCGGAGGAGTTGAAAAACATTCCCACCGTATGCGGATCGCTTGTCGAAGCGCTAGAGGAACTCGATAAAGACCGTGAATTCCTGAAAAAAGGCGCCGTCTTCACCGACGATTTCATCGACAGCTTCATCGCGCTAAAAACGGAAGAGTCCGACCGCTTCCGTATGATGCCGCATCCAATCGAATTCGACATGTATTATAGCTGCTAAACACGGCTTTTATCGCTATGGATCGGGGCGGCTTAACGGTCGCCCTTTTTTGTGCGGGTTTGGCGTGGAGGTTGTCTAATGACGCTCGCTGCACTCCTCGCGGTTTCCCTGCTCTTCGGCTCGACAGCGCTTCATTATGAAGGGCTGTTGTGGATCAGGCGGGCCTCGAACTCAGTTCGCAACCATCATCGATTGGCTGTCCTAGCCGCGTTTGCAGGCGTCCTCATCCTGCATTTGATTGAAATCATCGCTTACGCTGTCGGGTATTTCGCGCTGATTTCTGCGGGCGATGGTGGCTTTGCGGGCGCCACTTCCGGTGGCCCGATAGATTATTTCTATTTCTCCGCTGAAAATTACACCACGCTCGGCTATGGAGACATTACGCCACTTGGCTCGCTCCGGCTCCTTGCCGCGGTCGAGCCAATATCCGGCCTGCTCTTGCTGGCGTGGTCGGGCGCATTTCTGTTCGGCCTCATGAACGAACGCCACACGCAATATCTCGACTGGCGTGCACGGCTGAAAACCGCCAGCGGGGACAAATTTATCCGCGCGAGAAGATGTAGAGAAACACCAGCACAATGATGATGGCGACAGCCGCGGTCGTTGGATTTTTGTCCAGCCATTCCCGGATCGGTTTACGCGCCTCCGCCCATTCCTGACTCATGGTGACAATAAAGAATAGGCCGAGCACGCCAAGCGCCCAGACGCCGACTGGGTAGCGCAAACAATCCCGGCACCCCGTGGGGTCGACGACCATGAGACCGAGGATCGTTAGCGTCACCAGAAAGGTGATGAACGCCAGAAATCCAAGGAGAGTGATTATAAAAAATTTAGCCGCTATTGCCGATGGTGTCATGGCGCCCTCTTCCATGTGGCCACAACCTTAACAACACACGGCGCATTTGACTAAAACTGAGCGCAATCACGGTTAACGATGTCTTGCGAATTCGTTTGGGCGGCTGCCTAAGCCGCTTTCCATTTGATCGAACACCCGATAGAGGGAATTTGCTCGCGTGACCCCTGCCCTGTCTCGGCCACTTGTCGCATCGCCTCGAACAAATCGCGGCGCACACCCTTTAGCGCTGCTTCCTTGCGGCTTTCGTCGATGCGCCCGCGATATTGCAGCTCCAGCGCGCCGTTAAAGCCAAAAAAATCCGGGGTGCAGATGGCTCCATACGCTTTTGCGACGCTCTGGCTTTCGTCGTGGAGGTAGTGGAACGGAAAATCATGCTCAGCGGCGAACAGTTTCATGTTCTCGAATGAATCCTCCGGATAGGCTACCGCGTCGTTTGAGCAGATCGCAATGGAGTTGACGCCGAGGGCTTCAAGCTCGCGCGCATCGCGCACTATGCGGCCAATCACGGCTTTGACGTAAGGGCAGTGGTTGCAGATGAACATCATGAGCAGCCCGTTAGAGCCTGCCGCGCTTGTCAGATTGTGTGTAACCCCATCGGTGGCCAACAACGAAAAGTCCGACGCCTTCCAGCCAAAATCACAAATTGGTGGCGATGAGGCCATAAACTTTTTCTCCTTAGCAAGGGGTAACTCAAGTTAGACGCCCCCTAATATACGCGCAAGAACCAGAGATGTTTCCAGAAAAAACCTCGCAAAATTTTTTATAAAAGAGGATTGACGAAGCTCAATTTGTTTGTCACCATATCTTCATAACCACAAGGGAGGTCTACGAAAATGATCCCACCTGAGGTCTGCAAGCTGCCCGCTTGACGTTGACAAAAGTCGACCCGCTGGCAGCACGTTATAAAACATTCGGCATTACATCGCTAAACTCTGGGCAACGCCAATTGCAGCGTTGGTGCGTACCTGAGCAGCGGTTTGCCCGGCTCACATGACTTAAACCATACCGGCGGCTCATCGTTTCGGCGCATGATCCATAACCCGAGTGGAGGTTTTTAAACCCGCGATCAGATGGCCGTCAAATTAGGGTCGCCAGTTGGCTTCGATAAAGTCATTGTCCGTCGATGAAGGCCCTGCCGCCGAAGCGCGCAGGGTCTTCTGCTTTTTTGTCCCGTCATGTAGAATGCGAAGCAACCTAAATTATTGAGAAAGCGGTTTCGCATGGCTTTGCGCTCCATAATTCTCGCGGCTGCTTTTTGCGCGTTGGCAGCGCCCGCCGCCGCCGATCCCTATCCCTGGCTGAAAGGCGCATCAGTAAGCCGGACGCTGGAGCAGGCTATTCCCGCGCCGTCCGGTTTCAGCCGCACGGCGGCCGCGCCCGGCAGTTTTGCGGCGTGGCTGCGCCGCTTGCCAATGAAAGCGCCGGGCGCGCCGGTCAAGCTTTATGATGGGCGGACGAAATTCGATCAACAGCACCATGCCGCCGTGATCGACATCGACACAGGCAGCGAAAATCTCCAGCAATGCGCTGATGCGGTAATGCGGCTGCGCGCCGAATATCTGCTGGCACACGGCCGCGCTCGTGACATCGCTTTTAATTACACCGATGGCAAGCGGCAGACATTTGCCGGCGGCTCCTACGATCAGTTCAGGCGTTATATGCGTCGCATCTTTTCCTATGCGGGCACCTATTCGCTGGAACGGGAGATGCAGAAAATCGCCCCCGCCGACATCGCTATTGGCGACGTGTTCATTCAGGGCGGTTTCCCGGGCCACGCTGTGCTGGTTATCGATATGGCTGAAAATGTCAAAACCGGTGAGAAACGGTTCTTGCTCAGTCAGAGCTACATGCCCGCGCAGGATATGCACATTCTCAAAAACCCGCGCGCTTCGGACGCCTCATCTTGGTACGCGGCGACGTTCGGCGCGGAGCTTGTCACACCGGAGTGGATATTCAAATCCAGCGATCTGCGTCGGTTTAAAAAGTAAGCCGATTGCCGCCTTGCGGAACGAGCCGCACATTGTTATTCATAGTGCGTTGCGACACGCACTGCAGATGGTGGGGGATAGTTTAGTGGTAGAACCACGGACTCTGACTCCGTTAGCCTAGGTTCGAATCCTAGTCCCCCAGCCATAATCAATTCTTTGTGGAGCAAGGCCGTGTTTCGACTTCGGCGCCGGTGCTGATGGTAGCGGCCAGTTTCTACTCTAGCGCCATGACGGTCACTTACGTAACGGCCTCGCAAAACTCAAACATTAAGACTAGACCATGAGTGTGTTTTGCGTGCCACATAAATTGCACCTACCATCTCTAATTTCTCCTTGGCTAAGGTAAGTTCTGATACGCTGATAGGATGTAAGTCTTTCGGATATTGTGCTGCGTAACATAGCTGTTTTGCGTGATTTATGTTCGCTGAGTAAATTTGAATTATTTATGATTAACGTCTATAAATTATACACATGCAACCATTGGTTGGTTGTATGCAATGTGCCAAAGAGAGAAGCTTTGCTAATAATTTACAAATTTAAGCCAAATGCTTAAGTTAAGTGGAGCGTGCTATGGGGGGTAGTCGGTCTGGCTTGATAGCTCAACTCTTTGCTATGTGCGCTGCTGGATTGATAAGCTTCCCCGCTATTTCTGGCCCGGGTTTCGATGATCTGGAGGAGCGGGTGGCGGCGCTTGAGGCGAGCGTCGCACGTGCTGGGAACAAAAAAGTTTCCGTCTCCATTTACGGTCAGGTTAATCGGGCAATTCTGGCGTGGGACGATGGCCGGGACTCTGACGCCTACATTGTGGACAACGACACGTCGTCTACTCGCTTGGGCGTAATTGGCCAGGGCGAACTGAAACCGGGCTGGACAGCAGGTTACCGCATTGAAATAGAATATAAAGATGCATCGTCCGACGAGGTTTTTAACACCGGTGATGAAGGCTTTGGCGAAAGCAACCAGATGCGGACGCGCCATGCTTACTGGTACATAGAAACGGAGAATGCAGGGCGCCTCTCTATAGGGCAGCAGTCGCCATCAACCGATGACATAACGCTCATCAACCTTGGCGCAGCAATGAGCGATGCGGGTCTGCACTATAACAACAGTTTTGCTCTGCGTCTCAAGTCGGGCGAGTTAACTGACCTGTTTTGGGGCCATCTGGCGAGTATCGTAGATTCAATCCGCGGTGATTTCGTCCGCTACGACACCCCTATTATGCACGGCTTCCTGGTCTCTGCCGCGTGGGGCGAAAATGACAATTGGGATGCCGCGATCCGTTACCAAGGCGAGTGGAATGATGTTCGCTTTGCATCCGGCCTTGGTTACATGGACAACACTAAGCTGGATTTCTCGGACATGCGCGGTTCTGCCTCGGCAATTCATACTCTTAGCGGACTATTTGTTACGGCCGCTGGCGGAATAAGAAATGAGGGCGATGCAGCCTTCTTTATGAACGGAAATCCTTTTAACTTTAATGATGACTCTTACTTTTATTTTGCGCAGGCGGGAGTCAATAAAGAATGGTTCAGCGCCGGCAAAACATCGGTTTACGGGGAGTACGGCCTTTACAATAACTTCAGCGCAGGCAAAATTTTGCGTGGCGAGATAGATAATGACATCGTGGATATGGGGCTCGTGCTGGACAACGAAGTAGAGCGTTTAGGTCTCGGGGTAGAACAAGCTTTCAGCGCTTCTTCTGTCTTGCTGTATGCCAATGTTAACTATTACACTGCAGATATCGTCCAGTCCAAACCTGCAATAGTTGCCCCTGCACAAATTCTGTCTAGATCCGAAGTCGGGGCCGCCGTACAAAGTCCAAGTTCGCCGCCTAAAAACCGCCCATTGTCTGTGGAAGACTGGAGTGGTGTCGTGGTGGGCGCGCGGATTCAGTTCTGATCGATAAAGCAAGCCGCTGTTTTTAGAAATGTATGGCGATGTCTTCAAAAATTCACCGGACGAAAGATACGTCTGACGATGCCTTTTCGCGCCTTGATTTGTTCAAACGGCAGACTGCGGTAGCGAGACGCGCTTACCGCTTTGACGTGCCAGACGATGAAGGCTTCGACCCATACATTGTCTTGGGTATTCATCGCAACGCCGGCAAAGAAGACATTCGCGCCGCCTACCTTGCTCTGGCAAAGGAACTGCATCCGGACCGCCGGGCTAACGATCTGGAAGCGGAGAAACGCTTTAAAGCCCTCAATTATGCGTATCACGGGCTTCTGCTAGCCAAAAGACAGGAATCCTCAACAGCCGGACGTAACGGGCGTTTACGTTTATTTGTGGTATTATGCGCGTTTCTTGCGCCGTTTGCCTGTATAGGCATTCACGTGCTGGTTTTCCCCCCAAACGGGACATCCTTCGCTGAACGGCAGCTCATCATCAAGGCAAACAAACGTGCCCGGTTAGACGAGAGCAAACAGACAACACAACCGGGAGATACTATAACGACTGGCTCGGTGGAGCCTACTGAAGACGTGGTTCTCGCTGCGGTCGATTCACCTGAAAAGACTGACCTGAACACGGAGCAACCGGATCCTAACACTCCTATCTTTGACGGACACGCTTTTCTCCCCCTGAAGGATGGGCCGGATTTAACTTCCCTGGACGAGGGCCGGCTATTTCTTTCAACGTTGTCCGAGCAGCAAGACATGCTGATTGTTCATAACTATCTGAAATTTGACGCAGTTGGCCGTGACGCGCCGCATGTACGGGCGCATTTGCGCGACCTTATCCTCAAAACTCATGATCGCAGTGAGCTTGCTGCGCTTTTGAATGTTGTAGGTCAGGACGACCATGTTGAAGCAGCACTCGCCCTCGGCCGTATCAAGAAGCTTAACGAAGAGGAAATAAATACCTACGAATCAATCCGATGGGTTGCGGCGGTTCGAAGAAAAACAAAACCCGCCTATGAGGCGTATCTGCGCCGTTATCCCCAAGGGCGGTATGCCTCACTGGCTCGCAAAGGCGTCGCAGCGCTTTCTCCTCCACAAACAAAGCCTGTCAACGATGCTGCTACCCTCCTCATCGCCAAAGAAAACGAGACCTGGAAGAAGACGCGTGAGAAAAATACCAAGGCTGCCTATGAGACTTACAAAAACGTCTATCCAAAAGGACGTTACGTCAATCAGGCAAACCGGAAACTGGCTTTGCTAAAGCCTGTAGCCGTTACACTACCTGTTGTGGTTCCGGCCCCTGTAGTGGTTCCGCCGCCTATAAAGGTACGGGAGACGGAGCAAAAGCCTAAAAAAGCGCCACTGTGGCCAACTCCAGACGAGCCGCTTGTCGATCAGCGTTTCCGCTAAACCTTCCCCTGCAAGCGCGAATATACTTTCATGTACTTCTAGCCAATGAATATGGCGGAGAGGGTGGGATTTGAACCCACGGTACGTTTGCACGCACTCCGGTTTTCGAGACCGGCCTATTCAGCCACTCTAGCACCTCTCCAGCTCGGTATGTATTACAGCGATTTCCCCGCGATTTAAAGAGGAATGAACATAGGCTTTAAAGCCGATCCCCTGCGATTGTCCGCTGTAAAAATGCGATGACGGGCGCACTATCCCACTCTGCCGTGCCCGCCAGCCGGGCGATTTCGCGGCCATCGCGGTCGATGATGAGCGTGGTGGGCAGGCCGGCGGCTTTGAGTTTGAAGCCTGCCTCGCCTGTTTCGTCGATGAACAGCGGCAGATTTTTGAGGCCGTCCGCCTCCAGAAATTTACGCGGCCCATCCGGCCCGCTGCGATCGAGACTGATGGCGATGACAGCAAAATCGTCAGCCCCGAGCTTGGCCTGAAGCCGGTCGAGGGTTGGCATCTCCACCTTGCACGGCGCGCACCAAGTCGCCCACAAATTGACGACAAGCACCTTGCCGCGCCAGTCCTTCAGCGACTTGATCTCGCCCTGCCCGTCCTGAAATGCGAAGTCCGCAATCTCGCGAGACTGTTTCAGCACGACCAGCTTCGGTATGCCAGGTTGCGGCAACACATCCTCCAGGCGGCTTACAACGAACTTGCCAGGCCCCACGTCCGATTCCGCGTCTGGCGCCAGCAGCCAATAAGTTCCGGCAAAACCCGCCGCGAGCGAACCGGCGATCAGGAAAATGATTGCGAACAACTTCGTATTTTGTTTCATCTAAACTTCAATATTCCGCGCTTTAGCGCTTTGCAGCAGGATTGCGAATGACCAGCACGATGTGGGGCGGGCGTTTTGGAGCCGCGCCCAGCGCCATCATGGAGGAAATTAACGCCTCCATCGGTTTCGACAAGCGCTTGTACTCCGCCGATATCCGCGGCTCAAAGGCGCATGTGGCGATGCTCGGCGCAACTGGCGTTATCGCGCAAGCGGATGCGGACGCTATTGCGGCGGGGTTGGACGCGGTGCTGGCGGAGATCGAGGCGGGCAAGTTCGAGTTCTCGCGTGCGCTGGAGGATATTCACCTCAACATAGAATCGCGGCTGAAGACGCTGATCGGCGAGGCGGCGGGGCGGTTGCACACCGCGCGCTCTCGCAACGACCAGGTGGCGACGGACATGCGGCTTTACGTGCGCGACGCCATAGATCATCTGGATGGCCAATTGCTCGCGCTGCAACACGCGCTGGCAGAAAAAGCAGCCACACATACCGGGGCCATCATGCCGGGCTATACGCATCTGCAAACCGCGCAGCCCGTAACCTTCGGCCATCACTTGCTTGCGTATGTGGAAATGATCGCGCGCGACCGGGGCCGCTTCGCCGATGCGCGGCGGCGGCTGAATGAAAACCCGCTGGGCGCGGCGGCGCTCGCAGGCGCCTCATTCCCTATCGACCGTCACATGACGACGGCTGCGCTGCAGTTCGACCGTCCCATGGCGAACTCGCTCGACGCCGTGTCCGCACGCGATTTCGTTCTGGAAACGCTCGCCGCCGCCTCAATCTCGATCATGCACCTTTCGCGGCTGGCGGAAGAGATCGTCATCTGGTGCTCGGCCGAGTTCCAGTTCATCAAGCTGTCGGACGCCTTCACCACCGGCTCATCCATTATGCCGCAAAAGCGTAACCCGGATGCGGCGGAGCTGGTGCGCGCCAAGCCCGGGCGAATATATGGCGCGCTTCAGGCGCTTCTGGTCGTGATGAAGGGGCTGCCGCTCGCCTATTCCAAGGATATGCAGGAAGATAAAGAGCTAACGTTCGATGCGCTCGACAATCTCTCTCTCGCCATCGCCGCAATGACCGGCATGGTCGGCGACATGCAGCCCAACGTCGCCAAAATGCGGGAGAGCGCGGCGAAAGGCTTTTCCACCGCCACGGATATCGCCGACTGGCTAGTGCGCGTGCTAGCGATGCCCTTTCGCGACGCACATCATGTCACGGGCCGCATCGTGAAAATGGCGGAAGATCGCGGGCTTACGCTGGATGCTCTCGCGCTTGCGGACATGCAAAGCGTTGAGCCGCGCATCACTCAGGAGATTTTTTCCGTGTTGAGCGTGGAGGCCTCTGCCGCCAGTCGCCGCAGCTTTGGAGGCACAGCGCCGGAAAATGTGAAGGCGGCGGCGGAAATCTGGCTGAAGCGGCTGGAAGTGAACACAGTTTCGGGCTAACACTTCTCTGATTGTAGGGATAACTTTGGGTCTGAAATGCTGAATTTTACAAAATTTTCGAGCACGAACCTTGTTCGTCTGGGCCTAACCGCTCTATTTATATCTTCAGCGCTCGCCGGATGCGGCAAAAAAGGAACGCTTGAGGCACCTTCTGCTGGGGCAAAATCTGAAAAGAAGGACGGCGAAGAAAAAGCGGACGGCGAGAAAGGCAAAAAGAAGCAGGACACGGCATCATCCGTAGGCAAGGGTAGTGCTACGGCGATTGGCAAAGGCAGCAGCACTGGAAAAATCGAGAACAAGCCTAGCCAATATCCAACAGGGCCGCATCGGCCATTTATTCTCGACGGATTGCTCTAATAGCCGCACCCGGCCAATTTGACTGACGTTTATGCATCATTTTCAATATCGTAACGGCGTGTTGCACACGGAAGACGTCAGTTTAGATGTTCTCGCGTCAAATATAACAACGCCTTTTTATTGCTATTCAACCGCAACCCTTGAACGTCACTTTCTGGTATTTGATGAAGCGTTTAAGGGCACGGACCATCTGGCCTGCTTCGCATTGAAAGCCAACTCAAATCTGGCCGTACTGAAAACGCTGGTGCGAATTGGCGCGGGCATGGATGTGGTGTCAGAGGGCGAACTGCGCCGCGCGCTTGCGGCGGGCGTATCGCCGGAACGAATCGTGTTCTCGGGTGTCGGCAAAACGCCGGACGAGATGGCGCTGGCTCTCGGGCATGCGATTTTTGGCTTCAACGTCGAATCGGAAGCTGAGTTGCGCGCTTTATCAGGCGTAGCGAAAGGCATGAACCGAACAGCGCGAATCGCACTGCGCGTCAACCCGGATGTAGACGCCAAAACCCACCATAAAATTTCGACAGGCAAAGCCGAACACAAATTTGGCGTGCCCTACGCAGACGCCCCGGCCCTGTATCGTCTGGCGGCCAGCCTTCCCAACATCGATGCGGCGGGCGTGCATATGCATATTGGCAGTCAGATCACCGATCTTGCGCCATTCGCCGACGCTTTTGCGCGGATCGCCGATCTGACTGTTCGTCTGCGCGCGGATGGTCACAAAATCACATTCGTCAATCTGGGTGGTGGGCTTGGCGTTCCCTATCACGGCGGTGAGGACGAGCCTCCTCTACCCTCCGTTTACGCCGAAGTCGTCAAACGTGCGACACACGGCCTGAATTGCAAACTCCTGTTCGAGCCGGGGCGCATGATCGCGGGCAATGCCGGCGTGTTGGTCACGCGCGTTATTTACACGAAAACATCTGGCGCGAAACGGTTCGTCATCGTTGACGCCGCCATGAACGATCTCATCCGGCCCACGCTTTACGACGCCTATCATGAAGTTTGCGCCGTTTCGGAAGACCGCGCGAACGAACCGCACATTTTGCAGGACATCGTCGGCCCGGTCTGCGAAACCGGCGATTTTCTGGCCAAAGACCGGCTGGCCCCCGCTTTCCATCAAGGCGATCTTATGGCGTTTATGACGGCTGGCGCTTACGGCGCGGTGCAGGCCTCCACCTACAACAGCCGCCTGCTTGTGCCCGAAGTTCTGGTGCGCGGCGCAGCATACGCCGTCGTCCGCCCGCGCCCGACATATGAGCAAATGCTCAGCGCCGAGGCGATGGCGCCCTGGCTCATGGAAAATTGATTCCCCAGGCAGACTCGAAAACCGCCATACTTTCCGCTACTATCTTTTAACGCCTATTTTGGCGGAGCCGCGCGCGGCTGGCCGACGGAACCGAGACGCATGATTTCCAGCACTACGCCGACACTCACGCCGCAGGCGGCCAGCAAAGCGCTCGATGCAAAACTGCGGCATGCTCAGCGCATGATTTTTTTGGGGCGGCTTTGGCTGGCTCTATGGCCGCCGCTCGCTGTTACGCAGCTTTTCCTCACGGTGTCACTGTTCGGACTTTGGCCGAGCCTTCCCCGAATTGGCCACCAGGCAGCGCTGGCCGCATTCACCGTGGCTTTGGTTGGCTCATTGTGGGCGCTTGTGCGCTTCCGCCTTCCTAGCCGCGCCGAAGCCATTGCGCGCGTCGAGGCTATGACGGGCGTAAAACATCGCCCGATCGCATCCTTTAATGACACGTTTTCGACTGGCGCGGATGAGGCTTCGCAAAGCCTTTGGGATGCGCACAAGGAGCGTCTCACCCGCTCGTTCAGCCAGATGCGAGCTGGCTGGCCGGAAGCGCGCGTTGACCGGCGGGATCCGTTTGCCTTGCGTGCGATCCTGCTGATCGCTTTGGCCCTTGGTTTTATTATCCATGGCGGCGAAGTCCAACAGCGCGTCGCGGCGGCTTTCACCATTCCAGCGTCGTCGCGCACGCTCGCGACACGCATCGACGCATGGATCACGCCGCCGCCATATACTGCCAAAGCGCCGCTGATGCTTGCGGACGGCATGCGCCCGTTATCCAATCTGAACGAAGCCCGCCCAGAGATCGAAGCGCCGGAAAACAGCGAACTGATCGTGCGCGTCAATCACCCCGAGGCCGCTGGATTTAAAACCCGGCTCGTGGGAGCTGCAGAAACTGACAGCGCCCCATTGCCGCTGCATCAAGGCTCAAGTGCTGGCATCGCCGAGTTTCGCGTCAAACTGACAACGCCCGGTATTCTCGAAATCTCCGACGGAGACACGGTAATCGCAAACTGGACGCTCAAGATTCTTGACGACAGACCGCCGTCCATCGCCGTGACGGAGTCAGTCTCAGTCGCCGCCCGCAGCGCCCTTCAGCTCAAATATCACGTTGAGGATGATTACGGTGTCGCTTCAGCCCGCGCTCTCATCAAGCAAGCTAATGACATCGGTGGGGAGATCGCTCCCTCGCCGGGCGGAAAAGCTGCGTCCGCATCGAAAAGGCTTGGCGAGCCTCCCGTTATCCCGCTGCCGTTGCCGCGCGCCAGCCTGAAATCGGGAAACGGGCAAACTTTTAAGGATTTAACAGCGCATCCCTGGGCAGGATTACCTGTTGTGATGACCATGATCGCGGAAGATCAGGCAGGACAGATTGGGGGCAGTGACGCGGGCACATTTATGTTGCCCGAGCGGCGCTTTACAAAGCCACTGGCGAAAGCGCTCATCGAACAGCGCAAGGCGCTCGTCAACCGGCCCGACCGCACTGAGCGCGTGCTTAAAGCGCTGGAAGCAATCACCATAGAGCCGGAAGCAATCTTTCCGGATTTCGGGCTATATCTTGGCGTGCGCAGCGTCTATTGGCGTCTGCGCAACGATGGCGAGCGGCCAGCAATAGAAAGCGCTGTCGCCCAGCTTTGGGATATCGCCCTCAAAATCGAGGATGGCGATTTGCCGGAGGCCGAACGCGAGCTTCGGGAGGCTCAGGAGCGCCTCGCCAAGGCCCTGGATGAAAATGCGTCTGAAGAAGAGATTCAGAAGCTGATGAATGAGCTTCGACAAGCGCTTGCCAAGTTCATGGACGCCATGCGCGAAAACTCTCAAAATGCGCAGAAAAACGATCAGGACAACCAGAAGCCAACGAAGCAGGTGACGTCTAAAGAGCTTGAGAAGATGCTCAAGGACATTGAGGATCTGGCGAAAACCGGCTCTCGCGACGCGGCCCGGCAAATGCTGGCTGAATTGCAGGAGATGCTGGAAAACTCGCAAAACGGCAAGAAAGCTCAGGAAGGCCAATCGCAGGAGATGATGAGCCAGCTTGACGAGTTAAGCGAGCTGATGGCGAAGCAGCAGAAACTGCTTGATGAAACCTATGAGGCGAAGCGGAAGGCCGAGGGCGCAGAGAGGGGCCAACAGAACCGCAACGCCCAGAAACAGTCCGGAGAACGTGGCCAGCAGGGTCGCCAGGCCAAACCAGGAGACCCTGGAGCAGGCGAACAAGGTGAGGAAGGCCAGCAGGGTGAAACCTCACTTGATGAATTGCGAGAGCGGCAGGAAGCTCTTCTCAAGCAGCTCGACAAGCTGCGCGAGGGCATGCAGGGCTTGAATGAAGACTCGCGTCAGAAACTGGAGGATGCCGCGCGCGCTATGGGCGAGGCCGGAAAGTCGCTTGAGCAGCAGGACGCGGACACCGCCGCCGCTGAGGAAGGCCAGGCTGTCGAAAGCTTGCGCGAGGGCGCTAAAGGCATGGCCGAGCAGATGATGCAATCCATGCAGGGCCAGCAGGGCCCGGGCGGAAACCAGGATGGTAATATGCCGCGCGATCCCCTTGGCCGTGCGAACCGCTCGCAAGGGGCGGAGAACGGCGACAACGTCAAGGTGCCCGATGCGATTGATATTCAGCGCGCACGAGAAATCCTTGACGAACTACGCCGCCGCCTTGGCGAGCGCTATCGCCCGGAGATGGAGCTGGAATACCTCGATCGCCTGATAAAACGTTTTTAGCGCGCGGAGCCGAAAACTGCCGCACGCGCCTATGATCCAAATCGCAGCTCTATGCCGCTGATACTTTTCGGCGGGGATATAAACTCAAGTGTGAACGCGGTTTTTGTGGCAGCCTGCAGCGGCTCTTTCGTGATAATCGCCACCGTCTTGGCAATTTCAGCCGACTGATCGTCACGGACGGTGATATGCAAAAGCGGCACGTTGAGCGCGGCATTCGTCAAATTGACGACATCGCCACGAACCTCCAGCACAGATTTCCCACCGCGCTTCAGCCACTCATAGGTCACTTTTTCAAAGCCGAGCGGGTCTTGTCCGACCGTTACGCCTACCTGCTCATAATAAGCGGCGGTGCCCGGCATCGCTTCAACAACATGCTCGGGGAACAGCACGACGGACGCCATCACGCCGCCGATAACTGCAAGATACGATCCCCAAGCCGCCGCGAGCGCGAGCCCGCCTCGCGAACTAGCCTCCTCCGCCCGCGGTTGCCGCATTGGCATGCCGCCGGCAAAGCCCTTAAACTCGTCTGCCTCGTATGAGGTCGCCGCACGCTCGCCGCGCCAGAAAGCGCTTAGTCTCTCGGCCGCGATGCGCTGGTTTCGTCTTCTTGGGGGATCTTGGTCAAATGACGAAACGTCGCGGTTCGCTTCGTCGTCGTTAAAGGCGCTGCCTGATTGCCGCAGCGCTTCGTCGCTTTCCGCCATCAAAGATTGCGCGCTAGGCTCGAAGCCGGCCCGGTTGATAGCCCCCGCCAGCTCCGCCGCCCAATTATTTGTTGCATCAGCGTCCTCAACCGCGTCCTTATCCGCAGCGGGCGGAAACGGCGCGAGAGCAGAGCCTCTGATGTAATCGACTGGGCTGCCCTCAAATCGATCTCCGACGTTTTCCGCAGCCGAAGCAGCCCACGAGCGCTTTGCATCTTCAGTTTCAGCGGCCTCGGCGGCGGCACTCCCCACATCAAGCTGATAAGTCTCAGCCTCACCGGCGCGAAGGGCTTCGTAAGAGGGGGCTGGCGCTTCGTCGGCATTATAGTCGGTTTTGCTGAACGCCTCCTCCTGCCCATCTGCTTCCTCAAGCCTTGGCACACCTGCAAAAGCTGACGCTGTGACTTGAGCTAACGCTGCGGCGTAGGCCTCAGAGACGGCGGCTGGCGAACCGGCTTCCGACTCCGGGTCGTCGAAAGCGACCTGCCCGTCTTCGGCTTCAGACTGAAAGCGCCATACCGTTTTGCAAGAGGGACAACGAACCTGCTGACCATCCTCGATCATAAATTTGAGCCTGTATCGAGTAGCGCAATTTGGGCATTGGATGATCGTTGACACTAGAGTTTCTCCGACGCTTGTTCTGGGGCCTTAACGGTCTCGTCGCAAAGGTCTCGCCTTTGACCAATTCCATTGATACAAGATTGATTGACTTCCATAAAGCCTGTTTTACGCCGATGGTCGTGCGGGGCAAATCGCGTATTTTGGCGAGGACAATCGTTGATTCAGTTCGATAAAGTTTCGTTGCGTTACGGGCAGAACCAGCAGGAAATCCTGTCCGATGTCAGCTTTGATCTGCAACCAGGCTCATTTCATTTTCTGACAGGGGCCTCGGGCGCTGGCAAAACCACGCTACTTCGGCTGCTGTTTCTCTCACTACGCCCGACTCGCGGCAACGCTTTCATGTTCGGTCGCAACGTGACCAAGCTGACCCTCGCCCAGCGCGCCGAAATGCGCCAGCGCATCGGCATCGTGTTTCAGGACTTTTTGCTGCTCGATCATTTGACAACCTGGGAAAACGTCGCCTTACCCCTACGGGTGCGAGGCGGCAAGCCAGCCGTTTCCGCCCATGACGTGACCGAGCTGCTGAAATGGGTGGGCCTCAGTGACAAAATGATGGCTTATCCGTCAGTTTTGTCGGGCGGGGAAAAGCAGCGCGCCGCCATTGCCCGCGCCGTGGTCGGCCGACCTGAAGTACTGCTCGCGGACGAACCGACCGGCAACGTCGACCCGCAGATGGGCCGCAGGCTGCTCCGTCTTTTCATCGAGTTGAACAGGCTCGGCACCTCGATCGTCATCGCCACGCACGATTATCAGCTTATGTCCCAATTCCCTGCATTCCCCCGGTTACAGCTCGAAAACGGGCGGCTGAATGTTCATGAGCGTTTCGATGGTTAATGTTTCCGGCGTTAAGTCTCTACCTGTCGTCGTCAGTAAGGAGCAGGCAAAAGCACAGCCACCCAAGCAGGGTTTTGGGAAGACGCCAATCGTGCTTCCCGGCTCGGTGACGGGCCGTTCGCTGACTATGGTTGTCGCCATCATGTGCTTCCTTGTCTGCCTTGTCGCGGGCGTGGTCTATATGATTCGGCAATCCGCCGACGCTTGGCTTCGCGACATCGATTCGGAAGTCACCATTCAGATTCAACCTGTCGGCGATATCAGAGCCATGGATCGCAGCGTTGGCGAGATCGTGGCGTTTTTAAATGAGCAAACTGGCATCGCCAAAGTCACTCCGATCGGACGGGACGAAATTAACGAACTGGTCAAACCCTGGCTTGGATCGGTAGCCGGCCTTCAGGCATTGCCGATGCCACAGCTCATCGCGCTAGAGGTTGACCGCGACAATCCACCCGACATCAGCCTTCTGCGCGCGGCATTATCCGCCAAATTTTCCAACGTCAATCTCGACGATCATAGGCGGTGGCGTAAGCAAATTCGCGCAATGACCAGTACGCTAGCGATTGGCGGTCTAGCGGTCATCATCCTCATGACAGCGGCGACAGCCGCTATCATTGTCGCCGCCGCCCGTAGCGCCATGGCTTCAAATAAGGAAATCATCGAAGTTTTGAACTTTGTCGGGGCAGAGGAAAAATTTATTGTCAACCAATTCGAGCGGCACTTTTTAAAGCTGGGCATTAAGGCAGGGATCGTCGGGGCTTCATTTGCCGCCCTCATCTTTTACGCACTGCCTCATATCGGCGAGCTATTCGGGGCCAACGCAGTCGCCGACGCAGAGGTGCGCCGGGTGATCGGGAGCGGGTCGTTGGACTTGCCGGGTTATGGAATTCTCGTCTTTATGGTGGTGGTTATCGCGGGGTTGTGTCAGTTGACATCGCGGATTGGCGTGCGGCGTATTCTTGAGGGGCAAAATAAATAAGGCTGTTGGTGTTTGTAAGGTTGTCCGATCCTGTAAAATCGTCAACGGGTATGAAGCGAATGACAACGCTAACGAACGACGGCGGTTCTCGCCGCGCTAAACTTCTTGCTCTCGTCACGGCGAAAACGGCCGGGCTTCTGGCTGGACTCTTCATCATAGGATTTGTACTCTTCGCCGCAAACATCGAGCGCAAACCGGGCGCGGCGCAGCAACGCGCGGATGGCATTGTCGCCCTGACCGGGGGCGAGGCCCGAATTGCCGAGGCAATAAGGCTGTTGGGAAATAATTATGGCAAGCGGCTTCTGATCTCGGGCGTGAACCCGGCAACGACGCGGCTACAGTTAATCCGTCTCAACCCTCAAAACGCCGGGCTTTTCCGCTGTTGCATCGATCTCGACAAGAATGCGGTCGATACTGTGGGCAATGCGGAGGAAACAGCGGCATGGGTGCGTCGCCGGGGGTTCAAGTCGCTCATTGTAGTCACCTCCAGCTATCACATGCCGCGCAGTCTGATGGAGTTGCGGCGCGAGTTGCCGGACACCGCGCTTATTCCGTATCCGGTGAAGCCCGTGGACTTTGAAACCGAGCAATGGTGGAACCACCCGACCAGCTTCAAGATTTTACTGTCCGAATACCTGAAAATGTACCCGTCGTTCGTGCGATACACCGCATCGCGGCTGTTCTCCGCCGGTAGTCCCGCCCCCGCCCAAGCTGAAGCCTGCGCGAAAACTCCGGCCACTGCATGCTGAAGCTGCGTTCAGGGATTTTTCTGGCCGTATTTTACATCAACACCGCCGTATTCCTCATTCTAGGCAGCCCGCTGCTTCTCGGCCCGCGACGCTGGGCCATGGCGGGGCTAAAGACGCACGGCCGCGCGTCTCTGTGGTGGCTAAGGGTGATATGCGGCACGAGACTGGTGGTTCGCGGGCTGGAAAAATTGCCGCCCGGCCCCGTCATCGTTGCGGCGAAGCATCAGGCTGCCTGGGACACCTTCGCGCTCGTGACGCTGATGCGCGACCCTGCCATGGTGATGAAAAACGAACTGATGTCGATCCCGCTGTATGGCTGGTTTTCACGCAAGTTCGGCATGATTCCAGTTAAGCGCGAAACCGGACCGAGTGCTCTGCGCGCTATGTTACAAGAGGCCAAAGACAGAGCAGCGCAAGACCGGGAAATCGTGATTTTCCCGGAAGGCACGAGGCGCGCGCCGGGCGCTTCGCCACAATATTACACTGGAGTCGCATTGCTCTACGAGGCTTTAGGCGTTGCATGTTGCCCGGTGGCGCTTAACTCCGGGCTGTACTGGCCGCGACGCTCGATTTTGCGCTATCCGGGCGAGATCGTCGTGGAGTTCTTAGACCCCATCCCGGCAAAGCTGCCACGGCGGGAGTTTCTGTCCCAGCTTCAGGGTAGCATTGAAGAAGCGGTCGCGAGATTGCACCACGAGGCGCTTTCGGCAGCAACCCCGCCGCCGGAGCCTGATATTGAGATCAAGCCAATCCCGCTTCAACGGAGTTCAGGCGACGCCTAAGCCGGGATGCGTCCAAAGCCCGTCGCGCGACTTTTCTTGACGCATCCGGGCGAAGCTGTGCGCCTCCAGCGCTGTGAAAAACGCCGTGGCAACGCAGGCGGCTTTCCGGCCTTTCGAGATAATGGTGCGGCCGTCCCAGGCCGCTGGGCCGCGGCGGCGCACCGAAACGCCGATTTCGCGGTAGATGCCGCGCGCAGCCGCAATCGCCAACGCCGGGCGAAACGCCAGACTTCGCAAGCCGTATCGGGCGGAAGCGTAATAGTCATCCGCGACTCCGAGGAGGCGCGATGTCACCGCCGCGACCGCTTCTCGCTTTGCTGGCGAGTTGACGGATGAGTCAACGCCCGCCTCATCCAGCCAGTCTGCGGGGAGGTAAACCCGGCCAGCCGCCGCATCGTCCATCACATCGCGCGAAATGTTAGTGAGCTGGAAAGCGATGCCCAGATCGGAGGCGCGGTTCAGCGTTTCTCGTTGGCGCGCGCCCATTATCATAGCCATCATGACACCGACAACACCGGCCACGTGATAGGAATAATTCAGCGTGTCTTCAAGCGTCTCATACCGTCGCCCAGCAACATCCATTTCAAAGCCGTCGAGCAGCTCAAGCGGGTGCCGCGCAGGAATGGAGTTGGTTTTCAGCACGCGGGACAGCGCGATAAATACCGGGTCATAAGCTTCGCCGCGTATGGCTCGCGCGGTTTCAATCCTCAGGGTCTTAAGCCGCTCTTCTGGGGCGGTTTCGTCAACCTGGGCCTTGGCGAACCCAAGATCCTGACCGTCGATAACGTCGTCGCAATGGCGGCACCAGGCATAGAGCATGTAAGCCTGATCGCGCACCCCGGAGGGCAGCAGACGTGCCGCAGCTGCAAAGCTTTTGGAGCCTTTCTCGGTCATGATGCGGCTTTGTTCGACAATTGCGTCCAAACTGTTTCCTTCAGTTTCGCCGTAGACCGATCGGCTCAGATTTACAACAAAAGACGGTCTCTCCCGAAAACCTCGCAACACTTTCCGAAAGCGGCTCTAACGCTTAACGCAGTTGCATGACGCGAGCGACTTCCGCGTCAGATTTGTGTTTGGCCGCAAACGTCCACGCACCGCTTTCGTCAAGGCTGCGGGTAGCCCGCAATATAGAAACTGGCGGGCGCCCGAGAAGAATGCGCAACTGGTCGGCAAGAGTGGTTTTCCCCGCATAAAAGCGCTCGATCAATGGCTGCGGGAGTTTATAAAAGCGCTCGAAAATCGAGTAGCGCTGCCCCGGCTCGGCGGCAATGAAAAGCATTCGGTTTAGCATCCGGTAAAAGCCGGTGTCGCGCCAGTGGCGACGCGAAATGTCTTGGATGAAGTCGTGAACGAACGCTTCATCGAAGCGCTGGAGCCGGGCCAGTGAGTCCGCAAGCCGCACAGCGCAGGGGAGCGAATAGCTCGTGGTGGGGTGAAACAGCCCGGCCCGTAAGCCAGAGCGCGGCCGCCCCGGCATAGACTGCATCCACAGCGCGTCGATATCGCCCGCCAGCACGATGGGCAACACGCCTGTCTCCTCACGCAGCACTTCCGCAATGCGCCAGCCGCGACGCTTCGCATACGCCTCGCACTCCGCCCGTAGCGCTGGCAGATTAAGCGCTGGAGTGTCGCTGTAATACGTATCCTCGATGAGGAGTTGGTCGGGGGCAAATGGCAGCGTGTAAATAAAGCGGTAGCCGTCAGTTTGCGGAACCTGCGCGTCCATGATGATGGGGTGGCGCTGACCGTGCGGAACTTTCGTGCGCACCACGAGGCCTAGAAATTTCTGGAAGCCGACAGCGAGAGGCGCATCCTTGACCATGCCGCGTCCGTCGATCACACAGTTGGCGTGGAATTGCCGCCCGTCTTTCAGCGTCACGCTTTTAGCGTCTATCCGATCGATAGCAGCGTTCACCATGGCGCTCTCGCCTATCACAGGCGCGGCGATGCGGTGCAGTTTTTCCGAGAAAACCGTATTGTAGCGGGTCTCAAGTACGCGGGTGTGGGCGGGAAAACGCACCTCCTGCCGGGGCCATGAGTGTGCAACGAACGGCTCGACCCAAGCCCGTTCCGCCGCACTGAGGTCGGTGCCATGAAACGACCAGGTATGATTGCCGCCAAGCGCTGGCCCCTGCTCGATCACCAGCAGTTTAATATCCGGGCGCATAGTTTTAAGCCGGTATGCCGCCAGTGTGTTGGCGAGGCCGCCGCCGGCGAGAATAAGGTCTAGCGTCAAGGAAAACTCCCTGGGTCATCCGGCGAAATAGCCGTTAGAGCGCGATATTTAAGAGATGGATTGAGATTTAAATGGATCGCTAATGCGATTTTATTTCAAATCATCCGGCTCTGGTGAATTGCACATTAAACAAGCGTTGCTCAACGCGCCAGCTTTGCCACGGTTTTTTTGTTGCCAATGGTATACGCAGCGATAAAACCACAAGATGCAACCAAACGTTCCACCCCCCTACTATAACGATCTGTCGGCCGCGTTGGGATACGCCTTTGGCCAGATGGCTGCGGCTTTATCGGACAGGCGCTCAGGCTTTCACTCTCCGACAGTCGCCACAATAGGACTTGACGGGTTTCCAAAGGCTCGGACGGTGGTAATCCGGCATTTTGATAAGGCTGCGCGAACAGTGGGTTTTCACACCGACAACCGGTCTCGCAAATGGCTCGAACTCCAGCGGAGTCCTCATCTTGCGTTACATGGGTATGATGCAGGGCGAAAGCTGCAATTGCGTTTCCAATGTGACGCGACGCTTCATCAAGGCGATGAGGTCGCCCATAGCGCGTGGAAGGCGTCAAGGGTCATGAGCCGCGCCTGTTATGCGCAGGCCCTAGCTCCGGGAACGGCAATGGAAACGCCTGATGCGGAGTCCGCCAACTTGATCGCGGACAGTGACGCATTCGAGAACTTTGCGGTTGTCCGCGCGAAATTTCATTGCATGGAATGGCTATACCTTGCCGCGCAAGGTCATCGCCGCGCTGAGTTTTCGTGGGCCGAAGACACCTTGACTGCGCGCTGGCTGGCGCCCTGAAGCGGGCTTTAAAATAGAGATGGCTGGCGCAGAAGCTTATTCAAAACCGGCTCGATCTTTTCCTTGAGCTGAAAAAAGCCGCGCGACGCATGCGGCCAGAACGCCTCGTCCCAGGCACGCCTCACCATCCCGAATGCAATGCCCGCGCCACCAAGTTTGGATTGCAAGTCATGCATCGCACTTTGCGAGTATCCGATTGGAGAATAGGCGGAGGCGGCGCAGGGCAGATTTCGCGCCTTTATCCATGAGATGATCTCATCTGCGGCGTCGGCGGGCAGCAGTACTCCGTCGCAACCAAAATGCGCGGTGGCGCGAGCGAGTGCGTCAGCCATTGCTGCCTGCTTGAAACCGATGACATGCGGCGAATAGCCGCGGTAAAGCGCCGCTGGATCTAACGCGATGACAGTGACGGGCTCCATGCCGCCAAAGGCCAGACTTTCAGGATTTAAATCATCCTCGGTGAGGAAAAGCGCAGTGCTGCCCGACGGTAGCGGCTGGATCGGCGGCACGGGCAAAGCTGGTGGATGGTTATCGAAGATTAACGGCTCCGCGCGGGCAGAAAGCCCTTCTGGCTTGAAGCGCCCGCCCGTGTATTTTTCGATGTTATCTGGTCGCGCGAGGTAGGTTTTGCCGACCGTCTGCATTCCGCCGACCCAGCGCCATGACAGCGTATTGGAGGCGGGGTCGCCGTCGATGAGATGGCGGAAAAAATGATCCGCGCCAAGTTCCCATGGCAGGTTGAGCGTGTAAATCCAGATGCTGGCGGACCACATCCGGGCGTGATTGTGCAGGTAGCCCGTCCCGGCCAGCTCCCGAGAGAAAGCGTCGAAGGCATCGATGCCGGTGGCGCCCGCCACGGCCTTGTCATAACGGCGCCTCAGCGCCGAATTCTTCTCCAACTCGCCGCGGGCCACCTCCAACTGACGCAAATAATCCGTCCATACCTGCGGACGGCGCTCCAGCCAGCCTTTCCAGTAGGTGCGCCAGCACACCTCCTGAATAAATTTTTCCGCCGCGCTGAGACTGTGAACTTCAAGCACCGCTTGCACAACCTCCTGTTCGGTCAGGATGCGGTGCCGGACATAGGGCGAAAGCTGGGAAATGTTGCTCCGGTTCGATGGCCCATAATCGTAATTGCGACGGGCGGCGTAATGACGGCCCGCGTCGGGGATGAAGGTCTGTAGCCGCGCAAGCGCCGCTTCACGGGAGGGATGAAACGTCATGTTTCAGAAGACATCGCTAGCGCCTAAAATTTCGATCAGGTTTTGAGCTTACGCAGCGTGGTGAGCGCGTGGATTGTCGCCCCTACTCACTCTTGAGATTCAAGTGAGCGTGTGGTGTGAGCAGTTGCAGATTCCCTGGCCCGCAGGGTGGATTGTCGATTTCGAGAATTTTGAGGAACCGGCCAAAACTGAATTTTGTCAACGGCTCCACGACTGTGTCGGCCCCGCCGGTTTTCATCTCGGACAACACGGCGAATGTCTCGTTGGTGAACGGGTTCAGAGCGCCATTCCAGGTGGTGCGTGATGCGCCTTCCTCTATGACGAAACGCAGTTCGCAGGCGGGTTCGATAGTAACCGCGATTGTCTTTGCCATGCACCTGCCTCTGCGCATCTGGTCGTCGATCGTATTCGTGCTGTAGTACCGCAAACCGAAATCATAAATCCCCGATCTAGACGCGCATATGCCACACCTGGCAAGATCAGGCGACCCAGCCGTCTTCATTGCCGAGATGTGATTCTGAGATGGCTTGCCCCTCATTGCGCGCAGCACTATATCGACGCAAATTTCCCGGCCGAAGCAGGAATTGCGCGACATACAGCCTTCAAACAATCGCTGCGCGGACGCTGACTTACGCTGGGCGCGCTTGAGTTGAGCAAAGATGCTGATGAAGTAGGGCCGATCGCCCAGCGAGGCGGGCTTGCCGGGAAAACGATCAAAAATCCGGCGGCAAACCTCCGGGCGTTCTTTCAATCGGCTGGAGCACCGTTCAAATCTTTCGATCAGCGCTGACCGCCATTTCGCGAGTTCAGCCGCTTCATCGAGCGGGGCGCCGATGCCGGATTTGCATGGCTCGCGTTCAATTTCAACCGGCGCCCCGCCAAGACGCGCAAAAAGTACAATCTCATTGGCCAGCGTCGCCAGTGAAACGACAAAGCCGGACGTCTGATCCTCCCTGGCTATGGCGGTGTTCATGCCGACAACATGCAGGCACTCGTTGAGAAGCGGGCCGCCGCTGTAACCCTGGCTAATGCGGGCAGTATGCTCGATAGGCTGGCGACGCCGCGCATCGGTCAGCACGCGCGTGACATTTCCCTTCGACCACGACACCTGAACTTCGTTGCGATCCCGCACGCGCACCGTTTCAACAGCGCCCGGATAGCCCAAAGCAAAGACATCGCTGGGCTGTTCGGGGATGTATAGCGCTAGCCGAAGTGGTTCGACAGGTAACGGATAGTCGAGACGCAACAGCGCAAGATCGTTCAATACGTCAGTTGTCCACAATTTCGCCTGGTAGATTTGCACGCCCCCCTGAGGGCTTGAAAAGCCTACTTCCAGGTTTGGCTCGTCCTTTACGACATGGTAGTTGGTGACAATCCAGCGTCCATCACCAATAATAAAGCCTGTACCGCTTCTACCTAACGGCGTCTCTATAACAACAACGGCGCTGTTGATTGCAGCTTTAGTTGTAGCTGTACGGGCCGCAACGTCTGTCACAGAAAGGGAAGACGGTGGCGCTATACTGGATTGTCTTTCACGGTCCTCATTGGACGCGGCATATACGCTGCACGACGCGACTATAAGCAGAAACAGACTTACCGCCTGCAAAGACTTTTCGCAGAAAATTTTTTTATAACGCATGCAATCCGCATCAATAACATACATATCATTGATTTATACCGTTTTAATAAATTGTATGCTAGCGCAAAGGCAAACGCTGCGACAACATAAGTGGATAACCGATTGTGTGCAATTTAGTTGCTTGCAAAATTTATAAAAATGGTCGGGGCGGAGAGATTCGAACTCCCGGCCCTCTGGTCCCAAACCAGATGCGCTACCAGGCTGCGCTACGCCCCGACAATTGCGCTGGAGAAAATGTCTCCGCCGCTTGATTTGGAGACAATAGTCGCATCTCTGGCAAAAGCCAAGGGCCGCAATCAATCATTCCCAAAATACCTGCGAAAGCCTCAGCGCCCGCCTGCCCCGATCTCGATCTGAAAGAGACCGCCTTCAGATGGTTTCTCCCGAAGCGCGCCGCTCACCACCCAAAGGGTGCGGGTCTTCGCGTCTAGCGCGCTGCTTGTCACTAGCATTGCCGGGATCGAATGCACTCGTCCGCATTCCCCGTTTGCGTCCAGCTCGTAAACCGCCTCGCCGCCGTACATTGCGACGAACAATCCGCCGCCGGGACGTAGCTCCAGACCGTCAGGGCCGAACAGCCAGGCATCCGCGCCGGTTTGGGCGCATGGCTTTTGCGTATAATCCCAGAACACTTCCCGCTTTGGCGATCCGTTCAATGGGTCAACGATCTTGAGGATGCGTCGTCCAAGATGCTCTGATACATATAACGTGCGGGCATCGGCATCGTAGGCGACGCCGTTTGCGTAATGCAATCCGCTGGCGATAAAGCGATAGCCCTCCCCATCGAAATACCCGACAACGCCAGAGTGCCGCGTGCTCGTCGAAAACTCTCCCGAGTCGGTAAAAAACACCCCGCTCGCGCCGTCTGATGCGCTGTCGTTTGGCCGCTGTATCGCCCGCGACGACGGCTCGGGCGCACGCACTGTGGTGTTCGCCGCTGAATTCCAGATGCGCAGGCCGCCGGTCATATGGCAATTGATGAGGAACCGGGACTTATCCAGCGGCGCGATGCTTGTGGGGCCGCAGCCCGCCTCGCTCCACACCTGGGCGAACGGCCCGCCATTCACCGACGCCATAATGCGGTTGGCGTCCATTTCGGTGAAATAGACAGCGCCGTCATGCACCAAAACGCCTTCGGGATATTCAAGGCCCGATAATTTCAGCGTGGCCTCTGCCCCATAGGCGTTTGAGGAAACTGCAAACGTCACGCAAAACGCGGCGAGCAGTTTAAACACGCCGCCGCTCCAGCCAGATGAACAGGATGCCGACCGCGATGGCGACAAGCCCAAAAAACTGTGTGAGCGGGCGTGAGCCGTAGGAGGGCATCAGCACATAGGTTGTAAACAGGATGCCGAACACGTTGCCGAGAGTAGAAATGGCATACAAAAGGCCAGTCGCTTGTCCAACATTGTCCATGCGGCGCACAACAAGCTTAACGCTCCACGGCGTAAACATGCCAAGCGCGGTGAGAGGCACAAAGCACACGAGCATCGATCCAAGCAGGGTGGCTGTTAATGATGCGCCTTGGGCGGCCATGATAGCGCTAAGGACAGGATCGGCGAAGTAGGGAAACGCAATGAAGTAGGCGCCAGCGGCGAACAAAGGCATGTATAGCCCACGCTGGCGCTCAAGCCTGTCGACCAGATACCCGCCCGCGTAGTAGCCGCACATAAGAGCCAATAGCACCACCGAGATAAGGCTGGCCCAGGTGTTGATGCCGCCGCCAAAATACGGAAACAGGTAGCGGGTGCCGAGCATCTCGAAACCCATGATGTTGGCGCCCACGACAAACGCCGCCGCGTAGACGATCCAGATAATCATTGCGTCGCCGTCCGATCAATCCATTTCTGATTGTGTTTTTCGACCGCTTTCAGCGTTTCGACGGGCGCGAAATCATCGGTCAGAACCTGTCCCTTAAGGGCACCATCCGGTTCGCGCCGGTCTTTGGCGAGCGTGGTAAAGTCGTACCGGCATTTGCATTCGGTCTGGCGAGCGCTGGCGCGCTTCATCAATTCCTCGCGCGACAATTTGGGGCCGTTATAGGCGATAATGACGACGTTGCCGCTGGACGGGTAAAAATCGACGTTGTCAAACACTGATTTGATGGTCGCGATGGCGCTATCGAACACCATCGTCGTCGGCTCGACATTCTGCACCATCACGCCGCCGGGCGACAGTTTGCTTTTCGCCGCCTCAAAGAATTCCTTGGTCAGTAGGTGAAAGGGCACAAACGGCCCACGATAGGCATCCACAAGTATGGCGTTATACGCGCCGGTTGACTGCGTGAGCGCCAGACGGCCATCGGCAGTGACAATCTTGAACCCAGGCTCCTCGCTCACCCTGAAATATTTCTTGGCAAGCCGCACCACTTCCGGATCGAGTTCGACGGTCGTGATTTCCGCCTTGGGGAATAGCTTGTGCAAATACCACGCGGTGCGACCGCCGCCGGTGCCAATTTCCAGCACGCGCTCGACGGGCTTTTCGACATAAGCCATGCCAAGCGTCATATGCCGGGTGTAATCGACGGGGAGCGCTAGTTCATCGGTTTCGTCGAACACCGTTTCAGTGTAAAGCGCCTTATTATATCCAAACGTCATCACATATTCGGACGCGCGCTTGACGATGATGATGAGATTATACTGGCTTTCGACTTTCTCGATAACTTCAGACCCGGGTATGGCGGTTGCGACCTGAGCGCCCAAACCGACCACAGCGGCGCCCAACGCTATCGCCCAGAAACGCGACATGCGGCGCGCCAGAACTCCCAATCGACTTTTCATGCTTTCGCCTTCTTGACCGTCTTGCTCCCCCGCCGTTTCTTAGGGTTTGTGCGCGCGCTGTCAAGCTAAGGCGGGATGAAAACGTGCGCCCGGTTTCAGCATTCGCGACTATCGCTGCAAGGGCGAGAGCTGATCTAACTATCTTATTACGCTAGAAAAAACGATATCTTCCATCCTTGGCCAGATGACCTGCGGATCGCACATATCAAATGAAAATGACCATGTGGATTTTCACCGCGAAAACGATAAAGGCCGCTGATGCGGCCTTTCCGAATGTTATATCTGGTTTAGATCCGATCCCGAAAATCGCGTAACGCTTTCGACAACGGCTCCATGACTTAGTGCGACACGGGAAATCCCGGAGCGCCGTCAGGCCGGAGTTCGGCCGCCATCAAGCCCTTCGATCCGTTGCCGAACCGCACGAGCACCGTTTGCAAAGGCCGTAACTCGGCGAAGCCGAAGCGACGCAAGGTCTCCATATGTATGAAGATATCCTCTGTACCATCGCCGCGCGTCAAAAAGCCAAAGCCTTTTGTGCGGTTGAACCACTTGACCTGCGCCCGGTGCCAGTCACTTTCCGCGACCACGTGCACGTGGGTGCGTTGTGGAAGCTGCGATGGATGCACCGCAGTACTTTCGTCCATATCGACGACCCGCATGGCCTGAAAGCCGCGATCCCGTCTCAAAACTTCGCAGACAATCCTTGCGCCCTCGTAAGCGGTCTGAAAGCCGCCGGCGCGTAAGATCGTGACGTGAAGCAGGATGTCAGGCAAGCCGCCGTCGGGTACAATGAAACCAAACCCCTTTGAGGCGTCAAACCATTTGATGTGTCCGGCTATAACGATGACGTCCACAGCTTCCTGCCGTGATACTTCCCGCATTTTTTCTATTGTGGGAGGTAAATTATCCCCCATTTTGCAATCCCCCGCTGTAACTAATAACACGCATCGCGAAAAAACTCTTCCGCCCTCGAGTTTTCAACGCGACACTACTCTTGATGTCAGAAACATAACATCGGGGGCGGGCAGCGCCACACAAAAATTATTGCCTGTGGTTCATTTCAGCGGTAAGCCGCAATTCCAACCGTCGAATAACGCACTTTCAAGACATGTTATCCAACTGATTTTCCACACGAAATAATGGCTGCTTGACAGGCGCCCGCCACAATTGAGTTATACGGGAATCTACTTGTGGGCAAATGGGTTATGGGTTCGCGCTGGCGACCGGCGCCGCGCAAATGGCGCCTTTTAGGCCGAATCAGCCCACAGGCCCCGGCTACATTTACGAACGCATAATGCAAAACACTGGTTGGGGCGCGTTCACGCCGGTTTGAGTCGGCTTTTTATTGCTCTTTAGTCTAACACCCGATTAAGGTGCGCTCAAGTTAACCAGCAAAAGCGAGCCGCGATGAAATATCTTCACACGATGGTCAGGGTGACCAATGTCGAACAGTCGCTCGATTTCTATTGCAACAAATTTGGCATGAAGGAACTGCGCCGGATCGAGAATGAAGCTGGACGTTTCACTCTGATTTTCCTCGCCGCACCGGGAGACGAGAGCGCGCAGGTCGAACTAACGTATAACTGGGATCCCGAGGAGTACGGCGAGGGTCGTAACTTTGGCCATCTGGCTTACGCAGTCGATGACATTTACGAAATCTGTGACCGGCTGATGTCGCATGGCGTCACCATCAACCGCCCGCCACGCGATGGCCGCATGGCCTTCATTCGCTCGCCCGACAATATCTCTATCGAGCTGCTCCAGAAGGGCGGGGCGTTACCGATGCGCGAGCCATGGGCCTCAATGCCCAACACCGGCCGCTGGTAGGGCGCGCTCAATGGCTTACGCCACCGCTACGACGCCGGTTACTGGAGATTATGGTAGCCTCGCCAAGCTTCTGCACTGGGCAACAGCGGCCCTGATTTTCGCGATGGTCAGCCTGGGCGTGTACATGACGCAAGACGGCCTCGATCTCGCAACCAAGTTCCGCCTTTATCAACTGCACAAATCCATCGGCGTGACGGTGCTCGCCATCACCGCCATCCGGCTTGTGGCGCGCCAGATCAACGGCGTTCCCGCCCTCCCCGCGCATGTCCACGGCTGGGAGAGGTTTGCAGCGCATACGGCCCACGGCGCGCTTTATGCGCTGGTATTCTCGATGACGCTGACCGGCTGGGCGATGGTGTCCGTCGCCGCTTTCTCGATCCCGACCATGCTTTACGGCGTTATTCCCTGGCCCCATATTCCATTTCTCGCCGAGCTTTCGGCGGAGCATAAAAAAGCCGCCGAAGCTGTTTTCAAACAGATCCACGAAATTTTCGCCTACACCCTCACCGCTCTCATCGTCGTGCATATTGGTGCGGCGCTCAGACACGCACTAATTCTAAAGGATGGCGTCATGTCGCGAATGCTTCCCCGTTTTCTCACTAAAACCACAGCCGTTATCATCTGCGCGGGCCTCGCTGCTCTGGTTGCGCGTCCCGGCGACACTCAGGCTTACGAATGGGATGTTAACCCGAAAACCAGCAGGGTCGGATTTGAAGCGACAGCCGCCGGTTCAACGGTAAAAGGCGCTTTCGAAAAGTTTCAGGCGCAGGTTAAATTCGATCCGGATATGCTAGCCGACGCCGAGATTGAGGTCGCAATCGACATGGCAAGCCTTAAGACAGGTCTTCCCGATGCCGACAAAACCTTGACGTCTGCTGAATGGTTCGATGTGAAGCAACACCCTCAGGCTACGTTCCGCGGTAAGGGCGCTAAGAAAATCGCGGCAGGCAAGTTTCAGTATATAGGGGATTTGACAATCAAAGGCGTCACAAAGCCCGCGATATTGGCGTTTAACGTCGAGATCGAAGGCAGCGAGGCGGCGGCTGAAGGCGAGCTAACCGTAACCCGCCCTGACTACGGCGTTGGTCCCGAGAGCATGGCGGGCATACCGGTGCCAAAAGACGTGAAAGTCGTCATGTCGGTAAAAGCGCTGAAGCTGAACAATTAACCGGGAGAAGTGGTACGCCCTAGGGGAATTGAACCCCTGTTACCAGAATGAAAATCTGGCGTCCTAACCACTAGACGAAGGGCGCATCATCGCTGCGAAGCGTGAGCGAACGCATTTATAAGAAGGATTTGCCGAGGTTGCAAGCCTGAATGCCCCGCTTGATGGCGACTTTTTTGCGGTGCGCCCCGAATAGAAACCAAAAGCTAGAACCTGTCCGGTTCAGATATAAGCAGCATACTTTTTGTCATAGCCGGGCTTGACCCGGCCATCAAGAGAACCAGGGTTGCCTGCGAATAAAAACTGGATGGCCGGGTCAGGCCCGGCCATCCAGGGATTCCGTAATAATCAGACACACTCTAACCACGCTGTTTGGCGGGGTCGGCGACATCCTCAATCATAAGCTCGATGCGGTCGTGCCCGCCCCAGGTGTCGCGGTTGAGACGGCCCGCCACATGCATGGGTTGCGATTTAGCCGCCATTAGCGCCTCGCCGAGGGGTGCGCCGTTCGCGCGGAACGCTACAGCGTCGAGAATAGCGCCGCCGCTTGAGGTGATTTTACACCGGAAATGCGATGGCCCCGCCGGTTTCACCGCGCTGATGCGATGCATGGGGAGCACAAAACGCGGGTTCGGCGCGCCCGCGCCATACGGCCCGGCCTTGTCGATCTGCTCCATCAACTCGTGCGTGGCCCCTTGCGCGGAAAGCGCGCCATCGACTTCGAGCGAGGCGATTGCGCGCGCGGCAGTTGTCGATCCGGCCAACTCGGCGTTGAGCAAGTCCTGAAGAGCGCCAAACTTTTCTCGCTCCACCGTCAGCCCCGCCGCCATGGCGTGCCCGCCGCCCTTGACTGCGACGCCCGTTTCCGCCGCCGCCCGCACCGCTCGCCCGATGTCCACGCCCGCCACGGAGCGCGCAGACCCGGTGCCCTGCCCCGCCGCCTCATCCCAGGCGATGACCAGCGACGGGCGCTGAAACTGTTCCGTCAGTCGGCTGGCGAGCAGCCCGGCAATGCCTTTGTGATAGTCTGGCGATGCTGCGATGATGATTGGCATATCGGAGTTCGCCGCAAGTTGCCCTTCCGCGTCGGCGATGGCGGCTTTCAACATGGCCGCCTCCATATCCTGCCGCTCGCGATTGAGCCGATCGAGGATGGCGGCGATGCGCTCCGCCTCGCCTGAGTCAACAGTGGAGAGCAACCGCGCGCCGAGCGACGAGTCGCCGATGCGTCCGCCCGCGTTGATGCGCGGCCCGAGCACGAAACCGAGATGATACGGCGATGGCGGCGATTTCAACCCCGCCGCGTCCGCCAGCGCCCTCACGCCCGCATTCCGCCGATGGCGCATCACCCGCAAACCTTGCGCGATGAACGCCCGGTTTACGCCCTGGATTGGCACCACATCGCACACGGTGGAAAGCGCTACCAGATCAAGCCACGCCAGCAAATCCGGCTCCGCTCGTCCATTGCCATAAGCGCCCTTCACCCGCAGACGCCGCATGGTTGCGACCAGCAGCAGAAACACGACTCCCGCCGCCGATAGATGCCCTTGCCCGCTCAGATCATCCAGCCGGTTCGGGTTGATGATGGCG
>Ga0163154_10000833_pt1 | contig 48035 bp, 41 predicted proteins | sample OliLakLV19MP9P1_FD_148649 | JGI IMG/M metagenome (GOLD analysis project Ga0163154, IMG submission 148649) | Freshwater microbial mat bacterial communities from Lake Vanda, McMurdo Dry Valleys, Antarctica - Oligotrophic Lake LV.19.MP9.P1 | ecosystem: Environmental > Aquatic > Freshwater > Lake >...
CATATCGTGCATGGCGCGACAACCTTTCTGCAAAATGTCGAAAAGTGCGTCGAAAAAGCGGGCTTCGAGGTTGCCAGCGACGTTCTAGAGCCGATTGCGACGGGCGAAGCGGTCTTGTTTCCCGATGAGCGCGAACTGGGAGTCTGCTTACTCGATATTGGCGGCGGAACGTCCGATTTGGCGGTCTTCCTTCGGGGAGAAATTTTCTATTCCGGCGTGATTCCTGTCGGCGGCAACCATGTCACCAACGATGTTGCCTACGGTCTCACGGTTGGGCATGACGAAGCCGAACGCCTCAAAACCGAAAGCGGACACGCCCTGATCGAGATGATTGATGACGAGGACGTGATCAACGTGCGGCAGGTCGGGCGCGACGAAAGCCGCAAACTGCGCCGCAAAGCGTTGGTGCAGATCATCGAGCCGCGAATGCAGGAGTTGTTCCAGATGGTATATGAGGAACTCGAACGCGCTGAATGCCTCGATGTCGTTCCGGCGGGCATTGTCATCAGCGGCGGGGGCAGTCAATTGAAGGGCTGCATCGAAATCGCCCAACAGGTCATGAAAATGCCGGTGCGGATCGGCAAACCGCAGGGCGTCGGCGGCTTGGGCTTGGAGCTGACACACCCGCGCTACGCAACTGCCGTCGGCTTGGTGCAGTACGGCGCACGCCAAATGGCGCAGTATGGAAAGCCTACACGCAGAGCAACGGACGGCTTTCTGAGTATTCTACGGCGTTTTTGGCACTCCATCTGGGATCGCTTCGGCGTGTAATACCCAAAATCCTCTCATTTCGTGGTAAAATCGTAAATCGGCGTAGGAATTTTTGCATTTCGCCGCGAATAATCCACATTTTTTTCCTAATCTTTTGTCATCATGCGAAACGAGAATAAAGGGAAGGGCGCACCCATGTCAAATACGCTTATCAACGGGAGTCTGCCGGAACTCGGCACGGCACGCATCAAGGTCATCGGGGTCGGCGGCGGCGGAACCAATGCCGTCAACCGCATGATCGATTCAGGCTTGAGCGGTGTCGAGTTTATGGCGATGAATACCGACGTTCAAGTTCTCAATGTCTCCAAAGCCCCGCGCCGCTTGCAACTCGGCGAGAACTCCACTCGCGGACTCGGCGCGGGCGGCAATCCCGAAGTTGGGCGCATTGCGGCGGAAGAGAGCAAATCCGAAATCAAGAAGATGCTCGACGGAGCCGATATGGTGTTCGTCACGGCGGGCATGGGCGGCGGAACCGGAACCGGAGCCGCGCCCGTTATTGCCGAAATCGCCAACGAAATCGGGGCATTGACTGTCGGAGTCGTCACCAAACCGTTCGGGTTCGAGGGACCGCGCCGCTCACGTCTCGCCGATGAGGGCGTCGAAAATTTACGCAGCAAAGTAGACACTATTATTGTCGTCCCGAATGATCGCTTGCTGTCTGTCGGGGATCGGCGCATGACTCTGGTCGAAGCGTTCAAGGTTGCCGACGACGTTCTGCGGCAGGGCGTGCAGGGAATCTCCGATATTATCACGATTCCGGGCATGATCAATGTGGACTTCGCCGATGTGCGAACCATTATGTCGAATGCCGGACCGGCACTCATGGGAATCGGTCAGGCGAGCGGCGATCATCGTGCTGTCGAAGCCGCTCAAAATGCGATTTCGTCTCAATTACTGGAAACCAGTATCAACGGCGCGACCCGCGTCTTGGTGAATGTCACTTCCGGCGAAGACCTGACGCTGGCAGAATTCAACGAAGCAACGACGGCGATTCGGGAGTTGTGCGATCAGACCGATGCCAATATCATCGTCGGTTGGGTTCCCGATCCTGATCTCGAAGGCGAAGTACGCATCACCGTTTTGGCGACCGGCTTCACTCGCGACTCGCAGTCGCCGATTATTCGCCCAACGCAAGGCAGCCAACCTCTATCGAAATCTGCCGCAACGGAACCGCCTCGCCCCGCATTCGGCACGCCTTCCCCTCAAGCGGCAGTCCCAAATCGCGCCGCGAATGATCCCGTGCCGCCGGCTTCCACGACGCCCGAACCACCGAAGCGCGACGAACTCGATATTCCTGCGTTCCTGCGCCGCCGCTGAACGCTGTACGATCCGTAAAACAGAACGGCTGATAACCGGATGGCTTTTATTGTACCATAAGGCTTCTGGGGTCGGCAGCGTTTTGCGAAGTCTCAAGCCGCTCGCTAACTTGTGCCATGACCATTTCAGGCGTGATGGAATAAAGGCAGTGTGAAACAGGAAAAGCAGGAGTGCCGGGATTGGGCATTTGAGCGGCTGTGTTCAAGTCGGCAGGAACGGTTTGGGGCAGTGGCACGGCACAAATCCGCGTGGTACACTCTCTGGCGCAATAGTCATAATGGGAGACAACCGTATCCAATTGTCCGTAAGGTCCGGCATGAGCGGGATCGGTGGGGGCATAGATTCCGACAACGGGCGTACCGAGTGCGGCGGCGATATGGGCGGCTCCCGTGTCGCTGCAAATGACAATCGTTGCGGTATCGAGCATCGCTGCCGATTCAATGACTGTTGTTTTGCCCGCCAAGACGCAGGGAGCCGACACACCGAAATTCTCGCCAAGCATTCCTTTGGTCGCACGTTCCGCGACATCATTGCAGAGTTCAATATCTTTGCTGGAACCGATCAGCACAACGGACATTCGATGCTGCTCTGCCAACAATCGCACTACACGGGCGTAATTCTCCGAACCCCAACGCCGCAGTTGATCCCCTGTCGCCGGATTGATGATCGCATACGGCGTATTCGGCTCGATGCCTATGTATTTTAACATTGCAGTAGATTTTTGTCGTGCTGAATCGGGAATGACAAGCGGAAATGTCACGGGAGAAGGATTGGCTCCGAGAGCGCGTGCCACATCGAGAAACCACTCTACACGATGCAGACTTTCAGGATTGCGCGGAATTGGCTTTGAGACCAGATGCGCCCCATCCTGCATTTTCCACCAGCCGAGACGATAGGGCGCACCCGTCGCCCATGCCATCAGTGCACTTTTGCCATAGCCCTGCAAATCCAGCGTGACATCGAATTTTCGCCGCCGCAAATCCTGTAAAAGCGCGAAGTAATCGCCCCAAAGTTTTGGCGAAGGCTGTGCCTCTTTCCACTTTTTGCGCGGAACCACGATCACATCTTTGAGGTAGGGATTGCCTTGTACCACATCTGCCGCCGTCTCCTCGACAATCCACGTCAATTCCAAATGCGGAAAACTCTCGCCAAGTGCCGACGAGACCGGCAACGCATGAACCACATCGCCTATAGAACTCAAACGGATAATCAAAACACGCTTCACGGCATTCAAATCAGGCAGTTTCATAAGAGATTGGTTCGCATCCTTCACATCACGAAAGAGATTTTGTTTAGTGTGACATACGGGACGATTGCGGCGCAAGTCTCAGTGTGATTTGAGCGATTTTACCGATAATTTTTGGTTTGCCTTGACAAGCCGCGAATTGTATGGCATATTTGGGTTGAAAATACGGTAATTGAACATCTCTGACCGCAGACAGCCGGTGCCGCAATAACGCGGCTTAATCTCCTTGATGCATTCGCAGCAAGGAAACCTGCCGAGGACACCAGAGCCTGCCCTTTCCATTTTAGGAATATTGCACGCCGACGCTTGAGTTTCTTGTCGGCTCGCACCGGGGTTCGCCGCTGTCTGCATGAGCAATCACAGACACGCGGGGCGAATGCCCGGATTTTTGTTTGTCTGCTCTTCCTCAAAGATGCACCGAAAGGAAGCACGGGAATGCCCAACCCCCAAAAAATCCAAACCGTTTCCGATCTGCGCGAAGTGGTCGCTCAGTCCAACGGTATGATTTTGACCGAATATCGCGGGCTGACCGTTGCCGAGATTTCCGAACTCCGCAAGCGTCTGCGCGTCGTAAACGGCGAATATCACGTTGTGAAAAATACGCTGTTTAAGATCGTCGTAGGCGAGACCTTGACGCCGGAACTGGATACACTGCTTGCTGGTCCGACTGCCCTTGTCTTTTCCAAAGGCGATGTAGTCGCGTCTACCAAAACCACACTGGACTTCTTGAAAGAACTCCGTAACCGCCCTGAGATTATGGTCAAAGGCGGCTGGATCGACGGCAAGGTCTACAGTGTGGAGCAAGTGACTGCGTTATCGAAACTGCCCAGTCGCGAGCAGTTGATCGCGCAGGTGATCGGCACGATTCAGGCTCCGCTCAGTGAGTTCGTCGGAACACTCGACAACATTATCAGCGAGTTTGTTCGCACAATCCAAGCGATTGCGGACAAGCAAGGCGGCGGAGAAGCCGCTCCCGCCTAATCTGTTTTTTTGCAGTGATCAAGGCTGTGAAACACGACAATCGAATTTATTTTGAGGAGAAAAACGAAATGGCTCTGACCAAAGACGAGCTTGTTGAAGCGATTAAGAGTATGTCGGTTATGGAATTGTCCGAACTGTCCAAAACTTTGCAAGAGGTTTTCGGCGTGTCGGCGGCTGCCCCGATGGCAGCGGCAGCGGCTCCTACGGGTGCTGGCGGCGAAGCGGCAGCAGTGGTCGAGGAAATAACCTCGTTCGACGTTATACTCATGGCGGCGGGCGAAAAGCGACTTGGTGTTATCAAAGTGATTCGCGAAATTACCGGCTTAGGCTTGAAAGAGTCCAAAGATATGGTGGAAGCGGTTCCGGCGAAAATCAAGCAGGGCGCGAACGCCGACGAAGCCAAGGCAGTCAAAGAGAAGCTGGAAGGCGAAGGCGCGACTGTCGAAATCAAGCCCGCTGGTTAGGTTTGTTAAAGCGACCAAAGGCACAAGAGAGTTTCGCTCTCCTGTGCCTTTTCTATTAGACCTCTTGCATAAATCGGGTAGAGATCACGTACCCGGCTGAAAAACAGACGTCCTACGGACGAAATGCCCTGGCTCCTTGAGAGTGCGAAGCACGGCACGGCGGAACGAGACCTGCACGCAGACATTTATTCTGCTGGACTCTTGCAAGAGGTCTAATTCATTTCGCTGTGTCTGCATTGCCCAATGACCCAATCATCTAACCACCCATTTTCTCAGCGAGATCGGGCGGCAGGGTGCAAGGGCGTCCGGCATTGTCCACCAAAATCTGATAGGTCTCCCCCTCGGCGAGCAAGGTTTCCTCACGTTTGAGCAGATAGCCGAACCGGAGCGTGCGCCGTGTCGCTTCTTTGCACCATACCGCAAGTGTGAGCAAATCATCGTAGCGGGCGGGCGACACATACCGGCAATGCGCCTCCACAATCGGCAGAAACAAACCCCGTTCCGTCTCCATCGCGGCATAGTCAATTCCCCGCTCCCGACAATACGCCGCTCGCCCCATCTCGAACCACACGAAATAATTGGCGTGATGTGCGACTCGCATCGCGTCCGTTTCGGCATACCGAACATGAAAAGAGAGTGTGACCGCATTCTCCGGCGGCGTAGGTGTGCGTGGCATATCACAAGTTTACCCGATTAGGTCATTGGGGCGTTGAGTCGTTGGACAATAGACCTCTTGCAAGAGTCGGGTACAAGAACGTACCCGACTCAAAAACAGCCGTCCTACGGACGAAATTCCCTCTCCCTATCGAGTGCGAAGCACGGCACGGTGGAACGAGACCTGCACGCAGACATTTATTCCGCCGTGTAACGATACGCAAAATTCATTGTTGCTGTCTCCTGCATTAGACCTCTTGCAAGAGTCCAGCAGAATAAATGTCTGCGTGCAGGTCTCGTTCCGCCGTGCCGTGCTTCGCACCCAAATCCCAATGCAGAGGGTACTACTCTTGGCGGGGATTGCGTCCGCAGGACGGCTGTTTTTCAGTCGGGTACGTTCTTGTACCCGAACCCAATGACCTAATCACCCAATCCCCTCCCGAACAGAAGAATTTTAGAAACTGGCATAAAAACGGTCTCAAGTCGCAGCCATTTCTTGCCGATAATGAATCGGGAAGGTATGCAGCATTTTGCGGCGCAGGTCGGCTCACCTCCAACCGCGCCCCTCCTATTTTGCTCCCTTCAATTCCCAACCCTAACCCCAAGAGGAACGGCGTTGTCAGATATACTCTCACAGGCAGAAATCGAAGCTCTTTTATCCAGTCTCACCGGCATGAGTGATATGGGCGGCGGCACGTCCGATGCGTCTGCTTCCATGTCAATGGGCGGCACTGTTCCAGCGCGGCGCGAAGCGAAATCTATGACCGCCTACGAGCTCTACGATTTCCGACGCCCCGATAAGTTCGCCAAGGACCAACTCCGCACCCTCCAGATGATCCATGAGACATTTGCGCGGCTCTTTGCGGGTTCCCTCTCCGCTTATCTGCGCGTTCCCGTCCATGTCGATCTCGTTTCCGTCGAACAGATTCCCTACGACGAGTATATGAGATCGCTGACCAACAGCATTATCAATGTGTTCAGTATGTTGCCGCTCACCGGTCAGGCGATTATGGAGGTCGAATTCAGCATTTTGTTCTCCATGCTCGACAGACTCTTGGGCGGACCCGGAAGTGTCGAAACAAAGAAAAACTTCTCGCTGACCGACATCGAAAGAGTTCTCATTGAAGGCATTATCGAACGCGGCTTGAAAGATTTTCACTCGGCTTGGGAAGGAATCGCGCAATTTACGCCCAAGCGTGAAATTATGGAGACACAAGGACAATTCGTGCAGATTGTGCCGCCCAACGATGTTGTCGTTTCCATTCTCTTCGAGATCAAAGTCGGCGAATTGCGCGGAGCAATGAGCGTCTGTATTCCTTATCTTCTCCTCAAGCCGATTACTAGCAAACTCAGCGCACAGCGTTGGTTCTCCAGCAGCGTCAAGAAAAACACAGGCAAATATGCGGCAGTTTTGGCGCGGCGTTTGGAGAAAACCTATCTGGCACTCAACGTACGGCTTGGACGCGCTGATCTCTCCGTTGAAGAGATCATCAATCTCAAAATCGGCGACGTTGTCACCCTTGAGCGTACACAGCAAGAGGAAATCGAAGTTCTCATCGGCAGCAGCGTCAAGTTTTTTGGGCGTCCCGGCATTCGGGGCAAAAAGCTCGCCATCCATATCAACCGCATCAATCCCGACAACGAGCCGCAGACGCGATCCCCGCTCGTCGGCATCAAAGAATAGCAATCTGAGGGCAGCTGCCCCGCTTCGGAGTTTCGTCCATGTCCGATATGACCTTCCAGAATAATCTCATCCTACGCGATTTCTTCAATCAGTTGATGCCTGCCGTTTCGGTAGCGTTTTCCGAGCAGTTCAATCGCGAAATCTCCCTCACTGTCGTGGATATACAGACCGTGCCGATGCTCAGTTTACAATCGCGCATCGATGTCGTTTTGGAGACAACATTCAGCCTTAATTATCCGAAATCGGTGGAGAGTCTGCTGTATTTCTCGGAAGCGGCTGCCCTGATCCTCAGTGATATCCAACAGGGCAAAGAGGATTCTGCTCCTTCGGACGCTCTCACCGAAGAGCAGGTTGAAGTTCTCGGCGACGCCATGACCGGCGTTCTGCGCGGATTGGCGACGGCGTTGGGTAACCATTTCGGCGAACCCGTTGACGTTGAGACCAATTCGACTGCTCTGGGAAGCATCACGCTGCCGCCTGTTTTTGCGTTGGAACCGAATGTCGTCGAAGCCCTGATCACTCTTTCCATTCCGGGCGTGACCGAATTGGAACTGTTCCTGTTGCTCTCACCGGAATTGGCGGGTTTGCTCGCTCCCGAAGCGGCGTCCGGCACGGACGATATACTGAGTTCGGATGAAATCGAAAAAATGATGAGCGGACTCAGTGGTGGCGGGGGGAATACGGGCTTCTCCGATTCGGAGATGCCGCAGATGGGTTTGGGAGGGTCGCCGTTTCCCAGTTTCGGCGGGGGCGGGGTTGCTGAAGCGGTTGGATCGCGTCCGATTGATCTGATCATGGATATTCCGCTCGAAGTCACAGTGGAGCTAGGGCGTATCCGAATGCTGATCAAAGATGTGTTGGATTTGGCTTCCGGTTCCATTGTCGAGTTGGATCGGGTGGCGGGGGAACCCGTCGATTTGCTGGTCAATGGGCGGCTTGTCGCCAAAGGGGAAGTCGTGGTTATCGAAGACAACTTCGGTATCCGTATCACTGAAATTGTCAGTCCGGCAGAGCGCGTCGTCGGATTGGGAAGGAACCGCTAAACCGATGAAAACGCCTCTCACGTCTCGCATACTCACCTTGTCAGCGGCACTGTCGGTAATCAGCCTCGGTGCGTTCGCGCAGCATCCCGACGTAAAGCATAAAGCCGCGATACATCCCGTGTCGCTGGATTTGGGCAAACCGACCAATACTGCGCCCACGCCGCTGAGATTGCCTGCCGCGAAGCCGACCACAAAGTCTGCCGCGCAAGTCCAAACCAAATCTATACCTAAAACGGCAGTCGTCCAAACCGTGGCAGCCAAGCCGAATCCCGCGCTGGTACAAACCAAGCCAGACATCGTGACGCCGACTGCGGCGACTAACACTTTCAATACGCTCGATAGTCCGACGGCGGCAATCGGCGATTCCGGGCGCATGATGTTCTTTCTGATCCCGATGCTGCTGGTGACGATGGGAGCCTTGAAACTCCTGCAACGCTATCAGCAGAAAACGGGACGACTCCCCGCCGGACTCCAAAAGAAGGCACTCGCTCAGGGGCAAGCCAAACCCGCAAAATCAGGCGGCATTTTGTCCGCGATTTTGGGCAGTTTCTCGCTCAATAATGCCCGTGAAAAAGGCGGCAGCAATATCCGTGTCGTGGAATCGGTTCCGATTGGCGGCGTCAATATCCATCTCGTCGAAGTGCGCGGGCGACTGCTCTTGCTGGGTGCTTCCGGCGGGAACGTCAATCTGCTCACCGAATTTCAAGAGACGGAGATTGACGGAGGAGATTTTCGCGCCCTGCTCAACGCGGCGGCGGCAGAAATGGACGGATTGAGCGAATATGACAGCCTTCCGAGTTCTGCGGTGGTCGGCAGTATCGAGGACGATCTGCGCGAGACCGGCGAAGCGATGCAGAAGCGTCTGCGCCGTCTCCGCACTGTTCAGGAAGCCGAAGAAAACCCCGATTGGATGAGGTTCGATGATGCGCGGTAATCGCAAAACCCTCCGAAATGCTGTGATCTTGATCGCGTTTGCGGGCGTGTTCACTGCGATACAGGCGCGGGCGCAAAGCGGCGGCGTTGTCGCCCTACCGAAAATTTCGCTCGGCATCGGCACGGCGCAAAAGCCGCAGGATGTGGCGGTCACCCTCCAAATCCTACTCATGATGACGATTCTGACGCTCGCACCGTCCCTGCTCATCATGACGACGGCATTTACGCGCCTTGTGATTGTCTTTTCGATTTTGCGTCAGGCACTCGGCACGCCGCAGATTCCGCCGAACCATGCGATGGTCGGATTGTCGCTGTTTTTGACGTTTTTCATTATGCAGCCCACATTCAACCAGATCAACGAGAATGCTCTGAAGCCGTATTTCGACAACAAAATTTCGCTGACAAAAGCACTCGATGAGGCGGAAAAGCCGATGCGCGGCTTTATGATGCGCCAAACCTATACGAGCGATTTGCAGTTTTTCATCAATCTCTCGAAGACGAAGCAGCCAGAAAAACCCGATGATGTCAACCTAACAACCTTGATTCCGGCGTTTATCACTTCGGAACTGAAAACAGCGTTTATCATCGGATTTTATATCTATCTGCCGTTTCTCATTATTGATATGGTGGTCGCCTCAACCTTGATGAGTATGGGTATGATGATGCTGCCGCCTGCTACGGTCAGCCTCCCTGCGAAATTGCTGCTGTTTGTGCTTGCCAATGGATGGACGCTGCTCATCGGTTCGCTGGCACGCGGCTTCCGTTAGAGAAGCAAGAAAGAGAGCTGCCCTTGTGACGGAACGCGATGTTTTAGAAATTGGGCGATACGCTCTGATTGTCGCTCTCAAACTCTCGATGCCAGTCTTGCTATTCGGATTGGTGGCAGGAGTTCTGGTCAGCCTGTTCCAAGCCGTGACCCAAATTCAGGAGTTCACCTTGACCTTTGTCCCGAAACTGCTGGCAGTCATCCTCGCCTTGGCACTCTTCGGACCGTGGATGCTGACCACTATGACCCAATTCTTCACCTACACCTATAATCATATGGGACCGATTTCCCGATAGGGCATTGGGTAGTTAGGTCGGTGGGTTATTGGGTCATTGGGTGATTGGGTCGGTAGGTGATTGGGTTCGGGTACAAGAACGTACCCGCCTCAAAAACAGACGTCCTACGGACGCATACTACTCCGTTATCGCCTTTTAGGGACTCTCAAGGATTAAACTGTTCCATCGCCTTGTCGGGTACTGAAAGTACCCGCCTCTGTGTCCTTCGGACGAGCGTCCTGCCGGACGCACCATGCAAGAACGGAACGATTTTTTTGTTGAGAGTCCCTTAATAAAACAAGTTGCGGACGCACACTGCCCCTGCTTGGAAGTGATACTCTCAATAGAGACACAAATCTCACAAATGGCTCGTCCGCAGGACGTCTGTTTTTCAGCCGGGTACGTTCTTGTACCCAGACAATAGCGCGGCGATCCCAGCCGATAGGAATGTTTTGCTGACAGGTACATTGATGTACCCGAACCCAACCACCTACCGACCTAATCACCCAATAACCCACCGATCTATGGACTACTCAGCGATACGTTTGCATGATATGTATGTGTTTGTGCTGCTGTTTGCCCGTGTCAGCGGGTTGATGGTGGCGGCTCCGATTCTAGGGAATCGCAGTATTCCGCGTCCGGTGAAGGCTGGGCTTGCGCTGATCTTTGCGCTCGCGATTCTGCCGATGACTGCCCCCAAAGTCGGGGCGATTCCCGATCATCTCTACCAATTGGCGGGGCAGGTGCTGGGCGATGTGATTTTCGGGCTGTCGCTCGGCTATTTGGCGCGGTTGTTGTTTGCGGCAATCGAGATGGCGGGCTACTTCGTGGATACCCAGATGGGTTTCGGCATGATTAACCTCTATGACCCCTTCGCCGAACAGCAGACTTCCGTTCTCAGCGTGTTTCAATATCAGTTGGCGTTGACGGTCTATCTCCTCTCGAACGGGCATCTGCTGCTGCTTGGGGCGTTGGCAGACAGTTACAATGTGTTGCTGCCGGGAGGAGTCAGTCTGCACGCCGGTTTCGGCATGACCGCAGTTCCGATGCTCCAACTGATGTTCGCGCTCGGCTTCCGTTTGGCACTTCCTGCGGCGGGCGTGCTGTTTGTTGTGGATTTCGCGTTCGGCTTGATCGCCCGTTTGGTTCCGCAGGTCAATGTTTTTATTGTGGGAATCCCAGCGAAAATTATCATCGGACTGGCAACCGTGACCATCTTGCTTCCATCGTTGTCTCTTATCGTCGGGCAGATCATCATGGGAACCACTGAAGCGTTAAACGCGCTGATCCTAAGCGCAAAATAAGAACCACAAGGAACAGGACACTTCCACAACAAAGAAGCAAAGGACACAAAGACCAATGCAAGAGAGTTGTTCGTGAATTTGTTTTCGTGTTTTTTTCGTGTTCTTTCGTGGATCAATGTTTTTGCATTGTCCCTGTGTCCCCTGTAGTTCATAAAGTTGGGAGTGTGATGCGATGGCGTCAGGCGAAGATAAAAGCGAAGCGGCTACCCCGAAGCGGCGCACTGAGGCGCGGCGGAAGGGGCAGGTCGCCAAATCTACAGACCTTTCCAATATTCTGGTACTGATGGGGATTTTGCTGGCGTTGGGCAGTGTAGTCAGCGGTTCCAGTCAAGCCATCACACTCTATTTTGCGTCGGTGTTTCGCAATCTCGATACGGTGGAACTCTCGCCGCAGAAAGTTATGATTCAGGGCGGGCTTGGGGTGATGACGCTGTTGAAGGCGATGGCTCCTCTGTTTGCGGTGACGATGATTTTGGGGATTGTTGTCAACGTCGCGCAAACGGGACCGATGTGGGCAATCGAATCGCTGCGCCCCGATTTTAATCGCGTAAACCCTCTGACGGGAATGAAACGATTTGTCTCGGCGCGGTCTTTTGTCGAATTGGCGAAATCTACATTCAAGATCGGACTGGTCGGCTGGATCGCCTATGTGACGATACGCTCAAGTTATCCGCAGTTGATTGTGATGGCGCGTATGAACGTGGTTCAGGGCGTTTCGATTGTGGGCGAGGTTGTGATGCGGGTGGCGTTCCGGGTAGTCGGGACGCTGATGGTGATTGCGGCACTGGATTACGCATTTCAGCGATATTCGTTCGAGAAGTCGATTCGGATGACCAAAGAGGAAGTGAAGCGGGAACACAAACAGTCGGAAGGCAATCCACAATTCAAGGCGCGGGTACGAGCCAGACAACGCGAACTGGCGAAAAAGCGCATGATGACCGATGTTCCTGCCGCCGATGTCATCATTACAAACCCGACTCACTTTGCCATCGCCCTGAAATATAAGCCGGATGAACACGTCGCCCCGCGAGTCGTCGCCAAGGGTCAGGACTTATTAGCGCACAAAATCCGCGAAATCGCACAGCATAACGACGTGCCGATTGTCGAAAATCCTCCGCTTGCCCGTGCGCTCTACAAGCAGGTGGAAATCGGGCGCGAAGTCCCCGCCGATCTGTATGAAGCCGTCGCGGAAGTGCTGGCGTTCGTCTATCAGATCAACGCAGACCGCCGAATGCGTGCCGGTTTCTAAAATTCCTTTCTATCGCTCTATAGCCTACCGCTCAATGTCCCTCTTCGCCGAACATCACTCTGCGATAAGGTTTGCATCACGGTGTTGGCTTATGCCATCGTCGCATAGGTAGCAACTTGGGTTAATAGAGGAAAGCGTACCGAACGCACTTCGCTTTTCGCTTCTGAAAGGAGGCTTGGCTATGAGATAACCAGTGCAGAAACTCAGACGCTATTTGCCAACATTTTCGACGGGGCGAATGTCGGGCGCGGGCAAACCAGTCAATTGCGCTTTGATTTTGTCGGCGGGCGCGACCAAAATCAGTGAAAACTGCGACGGCGTGAAGTGTTCGCGAGCCACGCGGTTGAGTTCGGCAAGCGGTACTGCCTTGATTTTGGTGATATAGGTCGTTAGATAATCGTTTGGAAGGCGATGGAATACCATTTCGGCGAGCTGCGCGGCGAGGGCTTGCGGCGTTTGCAGCCCAATCGCATATTGTCCCGCCAAATACCCCTTGACCTTTGCCACTTCGCCCGTCATAAACCCTTTCTCAGCGGTCTTTTGCAAAACTGCCTCCACCGCATCAATCAGTTTGCGCGTGGTTTCCAGTTTGGTGAAGGTCGAGACATTGAAATCTCCGCCCAATGCCTCCATACCGAACGTCGAACCTACGCCATACGTCAGCGATTGATTGACCCGTATCTCGTCCACAAGCCGCGACGTAAACCCGCCGCCGAGAATGCCGGACGCGACTTCGGCGGCAAAATAATCGGGATGATTGCGCGGCAAGGCGATTCTGCCCCAACGCGCCTGTGTCTGCGTGGCGTCTTTTTTGTCCACAAGCACAAACCGCTTCGGTATCGGCATCGGTTTGCGCGTCTCCAATGGTTTCGCCTCGCCCGCAACGTTCCATTCGCCAAAATGCGCCTTGAGTTTCGCCAAAAACTCATTCGCCTTGAAATCGCCTACCGCCACAATCAGCATCCGTTCGGGGCGCACAACGCCCGCACTGTACGCCGTGATGTCGTCTCGCGTGACCGTGCCGAGCGATGTGATGGTTGCCGAGCGTCCGTAAGGGTGCGCCTCGAAAACGGTCTGGTTGAGAATGAGATCGGCGACCTGTCCGGGTTCGTCTGCAAGCGACTGCAAGCCCGCAACTTGGAGCTGCCGCTCTCTGTCCAACTCTTCCTGCGGAAACGTCGCGTTGCGGATCACGTCGGCAAACAGATCGAGTCCGGCGTCGGTATCCTTTGTGGACACATACAGGCTTGCTGTGACGCTGTCGTTATCGGCTCCGGTGTTGAGTGATCCGCCAAGAAAATCAATCTCTTCGGCGATTTGTGTGGCGGTGCGCTTTTGCGATCCCTTTCGCAATAAGTCTGCTGTCAATCCTGCTACGCCCGCTTTGCCGTCGGGGTCGAGTGTTTCCCCGCCCCGAAACATCGCAATGACCGAGAGCAGGGGAGCCTTGCGGTATTCCATAAGTGCGATTTCGACGCCGTTATCGAACTTCGCCCGAATAATTGGCGGCAGTTTCAAGGTCTGTGCGCCCGCGTCGTATTCTGCTCCCAAACCGATGATTCCGAGCGAACACAAGCCTAAAAAGCCCCGTCGGTTGAGTAGATTATTCATTACTCACCTCTCGCAGCGGGTACTGAAAGTACCTGCCAAGAAAGTACAAGCGTCTTTCAGACGCAAAACTCAGGGAAGGGTGCGTCTGAAAGACGCTTGTTTTTTCCAGACGGGGTTTTAAAACCCTCATTGCGAGAGGTGAGTTCATTATTCTTTCTCTCCTTTCGGGCTTTCGGTCTGTGTATCGGTTTTGGTCTCAGGAATGAGAGTGATGACGGTGCGGGTTCTGTCTGTGAAGTATTTCTTGACGACGCGCTGAATATCGCCGACGGTCACTTTGTCGTATTTGGGCAGAATCTCGAACGCATTGCGCCATCCGCCGAAATTGGCTTCATATTCGGCAAGCAGTCCTGCCCTTCCCATATTGGTTGTCAGGCGCGACTGAAACGCCACCTGCCGCGCATTTTTCGCCTTTTGGAGTTCGCGCTCCGTGACGCCTTTGGTGCGAATCTCGTCCAAGACGGCATAGATCGCCGCTTCTAATTCTGCTGTCGTTTTGCCCTCGCGTGCCTGTGCATAGAACAAAAACAAGCCGGGATCGAGCCGTGCATCGTTGGAACTGTAGACTTCGGCAGCGATCTGTTTTTCATAAACGAGACTTTTATAGAGGCGCGAACTTTCGCCGCTCGACAAAATCGTATCCAGCAAATCCAGCGCGGGATGATCGGCGGCACGATTGTTGCCGATGTGATAACCGAAGTGAACGGCGGGCAATTCTGCGGCACGGTAATAGGTGACGCGGCGTTCGCCTTGTTGCGGCGGTTCGGCATCCACAACGGGACGCGGGGGCGTTTGGCGCGGAATATCGCGGAAGTAGCGGGTCATTTTCGCCTTGAGGGTGGACGCATCGAAATCTCCAACGATACAAACAACGGCGTTATTCGGAGCGTAATAGGTGCGAAAATACGTCTTGGCGTCTTCGAGGCGAATGGCGTCCAAATCTTTCATAAACCCGATGGTATCCCACTGATAGGGGTGGGCGACAAACGCATTGTTCCAGAGAATTTCACTCATTGAGCCGGAGATGGAGTTGTCGGTATTGACGCGCCGTTCCTCTTTGACGATGCCGCGCTCCTGCTCCAAGTTCTGTTTGTCGAGTTTCAACGCCCGCATTCGGTCGGCTTCAAGTTGGAGGACAATATCGAGCGTTGGCGAAGAGACTTCTTGAAAATACTCGGTTGTGTCGCTTGTCGTGAAGGCGTTGGAGGAGCCGCCACCCGCCTCGATCAGTTCATCGAAGAGTTTGGGGCGATATTTTGCCGAGCCGTTGAACATCATATGCTCGAACAAATGAGACAATCCCGTAATGCCGGGGCGTTCGTTGCGCGACCCCACCTTGAATACGGTATAGTAGGCGACGGCGGGCGTACTCCGGTCTTCCAACGCCAACACCGTCAGCCCATTTTGCAGCGTAAATTTCGTCACTTTGACTGAGTCAGTGGTTTGCGCCGCCGAATTCGATGCAGTTAACGCCACAAAAATTCCTGCCCATAGCAGTTTCATAAACCCTTGCATCTCATTTCCTTAAGCAACGTGTCGAACTCCGCGACGGTCAAGCCGGTCAAGCAACGGAACTAAGACGGCTTACGCCGGAGTTTGGCAACGGTAATCATAGACACAGTTTACCCTATTGTGCATACGGTCTTAAGCACCAAAGCAAAAGTTCGCGCAGTTCCGCGATTAATGCCTGATGCGGGAACTATTCGCCGCGAAGTGGCATTATCCCTGTAGGACAAGGTAACTTTTCGGATTTCCCTTGCGTCAAATACATACTGACCGCCCGGCGATACACTCCAAATGCACCGGGCAGAAAGCCGCTTCTCATGCAAAAATTCACGATAGGCGTTCGCGCCGCCCTTTCCCTTCTCACACTGCTTACGTTGGGACAAGCCGCCAACGCTCAACAGTTCGATTCGGGACGCGCCGAGCCGCCGGAATTTGTCGGCAAAGAGTGGCTGAACACTCCCGAAAACAAACCGATTACGCTGGAGAGTCGCAAAGGCAAAGTGACCATCGTGGAATTTTGGACGTTCGGCTGCATCAACTGTCAGCGCAATCTGCCCGCTTATGCTCGCTGGCAGAAATCGTTCCAGAAAAAGGGCGTTGAGATCATCGGCATCCACACGCCCGAAACCGAAGAGGAAAAAGACATCGAAAACGTCAAGAAATTCCTCAAAAAACAGAAGATCACCTATCCCATTCTCTTCGACGGCAAAAGCGAAAACTGGAAAGCGTGGCAGCAGCAATGGTGGCCGACCGTGTGGCTTGTAGACAAAAAGGGAATTGTGCGGTATCGTTGGCAAGGCGAACTGGCATGGAAGGGCGCGGACGGCGAACGCACGATGGCACGCAAAATCCAAGAACTCCTCGATGAGCGGGTCGAACCGGAACGCAAAGCGATTAAGTGAGAGGAAACCGATGAAAAATTCCCCTTTTATCTTGAGTCTCGTTGGTCTGTCTCTCATGAGTCTGAGTACGCCCCGAAGCGTTCATGCTCAAAGTACGGAGAGTGCCGAAATACGCAGCACGCCGATCAAATTGAATACAGAAGGCGCGACGCTGTACTCGGCACTGAAAACGCTGTTCGGACAAGCGAAAGCCGACTTTACCATTACAAACTCTCTGAAAACGCTTCACGTTACTGTACAAATCAATCAGCCGTTTCGGATTGCCCTCGGCAGTGTCCTCAAAGCAACAGGACAGCCAATTGATTATACTGTCGAGAACGGCGTCTATCACATCGCGAGAGCAAACAGCAATGCGCCAGACATTATTGCCGAATCGCCTGTTGAAGAGATGCTACTACCGCCGACGCCCAGAGTGCAAATGCGCGTCCTGCGGGTTCGCAACGGCAGCGGGTTAGAGATCGCGGCACTGCTTGGAGCCAACTTTGTTCCGTGGATTGCCAGTTTCTATCCGCCGTATGTCCAAACCAATCCGTTCGCCCAAACGATGTTCGGGGGCGCAGGCTTTGGCGGCGGGGGACTCGGCAATGGAGGTTTCGGCGGAATGGGGAATAATAGCGGGGGCGGCGCGGCGATGGGCTTGGCGAACGGTTTCAGCGGCATCTATGCCCTGCCGGGCTTGGGACTCGGCTTGTTCAGCGGCATCTATGCCCTGCCGGGTTTGGGACTCGGCTTGTTCGGCGGCAGTCTCGACCAAGGCAGCGGTGACAATAATGGAAATGGCGGTCGGTAATCGACTCAATACGGAATGAGGCGGGCGATAAGATAGGGATCGGTCAGTGTTATGGGGAACGCGGCAGAAAGGCGAATTGCGTCTGCCTCAAAGCCTGAACGCGAAATCAGTGCCGCGTGCGCGGCGTTGCTCTCGCGCCGAAATGCTTCCAATTCTTCGACATCGGCAACGGCGGCGGGACGGTTTTCCGTCAGAATCCAGAGGGCTTCAAGCGTTCCATCAGGACGGCGACACACAAATTCGCCGTCCCGATTTCCTTTTTCAAAGTTGCCGTCGGTTCCTGCGAACGCAGCGCAGACCGATTCGACAAAGGCAGTTGGCTCCAAAGCAAAAAGCCAGTCTGCCTCCGATTGAATGGCGCGTTCGCGTTCATGGCGGGCTTGAGTTTCGGCTTCGCGCTGTTGTTTGTTAGCGTCCTGCGCTTTGCTCTCGGCATCACGGCGGCGCATTTCTGCATTGGCTTGAATTTGATATTGGATGTCGCGGCGTGCTTTGAGGTCTTCATCACGTTCCCGGCGGGCTTCTCTCTTCTCACGGCGTTGAATTTCGGCTTGTTCGGCGCGGCGCACGGCTTGGATGTGCCGCAAAAATGCTGCTCCCTCCGACAATAGCCCGATGCCTCCCACCAAAACCGCAACACCACCCACCACTTGCAGCAATGGCGGCAGTTTTACAATAGCGACGCTGCCCAAAAGCAACGCCGCACAATAGCCCACCTGCCGCCTCAAACGCACATTTTGTGAAGAAATTGACATTTCGTCTGTATTTAGAAAACTCGGAGTTGCACTAGAAATCCGTTGGTGTTTATGCCGCCGATTTCTCCCTGAGCGCGAAATCCTGCTGTGATCGCAATGTTGTTATTGAGGGCATATTCAATGCCGATAGACAGGCTGGGAACAAAAGCATTGCTGCTGTTAGCGAGGCGATCCGAATTCAGATTGCCGTAATACAATCCGCCACTGAGATAGGGACGAGGGCGTCGCAGTTGTCGAGTAGTCGTGACGCGGAAACTTGGTCCAACGAGAGTCAGTTGGTTGCCGCTGCTAAAGGGGAAAAATTTACTGCTGATATTGATCAGATCGATGCCGCCTGAGACTTGAAAGTTGCTGAAGCTTCGCGGGCGTCCATGAAAAGAGTTTTCGCTATAAAAGTAAACATCACCGAATGCGGCGCGAGCGGCATCGCTGGTGAAAATATAGGCTCCCGTACTCAGCAGACTGCTGAGAATGCGCCGCCCGATTTGTGCGCCGGGATTGGTTGGCTGATCCTGATCCTGATCCTGATCCTGTGCCTGTGCCGCGTGCATTCCCGATGCCAAAAATCCGAGTGTCAAAACGGCACACACGCCGCTGTATCGTTGTCGCAAAATGGTGTGTCTCCTCTGATGTTGTCCGTAACGAAAAGAAGTATACCTTGCTTGCCAAAAAATCGCGGTTTTTATGCCGCTATTTCACAGGGCGATAAAGGGCAGTGCCTTGCGTGTTAAGAATGAGGTCGTTGTCACAGGAGAGAAGAAGCGTTTGCGGATCGCGATGCGCCGGAATAAAGAACGCCGCCTTGCCGATTTTAAGCGCGAACCGTTTGCCGTCCACAACCGAGTAGGTGCCATTCCAGCGCACAACGGTATTGCCGCTTGGTTCGCTCTCGACTTTGCTGACGCTTTCATCGGGAAAGGGCAGAGGTTGCGTAGGATCGGCAGTCAATTTAAGATGGGTTTCGCCAAAAATGCGCCCGTCACGCAAGGAAATCCGTTGAAGGACAATCCCGGAATTTGACTTCTTCCCAAGAGCTTGCCCGTCGAGCGATTGCAGTTCCCATGTTCCTGCCACCGTTTGCGCCGACAAGGAAATCAACGGCTTGCCGGGACGCAAGGCGCGATAACAGGACACCGCCAAAATTGCCGCCGCGCACAATACGGTCAGAACGGACTGAATACGAACGCGCCGCTGAACGGCGGCGGTATTCGGCAGCGGCTTGCCAAGCGAAGAAACGGGACTACTGCTGAACTCTGCGGACATAAAACTTCCCTGAAAATTGATACAATGCAAAAGCGGGGCGGGGTTAAAACCCCGTTCTGACGATGCGAAGCCCTCCTGCGAGGGCTATCATTTCCTAAATCTGAGTCCGCGAAGGCGGACTTTGCGATGCCAGAACGGGGTTTTAACCCCGCTCAAAGTCGGGCGAAGGCAAGGTTCCAAATTGCGGATTCTCGGCAAAAAAGCGTTCCACTTGTGCCATTGTCGGTAGCGCAGGAATCGCCCCTTTTTGGAGTGTCGTCAGTGTTCCAACGGCACACGCAAACCGGAAAATCTCCTGAAGCGTTTCCTCATCGTCCAGAAACTCCCACTCGCTGAATGCGGAATCTTCTAACAATTCAAGCAGACCTTTGAGTATTCCGGCGACAAAGCCATCTCCCGCACCTGTAGTATCCACGACATTTACGGGTTCGACTTGGAGACTGCCAATGCCTCTTGCCATTTGCAGGTCATCGAAGAATTCCTCTGCAATAAAGGTTTCGCTCTGCGTGCGCCAATAGCAGCCCTTTGCGCCGCGAGTCACTGCCAAAAGTTGTACTTTGGGAAATCGCTCGCAAAACGCTTCGGCGAGTCGCTCCAATTCTGCGGGTTCCGGCGGCGTTTCCGATAAAACGGCTTGCGGATGCAGCATAAACGCCAATTCCTCTTCGCTTACCTTTACAATATCGGCAAACGGCACGCCGGACAGCAGACCAGTTTGCGCGTCTTTAAGGCTGTTCCAGAGCGGCGGGCGCAAATTCGGATCATAGGAGACAAGAAGATTGTGATCGCGGGCAAGTTGGGCGGCATGGAGCGTTGTGGCGCGTGACGGTTCTTGAATTAAGGTGATCGATCCATATTGAAAGCACTTTGCTCTGACAATCATCTCCTCGTCGAGTTCTTCTATGGTATAGAGCATATCGGCACTCGGATTGCGAAAAAAGCAGAAATCGCGCTCGCCGCTTTCGGTCAGGGAGACAAACGCCAAGCCAGTTCGATTTGTCTTATCGAATACCATGCCGCTCGTGTCTACGCCCGCCTCGGCAAATGTCTGTTCGATATGCCGCCCGAAGGGATCATCGCCGACTTTGCCGAGGAACGCGCTCGATACACCCAACCGCGCCAACCCGACGGCGACATTGGCGGGCGCACCACCGACTGCCTTGACGAATCCCGACGCATCGCCGACACCGACGCCGCTTTCGTTCGCCACAAAATCGATCAACGCTTCTCCCAAACAGACAACTTCTGCCATGTGCCTACTTCTCCTGTACTCTCTTCCGGTATAATCTCGTTATGATTGCTGCGTCCAAATCGCCAATGTTGCAAAAACTGTTCGTGCCGTATACGAATTGGGCATTGCGCCGCCACTTTCACGCGATTCACTTGCTTGGCGACTTGCCCCAACTGCCCACAAATGAAGAACTTCCGTTGCTTGTCGCCGTCAACCACAGCAGCTGGTGGGATGTCATGCTCGGCGTATATCTCATTTTCGAGCAGATCGGCTGGGAATCCTACGCGGTCATGGACGAGCGGCAGCTGCAACGCTACCGATTTTTTGCCAAACTCGGCATGATCGGAGCCGACAGAACAAGCCTTGCCGGGATCAAAGAGTTTTTGCGCTATGCCGAAAAACTCCTTGCGTGCAAACGCCGCGCTCTCTATATGACGGTGCAAGGCGAATTTGCCTCCAATGCCGTTCGCCCTATCGAATTTCAACCCGGAATTGCCGCGCTTGCCGGAATGCTTGGCGACTGTCTCATCCTGACGATGACTTTCCATTATGAATTCTGGGACGAACCGAAACCCGAAGCGTTCGTCTCGTTTTCACCCGTGACCCGCCTTACAGGGAACAGGGTACAGGGAACAGAAAACAGGACAATGCAACAATTCGACAGACGGGCTTTTCTCCACACTCAGGAGCGGCTTATGGAATCCCAACTCGATACACTTCTCGCCGCTGTCCAAAAACGCGATCCGTCCGCCTTTCGTATCCTGCTTCGTTCCGGGCGTGCAGACCGCGATCACTCCGCTGTCCAAACCCCAAAATACGGCGACGGAAGAAAAACCTAAGGAACTGTAAAAGTATAACTCACCTTACGCACGGCACTCTCAAAATGAGGTCGAAATTCCTCACTCGATGAGAGAGGTCTGCGTAAGGTGAGAGTATAACTCACCTCTCGCATCGGGTGTTTTAAACCCCCGTCTGGAAAAACAAGCGTATTTCAGACGCACGCTGCCGCATCGACTCCCCTCTCCTAACGAGGAACGAGTGGTCAGGAGAGGGGCGGGGGTGAGGTAAAGACGCTGTCCTTTGTTGTCGGGTACTTTCAGTGCCTGCTGCGAGAGGTGAGAGTATAACTTCCCGGCTTCATAGGTCAAGACAAAACAGGATTCGGGAGATTATACTTTTACAGTTCCTAAAGGCTTGACGGTTCCGACTGCGCCAACGCAAGGGCTTCGTTCAGCGTCATTGTGCGCCCATGTTCCCATGCCGTCGCAAAAACCTCCGCACTCAATTGCGCCCGAACTATCGCCACATCGCGATCATAATCGGCGCGGTCATTCGGCGTCATGAGAATCTCTCCGGTCTCTATGCGCTTTTCCACTGCGCCGAGAAGGTAGCATGCTTGTTCTGCGTGTCCCTCCAATGCCTTAAGGCTCGTTGCCCACACCATCCAACCAATAAGCATTGCATCTTCCCCAAGTTCCATTCCGATGGCGAAACTCTGTTGGAGGGAGAGACGTGCGGAGGTGAAATCCTCACGGTCACGTGCAATGAGTGCCAAGTAGCCTAATGTCGTCGCCACACCGCGCTTGTCTTCCAACTCACGGTAGAGTGCTAAACTCTCTTCTTGGAGCGATTGTGCTGCATCCATTCGCCTCTGCTTCCATGCGACCAGACCAAGATTATTCAGGGCGATGGTGATTCCCCATTTGTCCCCCGTTTTACGCTTCAGCGAGAGACTCTCCTCAAGAAGTGGCTTTGCCGAATCATAATTGCCCTGATCGAACGCCACCAGACCAAGATTGCCCAGTGAGATGGCAATCGCCTCGGTATCGCCCACCTGACGTTCGAGTGCCAATGCCTCTTCCATAAGCAATGCAGCGGAAGTGAGGTCGCCCTGATTACGTGCAACCAAACCGAGATTGCCCAAAGAACCGGCGATTTCCAGCGGATCGCCTTTTGCTCTTCTCAAGACTAAGGCTTCCTCATAAAAGTGTCGCGCCGCGTCGTAATCCCCTTGTCCCCATGCCAGCGTTCCGGCTCCGTTGAGTGCTTTTGCTCGAAGAGCAGCAGAGAGGTCGCCGCGACCAGCCAATCCGCTTTTGAGCCAACTGCGACCTTCGCTAAGACGACCTCGGATATACCAAAACCGAATCAATGCACTCACCAAGCGCAAGTGTCCTTCGCCCTCGACTGACCAAGCCAGCGCGGCACGAATGTTGTCCTGCTCCCGCTCGATGCGTGCCAGCCAAAGTGCCTGTTCTGCTCCGACAAGGTGCGGTTCCGCCTCCTCGGAAAACCCTACGAAAAAATTCTGATGACAGCTCCGCATGGCTTCGGTCTCACCTGCCGTGTTCAGCCACGCCGCCGCATATTGGCGCAGAGTTTCCAAGAGCGAATAGCGTGCCTCTCCGTTAATTTCTCGATATACCACCAGAGAGCGATCAATCAACGCCGCCAGCAAATCCAATATCTTAGTTTCTTCGATTCCTCTGCCCGCACAGGCGATCTCTGCGGCTTCCAGAGTCCATCCGCCCGCGAATACTGACAAGCGATTGAGCAAGGTTCGTTCTGCCTCCGAAAGCAGCTCGTAGCTCCAATCAATCAGGGCTTGCAGCGTCTGTTGGCGCGGCAGTCGCGTTTGATCTCCGTTGGTCAATAATCGGAAGCGATCCGCCAAACGTGACGCAATCTGCTCAACAGGCAAGACACTCACCCGCGCCGCCGCGAGTTCGAGAGCGAGAGGAATGCCGTCCAAGCGCGAACAGATTTCCGCGACGGCAGGGGCATTCTGGGGCGTGACCGCAAAAGACGAAGATGCCGCGACTGCGCGGTCTGTAAAAAGCTGAACTGCCTCGCAGTCTGGGAGTCGTTCGGGAGATACGGGCGGAATGAGAGCGGAAATATCGAGCGGCGAAATTCGGGCAACCGTTTCGCCCGCGACGCCCAATGATCGCCGACTGGTTGCCAAAATCCGCAGATGCGGACAGACCATCAGCAGCGCACTTGCCAGTTCTGCACACGCTCTGCTGAGATGTTCACAGTTGTCCAGCGTCAGCAGCAGTGCCTTTCCCTTGAGATTGTCTCTCAGGGCTTGCAAGGGAAGTCTGCCCGGCTCTTCCGCCACTCCCAGCACCGTGGCGGCAGTTTGCGGGACGAGAGCGGCATCACTCAGGGTAGCTAAGTCCACAAACCAAACCCCGTCAGGATAGTCAATCGCCAACTCCTCCATCACCCGAACGGCAAGGCGCGTTTTGCCAACGCCTCCCGTTCCCGTGAGAGTGACAAGGCGGGCTTTGCTCAGACAGGCGACGATCTCGGCGACTTCTTTTTCTCGACCTATAAAGTTAGTCAAAGGGCGCGGCAAAACGCCCGTCGGCAGGGGCATCGGGGCGTGGACTGTCACAGAAGGAGCAGAAGCGGATTGCGCTTTGCGGCGCGACTCGGCACGAAGGCGGTGGAACAGTGCCGTTGTCTCTGGGTCAGGAGCGGCGTTGAGTTCCTGATGCAGATAGAGCCGCAGATTGCGATAGGCAACAGTGGCGGCGGGATAGTCTCCTTCGGCGGAAAGGGCTTGCATCAAAGTACGCAACGCCCCTTCCTGTAAGGGGTCTACAGTCAATATCGCCCGTAGGTAACCTATGGCGGCTTTGGGGTCGGCGTGTGCCGCCAAAGTTTCCAAACATTTCAGATAGGCTTGCTCACGGACGGCACGCTCAGGAATGACCCATTCCTCGGTGCAGCCTTCCATTAGCATCCCTTTGTAGATACCAACTGCACGCTCCAGCGAAGCCGTGTCGCCGCGTTTGACTGCCGCATCGAACTCGACAATGTCCACATCTGCCCCCGCCAAATCCAATCGGAGCGTATGCGGCGTCGGCGACAGCAAGCGTTCAGAAGCCTCCGCGCCTAACGCTTTTCGCAAGTCGGTGAGGGTCAGGCGTAGGTTGGCGAGTGCTTGCGTCGGGGAACTGTCAATCCAAAGCGTACCGGCAAGCCACTCCCGATCCACATCGCGCCCATGACGCAGGGCGAGCAGGGCGAGAACCCACAGCCCTTTGCGGGAACGCAAGGGCGGCAGCATCTCATCGCCCACACAAACCCGCATGGCTCCGAAAAACTCGATTTTCAGAAAAATCGCCGCGCCCATGACATTTTCCTCATGTTCTGCCCAAAAAACTTCACTTATTTTTGTTCGATAACGCTTTGCCCTGATTGCCGATAACGCCGCCGATAACGCCCGAATGCGATACTCTACTCGCAAGCAGAAAACAACATCGCTTGCCCGTGCGACACAGAGACGTGGCACGGACATTTCCAAAATGGAGAACAAGACAATGAAGTTGACACTACGCAACCGCGCAATCGCCGGTCTCGCCCTCGCCACCCTGAGCCTGATGATCCAGCGGACTGTTCCCGCCGGTGCTGCGTTCGCGGCAAGCCTCCCACACGTCGGCGAGATTGGCAGCCTGATGAGCCAGCGGACTGTTCCCGCCGGTGCTGCCCCGCCTCCCATTGATGGAGGAATTTCATCGGCTCCCGTCATACAGATCATACAGAAACCTGATCTGGTTGTCCCGACGCTTTCTCATTACAAAGAGGGACAGTTCTACTATATGCGGGCGACCGTCAAGAACAAAGGAACGGGTGCTTCCGTGCCGTGCCAGTTACGCATGAAAATCCACCTTTACAATCCCGGTCTGAACGGTGCGGGACCAAACGCGGTCTCCTATCAATACCGTAATGTCCCTGCTCTTGCTCCCGGTGAAGAATTCACAGCAACTGGATATATGATCGGTCCGTATTTTGAGGTTGAAGGAACTCAGTTGCGCTTCAAAGTGGACAGCGAGAACGTCGTCCAGAACGAATGGAATGAGTACAACAATCACGGTCTGTATGAGTTTTAATTACTCACCTTACGCAGCGGGTACTGAAAGTACCCAGCAACAAAGTACAAATGTCTTTCAGGCGCGAATACGTTCCAAATTGAAAGAATGATGCGTCTGAAAGACGCTTGTTTTTTCCAGACGGGGGTTTTCAACCCCCGGTGCGTAAGGTGAGTTAATTAGACCTCATAAGCGGTTTGCTCTTGTGCCGGATACGCAAATGTATCCGGCACTTTTTTGCGGGTTTTAGAAGTATGGCGTTTTGCGCGGGGCGCGAGCAACCATAGATTGGGCTTCCTTGTCCTTGGGGAACAATTCCGTAACCGGGTTCCATTCCAATTTGCGTCCGCCGCACCGCAGCGAGATATTGGCAAGGTGACAGACCGACACCGAGCGATGCCCGACTTCGACATTGCAGATCGGCAGTTTGCGATCCCGAATGCAGTCAATGAAGTTCTGCATATGATCGTTCGAAGCATAAAGGCGCGTCGCATTGGACGGCAGAGCGTCCTCGATCAGTGCCGGATCGGAGCTGCGAATTGTGCCGCGACTGACGAAAATCGTGCCGCCTTCGCCCTCGAACTCCACGCCGTTTTCACCTTGATTGGTCGAATGCATCGTAATGCCACCCGGATAGGTGAAATAGACATCGAATTCAGGAAAAGCGTTGTAGCAGTTGTCACCGATTTTGGCTCCGCGTCCATAAGAGTAAACGCCGATAGGACCGGAAGCGTCCATACCCAAACCCCATTGGGCAATATCGTGGTGGTGTGCGCCCCAGTCGGTGAGCATTCCACCCGAATAGTCGAGCCAGTGCCGGAAACTGCCGTGCGTGCGCTCCACAACATAATCCTGCGCTGGTGCGGGACCAAGCCAAAAGTCAAAATCGAGGTCGGCGGGAACCTGCTTGACCTCGAACGGTCCACCAACATTGCCGCCCGGCAGATGGCAGGTGACCGTTTTGATTTTGCCGATTCGCCCATTTCGTACCAGTTCACAGGCGAGCCGAAAACGTCCGTCGGAACGTTGCTGGCTGCCGGTTTGGAACACGCGCCCTGTGGCTTTTTGCATTTTGACCAGTCGCTTGCCCTCGTCAATGGTGAGGGTGAGCGGCTTTTCGCAATACACGTCTTTGCCGGATTTCATCGCGGCAGTGGCAATAATCGTGTGCCAGTGGTCGGGCGTTCCGATCACAACGGCGTCAATATCTTTGCGTGCCAAGAGTTCGCGGTAATCTTTGTAAGCGTCTTTCATATCGAGCTTGAAGGCGTTGGCTGCCTCTGTCTTGTGGAGTGCATCCACATCGCAGACGGCGACGATTTTGACGCCGGGTTTGCCCGCTGCGTGCATGGTATCGCCCAAGCCCTGCCGGAATCCGCCGCGACTGCCGCCCGGACCAATCAAGCCGATATTGATCTGGCTGTTGGCGTCGAATTTCTTCTGCCCTTTTGCCTCTTGCTCGCGCTCCATTGCTTCGGCTTCGACGGCGAACCATGCGGGCAAACCCGCCGCCATCAAGCCCGCCGCACTGCTGCTCAGCATTCGTCGGCGTGACATTTCATTTCCCATAATCGGTCTTTTGCTCCTGTGTTGTCTCGCCTTGTCAGGAACGGCTCCCTGACAAGAACTGCGGGGTTATTTCTCCACGTGGTGTATGTTGTCCTGCCTCAAAAAGCAAAAGCCGTTCTCAATCAGTCGAAAACGGCTTCGCGTCTCACGTTTATCGTTTGCAAAGAGAGGCTTATTCGTTGGCGTCGAGCCATTGGCGAACTGCATTTGCTTCGTGAAAATTAAGAATGGCTTCCGTCAATGCTTCGAGTTTGTCTGTAGGCAAAGCCGTGATTTGCGCTTGCAAAGCTGGTTCTGGTTCTCCGAATTTGTGAGTGAGTTGACGCAGTGCCGTGCGGACTACTCCGCTGTGGACTCCCTGCGCGACGCCTGTCTCAATTCCCTGCTCAATTCCCTGCTCAATTCCGCGTGCAAAAGCGGCGGTCTCCACATCGTTCATATAAACACTATACTCGTTTTTCACTTGTGCGGGCATGATGGCTTCCATCTCCTTTCTCACTTGCATCTCTTGTTCCGTACTCAGTTTCAGGTACGAACCCATGAACTCATCTATGATACGCAGTTGCTTGACGCTCAGTTTGCCCGTCGCAAACAACTCGTAAAATCCCCGCCGAACCGTGGCATGGTCTTCTAACTCCACCTGCATTTTGGTCATCAACGCCGTCGCGATGGGGTTGTTGCTGCCCACATAATCCTGCCATTTCAGGCGGTTGAGTTGAATGGCTTGAAACTGATACCGAACCACTTCCATGCCGAACTCTTTCTCGATATAGACATGACGCTCGATTTTCTTGGGCGTATCGTAGGATAAAATGACAATCGGATAAATCGGCAGTCCGAACTTGGCGCGAATGAGAGCGAAGTAATCGAACATTCGCTTGGCAAACCCGGCTTCTTTCTTCGACTGGTTTTCGATATGAATGAGGATAAAGCGTTCCTGTCCGGCAATTCTGACTTTGGCGAGAACATCCACCGCATATTCCTGCGTCCAGACAAACTCGGAGAAGATTTCTTTGTCAATGAACTCGATACTGTCTCTCTCAATGGCGGCGGCAATCTGCGGGGCGAAGAGTTCGAGAAATTCGATGAACAGGTTGGTGAGGAGCTCCTTAAAGAGCCGGTCATGGTCGGGATGAACTTCGGCGGCAAGAGATTGCGCCTGAGAAGAGTGCTTTTTCATAAGCAGACTATTCACCAGATAATCCTGCTTTTCCTTGTTTTATTCTTATCCCTTTCTGCTATGTGACACGATGGCATAGATTCTGCATGAAAAATTTCGGATGAGCGAGGTCGGCTCGGCACAGAGTCCGGCGACTCGTCCGTATAGTTGCGTGAAGTGAGAGAATTTTCACGTTATCAAATCTGTGGCGGAATCGCCTCCGCCACGTCAAGCAAGGTAGTCGTTCACGTTATGGACATGGATACACTCAACGCGCCTCTCTCTTCTGTGGACGCGCCGGAGACTAGGCAAGAGATACCAACAACCAAAGCCCCGCCCGAAGTCGCGCTCTGGAAACGCCTCAAGCCGATAGACTGGGCGATACTCGGCGTGTTCGCGCTGATGTGCGTGCCATTTTTTCAAGGGGTGTGGACGATTTGGACTGCCGAAGAGGCTCCGCAATCGTATGCCCTGCTGATTCTGCCTGCCGCGCTGTTTATGGCGTGGATGCTGCGCGGACGCCTCGAAGGGGTTCCGGTTCGCGGCTCTCTCGGTGGGCAGGTTGTCTTAGCAGTGGGGATCGGACTGCTATTCTTCGGAACCCTGATGAACACCGTCACAATTTCGGGCGTCGGGTTTGTACTGGCGATTGTCGGGCTGGTTTTGGGACGCTATGGGGCTTCTGTTGCCCGCACTTTATGGTTTCCATTGGCATTTTTAACGACGATGATCCCGTTGCCGCATGAACTGCTCAATGTCATCACGTTTCCCCTGCAAGGGATTTCCGTCAAGTGGGCGGCTCTTCTACTCCAGCCGCTTGGCGATATTACCGTGCAGGGAACCCGAATCCATATGGCGAACTATACGCTCGATGTGGTTGCGCCGTGCAGCGGGTTGACCATCGTTCTGCCGCTGTTCATTCTTACCACCTACTATATGTACATCGTCGCCGCGCCCGTCTGGAAAAAGATTCTCATGGTCGCGCTGACCCTGCCGATTTCGATGGTCGTCAATGCGTTTCGCGTGGCGATTACGGGGCTTGCGGGCGATATGTACGGACACAAAGCCGGAGAAGCGGTTCACGATTATGGCGGGCTTGTTACCGTGATGGTCGGTTTCGCCGTTCTCTATTTCATAGCACAGGAACTCAAATGTCATCGCCTTTCCGACGAGATTACGCTTTAATTGCCCTGTTGGGCATCGGTGCGATATTGACCTTCGGGGCGCAGCAGTCCGCCAAAGGGCGCGTCTTTACCAAGCCGCCGTCTACGGGGTTGTCGCTCGATTATCACGGGTGGAAGGGAACCCCCTACCCCGAAGATAAAGGCACGGCGGGGATTCTGCCGAACGCCCGCATCGACACCATTGAATACAAATTACCTGCATCGCCTTCGGTTGCCGTCGTCATTATCGGCAGTCGCGATCCCAACGATATGCACACGCCCGAACGCTGCTTTGTTGGAAGCGGATTTACGCTTGGCAATGTCGAGCGGCGCGAAATCAAGGTCGGGCAGCCGTCGCCAAAATCGTTCACCTTCAACCTCATGACCGTCACACAAGGCGACATCAAGGAGATGGTTCTCTATGGTTATGACGGCGTGCAGATGATCGGCAGCTCGACGATCATGGCACGGGTCATGATGAAATTGCGCGGTCCGTCCGAGAATCCTGCCTACTTCGTGCGACTTTCTACGCCGATGGACAGCCCCGAAGCGGCGGAAAAGCGGCTGATGGAGTTCGCGCAGAATCTGATGAACGAGCGTGCAATATGGCAAAAATCAGGAGTAAAACTGTAGTTGGACGATATTTTCGAGTCGAAAGAGGACGCCGCGCCCCCCGCGCCTTTAGCCTATAACGAGCCATTCGAGTATGCGCCGGTGCGGTTGCGCCGTTTGCTGACAAATCCCGGCGTTCGCATCGAGTTGATCGTCACCATTGTTCTGTTCGCCGTGATGTTTCTGCCGCATTTGTGGTGGTGGGCGTTGCGCTGGACACTGCCTGACTCGCTGCAACTTTACGGACTGATTGTCATTCCGCTTGTTTTGGCGTGGATGTGGCTGGCTCGCTGGCGTCTGGTGATTCCCGAACTCGATTGGCTTAACGAACAGTTCACGGAAAAATCGGTGATGCGCTGGCTGACTGAGGAACGCCATGAGGAGCCGAAACGCCTTCGTTGGACACTGTTTCTGGCGGTTCCATTCACGCTGTTGGCGTTGTGGTCGGGCGAACCGATGCTGACCGCACTGGCATTCGTCGGCTTTTTGACTGCCTATCTCGGCTATCGCTTCGGCACGCAGTTGCTGCGTGTCATGGCGTTTCCTCTCTCGTTTCTGTGCTTGATGACTCCGCTTCCCGGCTTCCTACTCGATTTCATCTCCAAGCGCATTACGCCGATGACGTTCAGGATCACGACGAGTTTGCTGGCAGCACTCGGTCTGCAAACGGAAGTGCTGCCCGAAGGCACTCCCATTCAGATTTTCGCCAATGAGGAGCAAAAACAACTCCTTTATGAAATCTATGCAGGGCGAACCGGCATGGGCTACCCGGAACTTCTCGTCTTTATGGTCGGTGTACTGTGGTATCTGTCGCTGATTGAGGCGGGCTTTGCACGGAAACTGCTGACGTGGCTGATAGGATTGGCGATTTTCTTGATGCTGATCGCGGTTCGCCTGACGATTGTTGGATTTCTCGGCGCGAAATTGGGCGATACGCTCGACGGGCGCGAATGGACAAATGTTTTTGCTTTGATTTCCCGAATCGCTTTGCCGTTTCTCGGCTGGTGGATCATGAGTTTTGTACTGCGAGGTTTTCAGTGTCGAACATATCACGAGTGGGTACGAGGTCGTTAGCGTTGCTGGCGGTCACAGCAGTTTTGGGAGTGGGATTGCAGATGGCGGCGCGGAGCAAAATGGCGGCGCATCCCAATCCGATGCCTCCCGATAAAGCGAATCAATCGGAGGGACAGGTCGTTCTCACGCCGCTTGAAAATCGTGAGCGCGATCATGCTCGTTCGGTCTATCGCCTCTACACCCGACCCGGTGCCGCGCCGATCTATGTCAGCATCACACGGGCGGAAACATTGAACTCCTTCCGTGCGCCGTATCAGTATCTGCTTGACAGCGATGGGCGAATGCGCGAAAACCAGAGAAACGTCATTCCCCGTGACGGCGAAGAACTTCCTGTTCATCTTTACGAGCGCATTGTGGGGCATGGAACCGAAGCCGTCGTTCTGCATTGGACGCAAAACTGGGGCGGCGAACCCATTGCCGACCCGCTGACGCTGGGGCAGATGTTCGATGCGACGATCCGCAAAGAGCCTGTTTATGTTGTGGATGTCTGGAGTATCTTTCGCGCCGGTGGGGGAAGCAGACTCGACGAAACCACTTGGATACGCACCGCTGACTATATTGACAGGATGATCAAGAATAAGAAAGTGACAACTCCCCATTGATAAATCACGGGGCTTCTCAAACTACGCAAGACCTACAGGTTCACCTTACGTGGTGGCTTGTGCCGGAGGTTGAAAACCCCCGTCTGGAAAAAACAAGCGTCTTTCAGACGCGCACTGCCCCCAAACTGGAACGTATTCGCGTCTGAAAGACGCTTGTACTTTGTTGCCGGGATCGTCGTTGTATACATCTCATTGATGATAGCCAATGCTAAATATTGACAATGTGATTCTTCCTCTGTTCGTAGAGGCGCGTATTTTGGAATAAGTGGTTTGAGATAGGGACTGACGCATTAAATTGCGACAGTTCCCTAAATTACCGACTTATGGGTAACGACGAGACTTTCAGTACCCGGTCTGCGTCTGGAACACCCTGCCGAGCGAGGACTACGGCGGATGGCGTAAGCCGCTGTCGTATCTGACGCTTTCCCAGCAGAAACGGCAGTCTGCTTCTCGTGAGGCATTTTTTGCCACTTCAAGAGGAGGCTAAAGCCGCAGAAAACAAAACGATGAGAAAGAGCGCGAACGAAATCCCACGCGCATATCGCTAAACTACAGTCTTTTTTACGGAATTCTCCGTATTCTTCGTGAACTCCGTGGTTCTTATTTCAGCCTCGAAGGTACTCGATTTTCTCAACGAACTCGCACAGCAAGCCGTGTGTCGATTCCGTGTCGGAACCTTCCGCGTAGACATGGAAAAATGGCTCGGAAGCATCGGGAAGCACCAGAACCCAGTTCTCGCCGCGATAGATTTTGATGCCGTCCACAAGTTCGACGTGCTGCCCCTCAGTCTCTTTTGTCAGGACGCGCATAATCCGCCCCTTGATTTCCCACGGACAGCGCACCAACGCACGCACCACCGAAGAGGTTGGAAGCTGCGACGCAATATCGGAGAGCTTGAAGTCGGTGATGGCGAGCATTTCAAGAAGTTTGCCAAAGGCGAACATTGCGTCATAACTCGGCTGGAAGTCGCTGAAAATGAAGCCGCCCGTATCGTCACCGGCAAAGTTGACCGTCTCTGCGGTGTTGGGATCGCCCATGGAAACCGTCATCAGATCACGGGGATCGGTTTTGGTGCGCGTCACGGTTGCGCCGTGCAGAGAGACCAACGGTTCGATAATACGCGACGCGGTGATCGGAACCGCGATTTTGGCATTCGGGCGGGTTCGCGCTTTCAGTACCGCCATGAGTGCAAGAAGTTTGTCTCCTGCAATTACTGCACCGTCCTCATCAACGACCGTCATGCGCTCGCCGTCTGCCTCGAATAAAACTCCCATATCGGCATTGAGCGTCGTCACAATTTGCGACAGATTCGGGAGCAGCGCGGCGCGGGCTTCCAGCGTTTTTGGCGTTTTCTGCACGTCGGGATAGGCATTGAGGGCGATCAAGTCGCAACCCATGCGCCCCAACATCGCAGGAAACACTCCGGCAAGGCGTCCGAAGGCGAAGTCCGCGACGATTTTCAGGCGACGCGATTTCACTTCGTCAATTTGGATATGATGGAAATAATCCTCGCTGTATTGCTCGATACTGCGTCCCGGAAAGTCCAGCGAACCGACCTGTTCAGCATCCACGCGCCGGAAATCTTCACGGAAGAAAATTGTCTCGACCTTGCGCTCGGCATTTTTGGACAGATAGGTTCCTTGCGCGTCGAAAAACTCAATGAGGAGCATTTTGGGGTTGTTCGGGGCAAGCCGAATATGCACGCCACCGACGGCTTGAGAACCGCGAATTCCGTGCCGTACAATTGGCAGAGGCATCGAGCGATAATCCAAGACGTTGACGCCAACGGAAAGCAAACCGGAAATCATGGCGCGTTTCATCATACGGGCAACGGGACCGCTGTCCCGGCTCGTAATAACAGTTGCGCCGCGCTTGAGATAGCCGCCGAAACTCGCGCCCAACTTACAGGCGAAATCCGGCGTCAATTCGATGTTGGCGACACCCATCACGCCCTGACCGCGGAACAGCGACCCCGCCCACTTCTGCCCCCAAATCAGGCTCATCGTAACGGTACTGCCCGCCTCGATGATTTTGTCGGGCCACAATTTGATTTGAGTGCGGATCGTGCAGTCGTTCTCGATCCGACACCGATCTCCGATGACCGCACCCTCTTGAATGACACAGTTTTGCTTGATTGTTGTATGGGCGCAGATGGTACACGCGGTCAAGCGGGTTTCGACACCGACATAGACATTGTCCCACAGGATGCACCGATGAATAGACGCCTTCTCTTCTACAATACAGTTGTCGCCTAAAACGGAATATGGACCGACGACAGCGTGCGCCTTGATTTTGCAGTTTTTGCCGATGACGACAGGGTAATTGATCTGTGCCGTCGGGTCAATCTCGCATCCGTCCCCTACCCAAATGCCTTCGCCTTGCCTCTCGGCATCGCGCCCGATTTTGACGCGGGTCTGCTCATCCATCACCGTATACTGGGCTTCGCGGTACTGTTGAAGGTTGCCGACATCGCACCAATAATCCTCGGTCATTATGTAACCATAAAGCGGCTTCTCTTCCGCCAGCATTTGCGGGAAAATGTGCTGGCTCCAGTCGTAATTTCCGCCCATTTGCATATATTCGAGAATAGCCGGTTCCAGAATATACATTCCGGTATTGACGGTATCGGAGAAAACTTCGCCCCAAGAAGGCTTCTCAAGGAAGCGGCGAATGCGCCCCCCATCGTCCGTTATCACAACACCGAATTCCAGTGGATTGGGAACATGAGAGAGGACAATAGTCGCCATGCTGCCCTTTTCACGATGGAATTTGATCGCTTTATCGAGGTCTATGTCGGTGAGGGCGTCGCCGCTGATAATGAGGAAGGTGTCGTCTTTGAGAAGTTCGGCGGCTTGCTTGACACTTCCAGCGGTTCCAAGCGGCGTATCTTCCACAGAGTAGGAAATATTGACTCCCCATTCCGTGCCGTCGCCGAAATAGCCTTCAATTTCATCGGCAAGGTAATGCAAAGTGACAATGATGTCGGTAATCCCATGTTGTTTCAACAGAAGAATAATATGCTCCATAATGGGCATATTCAGTGCTGGTGTGAGCGGCTTTGGGCGTTGGGAAGTGAGCGGGCGCAACCGCGTTCCCTCGCCGCCTGCCATAATAACAGCTTTCATTCAGGCAACCCCCGTGTTAGGCGATAATGATGTTCAGGCTTATGATAGATATTGCCGTGTACAACGTGCCGAGGCATCTCTGCCTTCGGCACACAGCAGGTTTAGCGTCGGGCAAGACGCGGGCGGCGCAGTGGCGGCTTGGTCTCAGCGCGGTCAAGCGGCGGAGGCGGAGGCTTTCGCAGAGTGGCTCCGGTCGGCGGCTTGTAGGTGAAATCGGCGGGCGTTTTGGTCGCCATCAGCTTGATATTGGTCAAGGTATTGGTGTGTAAAATCGCGGATTCTTCGGGGCTTCCTGCCGGGAAAACCGCCTTATAGATCATGCTGTCTTTTTTGCCGATGGTATAGGTGATCGTGCGTGTTACATTGTTCTGCCCTTTGGATTCGGTCTTGACGACTTCGCACGGAATTTTATTGTAGAGTTCTTCGCCTTCATAGTCGGCTTGAACTTTGAGGGCATTTTTTTCACCCCCGAAGAACGCATCAACTTCGCCTTCCCACATTCCGATAAATTCCGTAGGCGTCAGCGAGACCTTTGTTTTGCCGTATTGTTTCGTTGAACTGCTATAGTCGAAATAGTTTTTGCCATCGGAGACGAAGACAAAATTAAGAGCGGCAAACTGTTCCTCGCCCTTGAGTTCGATACGTAAATAGTTGGGTTTAAGGACGGCGATTGTGCCTTGAAGGACGATGCTTTCCGCGAGACCTTCGCCCGCAATTATTTGGGTAATGTCCGCGCTCATTGATTTGGAGGCAAATAATTTGCCGAATGCTTTTCGGAGAATTTTCTCTCCTTTTTCGTCAGCACGAGCAACAGTTGCCGACATCACGCTTAGGGAGAGAACTGCGCCCATAGCAAATGTACGAATGAAACTTTTCATTATGTTTTTCCTTTCCCGAATCTGATCTTTACACAAAAAACGCCCCTGAAATGACACAGGGTTTGTCACCACTGAGTTACGAAACGGGGGCGGAATTGTTCCCCGCATTCCAGCGATCAATCGCCCCGAAAATCAATAGTCCGCCGCCGAGCAGTGCCGTGATGACACCGGGACGCGGCGCAAGATACGACAAAGCCATGACGCAGACGGCGATACTGAAGGTCAATTGAAGCACCAAAAGCGTCAGCCGATTTTGCGCCGTTTGGAGTGTGAGCAGTGTTGCACAGGCTCCCGTCGCACACAGCAAGAGCGGAAAACGCACGCTCAGATCGATGCCGCGCTGTGTTGTCACCAACTGAATCATCGCCGGTATCGGGATGTTGAGGTCACCCGCGTTGGTCTGTTTCCAAACGAGAAACAAACTGATGACGGCAAGAAGCATCCCAATCAGAGTCAGGGCTTCGCCGCGTGAAAGAAATCGGCGCAAACTGGGTTTATATTCCCATGAGTCGGACATAGACTAATCTTTCCAATCAGTTCAATTCCAAGTCGCTCCACGTTTGAGCATTGAGAAGCCGTAGACCTACAGTTTCTGTTTCAAGAGAGGAGAGGTGCTTGACTTTCTCTTTTTGCTCACCTGACAGTGTACCGAACTTAAACTCCATTTGTGCCAACAGCATTACGATGCGTCCTTCTTCCAATCCCTCTTTGCGTCCTGCGATTTTGCCTTCATGCAGACCTTCTTGCTTTCCTTCCAGTCTGCCTTCTTGCTTGCCTTCTTGTCTGCCTTCCTTGAGTCCTTCTTTTCGACCCTGAGCCATCAAAATCTGTGCGCTGGTTCGTGCCACTTCCTCGCCCTCCTTGTTTTCCAAGATACGATCTACTGCCTCTATCAATTCTTCTCGCAACGCCTCTTCATCATCGGGTTCGCGTTTGTGATGCAGCAGCAGAAAGAAATACTGCAAGGCACGTTTCCATTCTGGCGATGACTTCTCGAAGAGCAAGGACAATGCAGCAACTGTCTCATTCAGTACCCGCTCCAGTTCCGCTTTCGGAGCATCAGCGACTTGTAGTACCCGAAGGACTTGAGCCATCGCCGACTGTGCCTGTGCCAACTGCTCGCTTGGCGTCTCCTGCACATTTAGAAATAGTGTGTCCCATGTCGGGACAAATCGCTCTAACTCTGCCGGAACTTGCATCATCGCTTTGAGGTCTATCCCGCTTTTCCATTTTCGTTTGCCTGTGTAGAATACTATCGGGATAATTGGCAGTAACTGCCATTTTGAGCCAGGAACTTTGTCGTCTTGGTACTGCCGCATCTGCGCCCGCCATAACTCCACCATATAAGACAGCAATCGCAGTCCCATGGTTTTGTCGGGTTTGGATTGATGTTCCAGCAGCACATAGACCCATACTTCGCCCTTGCTGTCCCGATACGGAACCCGATATAAGATGTCGGCTTCCTGCTTTTGGAGATTGTCGGGAATGAACGAACGATTGACCCGCTCGGCACGAGAGAAATCCAGTTTATCGGCAAGACTCTCTGCCACCAAAGCGACCAGACCGCGTAAGTTCTCCGGTGCTTCGAGAAGCCAGAGCGTTCCCCGATCTGCAAACTCACGGATGGGAGGCTCACTCTCACCAGATGTCTCGGACACTGCGTTTCTCCACTCGGTAGAACGATAGTCTCATGGTTCCGTTGTTTCCACATACCAACGGCGAATTCCTTCCCTATTCTGCCGAGCGATTGCGCCGTCTCTGTTTTCTTTGTTTACGCTATGTGACACGGGAATCGTTACTCTGCGCGGATACGGCGGCAGATTTCCCGCAGGACGCTTTCGAGGTCGCCCGATGCGGTCTTAAACGAGTCGGCGTCTACCGTTAGGGGCGCACCGAGAACCACGAGTGGGGCACCATATCTTGGGCAGGCAATGGCTTGTTCGATGCTCAATCCGCCGACGGCTTGCACCGGAACGGAAACGGCTTGAACCACTTCGGCAAGCACATCGAGCGGCGAGGGCATTCTGCCGCCATATCGTGCCTGAACTTCGGGGTCGCGGCGTTCATCGTAGCCGATATGGTGAATGACATAATCGCAGCCCAAATCCTCCAGCATTTTCGCGCCGTCTACCATGTCGGGACAGCCGAGATTGTCGCCCATGACGGCGATGCCGTAATCTTTGCCCGCTTGAACGACTTGCTTGATAGTTGCCGGATGCGCCCGCGCCATCACGACGACGTGAGTTGCGCCCGCCTTTGCCATCATTTCGGCTTCGAGGTAGCCTCCGTCCATGGTTTTGAGGTCGGCGACAATCGGAGTGTCAGGGAAATTTGCCCGCAACGCCCGCACGCCATGCAAGCCTTCGGCGAGAATGAGCGGGGTTCCGGCTTCGAGCCAATCGACTCCGGCACGCATGGCGAGGGCGGCAGTCTCAAGGGCTTCTTCGATATTGGTAAGGTCGAGCGAAATCTGAACGATAGGCGACACGTCTTTTGGCTCCTTGGGTCGGTGGGTCATTGGGTCGTTGGGCAAGGCAGACACAGCTCCACAGCGAAATGAATTTCTCTGATAGGGGCGTTCCGCCGTGCCGTGCTTCGCACTCAAAAGGCGGATATTCGGCGATGTCTTTACAATGCGGCATGCATCTTCTATAATGGGCAATCTAAAACCCGATCTCTTTCGAGTGATATGCCAATTCATCATAGAGAGGAATTATTCCTCTTTTTTCAAGGGAGAGAATAGACATTAGGCATTATGGAACAGGAATTCGCGATACAGGGTGAATTTATCACGCTGGGACAACTGATCAAGGCGTTGGGATTGTCGGATACGGGCGGCGGCGTCAAGTTCTTTTTGGAGGAAGCGACGGTGTATATCAACGGCGAACCCGACACGCGGCGTGGGCGCAAAATCCGCGTTGGTGATACGATTGTTGTCGCAGATGAGCCGCCGATTCGCATGGTTCAGGGTGAACCAGAGAGTGAGGAGTACGCATGACTTTCACGCGCCGCTGGCTGATTTTGTTCGCGCTTGGGGCATTGCCACTGCTGTTTGCGGGGGTCGCGTCGTTTTTTCTTGCGCTGACTTATTTATGGTACGGCGTGCTGATTGTCCTCGCGCTCGCCGACTATTTTCTGCTTCCTGCCTCCGATACCCTTGAAGTGGAGCGGGTCGCGCCGGAACGTCTCTCTCTCACGACAACAAATGAGGTGCGATTGCGGGTGAGAAATTTGGCGACGACGCCTGTTTCTCTTGAACTGCATGAAACTCCGCCGGACGGCATCGCTTCAGATTTGCTGGAAACGCCGTTTCGGTTCGGAGTGGCGGGTCAGGCGCGTCATGCGGCTGTGTATCATCTGACGCCGAGCGAACGGGGCGATTTTGCGTTTGGCGATGTTTATTTGCGGGTGCGGGGACGGCTGGGGATGGTTCAGCGCGTGGTGCGGAAGCCGCTCGCTCAGCCGATTCGGGTCTACCCCAACCTTGCCGAGATTGCAAAATTCGCCTTGATGGCACGCAAAGGGCGGCTGCAACAAGCGGGAATTCGAGCGGCGCGTTTGCAAGGAGCGGGGCGGGAATTCGAGAGTCTGCGCGATTATATGCCCGATGATGAGATGCGGCGAATTGATTGGAAGGCGAGTGCGCGGCGCGGCAAACTGGTGGCACGGCAGTATGAGGTCGAGCGTTCACAGAACATTATTCTGGTGATTGATGCGGGACGGACAATGCTGGCGGAGATTGACGGCGTACAGAAAATCGAATACGCCTTGAATGCTGCGTTGCTTTTGGCGTATGTGGCGACACAGACGGAGGACAAGGTGGGGCTGCTGGTATTTTCGGATCAGGTGCAGACCTACTTGCCGCCGCGCAAAGGACGCACTCAGGTTTTCGCGATTATGGAAGCCCTTTATAATGTGAAGGCGACACTGGCGGAACCGGATTATGCGGGGGCGATGGCGTATCTGCGGGCGCGGTGGCGGCGGCGTTCGCTGGTGGTGACGTTTACGGATTTGTGGGACGCTGATTCGTCGCGCCTGACGATTTCGGAACTGGCGGCATTACAGCCCCTGCATCTGGTTGCGGCGGTGACTCTGCTCGATACGAAACTGCTTCGTGCCTCCGAGCAAAGCGTTGTCACGCCCGAATCGGCGTATGAAAAGGCGGTTGCGATGCAGGTTTTGGATGACAGGCACAAGGCAATGGCGATGCTGTCTCAGCGCGGGGTTTTGGTGGTGGATTCTCCCGCCGAGAAACTTTCCGCCGATCTGGTCAATCGCTATTTGCAAGTAAAAGAGCGTCAGACGTTGTGACCTCACCCCCAGCCCCTCTCCCGATTCCCTCATTCTTCGGAGGAGAGGGGAGAAAGAACCCACAACCTACGACTCCCCCTCTCATAGTGAGGAACGACTCCAGTCCTACGACTCCCCCTCTCCTAAGGAGTTTGCGACTGGTCAGGAGAGGAGGCTGGGGGTGAGGTGATTGCTCGGCGTATTTCTTCCAGAACGCGGTCCGTTTCGGTAAGAATTTCTGCGTTGGTGAAGCGCAGGATTCGAAAGCCCTTCGCTGTAAGAATGGCATTGCGCTCGCGGTCATTTTCGGGATTTTCGAGATGAACGCCGCCGTCTGCTTCGACGATTAACCCTGCCGAGTCGCAATAGAAATCTACGATGAATCCCTGCATCACCTGCTGACGCCGAAACTTCACGCCTAACGCGGAATTTCGGAGACGGCTCCATAAAACTGCTTCTGCTTCGGTTTGGGACTGTCGCAGTTGGCGTGACGCTGTTCGTTTTCCCCCGGTAACGTGCTGTAGTTTGATGACTCGTCGTGAATTCATGATTACCCTCCGCGCCCATTTCTCAATCACTGTACTCTCCCTCATCCCCAATAATGCAAACGAGGAATAGGGCAAGGTAATCATTGCGCTCTCCCTCACCCCAACAATGCAAATGAGGAACAGGTAAGGCAATCACTGCGCTCTCCCTCACCCCAACAATGCAAATGAGGAACAGGTAAGGCAATCACTGCGCTCTCCCTCACCCCCGACCCCTCTCCCGACCAGTCGCCGAGGCTCCTTGGGAGAGGGGAGTCAATACTCCAGTCTGATACTCCCTCAAGATTGGGAATCAATGCCCAAATCTGAGACTCCCCCTCTCATAGTGAGGAACGAGCGGTCAGGAGAGGGGGCTGGGGGGTGAGGTAAACGCCGCGTCCACTTCCGGCAACAACGCGGCGGTCTCGCGCATCGCAGCAAGCATCCGCATATAGTGAATGATTTCGTCGTCGGTGAGAAAGCGATCAGCGCGGTCATCAAGCCATTTGTAGGCGGGCTGATACCCGCCGACACGAAACTCCCACGCTTCGAGTGGGACGTTCTCGAAATATTCGGTGGCATTGAGTTTGACCCGCCCGCTGAGGTTATCTCCCTCCAAAGCCAATGCAGAGGGCGGCAGATAGCGGTCAGTGGCGCGGAGTTTTTGGACACGGTGATCGCCGCCGACAGGAAATGAGATGCCGGGGCGGTTAAGACTCGGAGCCTCCAAGAGATGCAGGGCGACCAGTTTCGCGCCCAACGCCGCCAGCATCTCGAACGCCGTGAGATCATGCGGAAGCGGCAGACGCGGAAAGTCAATTTTGAGGAAAGCGGCGTAGCGTTGGCGATAGGTCGGAGCATGGAAAACGGCATACGCATAGTGGAAGATCGCTTCAGGCGCGGGGTCACTGCCGATTCGTTCCTGCAACGCCTTGAGGAACGCAGGGGCGATATTGGCGTGCTTATGCCCGTAGAGTGTTCCATTTGCATCGTAGCGATACAGAGGAGCGAGATATGCCACACAAGCCGCATCAGGGAAGGCACGGACAAGCATAGCATACCGAGTACAGAAAATATGCTCGTAAAGTTGTCCGGCAGTCGCGCCTCGTGAAAAGACAAGACACAGATTCTTGAATTTTTCGACGTGCAGATGAGAAATGACCTCGCCGCGCGGCATACAGTGAAAACCACGCGATACGCCTGTGTAATATGTGTAGCGAATATCAAACGGTTTGTAGATGACAGGAACAATATTGTCATATTTCAAACCACTCTCTTTAAGGTCTTTTTGAGCCAGTGGGACTTTCCAATCGCGAGCATCTTCTGTAAGTTTATATTTGATTCGTGCCTCAGCTTCAGATAAAGAAGCAAAATCCTTTACGACATCAAAAATCTCTTTTGCAGTCCAATGGATCGAAAGATTATCACGGGCTGTAGTGATTCCCGTGCTATGAGTAGGAAAAATATCAGGCACGCTCCAACCGGCGTTATACTCCTCAAGCAAGGTATTGTCTTCCGGCTTGAGGAGATAATGCGGAGCGGTTGGCGTTATGTCTGTCCAAACAACGTCCTCTAAACCCATTGAATTCAAGGCTTCATATTTTGCCTCGCGCAAGCCCCATAGGTCGCCGTGCTTGAGAGTTTTGCCCTGTGCCGCAAGATTTGGGTGCTTGATCAAGAGGCAGATCGCGACGCCCTGCTGAATATCGAAAACATTCTCATCTTTGCTCCCGTCCGGCGCACGCTCCTTTTTCTTGCTGTTGCCGTGCAAATCCAGAAGGTACAGCGCGTCGAACGACTGCATGAGACTGCGGCGCATTCCGCGAAACGTCGGGTTGTCCAGATAGCCGTGATTGGTCACAAAGCCGACTATTCCCTGCCCGTTCCTGTCCACGATGTCCTGCGCGAATCGCAAAAACTTCACATAATCGTCTTGCAGCCATTTCGGGTTCTTCTCGCCGAGCGGTTTGCCATCCACAAAGTAATAGTCCTGAACCAGTTTGCCGATAGAGGTCAGGCTGCCATCCTTGTTTTTGGAGGGATTGGCACTGTGACCGGAGTAGGGAGGATTGCCCATCACCACGAGAATATTCTGCGTCTGCGTGATGCCGACCGCCGCGTTCTTCTCCTGCGACAATTCCAGAACCAACGGCAGATTGCGCTCCTCCGTGCGAATCGTCTCCAAACTGTTTGCCAGATACACGGGAATGCGGTCTTTGGGCTGCAATTTTACGTCGCGCTCCGTCAAAAATACGCTGAGTTTGATATGCGCGATGGTATATGCCGAAGGAAGCAGTTCGATGCCGTAAAAGTTTTGCAGCAGATGGGTGCGGGCGCGGTCAGACCAGATTCCTCTGCCGCCTGAGAGAGTCATTCCGTCATAAACGTGCTTGTAGGCGTGCGCCAGAAAGGTTCCGGTTCCGGTGGCGGGGTCGAGGAGTTTCACGGTTTTGTCGGCAAGCCCTTCCTGTTTATCGAAGGTCACGGGGTCTTTGAGCAGATCATCAGTGGCGCGAACGATAAACTCTACTACCGAATCGGGCGTATAGTAGACGCCGCGCCGTTCGCGCTGAGTCTTGTCATACGCGGCAAGAAACGTCTCGTAGAAGTGGAAAATCGGGTCGCGTCCGTCCTTGAATGGCTTGAGAATGCTGTCTTTGTTGGCGACATCGAGATCGGAACAGACACCGTTTACGATCCAGACTAATTCCTCCGGCAAATCATAGTTCGCCGAATGCCTGAGAAGTTTCTGAATGATCGGAACCGACGCGGGCAGGGTATCGAGGGCGGCTTGGCGAGTGAACGGATTGGAATCGGTTCTGTCGTATTTGTGCCAAGCGAGGAACAATCCATAAACAAGGGTCTGCGCGTAGACGTTGGCGAACTCGTCTTTGTTGATGTCCGCGAACAGTGTCTCTCGATAAGCGTTCCAGATTGTCGCCAGCGGGCTTTCGGCGTACAGCAGCAGAAAATCCGCCGTATGCCGCAGTTCGCGGGCGCGGGACGCCAATTGCCGGGCGATCTGTTCCGGCGTCATAGCAACGGGCGTTGCGGTATCGAGGAAGCGTTCCAGCAGACTCTGAAACTCCTCCAACACTCCGACGGAGACAGAAACAGTTCCGCTTTCGGGCGGCTCCGGCAGTTTCATCACCACGACCTGCTCGCCATCACAAAACAGCCGCCATTCGAGATGGTTGGTCAGCAGGAAATTGTGCAGATTGTCGCGGAAACGCTGATTCTGCTCTTTGGCGTGACCTTTGAGAGCGGCGAGATTGTAATTGATCGATTCCGCTTCGATATAGCCGATGATCGCCGCGCCCCGTGTCACCTCATAGTCTGGTTTTCCGACGACAAGTTTTTTGGCTTCTCCGGTAAAATCGGCGTTGCGGTTGAGGACTTTTGCAGTTTCGCGGAGAAGTTTGCCCAAATAATCACGATACGAGAGTTCATCGGTGGTGTTGGTGAGTTTGCGCTGGTCGCGAATCTCTTTGAGATAAGTCGTTACGGCGGTTTCGAGCGGGTGCATTGATGGACTCCTTACCTCACCCCCCAACCCCCTCTCCCGATTCGCTCGTTCCTCGCAGGAGAGGGGGAGTTTCGGCTTGGGATTGTTCTCCCCAAAGGTGGAGAGAGGGAAATCTCTGGTATTGATTCTCCCCACGTCTCTAAGTGAGTCTCAACAAAAAAATTGTTCCGGTGCTGCCATCTGCGTCCGGCAGGACGCTCGTCCGAAGGACACCGAGGCGGGTACTTTCAGTACCCGACAATGCGGTGGAACAGTTTAATCATTGAGACTCTCTAACAGTAGTGGGAGGATGAGGTGATTTGTCCCGTTATTCGGCGAAACAAGTGAAAGTTCCTGCTTTTGGGAAACGCTGCGGTATAGCGGTATAATAGACCTCTTGCCCTAGTCCAGCGAAATGAATGTCTCGTGCAGGTCTCGTTCTGCCGTGCCGTGCTTCGCACTCGAAAAGCAGGGGAATTCCGTCCGCAGGACATCTGTTTTTGAGGCGGGTACGTGATCTCTACCCGACTTAGGCAAGAAGCATAGTAGAAAACTGAATCCTTATCATGATCTATTTCCTCTACAATTTCCTTCTCCTTCTGCTTTCGCCACTCGTCGCACTCTATCTGGTGCAACGCTACTTTTCGGGCAAATCGCGTCCGGGATGGAGTGAACGCTGGGGGAATTTGCCACAAAATCTACACTCTGGCAAAAGCACACGCCCGCGTGTCTGGGTTCATGCGGTGTCGGCGGGCGAAGTGGTGGCGGCAGTCCCGATTTTGCGCGAATTGCGGGCGCGGTTGCCGCACGCTGAGATTGTGTTTTCGGTTCTCACTCCTGCCGGGCATGAGATGGCGGAGCAGCAAGCGACGCCGTTTGTTGACGCCCTGTTCTATGCCCCGTTCGATCTGTTTTGGGTGACGCGGCGTGTCGTGCGTCTCATTCAGCCGCAGCTTTATGTCAGCCTCGAAAGCGAATTGTGGCCTAATTTGCTCCATGATCTCAAGCGTGCCGGAACGGCGACGATAATGGTCAACGGGCGCATCTCCGAGAAGAATTATCGCAGGGCGTCCAAAGCGGGCGGATTTTTCTTTCGCTGGATGCTGAGCCACATGGATCGCTTTCTCATGCAGTCTGAAACCGACGCCGAACGGATTCGAGTGTTAGGCAAGGGGACGGATGGACGGCGCGTTTCGGTTTTGGGCAATTCCAAGTTCGATCAGGAGATCGTCCGCTTGTCGCCGGAGCAAATCGGAGAGCTGCGGCGTTCGCTCAAACTTCCTGCCGACAGCCCCGTTTTTGTTGCCGGAAGTACACGCAGTCCCGAAGAAGAGGCGGAGGTTTTGGCGGCATATGTGACTCTGCGCCAGTCCATTCCTGAGTTGTGCCTGATCGTCGCGCCGCGCCAGATTCCCCGCGCCGAAGAGTTGGAAACTGCGATGCGTGCGGCAGGATTATCGCCGGTACGCCGCTCGCAAATCGAGAATACTGACGCTCCGGTTTCTCATCTCATTTTGGATACCATGGGCGAATTGGCGAATGTGTATGCCGCTGCAACAGTCGCTTTTGTCGGCAACAGTTTCGCGCCGGTGGTTAAAGGCGGCGGTCAGAATTTGCTCCAGCCGTTAGCGCACGGCAAGCCGGTTTTCTTCGGAACCCATATCGCGACGATTCGCTCCGAAGTGGCATTGGCGACGGATGCCGGAGTCGGGTTTCAGGTCGAAAACGGCTCCGAACTTGCCGCACAAATTCTGGCATTATTCCAAAATCCGCAGAAATTGCAGGAGATCGAGCAATGCGCCCTTGCCCTTATCGCCGCCAATAAAGGCGTGTCCGCTCGCTATGCCGATCAGATCGTCGCCCTGCTGAACCGGCACAACGCGGCACACTCACACACAACCGGATTGTCGCATGAAGGATGCTGAGGCGTATTTCCTTGCAATAATCAAGGATGAGCGAAAGGGCTTCCTTGCGTCCTTATTACGAACCGTTTTGGCGGGTCTGTCCTCTGTCTATGTCGCAGGCTTGAAACTGTTTCTGCTGCCCTACGCGCTCGGCATTCGCAAGCAAACCCGACTCCCCTGCCCTGTGATTTGCGTCGGGAATTTGACAACGGGCGGAACCGGCAAAACCCCGACAACGCAGACCCTCTGCCGACTTCTCACAGCACAGGGCAAGCGCGTTGTCATTCTCAATCGAGGCTATGGCGGAAAAAATGAATATGGCTGTGCGATTGTCTCCGATGGCAAAACCGTATTGCTGAATGCGGAACAGGCGGGCGATGAAGCATATCTGCTGGCGGACACTCTGCCCGATATTCCCGTCGTTGTCGGCAAAGATCGGCGCGTGACGGGCAAATTGGCATATGAGACGTTTCAGCCCGATATCATTGTTCTGGACGATGGAATGCAGTTTTGGCAGTTGCACAAGGACGTTCTCATCGTCTTACTCAATGCGGCAGAGCCGTTCGATAACGGCTATCCGTTTCCGCGTGGCTTACTGCGTGAACCGCCATCGCACTTGCGCCGTGCAGGTATAATACTGCTGACGGGAACAGTTCATACCGCGCCGGAAACGGTTGCCCAAACACGAGAGCGGGCGCGAAAATTGGCATCGAATACGCCCATTTATGAGGGAAATTTAAGTCCGGTGGGTTTGACCGATTTACGCGACAAAACGCAGTATAAACTTGGTTGGCTTGAGGGGCGTTCGGTGGCGGCACTCTCGGCGATTGGCAATCCGGCGGGGTTCACGGCATTGCTCACAGAACTCGGCGCGGAAGTCAAGGCTGCATATACCTTTCGTGATCATCAGGCGGTCACGGCGGCGGAATGGGAAACGGCGTGCAAAGACGCGCAGGGTCTCGGCGTATCGGATATTGTGACCACCGAAAAGGACGCCGTAAAGTTTCCGGGCGCAGACTGTGATCTGCCGATAATGGCACTTTCCGTACGAATGCAAATTGAGAACGAAGCAGAATTTTTAGGAACGGTACAGGGTTTGCTGAATGGCGGATAACGACGCGACAAGAGAAGAACAAAATACTCTTTCCCGCAGAAAACGATGGGAGCGTCTTGGCGGGCGCATCGGGTTGCGCCTTATCGTCACGCCGCTTCGGATTATGCCGTGGGGAATGGCGCAAGGGTTCGGCAGGTTTTTGGGTTCGCTCCTCTATCTGGCATTGGGGCGTTATCGTCGCGTCGCTGTTAAGAATCTGGCATTAGTTTATGGCAGCGAAACGTCTGAGGCAGAACGTATCGTCATGGCGAAATCGGTGTTTCGGCATTTCGGGCAAGTCGCCACGGAGTTTGTCAAATTGCCGCAACTGTCTCGTGCCGAAGTGGATCGCCTCGTCACCGTTGAGGGCGAGGAGCATCTCAAAGCGGCATTCGAGGCAGGGCAGGGCGTCCTGACGATCACAGGGCATTTCGGCAATTGGGAGATGCTGGGGCGTTGGCTCGGCACGCATGACATTCCGCTCAATGTCGTCGCCCGCCGCGCAAACGATCCCGAAGCCGAAAAATTGCTCCGTGACTCACGCGAAGGTTATGGGGCGCAGGTCTTTCTGCGCGGCGGTTCGGCGCGTGCCATTCTCAACTGCCTCAAGTGCAACGAGCTGCTTATTCTCCTACCCGATCAGAATTCGGCGGAAATCTTTGTACCGTTCTTCGGGATTCCCACCGGAACCGCCGACGGACCCGCGATTATTCATCTCAAAACGGGCGCGAAAATCGTATTCTCTTGGTGCATCCGCACGCCCGACAATCGTTTCCGCCTGATTTTCGAGCCGGTCTATTCCTATGCACCAACCGGCAATAAAAAAGCCGATTCGGAAGCCATCATGACCGAAGTCAATGCCCGCATCGAAGCCCAAATCCGCAAACACCCGACCCAATGGCTCTGGCTTCA
>Ga0163154_10000834_pt1 | contig 48032 bp, 49 predicted proteins | sample OliLakLV19MP9P1_FD_148649 | JGI IMG/M metagenome (GOLD analysis project Ga0163154, IMG submission 148649) | Freshwater microbial mat bacterial communities from Lake Vanda, McMurdo Dry Valleys, Antarctica - Oligotrophic Lake LV.19.MP9.P1 | ecosystem: Environmental > Aquatic > Freshwater > Lake >...
GAGCAGGGAATTTGTGGAGAAGGTATTCGAAAAGAACAGGAAGTTATTTGGCAAGAGGCGTCAGGAGGGATCCCGACCCATGAAGGGCGGAGCTCAATGGGGTGGACTCGTGACGGCGCGGGCATTGAGATTGCAGGCCATCATAGTATCAGGCGCGAGCTGAGGGATAGGGGGAAGAGGGGAACGCAGGAAATGGAATGTGAGATATCGAGGAAGAGCGGACAGGATTGTCTATTCTGCCATGATGGAAGGTAAGCGGTATGGCGCCTCTGGGGGAAATGAGGTGGATTGCCGAGATGGGAACAAGGATGAACACTCAAAAAAACCAAAAAAAAAGCACTAGCACCGACTTGAGTGTTGGTCTAGTGTTGCCCCCCCTATGCGCGTGCTTTCAGGTATCCAGCCCTCTGGGGTTTTACACTTGGGCAATTATTTTGGAATGATGCAACCGGCCATTACACTGGCTGAAAAGCATCAGGCCTACTACTTTATCGCCGATTACCATGCGCTTACCTCGCGCCCAGACCCTAAAGATTTAAGAGGTTTTGTTAAAAATGTGGCGCTCGATTTTTTGGCATGTGGGCTAAGCCCTGAGAAGACCATCTTTTTCCGCCAGAGCGATGTCCCTGAGCATCTTGAACTCACATGGCTGCTATCGACGGTCGCACCAATGCCCATGTTGGAAAATTGTCATTCTTATAAGGACAAAACCGCAAAAGGGTTGCCCGCCAGCCACGCCTTGTTTTCGTACCCGGTTTTGATGGCCGCAGACATATTAATCTATCAAGCTGACGCCGTGCCAGTGGGAAAGGATCAGAAACAACATTTGGAAGTGGCAAGGGACATTGCCGCAAAGTTTAATGAAAATTTCGGTGAAATTTTTAAGTTACCTGAGCCCATGATTACAGAAGCAGTGGCGGTCATACCAGGAACAGACGGACAGAAGATGTCGAAGAGTTATCATAACACCATCCCCATATTTGGAGCTGAAAAAGAGATCCGGAAACGGGTCATGAGTATAGTAACCGATTCGCAACTACCCGAAGCCGCGAAAGACCCCGAACCTAATACGGTCTATCAGCTTTATAAAATGGTAGCGACACCCCAGGAAGTCCAAGAAATGGGGACCCGTTTTCGCGAGGGGGGAATGGGGTATGGAGACGCCAAAAAATTGCTATTTGAAAAACTGTGGACGACCTTTGCCCCCATGCGCGAAAGACGCGAGGAATTGGCGAAGGATGATGCAAAGATTGAAAAAATCTTGCAGGATGGAGCTCAGCAGGCTCGGGAAGTGGCGCGTGGGATTTTGAAAAAAGCCAGACAGGCCGTAGGATTGGAATAGGTTTAAAATAATGTCAGACGATTTATTAAAGGTAAAACTGCCGGTGTTCGAGGGGCCCCTCGATCTCCTGCTTTATCTCATCAAAAAAGATGAGCTCGAAATTTATGAGATTCCTATTGAGCAGGTGACAAAACAGTACCTTGAGTACATTCACCTCATGAAAATGCTTGACCTCGATATTGCGGGCGAGTTCCTAGTGATGGCAGCGACATTGATGTACATCAAAAGCCGAATGCTGCTGCCTGAAGACCAGCAAGTCATTGACGACCAAGAAGAGGAGGATGAAGATCCCCGCTGGGAATTGGTTCGTCAGTTGGTCGAGTATAAAAAGTTTAAAGAAGCCGCATTGCACCTGATGAACCTTGAAATGATTCAGGAAAACATCTTTTTACGAAAGGCGCCCGAACCACAGTTTGACCTGACGAATGTCATGAGCCTTGCGGATGTGGGTATTTTTGATCTCCTGAACGCCTTTAACAAGGTGTTAAAAAAGGTAGAGAAGAAGGAAATTACTAACGAAATTTTTGACGACCGTTTTTCGGTGAGTGACAAAATTGATTTTATTTTGAACTTGATCACTCAAAGCGCGCACGTGTCGTTTTCCGAACTTTTTGAAGGAGCTGCCTCTCGGTCAGAGGTTGTGGTGACCTTTTTAGCATTGCTTGAAGTGATCCGCCTGAAACAGGTGACCATTTCACAGCCCCATGCGTTTAGTGATATACAAATCAGTAAAAAATCAGAGTAATTATGGTATTAAAAGCAATACTTGAATCAATATTTTTTGCAGCTCAAAAGCCGCTCGACTTAAAGGATCTCAAAGAAATCCTTAAGGACACAGCCGAGCTAGAGCCCAATGAAGTGACAAACGCGTTTAAGAAAGTTGATGACGAACATTTGGTCTCGGCCATCCAAGAGTTGAAGAATGATTACGATCAGGCCGAGCGCGCTTTTCAGTTGCAGCAGACCGGGGAAACCTGGCAGCTTGCGAGTCGAGCTGAGTACGCGAGCTGGGTGAAACAAATGTTCGACCAGTACAAACCTCAACGGCTCAGCGCGTCAGCTATGGAGACGCTGGCGATCGTGGCCTATCGCCAACCCATTACCCGAGCTGATATCGAAGCCGTGCGCGGTGTGGCAGTGGATTCGATGGTGCAAATTCTTCTCGATAGAGGATTGGTCAAAATCTCAGGACGAGCGGAGACCCCCGGGCGTCCCATGTTGTATGCAACGACGGAACATTTTTTGGAGCATTTTGGGATTAAGGATGTTAATGATCTCCCGAATAGCGCGGAACTCCGTTATGTAAAACTGAAGACTGCTGAAACTCCGGCTGTCTCGGTTGACCCTGAGCCCAGCGTTGCGGTGCCTGAGTCTGTCGAAGCAAAGACAGAGGAAGTCCAAACAACTGAAGTTGAAACGAGCTCAGAGGCTGTCCTAGAGACCAATGCAGCCACCGATCAGGGAGTTGAAAATGATGAGCCTCCCAAAAACACTAACTAACAGACTCCCTTATTTTAAATGAAATTATCCGATGCGCGGAAAAAGATAGACGACATCGATACTCGGTTGCTTAAGCTTCTGAACGAACGGACCCGCTGGGTTTTGGATATCGGTCAGATTAAAAAAGCGTCCGGCCAGGAGATCTACGCACCGGAGCGGGAGCTGGCTCTATTAAAGCGGTTGGAAATACGCAACGATGGACCGATAACACATGAGTCACTCAAAGCGATTTATCGGGAGATTATGTCTGCCGCTTTGGCATTAGAGAAAGCGATGACGATCGCGGTGCAAGGTCCAGAAGGAGGGTATGCGCATGAAGCGGCGCGTTCAAAATTTGGGAGCAGTTTAGAGTATTCAGTCTTTGAAAGGACCTCTGACATTTTTGATGCGGTTCAACGAGGTGCCTGTGAGTATGGTGTCGTTCCTATTGAAACGCCCGTTGACGGAACGGTCGTTCATACTCTCGATCGATTTGTTTCAAGTGATTTAAAAATTTGCGCGGAGATTGTGATCCCCGTGCGTCATTTGCTTATAGGGAAACCGCCTTTAAAGTCGTTGAAAAAAGTGTACGGAGTTCCTGACGCCCTTTTGTTGTGTCGTCAATGGTTACTTCAGAACGTTCCATATGCGCGGGTGTACGAAGTGTCGGGGGTTGTCCCCGGTGTTGAACTCGCCCGGCGTGAGCGAGCGGCAGTTATTGCGGGGCCACTGGCGGCAAAAGTTTTTGGATTGAAAGTTTTGGCGTCCAACCTTGAAAACGATGATTTAACTTCACGTTATTATGTCGTGGGCCGTCGATATTGTCCACCGACAGGAAACGATAGGACGTGTATAATGTTGAGCGCTGAAGATAAAGCTGGGTCACTTTATCGTGCAGTTTCCGTTTTTTATCAGCATAAAGTTAATATGACGAAAATCGAATCACGCCCGAATCGAGGAAGGTCAGCGAAGTTTCTAGCGTTTATCGAATTTGACGGACATTGCGAAGATCAAATGATTGTCCGGACTCTTAAAGCATTGGGAAAACAATGCAAAATTGTAAAAGTACTGGGGTCATACCCAGCAGTGACAAGCTAAGGTAAAGTATCATGGGTAAAAATTTCTTTGTGTTTTTAGTGGCGGCAGCATTGATGGCTTTTGGAGCTTATGGGATCTATCGAGCCTTCGATAAGCACACCAGTGTGGTTGTGGAAATGCCGAAAAGTCTTGCTGGCAGGGAATCAAGTGTGGCCATCGTTCTGGATTCCTCAAAGGATCTTCAGGAGCTTAAGGCTGAGTACCAATTGACGATGAATCCCAAGCTCGAGATGAAAGCTCAGATGCAAACACAATTGCAACAGGTAGAGTCGCTGCTGGAAAAAATTGACCAAGAAAGCCAAACCGCTGAGCTGGCTATATCCTCAGTGGGTGGCAAATTTTCTTCAGATTTGCAAAACGTTTGGGAGAAAGAAGCCAGCGTTCTCGACACTGAGTTTGAGGGCAAACGCGGCGAATTTCTAAAATCGATCACTGACCGTGCGGTAAAACTTAATATTCCCTTTGAGCCGCAGGCAGACGTGAGTTCTCCGGATGTGTGGGTGAATGGGTTCCGCCTTGGTTTATATAATTCGTCCACGAACGTGAACGCTGAAGTTGAACGTAAATGGTCTGAAGATCAGCTACTTGCGTGGCGCAAGTACGAATCCTCTTGGGAAATGCGAATGGAAACGCTCAAAACCCGCGGGCGCCAGATTGATATCCAGAAAACGACTGAAATAACGTCACTTCAGAACGTCATTCCGGTTATTAAGCAAAAGCGTGCCCCTCTTGAAGCCCAAACGGTTCAAATTAAGAATGATATAGCAAAGGTGGACGAACAAATAAAAGTGGTGGATGAAGAGTTCCGTGTCCGTGTGCGTCCGATATTGGGTTCACGTGTCGTGGTAAAAGGGCTTTTTGATAATTCTGGGCGAGCGACTTTTTCAAATTTAGAATCTATCCAACCGGGTTCATATTTAATTTACTCGGAAGTGCCTGGTACTGACGGACAAAAAGTTTGGCTCCGACCTTTCGAACTCCAACTGCTCCGGAAAAACGAGGTCGTACTCACTGAATCGCTTGCCGAACCCATCACAAAGTTTCTTCGGTAATCCGTCCGCGAAGAGGAAGCGTGGAAAAGATAATTTCACGCGGAGGATTGGGGAAGAGGGAACCGCAGATGAGCACAGATTCAGGAAGATTGAGGGAAAGAAACCCAGCCAGGATTGTCTGGCCATATGGGGAATAGGAGAAGATTTTTTATTTTAATTTCCCGTAGCTGGGGAAGCGGAGCCAGAAGGTGGTGCCTGGGCCTGGGTTGTGGTCGAACCCAATTTTGCCGCCGTTCATCAGGACGACTTCTTTAGTTAACGCTAGGCCGAGGCCTGTTCCTGTGGCGCCGTTGTCGGGAACACGGAAAAACTTTTTGAAGATCCTACCTCTGTATTTGCTTGGGATTCCCAGTCCCTGATCTTTGACGCGGACCTCTAGGTATGAGCCGACCCGATTGCAGGATATATCGACTTCGCCTTTAGGTGGGGAGAATTTAATGGCGTTGCCCACCAAATTATTGACCGCGAAGATAAGAAGTTGTCTAGGAACGAACACTTCTCCGTTTGCGCAATACGTAATTTTTAAGGTGAGGCGCTTTTCAATTAACATTTCTGAGTAGGAGGGTTCCAACTGTTTCAGGATTTCATTTAGGTCGGCGGCCACCTTTGAGGGGGATTCCATGTGCCTATTAAATTCAAGAATATTTTGAATGATTCCAAGGAGTTTATGTGATTCTGTCTGGCACTTTTCAAGAATATTGATTCGTTTTTCTTTTGAAATAGAATCGTCCTGTTCGATGAGGATAGGAATCAAAAGGTGAAGCGTGCTCAAAGGAGTTTTCATGTCGTGGCTTGCCAAGCTTAATAAAGAAATTTGGGTTTGTATTTTTTGGGCTTTAGAGATTTGAAGTGACTCAAATACAGTCAGTATGCAGATAAAGGATAGGCAAAGAATCCCGATAAAACCACTCACCATTATCGGAATTAAGTGGGTGTAGGCATAAAAAAAGTCAGGCTGCAAGAGAAGGAAACCGCACAAGAATGACACGACAAAAACGCCTGAGGAAATGGCGGGGACCAACCAAAACCCTTTAACGGGAAGAAACCTTCGATCTTCATAACTCTTGACCCATAGAGAGAGCCCAATAAGGCAAAAGCCAAAGGCCGTATGAAGGGCAAAGCCTTTGATTCTGGAGAAAAGATCAGAGAAGGTATGCAGTTTGACGGCGTATCCGAAGATAGCTAAAATGCCTAGAATTAAAGCTATACCTCCAACGAAGGTGAGAAAAGAATTCCAGAAAGTTATTTTCGGCCAAAAGGTGATACCCAGAACGGAAACCCCGAATAAAGAAAAGCATAAGGCGGAATGAACGGAGAATCGACCGGGGGGATAGTTAAGTGAAATGTATTGGTGCTTCCAAAGGAGTTCGTCCACAAATGAAACTCCAGAATGCCATTCGATAAGTACCGCGAGGCCCATGAGAAGTGGAATGATGCTCAAATAATTCAACTTCGGCTTGTCGAACCCCCAACTTCCTATGACGATGCCTGTGAAGACAAAACAAAAAGCCGCATTAAATTGCATCACGACGAGTGACAGATGAAGTTTTATCAAAACGGGGACGTCCAGTATCCAACCCACCATCACGGCAAGGCCGAGAATGGTAAGTAATAACCCAGCGAAGACAAAAATTTTGGATATGGTGGTCATTAATTGAATTTAAATAGCAATTAGTGTATGGGTGTGCGGATTTTAGAGCGTTATTCTTTTATTTAATAGGGTAATTTACCTGTATTTTTAACGTGCACCAAAGTCTAAATTTAATTTTGCGTCCGAAGACTTTATTAAAATAAAGTGCTTAACTTTCATATAGTGACTTAAGCAAGAACTGCTCCTAGGTTCTTCAAATTATCAAAACACCAGTTACAAACAGCTATACAGCAACATTTTACGTCTATTAAAACTACAAAAATACCTTTTATTCCCATTAAACATAAGAGCGTAATATTTGCTCTGTCAACGAGTTGAGAGGCGGGGCTCGGCCTCTAAAGGCGCACGCATCTGGTGATCTTTGTTCCTAAATCGTTACTTTACTCCGTGCCTATAGATCGGGTTAGATTTCAGTATGGAAATATTCATCGACTCAGCTGACGTTAACGAAATTCAAGAACTACACGAAATGGGGATTGTCGATGGGGTGACCACTAACCCGTCGCTCGTCGCCAAGTCTGGGGGCGGTTCATTCACGGATCTTCTTTTGCAAATTTGCGCTATTGTAAACGGACCGATCAGTGCGGAAGTGATCAGTACGACGGCTTCAGAAATAATCATTGAGGGTGCTAAATTAGCCGCGCTCCATAAAAATATTGTTGTGAAGGTCCCCCTTCTCCCTGAAGGGTTAAAAGCGGTCCGTCATTTTACCAGCAAAGGAATTCGCACGAATGTGACCCTTTGCTTCTCACCCACTCAAGCGCTTCTCGCGGCCAAAGCGGGCGCAACCTATATTAGTCCGTTTGTTGGGCGCCTCGACGATATTAGCAGTGATGGAATGCAACTGATTCGGGACATTAAATTAATTTACACTAATTACGGGCTTAAAACCAAAATATTGACCGCCAGCGCACGGTCTCCCATGCATTTTGTCGAAGCAGCCAAAATTGGGTCAGATGCCATAACCGCCCCAGCGAGTGTTCTTCGCACCTTGCTTAAACATCCGCTGACCGACATCGGGCTTGAGAAATTTATCAGTGATTGGAAGAAAATGTCGAATCCGCAAGGCTGAGGAAATGAATACTTGGCAATTGGAACGTGAAGCATTCTGATTTTGAAGCGGCATCAGGGACGCTTACTTATTCACCTTGCAAATAAGGTTTAAGTTTTTCTTTCATAGTTTCACGGGCGCGGAAGATGATGGATTTGGTGGCGGAAACGGAGCATTTTAAGACCTTTGCGATGTCGTCGTATGACATATCGTCGTACCTGCGCAGGACCAACGCGAGGCGCTGACTCTCCGGAAGATCGTTTAATGCGAGTTGAATTTTATCCTCAAGTTCTTGGTGACCTAGTTCAATGGAGGGATTTTTTGCAGTGACATCCTCCAATTGAATGGGGGCCGTGTCATCGGCAGGGTCTTCCATAGCTTGGAGTGACTGAAGTTTATGTGTGCCGCGCCTGCGAATTTCGTTTAAGGAAAGATTCCGTACGATCGTATACATCCAAGTCGTAAACTTGGCCTTAGGTTCATAACGCGGAGCTGCTTTGTAGATTTGAATGAAGACATGTTGAGCCACATCTTCGGCCTCGGACACGTCACCGAGCATTTTATAAATAGTCCCAACTACAGCGTTTTTGTGTTTATCGACCAGTACCTCAAAAGAGCGTAAATCTCCTTTTTGCACCTTGATCATCAATTGCGTATCGTGGTCGTATTCGGGGGTCATCCTCGCGCGCGAAGTTATTTGTTTTAGTTCAAACCAATTTAATTTAGATTTGAACTATGGCAGGCCACGGCGAAGGGGCAAATATAAAAAGGATAGAGTAAAACCGAAGAATTTCCCCAATGACTTTAACCCTTCGCATCTCTAGCGCAGGCAATGCGGAACCCAATATCATTCGAAAAATAGGTCAAAGGATGGGACGCCCTTGAAGTGGTACGCAGACTATTCATTTTCGAGCGGAAACTACCTCCACGAATAACCTTCGCCGCACCCGTAGTGGGACAGGGATTTGGCACAGGATTACCTTTGTACGGTCCATAACTGTCCCTGCACCACTCCCCTACATTCCCTGACATATCCTCGCATCCAAACGGACTCGCACCTAAAGAGAAAGACCCAATCGGCGAAGTTTGAGGGAACCCGTCGTTGATATCCGTTGCGGACCATGGGAAGTTTGAACTCGCATCCGCAAAATTCGCGCATTTGCCATTATTTTCATTTGCTCCCCATGGAAATTTCCGATTATCAGTTCCTTTGGCAGCATGTTCCCACTCGGCTTCCGAAGGCAACCGATACCGTTTATTTTCTTTCTTAGCTAACCAATCACAAAATTTGACTGCATCCTCATAATTTACATTTACGACAGGGTGATTTTCATCAGCCCAAGGTGAGCGCTTACTGCGGTGTGTAGGATCAAACAATTCATACTGAGCATTGGTCACAGGATATTTGCAGACCCAATAACCAGTCAAAGTGACCTGAGTGACAGGAGCCTCGTTATCAAGAGCAAAATCTTCGATTGAACCCATTTGAAATGAAGCACTCGGAATAGTCATCATGGGCATTCCCAGTGAGTTCGTGAAATTAGGGAAAGTGCGACGTTCTTCTTCAGGGCTTAATTTAGGAGCCGCAGGTTTTGCAGGCGTAACGGCTTTTGCATTTGGTTTTGCTTTGGGTTTTCCTGCGTCAGGATCGTAGTCACGACCGTCGAGGAGAGCTTCCGCCCATTCGGGAGTCAGACGAAAGTTGGGAGCCCATTCCAGAAGTTTTTCCTTATCCTCATCCTCAAGCTCACCGTAATCAGTTCTTTCTTTCCATTGCTCAATAAGACGCATGAATCCTTCCTGATCAGGAGGCGCACTCTGGGTGGTCACAGAACCCTCAGTGACCGGAGTCGATGCTGTGGGTCGGGCGGGAGCAGCTTGCATGGAAGCATGCACCGCGGCTTGAGCTTTTAAGGCCTCGTCAACCGGGTCATACCTTGAAGATTCGGTTTCAACCAAAACTTGATCAATGAGGCCGACAACAATTTCAGGCGTTACCCCCATCTGTCGCCCCATGGCCATGAGATTGGATTCAGCTGATGGGGTTAATTTTTTGTCAGCTAAAACAAAATCGAGGAATTTACGCAAATCAACCAGTGCTTTTTCCTGACCTAGGCTTTCGAGACCTGCATCATGTGTTTCACGATGAACCGGATCCAGCAAAGTGACCTTGGCTTCTGTGATGAGCCTTGGAGCGTCGTCGATGGCTTTGCCGAGCAATTGAGAAAGGGGATTGCTGGGTTGACTCTTGAGTGGCAGTTTTTTTTGCCACCACAGGAGAAGTTGGCGACAACTTTCTTCAATAAGCTGAATGCTGGGCTGTTCTTGGTAGGTCAAACCCAGACGTTCGTACAGATTTTTAGAATTGTAAGACGTCCAGCCCGACCACTTTCGTGGGTCATCAGGTAAAGGATAGGGCAGTGGCATAGATTACCGAATCGATTACATGACGTTGAGCAGAGTCAAATGCTCGCGTGCCTTGTCCACTTCGGCAGAGTTAAGTCCACCGGAGCGTTGAATTTCAACGCGCGCAGTTTTGTCCTGCACTTTGACAACCACTTCGAGAATCTGATTAGCATTGTATTTGTAGATAACATCGACCGGCGTTCCTTTTGGGAGGTAGGGCGGTAATTCGATATCACAGGTCCCGAGTTTAGTACACTCATCGGGAACAGTGCTTTCGCCTTCGACAACTCGCACAACAACTTTTTTCATGTTGGCACTCGCTGTTCCGAAAGTATTCTTAATTTCGGTCGGAATAGGGGTCATCTTGTTAATCATCGGAAAAACATATTCTTCATGGGAAGTATCATTCCACAATACGATTCCGAGGCTATGAGAAGTGATGTTTGAAACGCGCATTAACCCGCCATTTGCGCCAGAAAACTGTTTAATCGTTTCTGGAGCCACTTCGTTAGTGCCAAGGTTAATGGACTCGTCGATGTGACAAAGAATGCCTTGCACCGCAGCACCCAAGGAAACCGCTTCGTCTGGATTTAATTCTTCGTTCAAGTCTTTGCCGCTGGTTTTACCAATCATCTCGCGAACCATTGGGCAACGGGTCATCCCCCCGACGAGGAGAATGGTATCTAAATCTTTCCAAGTCATCTTCGCTTCTTGAAGTACGATATCACAAAGGATTTTGCACTTTTCAACCAAAGGCATACACATTTCTTCGAACTTTTCCCGAGTCAATTCCACCTTAATGCTCTTGCCGTTAAAGCTATGAACAATGGTTGTCTTTGGACGACTCGATAACTGAACTTTGGCAGCAATGGCCCGTGTTTGAAGGTCTTGATACGCCTGAAGATCGAGCAAAGGATTTTCGCCGTGTGTTTTGTCGAACTCCTCGGCCATCATGTTAATAATTTTATCGTCCCAATCTTTACCACCCAGACGGTGATCACCATTGGTAGCGACCATTTTGATAAGTTCGCCTTCGATGCACATAATCGTTACGTCGAACGTGCCACCGCCAAGGTCGAATACGAACACGGATTGGTTTTTGCCCAACTTATTCAAGCCGTAAGCGAGAGCCGCCGCAGTGGGTTCGTTAATAATCTGAAGTACGTTAAGGCCCGCGATGCGACCTGAATTAACCGTGGCATTTCGCTCGGCATCATTAAAGTAGGCTGGAACAGTGATAACCGCATCGGTGATCGAAATGTTTAAGTATTTCTCAGCGTCATTTTTGAGCTTTTTAAGAATAACAGCTGAAAGTTCATCTGCTGAATATTTTGTACCCGCAAATTCTCGATGAAAATCTTCTTTGCTCTTCCCCATTTCACGCTTTATGAAATCGACAATTTTGTCGGGTTCAGCCACGGCCATCGATTTTGCGGTAGATCCGACAGTAGCGGTGGCCCCGTCAAAAAGGATCACTGAAGGGGTGATGCGTTCAGATTCCGCATTGGGAATAATTTGCGGTTTCCCGTAATCATCAATGTGAGCTATTGCACAGAAGGTGGTGCCTAAATCGATTCCAACAACTTTTCTTTTCATATTTAAATACCCAGGGGGTGAATTATGACTTATTACCTTCTATTTTGAAGACAACGACTTCTTCGGGACGGATCACACGTTCTTTCCATCGAAAACCTTCGTTGACAATTTCGGCAATTTTACCGTCGTCTTCAGGGTTTTGAGTCGGTTTTACATTTACGGGTTTATGTAATTTTTTATCCACTGTGGTGGTGTGTTCTTCGTAGGGGTACACATCAAGACGATTCAATACTTCCAGCAATTGAGCTTTCATATTGCCAATGTTATCACCCATGTTTTTTAAATGAGCTTTGGCTGTTGAGTCTGCATTAATTTGCTCACAAAAAATTTCCTGATACTGCTTATCGAGGCGCCCCAAATCGTCATACATGAGAATCAAATCCTTAATGACGGGCTTTTGATAAATATCCAGAAGCACATTGTCTTTGTAACTATTAAGTTCTTTGTGTAATGCGGAAAAGAGGGATTGATTATGGGTGTCCTGCGCAATTTTTGCCTCAAACTTATCGTTTAACTTGCGCACTTCCTCTTTTGATTCCGTCATAGCCCGAACGACCTCAGAGAACTTTGACGTGAGGTCAGGAGCGGGAGGCGTCGGATGAGGTATGTGCGATAATTGCGCTTGTAAATCGCGGGTGAGCTTTTCCTTGGCAGCTTGGTCCAAGGGCGTAACGGACCCAGGTGGTGCCGGTTTTTGGGCTTTAACAGGAGGAACAATTTTTTTAGCGGCCGATGGTGCTTCAGGGGGCGCTTCGATTTCAAAATCAATGTTTTCGAAGTCTGGGAAATCGTCTTCCATCGTTGGTTTCTTCGTTGAGTCTGTATCCTCAATTTTTATCGAAGTACTTGTGGCCAACTTAGTTTCATCTGGTTTATCCTTTGCGGGTCCGGAATGTTTTTCCTCGGATTGACTCAGCTGACCAGATTGGTCCTGTGGACTTGAATCAGCCTTTTTGTCTGTGGGTGCCGCAGGGTCTTCTGACATAAAGGGAACATTTTTAAGGTAAGTACAATAAGAAGTCAATTAAGAGCTTGTGGTATTAGAGGATAAGCGTTAGGAAAAAATTATGGTTATTTTGGGAATCGATCCCTCCCTTCGTTCAACGGGGTTTGCAGTCATCCAGGGGGATAACCGGCGCTTTTCAGCAATGGCTTACGGAGTCATTAAAAATAAACCGACATTACTGGTATCAGGTTGCCTCGCTCACATTCATGAAAAGCTCCAGCAAGTGATGACTGAATTTAAGCCGGATGTCTGTGCTATCGAAGGGCTTATTTACGCCCAAAACATTAAAACCTCGATAACCATGGGTCAGGCACGAGGTGTGGCTATTGCCGCCGCCGCCCTGAAGGGGATACCTGTTTACGAGTATGCGCCCCGCTTAGTTAAAAACTCGGTTGTAGGGTATGGGGGCGCAGGCAAAGGTCAGGTGGCACGCATGCTCGGCCCACTCCTAGGCTTAACGGATGAGATACCTCTGGATGCGTCTGATGCTTTTGCAATCGCTTTGACTCACGCTAATGCCAATCCAGCGATTCAACTTTCTAAACCGATTTGAGTTAGGCTTGCTTAATCCTCAATTCCAAGGCAGATCATTTGCATGATCTCCTTTTTGCGTGGCAAGGTTGCGGAACGACATTCTACCTACGTAATCGTTGATGTGGGGGGTGTTGGGTATCAGGTTTTTATTCCCCTTTCAAGTTTCGAAAAGATTCCCCCGGTCCCGCAGGAGGTTTTTTTGTTCACTCATTTAACCATACGTGAGGACGCACATATTCTTTTCGGGTTTGCGACCAATGAGGAAAGAGAGCTTTTCCGTTTGCTCATTGAAAAAGTCAGTGGCATTGGTCCAAAGATGGCCATGTCTATTTTGAGCGGCTCAAGTATTCCTCAGTTTACTTCTGCGGTTATGACGGGCGACATTAAACAGCTTTCTTCGCTGCCTGGAATTGGTAAAAAAACGGCTGAGCGTATTGTCGTCGAATTGAAAGATAAATTCAAAGGCGGCACACTGTCTCCTGCGCCATTGGCGGTTCTTGATAATCCAAAGGCTAACGATGCCGTATTAGCTCTGGTGGCCCTTGGGTTTAAGGAATCTGAGGCTTGGCAAAGTGTGCGCTTGTTGCAAAGCCAGCCCGAATATGCCAACGCCACTGTCGAAAATTTGGTTCGCAATTCCCTTAAAAAACTTGGGTAACATTTAAATGCGGCCAGATCTGAGCTGACCGCACCAGAATACTTCTAATGGTGGACCGGTAGGGCTTCGAGCGAAGTGGATTGAGTGGAGAAAGCGAGTTTCTTCCAGCCATCACGAGCGTCAACCCATTTTATGGCTTTCCAATAACCTGCTGCTGCCACCAACATGATTGGCGCAGCAAACCACGCGCCGATTGAAAAAATGAGGACTCCAAACAAAAGGCAAGCCCACAGATAAGTCCAAGCAAGGAAACGAAAGGGCACTTTCCACAAGGTCAATCGAATCCAAAGTGGCCAACTATTACGCGATACTTCTAAGGGCATTTTAACTTTCAGGTTATTTGCAGCTAGTGAAAAATCAATCTAGCTCAGGATAGAAGAAGCATCAGCAGGATATGCTTTCGATATGTGAGACGTTATCAAATTGAAATTGAAAAAACGAGCGCAAACCTTTGATAAGTAACAAATTACGAAAATGCCTGATTGCGTGCAAGGATTTATCTTACGCCGCACGTGTGGGTCTCAGGCGATTGCAAATACGATTGAAGACTTCAATTGTCCTATCTATCTCTTCTGAACAAGTGAACTTTCCAATGGAAAACCTGACCGTCGATTTTGCCACAGCGGCGTCAACCCCCATGGCAAGAAGAACATGTGACGCTTGGACAGACCCAACCATACACGCTGAACCGCTAGAAACCGCTAACCCTTCCAAATCGGCATTCATGAGAAGTTCTTCTCCGTCAATCCCATTAAAACTCACGTTCAAGGTGTTTGAAATTCTATTCACAGGATCTCCATTGCGGATGATTCCCCGGATTTGAGATAACCCCGCCCACAATTTCTCGGTCAATGAACGCATGAGCACGTCATCATGAAGGCCCAATGCGCGTTCAGCGGCTACAGTCATACCGGCAATTCCTGCGACATTTTCTGTACCTGCTCGGCGATCACCCTCGTGCGCGCCCCCGACGATGTGAGGCTGTAATGAAAGACCATGGCGCAGGAACAAAGCGCCAGACCCTTTTGGGCCATAAAATTTATGCGCTGAAAGGGACAGGGCATCGACATTCCAATCGTGGGGGAAAACAGGCACTTTACCAAAACTCTGAATAGCATCGGTGTGGAACAAAACTCCATTTTTTCTGGCAATCGCAGCGAGTTCGGCAATGGGCTGAATCGTTCCGGTTTCGTTGTTGGCGCTCATCACTGATGCTAGAATGGTATCTTTCTTCAGCGCCTTAGTAAATTCCTCTACCTCAACGCGTCCCAAGGCGTTGACAGGGAGATACGTCACATCGAATTCCTCGTGCTTTTCTAGGTATTCGAAGGCATGTAGAACAGCATGGTGTTCTATTTGTGTTGTGAGCAAGTGTTTCCCTTTAGATTTATTTTCCCGAGCCAGCCCAAAGAGTGCGAGGTTATCGGACTCTGTTCCTGAGCCGGTAAAAATTATTTCCACAGGTTTCACTTTGAGCAGCCTTGCCATCCTGTCGCGTGACTCATCTAGCGCGGCTCTAGCGTCACGTCCGAAGGAATGGATGCTGGAAGCATTTCCAAAGGCCTTTGTGAGAAATGGCAACATCTCTTCTACGACCGTAGGATCGAGAGGTGTGGTGGCGTTGTAGTCGAGGTAAATGGGGGTGGGCATTGGTGACCATTAGAAAAGTGTACGACACAACAAGAACACGGGATCGGACACGCGCTCGGCCAATCCTTGCGCGCCCAATTATTTATAGGAACTTAGAAACACCTTTACGAACCAGCATACCCAGAACGGAAAAGACAACCGGTTTCAATTGATTGAACGTACTGTCTTTTTGTTTTTGTGCAGGAGTCACGATGCCAGCTTTATCTTTATGTCGAAACAAACGCCAGAGTAATGTACCCAAAGCCAACCCGCCACCCGCAAGACTGATCCCCGTAACTGTTCGTTTCACATTTGTTGTCAGGGGGATAAACGAGTCTTTCAACTCACCGACTGAGTCACTTATCTGTCCGCGTTGATCGGCCAGCCTAGCTCTTAATTCTCTTTTACGAGCTTCCAAATCTACTGTTGTAACCATATGCACTTTTTAAATTTGGCGTTTTAACCATTCGATATCGTTTTTGAGTTCACGAATTGATTCAGTAAATAAAGTCCCATGCACTTTTACCGAACGGAAAAGTTGCCAGAAAATAATCCCGGCTGAGACTGTGACAATCGCACCAAATAGGAGAACACCCCATGGGCCCCACTGGGCGTTAATGAGAATGGCCCCGGCCACGACCATTAGTGTCACGCCGAACAGGACGAGTCCGCACCCAAGTAGGACGCTGACTAAAAGTCCAACGACATGCCGCTTTTCCTCTTCCAGCTCAACTTGAAGGAGTTCCAGTTTTGTAGAAAGAAACTCCAAAAAAGTAGTGGCGATTTTTTTGCCGGGCGAGAGACCGCGATCTTCAGTTTGAAGTGGTTCCTCAAACATGTGATTAATCTCTGCGCGTTAAAATCATTCCAACAAGCAATCCTACTCCGAAACCAATTCCAATGGCTTTATACGGATTCTCACGAACGTATTGATCGGTAACCTTTGCCGCCGCCTTGGATCTTTCTGCGACTACTGCTTCAACATTGTCATACCTGTTTTTGGCTTGTTTTAAAATTTCATCAATTTTAACACGTGCAGCCGCTGCTTTTTCTTTCACGTCGCCAAAAGCTTCTTTCATTAAAACATCGATATCTTGAATCACGACTTTTGAATCCTGATACAACTTTTCTTTCGTTACTTCTTCCATAGGTCCGTTTCCTTGTTTGTTAAGGTTATAAAAATACGTTTCCATTGGTGCCTTTGAATTAAAAAATGACTAAACCACATTAAATCTGAAAGTCAACTTTTGGGGAGTTTTTAGTGCGAATAGTAACTTCTTGCTTGTCGAAAGTTACGATTGAATTTTTTGGCAACGAGTCCACCAGCCAGACGTTCCCGCCAATCACGGATCCTTCTCCAATCACAGTTTCACCCCCCAGAATAGTCGCCCCTGCGTAAATAGTCACTCCATCCTCAATGGTAGGATGTCGTTGCCCGCCCTTAATGATACGCCCATCATCGTCGCGTTTAAAGCTTTTAGCTCCCAGTGTGACACCCTGATAAATTTTAACGTGATTCCCAATGATTGCCGTTTCTCCAATGACAACTCCCGTACCGTGATCGATAAAAAAGTGAGTACCAATCCGTGTTCCAGGGTGGATATCGATACCCGTACGGGAGTGAGCCCATTCGGTCATGATACGTGGGATCAGAGGAATTTTTTTCAAATATAAAACATGAGCCATGCGTTGGACTGCAATCGCCTCAATAAAGGGGTACGCGACGATAATCTCTTCAAAACTTCCGGCCGCAGGGTCTCCCTCAAAGGCGGCTGCGACATCTAATTTTAAGCGTTGTCTAATGGCCGGAAGTTCATGAAGAAACTCCCTAGTCACCATTTCTGCTCTTTCCTTCAAGTTCGAATGACGCTTTCCATCTGCTTCTTTATATTGCAGGCTACGAGAAATTTCTTTGAGGAGTCTGGTATTGATGCTCTCCAGCGTGCTGGAAATAAAGGAAAGACATTCGTCATGATGTAGTTCGCGTGTATCAAAAAAGCCAGGAAAAAGGACCTTGAGCAGATCTTCAGTGATGTCAGCCACAGATTTTTTACCAGGCAAATTTACCCCGTCGATGTGGTTTATGGCGCCGATAGTCTTATACGACTCCGCCATTTTTGTGACCACTTCATCAAGGTTGTTGTTCATCCGGCCCACAATCTACTTAACGCAGAATAAAATGAAAGCCTATCCTTGGTTAGGTAGGTGAGAGTGCAAAAAGATTAGGAGCAGAGCGCCCCTGGAATATTTTTAAAGAACTATTTTTGCCTGTAAGTGATGCGCGCTTTATCCAGGTCGTAAGGTAACATTTCAATATTCACGCGGTCACCAATTCCGATTCGGATATAGTTTTTGCGCATCTTCCCTGAAATATGAGCCAGAACTTCGTGGCCTTGCTCTAATTTGACGCGGAATATGGTCCCCGCAAGCACCTTTGTTACCGTGCCCACCGTTTCTATGACATCATCTTTAGCCATATCAGTTCCTTGTACATAATCATAAGATATTTCATTTTATAGTTCAAGAAGGAGATAGCCCTTTCCTACCAGTAACTTCGACGGTAAGTTACAACGATGTGCGGACGGTATACGAACTCAAAAAAGGTGGAAGAAGTTGTCAAACGGTTCATGGTGGATTCTGTGCGCGGACTTCATCAGGTGCGTTACAATATTGCTCCGCTTCAGCCTATCACTATTGTGTTTCAGGAATCGGCTAAACGCATTCTTGAGACCGTTTCTTGGGGGTTGGTTCCATCTTGGGCTGATAACCCATCACGGGCGGGAACATGCATCAATGCCCGGTCGGAAACGCTTTCAGAAAAACCCGTTTTTCGAGGGGGATTCCGTTCCAAGCGGTGTTTGATACCTGCCACCGGCTTTTACGAATGGCGTAAGGAAGGTAAATCAAAACAGCCCTATTATTTTCAACTTAAATCCGGCGAACCATTCGCTATGGCAGGCATCTGGGAGGATTGGCATTCCCCGGAGGGTTCACAAATTGTGAGTGCCGCAGTGGTCACTGTTTGGGCTAATCGCCTCGTCAACCAAGTGCACCATCGGATGCCTGCTATCTTGGGTTTTTTTGACGAAGATAAATGGCTGGATCATAGTGCTTTTAAACCGGAAGCCTTGCAATCATTGTTAAAGCCCTATGCAGCCGAAGAAATGGAATCGTTTCCTGTCAGCACCAAGGTAAACAGCGCCGCCAATGAAGGTGAGGAATTGATACGCAAAATCGTACCACTGCCTACATTTGAGCAGGGATCACTCTTTTAGGAGGACAGTCGGTTTCACTGAGAATAGAAGTTACAGGATTCGTTCTTTTATTTTTCGAGTAATAAGGGTAAAAAGAAAAACCTTCCCGTTGCGGACACATATGTCTCAGGTAAGGTTTGAAAGGCACGTTTGGAGACATCGGATCCTTTATTGGGCCATAAGTTTGTAGGGTACCACTTTCTTGACATCCTCGGGAGCGGTGCCATGGGCCGTGTCTATCGGGCACTGCACATTAAGCTTAACCGTGTTGTTGCCATTAAAATGCTTTCTCCGCACCTTTGTACGAACCAAGAGTATGTGGATCGCTTCGTCAAAGAAGCTATCGCCGTGGCCAGGTTAAACCATCCTCACATCGTGCAAATTTATGATTACGGGCAGATTGACCATTTTCAATATTTGGCTATGGAGTTTGTTGAGGGATTTACCCTTGGCTATTATGTTAAAAACTTTGGAGCCTTCTCTCAGGCAGAAATTGTAAAGCTCATGCGCCAAGCCTGTTTGGCTTTAGGGCATTCACATGAAAACGGAGTTGTGCATCGGGATGTTAAACCTGACAATTTTATTCTGAATGACTTCGGTTTTCTAAAACTGGCGGACCTTGGTTTGGCAAAACTCCAGTTCGAAGGTGCGAATCCAGATTCCGACATGACCAAAGGCATGACCTTGGGGACGCCCTATTACATGTCTCCTGAACAGATCCGGGGTGATGAAGTTGACCACACCGCGGACATTTATTCCTTGGGTGCTACGTTTTATCATTGTTTGACCGGGTTTGTTCCTTTCCCCGGTAAAACGTGTGCTGTTGTGATGGCCCGTCACCTGACCGAGGACGTCCCTGAACCCCGCATTCACAATCCCAACCTCAATGAAACATTGTGCGGCATTATCCAGCGGATGATGGCTAAAAACGCCAAAGACAGGTTCTCATCAATGCTAGAAGTGGGGAGGGCACTCAGTGATGCTTCATTAAATTGGGAGGATCAGGAGGATATAGCTGCCCCTGTTCAACCTCCAATAAAAATGCGGATGGACGGAGAAACCAGGTCCGAGGTTTTTCCTGAGCTTTATCTCGGAGCGCAGATACATGGACTTGTGATTGCGGACTTCGACTCGCGGGTGGCCCATTCCCAATTTCGCGATGGGATCCATGAACGATTACCTAGAGAATTAGCGCAGGCATCGGTTCAAGCCATGAATAAAGAATGGAGCGCAAATCCTAATTGTATGGAGCTGATGATGACCTTCGACCAAAAACCAATGGTCATTAGGTTAGTGAGTTCCCAGCATTTGATCGCAATTCTTTGTGAGGGCCCAGTGCAGCGGGAAAACATCAATAGACTGACGCACTTAATGTCAAACGCAATAACGTCTAGCACTGTCGGAGAGGACCTTAAAAAGGAAGCCCGCAATTATCTAGCGCATTACATTCAATCTTCGGAGGACCCAGATGAGGCGTTAAAAACCAAGGTGCTCAGTCCATTGCATACTCGCGTTCCCCAAACAGTTAAGGTTCAAGTTCTTTTCTTTTATGAAATAAATCGAGTGTTGCGAGGGCTTGTAGGCTCTGAGTCCGGACCTTACATCCAAAGGGCTCTCAATGAAGTCGAAGCAAAATCTTCAGATTTTCCGCTGATGAAGCTCGTTCCCTTTCTGACATTACTCGAGAAGTACCTCTACAACGAAAAACATAAATCTCTTTTTAGGTATGAAGCAGATCTCCTGAAAAATCATTACCTTGAAACTAGCATTTCCGATTCCGCCCGGTCCATAGCCCCCGAAAAAATGGTGAGTGTTCTCTTTTTGACTGAGGTAAATCGTATCCTGCGCAAAGTGATGGGAGCGTCGTCCCAGGATTTGTTCACTAAGGTGGTAGAAGAAATGGAGCTAAAGAAGAATCGGCTGCCCCTATCTAAAAAGGGTGTATTTTTGGATCGAATTGAAGCGAAGCTCGATAAAGCGAAACAAAAAGCGTTCCGCCAAGATTGCGCATACATAAGTGAAAATCTATAAACACGCCACCCGTTGACCTTTGACTCAAGAGAGGGTACCTTTCCACTGCCATATGAAACAATTTTTATTCTTACTTACGGCCTCGTTATTTATCAACTCCGTGTTACATGCACAGGAAATTAAAGTGGGCGACGATGAACGTACCGTCCGCGCAGCACTAGGAAACCCCGTCGGCACCATTACCTTGCCGGATAAAAATCAAAAGGTTGTCAGCTTTCAGCGAGGGGAAGTTACTTTTACAGAAGGTAAAGTAATTGGGTTTAGTTTGCTTCCGGGAACTCAAACCTATGGTGGCCTAACATCTAAATCTGCTCCATCTTACTCTCCTTCTAGTTCCAGCCCAACCAGTCCAGGGACGACAAACGAGGTGGCTGCCGGTGATGCCCCTAAGTCCAAACCCAAAAAGAAAGATAAAGCTGCGGGGAAAAAGAAGGAGCCTATACCTTTGGACCCGGTGAAATGTCCTCATTTTAAACAACAGATTGTTGGTGGAAAATTTGTAAAGGTGCCTGTTGAATACGAGTACGATGAGGACGCCGAGATATGGAAAGAACGTGCGCGAACAGGCAAATTAGAGATGCAAAATTTTGACGGCTTTTTGTTGTACTATCCCAGTTACGAAAAGAAAGAAACCAAGGCCGAAGAAAAGAAGTAAAAAATACTTTTACGCTTTCCTTTTTGTAGGAATTTTTCAACCTAGCCATTCCACTCGGATACAATTTAAACATTTACTTGAGGAGACCCCATGGCGCAGGCACGAATTTTAGCATTTGCAGGAAGTTTACGTAAGGATTCATGTAACAAGAGGCTCGTTAAAGTCGCAGCGCAAGGCGCTGAGGAGGCTGGGGCACATGTTACTTTTATTGATTTAAAGGATTACCCATTACCGGTATTTGATCAGGATATCGAAGACGCTGAAGGTTTACCTCAGGCTGCTAAAAACCTTAAAGCACTCTTTAAAAGTCATGATGGCTTGTTAATAGCCAGTCCCGAATACAATAGTTCGATATCTGGTGCTCTCAAAAATGCAATTGACTGGGTGTCTCGTCCTGAAAAAGATGAACCGCCGCTTTCAGCATTCACTGGTAAGGTGGCCACATTGCTCGCGGCTTCGCCTGGGGCACTGGGTGGGTTGCGTGGGTTAGTCCACGTTCGATCGATTCTGGGCAATATCAACGTCATTGTTTTGCCTGACCAACTGGCATTGCCAAAAGCCCTTGAGGCGTTTAATTCAGATGGCACTTTAAAAGATGCCAAATCTACTGAGCGCGCAAAAAATCTTGGTCGAGGTTTGGCGACATTCCTACAGAAGTTAAAAGCCTGATTGCGAATTGAGTCATTCGCACGTTAGCCTAGGGCAGAAAGTAGGTGGACGTATTATTTGCAGAACCATCCAAAACCGGAACACATTCCAAACCAGTTTTGGATTTTTGGCGCTAAACGAACCAGTTCATTCTCCGACTTGCCCTTGAGCGCGTTTTCACAAGCCTTTTCGAGGGATGCGCCCCCATTAAGGGCCGTGAGAATAGCATAAGCAATCGGATCAAGTGTTTTATAGAAAACAGTGTTTTCTAACCTGTGAACGGCCAGGTAAGTTTTTTTGGGTTTTGGCAGGCTGATTTTTTTCACCTTCACTTTCCTGGAAGGCGTCGTCCCCGCTTCGGACTGTCTCTGCTCTCCCGACTTAACTTTTAATCGGAGATCGTCAATGGGATATTCCAGATCAAGCAGTGTCAGGTAAGGTTGCAAATGCAGCTTTATCTTTGTGGCAGGTTTGTTTTGTAAGGAAGTGAGGTTAACGGGTTCCTTGGCGGGGCCATCAAAGGCCACAATCTGTGCCCACTCAAGTCTGATGGTATCGATTGCCAATTGAAAGTGAGGACTGACAAACGCGGGTTGGTCGCGAACGAAAGCTTCTAAGCTGCGACCCAGGTCACGTAACGTGAAGGAGGTTGAGCCGCATTCGTTAAGGTAAGCTAAGGCCAGTTTATCGAATTTTTTTTCACCTATGACCGCGCGCAGTGTGGGGAAATCATCACCGAAGCAACTGAGAATACGCCACCAATATTGTTGATTGTAAATTTGAAGCCGTTCAAACGATGATAAGCGATCGTTGGGTTTAACAAACGATGCGGCAACTTTTGACATCGAAGTTTTATCAATCCATTGACGTTGTGTCGTATCCTCGCTGGTGAGTGGACGCATCACTGCCAAAGCCATGAGCTTTTGAAAGCGAGCTAACTTTGATGAGGCTGGTTGCGGAACAGTGCGGCGTTTCATTTACGCAACCGCCTTTTTTCTAAAAAGAAATTTTTGCGCTTTCATAGCTTCCGCGCGTACCTCGTCAAAGGAGGGAATGAGGTCATCCCATTCAAGTAAAGTGGCGGTATTCCCGATGAGTTGGATAGCTCTTCCGTAGAGTTCCCACACTGGGTCAAGAACAGGATGGTCATGAGTATCCAGTCGGTATTTTTCAAAAACGGAATGACCAGCAACATGGATTTGAACCACCCGTTTATGAGGGACGGCATGCAAATATTCAAAAGGATCAAAAGTGTGATTCTTAGACGAAACAAAAATATTATTTACGTCGAGGAGAATACCGCAATCAGCGCGCTCAGCGACTTCGGCTAGAAATTGCCATTCGGTCATTTCTGAATCGTGAAATTCAGCATAACTGCTCACATTTTCGACGGCGATGGGTACTTCAAGGAAGTCGCGAGCTTGACGAATTTTGCGCGCGGTGTTTTCGACCGCCTCCTTTGTGTAGGGAAGGGGAAGAAGGTCATGGGTGTACCGACCATCGACACTCCCCCAGCATAAATGATCCGAAACCCACGGAGTTTTTGTGCGTTTGACTAAGGCTTTTAGTTTTTTGAGGTGGTCTTTATTTAAAGGACCCGTTGAACCGAAATACATGGCGACTCCGTGTTGGATGACCGGGTAATGTTCAAGAATTTGATCTAGAATGGCCAGAGGTCGCCCACCATCGATCATGAAGTTTTCGGAAATAATTTCAAACCACGCAATATCGGGTTTGTGTTCTAAGATATAAGGATAATGCGGTGTTCGTAGCCCGATACCAATACCGAGGTCTGTAAACCCGTTATACTTTGTAGGAGGCATATAAAAGTTTTTTCAAGGCGAATGTCAGTTCAGGAAAAGAAGCGATGAACTGATATTTGACTTGGTTCAGCAGAAGAGGGTCTAAATTAGACCCTCTTTTTGCTGAAAATGAACCTAAATTACTTCTTAGCTTCGCAAGTGCTTTTTGCACTGCATTTGGCTTTGCTTGCGTCGCAACTAGCTTTGGAGCCGCATCCGCCTTTTCCTTTGCAGGAATTTTTGCCTTTGCAACCGTTGTCGCCGCTTTTGCATCCGCCTTTTCCTTTGCAGGAATTTTTGCCTTTGCAATCATGCTTGTCAGCTTTCGAGCCGCATCCGCTTTTGCCATTGCAAGAAGCTTTATCTGATTTTTCTGCAGCGGGCTTAGTGGCTGCGTCTTCGGCGTATAGTTTACCGACCACGTTGCCTGAAAGTAATCCGGCAATTGCAGCACCTGCTACGAGCGATTTTTGGAATTTCGTCATAATGTTTTGTTATTTTCGTTTTGTTATTTGTTGTTCTATCAGCTCACCAATTTTTAAGGTAAGTCGATAAAGTGTTTCAGCTCTTTTGACCTTCAAGGTCCGGCTTTTCTTCAATCTTTCTTTTCGAAGTCGCACACCGTTTAAAAAAAGCATCAAGGGCAATGCGACCAGGTCCGAAGGCTATTAAGACGAGAAGGGCAATTAGAAATGGGAATGGAGGTGCCGAAAAAAACTCGCTTGGATCTGAAGAAAATAAAGTTTTGAGTTCATTCGTATGTGCAGTGAGGTAGGCGACAACCATTGCGACCAATAGGGGTATACTGATCAGCCGTGTGGCTAGGCCCAAGATAAGGAGTACTCCGCCAAAACATTCTAATCCACCCACTAACCAAGCATGAAATTCGGGTGCGGGTATTTGAATTTGAGTAAAAAAATCAACGGTCTTTTCGTGATTTTGCAATTTTCCAAGTCCTGCAAAGAAAAATTGGATGCCAAAGGCCAATCGAATGACCAAAAGAACAATTGATCGAGGCCAAGCCATGCAGGTATCGAGACAATGGGCTACTGTTGAGCAGAGATTATTTTTCATAAGGATGGGAAAACGACGAAAACATTGAAGGGAAACTGTGCGACTGAAAGTGTCGGAATGTTTAACAAGCCCTTGTTTATTAGCAGAAAACAAAAATGGGCGGTAGCTAATTTAAAGCTTTTAACTCCGTTTAAGGATGACTGATAAGTTTTTGCTTGTAAAAGTTTGGCCCATGCCTACATTTTCAAAACACTTTTGTACGCGGGTGTAGCTCAGTGGTAGAGTGCAACCTTGCCAAGGTTGATGTCGCGAGTTCGAATCTCGTCACCCGCTCCATTTTGGATTTCGTTAAGCTCTTGGGTCTGCATTTCCAAAAGAAAGAAATCTCTCTCAACGCAACCTGTTCCACTGTCGATAATTGACTGGAATACGATTTCTGATCGAGTACGTCACCATAACCCATTGCGATGAATGAAGTGCAATAGCCACTGTTACGATTGAGTGTTAATGCAAGAAAAGACTTACTCCAACTCGAAGTCAAAATTGAAGAGGAGGGGAGTGGGCAACGTGGCCCTTGAGCTGTTTTTCACATGCAGATCAAACCTTCATCAGTTCTTCTTCTTTTTTGGTGAGATGCGATTCAATAGCCGCAACGTATTTGTCGGTGAGAGTTTGCACTTCTTTTTCTGAGGTTTTGAGGTCGTCCTCGGTAATTTCCCCGCTCTTTTGAATTTTTTTAAGATCTTCGATACCGGTCCGGCGCACAGCCCGAACGGCAACGCGCCCATCTTCGGCCATTTTTTTAACAACCTTCACCATTTCGACTCGTCGTTCTTGGGATAATTCAGGGATACGAATTCGAATCAGTTTCCCATCAACTTGGGGTTGCAGTCCGGTGTTTGATTTCTGAATAGCTTGATCGATAGCTTTAACCACAGTGGCATCCCAAGGTTGAATGACGATCAACCGTGGTTCTGGGCAGGAAATACTGGCGATTTCACGAAGCTTTGAAGTCACCCCTTCGTAAGCTTCGATAGATAGATTTTCCACCAACCCCGGATTCGCTTTTCCCGTGCGGATGGTCGTAAAATCGTGCTCAACCTTATCGGAGCATTTAATCATTTTTTCTTCTGTTTCGAGCAAAATATCGTCCAAAGCCATAACAACCCTCTTGAAGTAAAGTGTGAGCCCTTAATTCACCACAAAATAGGCACGAAACAAACCTTTTTTTTATATGCGTATGAACTGACCGGAAAGAATACGCCTTGGAAAGGATTGCGGGAGACGGTTTAAATTTTCTTTTAAAAAATGGGTCAAACCTCAATGTGACTCATGATGAATGGAATCACCGAACCTCAAAAGCTACGGGAGAATTTGTTGCGGAAAATTGACCACAAAACAAAACCGCTCGGGGCGTTAGGCAAGTTGGAAGAATTAGCCTTGAAGATGGGTGTCATTCAGAGATCACTTTCACCCACCATCCAAAGTCCGACCCTGATTGTGTTTGCTGGCGATCATGGAGTAACGGAGGAAAAAGTGAGTTCTTATCCCAAGGAAGTGACAGCACAGATGGTTTACAATTTTCTGGGTGGTGGGGCGGCAATCAATGTTTTAGCAAAGGTAAATGGGTGGGAGCTTAAGGTGGTTGATGCAGGAGTGGATCATGATTTCCCCGATCATGCTCAATTGATTCGGAGAAAGATAAGATTGGGTACGCGCAATTTTGCACAGGATCCCGCAATGACTCGGGAAGAATGTGAAGAGGGACTTGAAAAAGGCGCGGCTATTATAAGGGATCTGCATGATCAAGGAGTGAACGTCATTGGATTTGGAGAAATGGGGATTGGCAACACGACTGCCGCAGCGGCCATCATGGCGAGTCTGACGGATTTGCCCCTCGAACAGTGCGTAGGCCGGGGCACAGGGTTGGACGATATTGGGTTGGCGCGAAAACAAAAGGTTATCAGGTTGGCTTTGGACAAACATAAAATTTCGACCTGCGACGAATTTGGTGCACTTCAAACATTCGGCGGATACGAAATCGCAATGATGTGCGGGGGAATGATCGAATGCGCACACCGGGGAATGGCAGTGGTGGTGGATGGATTTATTGTGTCTACAGCTGCTTTGGTCGCATCACGAATGGAGCCCGAAATCCTAGACGCCTGTATTTTTGCGCATCAGTCAGGAGAAATGGGGCACGAACACTTGCTTGCCTTTATGAATGTGCAACCCCTCTTGAATTTGGGTTTGCGCCTTGGCGAGGGTTCAGGTGCCGCGTTAGCGCTTCCGCTCTTAAAATCAGCGGTAGGCTTTTTGAACGATATGGCTTCTTTTGAATCAGCGGGAGTCAGTGGTAAAATATGATCAGACGTGAATGCGCCATATTTTTAGCTGCCGTGACTTATTTTACCAGAATACGCATACCTTGGATTCAGGTGCATTCTGAGGAATTACTTAATAAAGCGACTCGTTATTTTCCTATGATCGGCTGGATTGTGGGAGGGTTTGCGGCTTTGATTTTTTGGTTGGCGGTGCAAGTTTGGCCAGTCACGGTGGCAGTGTTGATAAGCACAGTAGCCTCGATTTTATTGACCGGAGCCTTTCATGAGGACGGTTGGACTGACATGTGCGATGCCTTCGGGGGCGGGTGGACCAAAGACCAGATTCTATCCATCATGAAAGATTCCCGGATTGGTGCGTATGGGACAATCGGCATTGTGCTGATACTTGGGATAAAAGTGATCGCCCTCTCCGAAATGCCTGTGCACTGGATTCCACTCGTGCTTATCGCAGGACATTCCATGAGTCGATTGGCCGCGACATTCCAGATCTATTTACTCACATACGTTCGCGAAAATGAGGATAGTAAATCAAAACCTATTGCAAAGAAAATGACCCTGCAGGAATTGGTTTTTGCCGTCGTCACAGGTTTTTTGCCACTTTTTTTAATGCCCTCATTTGCGTGGGTCATCCTGCCGATGGCAGTGGCATGGTGCGTCATGAGTCGGATTTTTGTTAAAAAGATCGGGGGCTACACAGGGGACTGCTTGGGCGCGACCCAGCAAATCTGTGAGACCGTGTTTTATCTCGGATGTTTAGCGGGGACCCGTTAAAACACAGTTGTGACATTCAACCATTAATGTGTCATCCTTTATCCTTTCCCTATGGAAATTTATCTTGTTCGACATACGGCGGTGGGTTGTGCAGCGGGGACGTGTTACGGACAATTGGACGTCGAGTTAGCGCCTACTTTTCAACAAGAAGCCGAGCGCGTAGAGAAAAAACTCAGCGATGTCTTACCGGGCGCTCTTTTGTTTTCGAGTCCCCTTACGCGTTGTTTGACCCTCGCTCAATACATTGCGCGCGATGGTGAGGTCACAGTGGATGATCGACTTAAGGAACTCAATTTCGGTGATTGGGAAGGTAAACCTTGGTCTGATTTAGATTGGCAGGACACGTCTTTGTGGATGAAGGATTATGTTCATCGTAAGTGCCCAAACGGCGAGTCGTATGGTGATTTGTTTGCACGGATGAATCATTTTTTCGATGAAATAGAAAACACCGACATTGAGCGGGTTATTATTTTTTCACATGCAGGGATTTTACGCTCCGCATTGGCTAGGTATGCCTCATTGACGCCCGAAATGTCCTTTGTGTTTAGAGTAGATTATGGCGGCGTCTGTAAGATCGCGCCCAAACCCCACAGGTTAATTCACTACGTAAATAGGTAAGGGAGGGGATCCTTAATACGAGTTGAAAAACGCTGCTCTTGGGAGTTGTTCATATGATGTGAATAACTTCCCAAAAAAGTCGTTGCCTGAATTGGAGCGCTCGCTATAGATGGAGGCCGCTCTTTGAAGTTAAAGGGTCTCCACGAGTGATCGCGGAAGGCCTAAACACAATGCAAACCGGGGAACGCCGTGAAATCCGGCGACAGTTGCGCTGCGGTAACTGACGACAAGCACCAAGTGGCCAATCCCGCTCTAAACGGGGTGAAGGCCGGTGTAAGGTTATAAGTCAGGAGTCCGAATATCCGATGCATTGTGCTCATTCGTTCCTTACCGCGAGTGCGGATAGGGTTCGCCAAACTTCTTCGCACAAAAGAAGAATGAGGATCTGCGTCACGAGTCCTATATTCATAAGATTCGGCGACCGTTTCCTTGTTTATAACCAAAGGTAAACATGTCGCATTATACACATTGGACGGTCCTAACAAGGAACCGTAATTTGGCTCTCATTTTAGCCATCTTTAGTTGTTCGTTCATCATTCCCATAGAAGCCGCTCGCAAGGTCGAAGTGCCAAAACAGCAATCTAAAAAAGCTACTGCCCCTGTGGCATCTTCGGAACCCAGCCCGACCACGGACTCAGCGCAAGCGCCAGCAAAAGCCGAAACCAAAGAATCTCCCGTGGCCCCAGAGATCGTGGTCACGGTCACAACTCGCACGCCAAAAGCGCCACGGCAGATTGTCAGTTCATTTAATAAAATTACAGACGACGAAATAAATCGGAGTCAGTTACGCACGGTGCAACAAGTGTTGAGCCAGCAGGAAGGGATGATGGTGACCCCCAACGGCCAACGTGGAGCCACGACAGCTGTGTTTACACGCGGGTTGCCTCCGGAACAAACGTTGTTTTTACAGGACGGTTTAAAGGTGAATACTCCTTTCGATAACCGTGCCAACAGCTTCGGCGCGGCGAGTACTTATAATATAGAATCCATTGAAATCACTCGTGGTCCTGCGAGTTCTTTATACGGATCGGAAGCCGGTGCGGCGGCGGTGCTTATTCAGACGCTAAAAGGTGCGGGCACTCCAACGCACAAGGTGATGGGCGAATTTGGAACTGATAACTCCTACCTTGGGGTAGGTCAGAGCAGTGGGCAGGTAGGGAAATTCCATTATTCTGCTGCGATTGCGCATGAGGAAACGGATAACGAGCGGTTGAATAACGAATATGACAATGACTCGGTTTCGGTTCGATTTGACTATGATATTACTGACGCGCTTGTCGTTGGTACCATTTTAAATGGGTATAAATACGAGTTCGGTACCCCGGGAAGTACAGTAGGTTTTGGAGCCAATGATCCAAACGACACGACCACCGAAGAAAATATTTTCACCCAGATCTACGCCGATTTCACCCATGAAGATATTTGGCACACTAAGCTCATTGCAGGGACTAACCAAAGGAGGTTCGGATTTGATTCCCCTGCCAATACGGTAGGAGGGTTTGCGTTTTATAACGTGAACGACAACGAACGGTATCAGTTGGAATGGCAAAACGATTTTTATTTGCCCTTGAATAATGTACTCACGGCGGGTGTGAGTTACGACCACACCATCGTTGACCAACAGTCAATGACCTACTTTGCGAACCTCGCCACGGGAACAACGGTTATTAATCAAAGCACTGACGCCCTAGGATTGTATCTTCAGGATCAGTGGGAAATTGTCAAAAACCTGAACCTCGTTGGTGGTCTACGTTTTGATAATTATGATGATTGGGGTGATGCGCTTACTTATCGTGCTGGGGCGGCTTATTATATTGAGCAAACAGGGACAAAAATCCGTGGTTCTTATGGGACCGCATTCAGGGCTCCCAATATGCAGGAACTCTATTTTCCTCCGGTGGGTATTTTTTCAAATCCAAACTTAAAACCAGAAGAAACAGTGGGTTGGGAAGCTGGGTTTGATCAGGAAATAGGTTCCAACCGTTACATGATCGGTGCTGCTTTTTTCCAGAATTACACAGACAATGCGATTAGTGGGTTCCCACCCGTTAACTTGCAGAAAACCGAGACCTACGGGGTTGAAAGTTATATGCGCGTGTCACCCATCAGGAACTGGAACAATAAGTTTTTCTTTACCTGGACCGAAGCTCATCAGCTTTCACCGCTGGTGAATCAGTCTCGTTTGATTCGACGCCCGCGTTACGTGTATGGCATGGATTCCAATGTGTTGCTCCTCAAACGATGGACCGTGGGTGCAGGGGCTCAATGGGTTTCAGGTCGTGAGGACATTGGTAATGTGGATGCCGAGGACTATTTCGTCGGGCGGGTCTATTCCGATGTGAATGTGTGCGAACATCTTTCCGTGGGTTTGCGTTGCGAAAATATTACGGATGAACGATACGCTATCATCACGGGTTTTCCCGAGGTGCGCCGTAGTTTGTTTGGCTCAGTGACAGTCAAGTTTTGAGGAGCCCTGCTCTCTATGTTTCAGAAACTATGGAGCTAAAAACAATGCAAAACGATGCCTTTTTCTCGTGGAGCGGCGGCAAGGATATTACCTTGGCGCTGCACCGAGCCATAAAATCTGGGTACAAGCCACGGGCACTCGTGGCTATGCTCCACGAGGATGGGACTCGAAACCGGTCCCATGGACTGCGCCGGGCTGTGCTTGAGGCTCAGTCCATTTCACTAGGGATTCCCATGCTCACCCGCAATGCCACATGGGGTGGGTACCGCGAACAGTTTTTATCGGCGATCGGGTACCTCAGTCACTCTGGAATTAAATCAGGGGTGTTCGGTGATATTGATTTGCAGGATCACAGGGATTGGGAAGAAAAGGTGTGCGCTGAAGTGGGGGTTTTACCGGTCTTACCTCTCTGGAAAGAAAATCGACGGAAGTTGATGGAAGAGTTTTTAAGCTCAGGTTTCAAAGCCCGTATCGTGGTTGTGCGAAAATCTAAACTTGATGAGTCATTTTTGGGGCGGTTTTTAAATCACGGCATTATCGATGAATTCGAAGCCATAGGGATTGATCCCTGTGGAGAAGAAGGGGAATACCATACAGTGACCGTGGATGGACCGTTGTTTCAATTCCCCCTCGAGCTTCGTTCGGGTCAGACGCACATTATAGATGATTGCGCGATGCTCGACTTTGAGATTTAGGTGGGGGCCCAGGGCGTTGGATGAAGACGGATCCTTATTTACCGGCGTCTTTTTTAATGGAATCTTTTAGTTCGTTTAAAAAGGTATCGTCGACCACAGGCGTTGGGGTTTTTGCGGGTGCGGATGTTTTTGTGGGTGCAGCATCGTCTCGCTGAGAGGAAGGCTTAGGGGTGGTGTTCCCCTGATAGGAGGACTGAGCGTCGCGCCACATTTGTTCGTTCTTTTGGACGAGAGCGTAAAGCTCGTCTTTACGTTTACGCATTTCGTCAATGCGGTTATTGGCCGCCATATCAGCCATGGATCGTGAAATTTCTGCGATGGTTCGGCTGCTTTGGGCTATCTGTCGTAGGCACTCCGCTTTGGCAGGAACTTTAGATTCCGCGGCTAATCGCTCACATTCAATGGCGCGTTGGGTCATGGCTTCAGCCGCTTTGAGAAGTTTGTCTGACGTCGGGGGTGCTCCTCGATTCTCGCTGCCACTGGCCCCCGAAGGTGGTCGTCCAGGACCGTACCCGCCGTCTGGACGTTGTTGTGCGAAAGAAATGGTGGCACAGACAGTTAAAAAGGTTGTGACGCAAACCAAGGATCGGATGACGCGCAATCCTGGGGTGAACATGATTCCCGAAAAGCGACTCTTAAGGACTTCGAAAGGGTAAATCATCACCACCGTATGATAAGACATGAGTTGGGCTAAAGCAAGAATCGAAGATGGGGTGAACCAAGCTTAGGGAAAGGGACAAATTTTCTGCGTGATTTTTTGGGCGACCTCTTTACGGTCTCGGCCCTATGTCAAAGATTGCAATTGCAGTTCTCCCCGGTGATGGAATTGGCCCTGAAGTAATGGGTGAAGCCCTAAAAGTATTGGAAGTGGTGAGTCGCCGATTTTCCATCGAATTTGAATTCCGCCCAGCCGACGTTGGGGGCATCGCGATCGATAATCATGGAAAAGCGCTCCCGGAAAGCACAGTTGAAACATGTCGGAGTAGTGCTGCAATTCTCTTCGGATCGGTCGGTGGTCCAAAATGGGAAAAACTCCCTCCGAACGATCAACCTGAACGTGCGGCGTTGCTCCCGCTGCGTAAAATTTTTGGACTCTACGCCAATTTACGTCCCGCTTTGTGTTTCCCGTCCCTGACCCACGCGTCGCCTTTAAAGGAGTCAATCATTGCCGGCGGTTTTGACGTGCTTTGCATCCGTGAATTGACCGGCGGAATCTATTTCGGCCAACCCAAAAGAACTGAGCCCGATGACCAAGGGGGCGAACGCTCGATTGATACGATGGTTTATACAACCCGAGAAATTCGGCGTATTGCGAAGGTGGCCTTTGAAGCATCTCGGCAAAGGAAAAAGAAAGTTCACTCAGTCGATAAAGCCAACGTCTTGGAAAACGGTGTGCACTGGCGGAAAACGGTTATCGAGGTGGCCAAGGAATACCCAGACGTGGAGCTTATCCACATCTACGTGGACAATGCCGCGATGCAATTGGTCAAAAACCCGAAACAGTTTGACGTGTTGTTGTGTGAAAATATGTTCGGTGACATATTAAGTGACGAAATGGCCATGATTACCGGGTCGCTTGGGATGTTACCCAGTGCAAGCCTTGCTGAGGGTGCCTTTGGTTTGTTTGAACCCAGTGGCGGTACCGCCCCAGATATCGCGGGGAAAGGCATTGCCAATCCTATCGCCCAGATTTTATCAGCGGCCATGTTGCTCAGATATTCATTGGGCCGTAATGATGCCGCTCAAGCCATCGATGCCGCGGTCAAAAAGGTCCTCGATGAAGGTTTCCGTACCATCGACATTTATTCCGATGGAACTCAAAAAATCGGCACCGCAGAAATGGGCACTCGCATCGCCGCTGCTCTCTAAGTTAGATCATTCATTGACCAGTGACTTTAAGGTCGTGACAGCGAAGTGGATTTCGTCTGCGCTTATGCAAAGGGGCGGGGACAGGGTCAGGACGTTATGATGTTGTCCGCCGCCGAGCCAGATGAGTCCTTTTTTGAGGCCCTGGGTGACAACGTGACTGCAGAGGGCAGGATCGGGTTGGCCGGGTTTTGTCAGGAATTCTATTCCGGCAAGGGATCCTTTGGTCCGAACCTTGATTGTATCGGATGAAAGTTTGTTTAACTCTGATGACAACGTGGAGCCTCTGTTTTCGAGGGGGGCCTGACTCCGTTCCAACGCTTGGTCGATGGACCAGCAAGCCATGGCGCATCCAAGTGGGTTGCCGAGATAGGTGCTTGTGTGAATCGCTTCGCCTGTGGACTTCGGCCAAGCGCGTTCAATAAGGTCCGCGGATCCTACGCAAGCGGATAAAGGAAAACCACCAGTCAACGCTTTCCCAAGGCAGATGAGATCAGGGGCGATGTGCGGTCCCCCGAAGGATTCAAACCCGAACAATGTTCCTAACCTTCCGAAACCGGTAAAAATTTCGTCGTAAATCAAGAGCACATTATTTTCCGAGGTGATGGAACGGAGCATCTCAAAAAATTCAGGCGGCGGAATCCGTACGCCACCGCGACCTTGGACAGGTTCAAGGATTACGGCGCTTGTTTGACCTAGGGCTAAAACCCCTTGGATTCGTTTCATTAAGTCGGGCAGATCGGAAGCGTCATTTGGGAAGGGGAAAAAGTCTGCGCACTCGCGGAGTTGTCCCTTGAACGGACCACGAAAATCCTGCCCAGAGGTCACTTCGAGCGCGCCATATCCAAGTCCGTGGTAGCTCCCCTCAAACGCAATAATCCTCTTTTTACCAGTGGCAAGGAACGCGGTTTTAAGGGCCGCCTCAATCGCTTCAAATCCTGAGTTACCCAAGATCACTCGGCCCGTTCCTTTGTTCCATCTCTCGAAAGTGATGCCAGACAATTTTTTACATAATTCCACTTTTTCGCGCGTCGGGTGCACATCGCCCATAGCATGGAAAAGACGTTTAGTTTGTTGGACCATGACTTCTTGTAAACACAAAGGGGTATGCCCAAATGCAGCAACGCCAAACGCCGCGGTGAGATCGAGGAATTTATTGCCGTCGACATCCCAAATGTTAGTACCCTCAGCGCGCTCCCAGAAAATTGGGAAATCGTGGTTCATAAAAGTCACATTCGGACTTTCGAACAGCTCTAGGTCTGCCGCAAGTTGGCGAGACGCCGGTCCGGGTATGGCGGTTTTGATCTCTGGAAGCATTGCTTAAACCCCTTTCTTGAGGGGGTCCCAAATAATTTTGTGCATTTGGATTTGAAACCGGACAGGTAAATGATCCTTCAAAATCCATGAAACGATATCAGAGGGGTCTACTCGTCCGAAGACGGGCGAAAAGAGGACGGTCCCGGCTTTTGTAGCGAGAGCATGTTCAAGGACTTGGTCGCGTGCCCATTCATAATCAATCCTGTCAGCGATGACAAATTTGACCTCATCCTTTTTCTCAAGGTGATCAATGTTTGAATAAAGGTTTTTGGAAACTTCACCACTGCCGGGGCATTTAAGATCCAGAATGACATGGACTCGTTTATCCACTCCACCTATATCAAGGGACCCGCTTGTCTCGAGAAGAACCGTAAACCCTGCATCACACAGACTCGTCATAAGGACCAAGCTCCCGGGTTGCAAGAGCGGTTCGCCTCCGGTGAGTTCGACCAAGGAACAATTGAAGCTTTTTACTTTATCCAGAATGTCAGGGATCGACGTTTTTTCGCCATCGTAAAAAGCGTAAGCCGTATCGCAGTATGTACAGCGCAAGTTACAGAAGGTGAGTCTGATAAATACGCACGGTAACCCCGCCCATGTGCTTTCGCCTTGGACACTATAATAGATCTCATTGACGGTGAGCGTTTTATCTTTCACGGACGGGATCGAGGGATCTTATTTGCTCCCGTCAGTTTTCAGTTTTTCTGTATCGATGAGGCGATGTAAGTAGGCGGATAGGTGATCGAACACTTTTCGTGCGTAGGCCTGATGATGTTTAGGGAAGCGCAGATTATAATAATACTTCTTTTTAACGTCCTTAATCTCAATCTCGTCAAAGAGAAAACATTCCTCAAAACGCACCCGGCAATCGAGAAATCTCATGTTTCGATAAACGGACTTCCCATTTTTGCGTCCGATAAAATAGAGCGCATTCCTATTTGAAGTTTGAATGATAAAACCCGGTACGTTGCGACCGACGTGCGTCATTTTTCCAGTGAAACAGGCCATGGCCCATTCGAACTTTTCGTCAGGATCCTTTTGGGTCTTAAGGCGTGCTTCAAATTTATAGGGGAGAACCGTTGGAAGGATGACCCGCTCGGGGTCCTTTTCAAAGTCCCGCATTTTTAATCGGCCCAGCATATAATGGAACTGAGCATAAAAATTTCTGGAGAGCCAAGGGGCGATTAAGATGACCCCTAAAATAAAGCCTACTAACGCAATGAGAGAGTAGGACGGGTAACGGTGGAGGAGAAAAAATGCAACCGCGACAAAGATATCTTCACTCAAGCTTAAGATCGCATTGGTCATAGGTTGCGCCGTCAAGTTTGCATTGGCGCGCGCCCCCGTTTTAACCACGTGCGCTGCAAGTGCAAAAACCCCAGCCAACAAGACACAGACAAACTCAAGCACAGGGTTGTGCGACGATGAAAGTGCTTTCGTAACGAGGAACACTGCGCCGACGGGGCGTATAATGGTATGAGCTATATCCCATACAGAGTCCACCCATGGAATTTTATCAACCACAAATTCAACCGCATACAAAAGCCCAGTGATCGTCAGAACAACGGGGTCTTGTAACAAATTCAGCCCTTCCATTTCGGGGAGGAGAGTGATCCATCCGAACTTGAGGGTCAGCCCAGTCAGAAACAGAGTCAGATAAAGATTGATACCGCACAGGGCAGCCAAGCCTAAGGCTATGGCGATTAATTGAAGAGTTTCCATCTGCATCGTTTCGGCAAATTAGCAGATTGGCAGCTAAAGTAAATTGTGTTGTGGTAGGAACAGATGGAAGGCGAACATTACGATTTAAACAATGGTCTGACCCAATTAATTGTCGATGAGATCCGACAATCGGGACCCATCACGTTCGCGCGGTTTATGTCCCTTGCCTTGTATCATCCCGAGCACGGCTATTATGAGCGTGACCAACACATCGTTGGAAAGACGGGCGACTTTTTTACGAATGTCTCTGTGGGTCCCGCTTTTGGAAGAATGATTAGCGTGAGCGCGCACCAATATTTCCAGAAAAAAGTCGCAAACCATTGGTTCGTGGTTGAGCAGGGTGCACATACTGGGGACTTTGCGCGGGACTTCTTAAATGCGCTACCCGAGGTGCATTCGGGTCCGTGCACGTACATTCTGCTTGAACCTTCTTCCGTTCGGAAGCACCGGCAGTATCAGAATCTAAAAGCGTATGTCGGCGAAGGACCGGTGCAGGTAAAGTGGGTCGATTCATGGGAAGAAGTCTCCGGTATTGTCGGACCCGCGCCGACGTTCGTTTTTATGAACGAATTACTCGATGCATTGCCTGTCCACCTTTTGATCACTACCCAGACAGGTTGGATGGAGAAAAAGGTGGGCGTGAACGGCGAGGGTTTTACATTCGTTTATACCCCTTTGCCCGATGACCTTAAGTGTGCCGTTCAGGATTGGCCTCAGGCACTTGCAGAAGGGTTTGAGACTGAAATTTGCCCAGCAGTTTCTGACCTTGTCGAATCGATCAACGGCGCACTTCAGAAGTGTTCTGTGTTGATTGCCGATTACGGGTTTACCGAGGAAGAAATGTTTCAACCCGAACGCCAATGCGGATCGCTCGCTTGTTATCGGTCGCATCAGGTCAATCATGACCCCTTTCTACATATCGGAACTCAGGATATCACGTGTCATGTGAACTGGACTTACCTTTCGCGGTGCGCTCGTCAAGCGAGGTTTAAAGTCTCTTCGATCCAGGATCAGTACCATTACCTCACCCGGATAATTGAACAAATGCTCTCGCTGAATATGAATTTAACACCAGACTTTCTGCGCCAATTCAAAACCCTGACTCATGGGTCCATGGGCATAAAGTTTAAATATATCGTTTTGACTAAATAAGCGACGAACCCAACGCAAAGGCTTAAACAAATTTTTGGAGTGAGTCCTCATCAATCCGTGCTAAACGGCTCTTTAAAAAATCGCCACTCAATGGTAAGCTCCTTTTCCCGATGACACCCGCTCCAAAAAAGATAATAGCCCGTTTTCGATTCATGAGAAAATTAGGCACGTTATTATTGGTCATTGGCCTGACCTCTTTTCAAACCACTTGCGTTTCGCTGAAGAAAGGTGAACCCGATAGGCAGTTGTACTCGCTGACCGCAGGGAAAATGATCCCTATCCATCTCCCGCGCGAAAAAAGGTTCGACGCGTCAGGATTGACGATTGGACCCCGTGGTCAGCTTTATTTCGTCAACGACAAGATGGCAACTCTTTACGAAACGAGCAAGATTGACGAAACAGAAATGTTTGTTGTCCCGCGCATGGATTTGGTTAACGAGGACCTCCTTAATAAGGCGGCTGGGGCGGTCACTCCACGGCATGATATTGAAGGAATCGCTTTCGACGGTACCGATTTTTATATCTGCGATGAGGCCAAACGGAACGTCTTTCGGATCAACCCCAAATCGGGAAAGATTGTGCATTTGAAAATCGATTGGCATCCAGTTCAATCCTATTTTTCTGCGGTCCAGAAAAATGCATCGTTTGAAGGAATAGCTGTAGGGAACGGTAAACTTTACCTTGCGAACGAGCGGGATTTTGGTCGGATCATTGTGGTGGACCTGAAATCAATGAAAGTGGAACGCTCTTTCATGGTTCGCCCCTCAAATACCTTATCCCAAAACATCCATTATTCCGATTTGTGCTGGCACAAGGGATCCCTCTTCGTTCTGTGTCGTCACAACCGAGTGATCATTCAGGTCGATCCAGACACTGGCATAGCTCTCAGTGATTATTATTACGGGCGCATGGAGGTTGAACCGCAATGGAGATTTCATTCTCGGTTTCCTACAGGAGCGATGGAAGGGTTGTATGTGACCGACACTCACTTTTTCTTGCTCATTGATAACAATGGCGAAAGCAGGGTCTCTCAGCCTGGGGATAAAAGGCCCCTTTTATTTGTGTGTAAACGGCCTGACACGAAACAAGTGAATCGGTAAAATTCCCTTTCTACTACGCTTCACCCATCACTGTCACAACGACGGACCTTTTTCTTGGTTTTACGTCACATTCGATGAGGAACACTTGTTGCCAAGTACCTAGGACAAGTTCGCCCATTGAAACGGGGATAGTGAGTGATTGACCGAGTAAAGTTGACTGCAAATGCGAATGGGCGTTGCCATCGTGCCAAGCGCGTTCGTGCCCATAATCGAAGCTCGCCGGTATAAGTCTGGTCAACAAGTCGGGCAGATCCTCTTGCAGCCCGGGTTCCATTTCAATGATTCCGACAGATGCCGTGCTGCCGAGGTGGAAAGCGTGGCATAGGCCGATCGAAATATTTGATTTTTCGACAATGCGATTAATAAGCCCTGTCAGATCATGGAGTTCGTGGTGTTCTTGCGTAACGATGTGAAGAGTTTCTTGGTAGATCATAATGGTGGGTCCTCTTTCGAATGACAGCAATCTAGGTTAAATATCATTATTGACCATGAAAAAGGCCGTCGATAAAGGTGAGGAACACTTTGTTTTCCTCTTATAAACATGCTATGAAATTTAAATTCAATGGCGCAAAAGGAATACCATTACAGTTGGACTTGGCATTTAAACGCATCGCCCGAGGCCCTGTGGCCGCTGGTCTCAGACACGGATAAGTTTAATAGCGACACCCAGCTTCCGCCGCTGGAACAAGCAGGGGGTAAACGAAATCATCTTCGGATTCGTGTGATGGGCCTGCCTATCGTATGGGAAGAGACACCATTTGAGTGGGTCCGCCCGCGGTATTTTGGGGTCATTCGACTTTATGAATCCGGTCCAGTGCTCAGACTTCGAGTCCAAGCTGAGCTCGTCCCTGTTGGGGAGAATAAAACAGATTTAATTTATCAGTTGTGGGTGGCTCCACGCAATTGGTTAGGAAATATTCTCATCCCGATTCAGGTAGGATTGTTAACTCGTAAACAGTTTGATACCGTTTTTAAGAAATATGGGGAAATGGCGGGCAGTCCCGACACATCATGGAAAGCGCTCACTCCCGTTAGCACAATGCCGAGGGCCAGCGGGCGCCTTGACCGTGCGGTTGAGAAGTTAATTGCCGAAGGTGCGCCATCAAACGTGGCTCATCATTTAAAGTCGATGATTGAGTCCGGGCATGATCATCATCTGTTTCAAATTCGGCCTTATCAATTAGCCGATCAATTGAACCAGCCGCGACGAAGCGTTCTGGAGTTTTTCCTGCGGGCGACCCGTGCGGGGTTATTGGAATTGCGTTGGAACATCTTGTGCCCGACATGTCGCGGTTCTGAAACCAGTGCTCCGACAATGAGTGATATCCCAGAGCAAGTTCATTGTGAGAGTTGTAACATTGATTATTCCGCCAACTTCGAACAATCGGTGGAATTAACGTTCCGTCCGCATCCGTCCATCCGTCCGATTGTGATGCGCGAATTTTGCATCGGCGGCCCCCAGAAAACGCCCCATGTGTGGGCGCAGCAAACCATTGTTTCGGGCGGCGCACCCACCTCTATTAAAATGGGGCTAGAACCTGGCTGTTATCAATTGCGACTTAAAGGACTTCCTAGTTCCTACCGCTTTGTGGCGAAACCCGGCGGACCTAACGAAGTGCGGATCGAGTTGAACGAAGGCAACTGGCCAACGGGGGAAATAGAGGTTGGAACGCAAACAACGTTTATAATTAATAGCGCCCTCAACACAGACGCCTTTGCGATTATCGAACGAACAGCATGGAATGACCAAGCCGCGACGGCAGCGGATGTCGCTACGTTTCAGGTGTTCAGGGACCTTTTCTCAAAAGAAGCGTTAAAACCGCGTCACCAAATTTCGGTGGGGACAATGACTATTCTTTTTACCGATCTCAGGAGTTCAACTCGGTTTTATCGGCAAGTCGGGGATGCCCCCGCTTTCGGGTACGTGATGGACCATTTTGAGCTTCTGCGCACTGTCATTGCACGTCATGACGGAGCGATCGTTAAAACCATAGGTGACGCCGTGATGGCCGTTTTTAACAATCCGCTATCAGCGGTCACGGCCGCTTTGTCTGCGCAGTTCGAGCTTTCCAAGCTTGGGACAGAGGGAGCGAGCCTTCAATTGAAGGCGGGCATCCATGCGGGCTCCTGCATAGCCGTTACCCTCAACGAGCGCCTGGATTACTTTGGTTCAACGGTGAATATAGCCTCAAGATTGGTGGATTTGTCCTCTGGGACGGACATAATCATTTCCGAAGTCATTGAAAAAAATGAAGAAGTTCAACAATACTTGTTGCGGCCCGAGATTAAGGTCAACTTGTTTCAGGCGTCCCTTCGCGGCTACGACGACGATTTTACTCTCGTGCGGGTGTCTAAATCATTGTCGTGAATATAGGTACGCTGTTACAAAACACTGGTGTTTGTTTTTCTTTCCTTCCGTAAGACCAACCCTCGCAATGAATGTTTTGGGTCAAATTGTCACATACGCTGCATCAAACTTGCCTGACATGTGCTGGCTCATGATCTGAAGTGGTCTTTAATTACCAAGCTACAAATTAAGGGGCTTTTGAGAGTGAAAACAAAGTGATTGTAAAATAAAACAACGCTTTGACATTTTAATGGATTACGTGATAAAAGAGGGGTCCCTAAACCTAATAACTTTATGAAAATCCACTTTACTTGTTTATCTGCCGCCCTTTGTGGTGTTGTTGCTCTCAACGGTGCGCAGCCTTTGACGGAATCAAAGTTTACCGAAGTGGTCAATAAAGTTGCGATTGTTGAGGCGAATGGTTCAGCTAAAAAGTCAGCTACCGTTAATGGCCTTTTTAAGAGCCCTGATCTTATTCAAACAGGCTCACAATCAAGAGCTGAACTTGTCGCTGCGGACCAGACAGTTACCCGTGTGGGAGCTAACACGGTATTTTCCTTTCAATCCAGCGGACGCGGAGTCAATTTGGAAAAGGGCAGTATTTTATTTCATTCGCCATCAGGCAAAGGCGGTGGGCAGATTAAAACTGCGTCAGCCACGGCATCGGTTCTTGGCACGACTATCATCGTGACTGCGACGCTTAACGGTGGTTTTAAGTTTTTGGTTTTGGAAGGCAAGGGGAAGGCGGTTTTGTCCAATGGTCGGTCGATGACCGTCAAAGCTGGCCAAATGACATTTGTGGTTCCCGGAATGACCCAACTACCATCACCTATCGAGTTTCGTTTGAGTTCGCTGACCGGTGGTTCTGGTTTAATTAAGGGATTTTCAAACCCGGTATCCTCACAGGATAAAATTGATAAAGCCACTCAGGAGCAAGAAAAAGATATTGCCGGTGGCAAGGCAGAAGACACTAATCTTCTTGTAGGAGAAGGTACTGCTGATGGTTTTCAAGTTATTGATCCCAATGTTCGTGAAACATTTTTATCTGATAATACGTCCAAAATTCTCGCTGCCCTTGCAACAGATCGGGTTATTACATTGGGTAGGTTAGGCGCAAATGATGTGTTTGCTGGAACCTTGGCACTTGAGCGGCAATTTGGGTCAGAACAGACTGGTAATATTCATTTTGATGTGCTTATTGGTAGAAACATTACTTTTAAAACAAGCCAATTATCTTTGGATAATTTTGCAAAGAATGAATTTATCTTTTTGGCAGGAAACGACCTCTTGGTTCCACAATCGATCTCAGTGCGGAACTTTAGGGGTACATTGGTCTTTCAAGCTTTGAATAACGTCGATATTTCCTCTGGAGTCTCTTTTTACGTGTATGATGCAAAAACCTTTGAGATTCAGGCGGGTAAAAATGTAACTATTAGTGGCCCAAATACATCGATTGTTGCCTACAACGGCGAATTAAAAATTATCGCTGGCGAAAAAATTAATATAACGGGTGTTGTAAATTTAAATGCAGTGTCAAAAATAAATATGGAAGCAGATACCATAGTTTTACAAAACGTAAACTTATTTTCAAACACACAGGTCCGTACGCGCACAGGAAATTGGAGTTCAAGTGCTCCTGTTGCAGGGGGGACATATTTTAACAATGTGACAATTCCAGGCACTGCTGGTACACGCTTAGTATCTGGATCTGGCGGTCAAGGAACTGTAGCAACCTCAGGCCCAGGTTCTGATTTATACACAATCACTAGCAATACTAGGTAATTCATATGAAAAAGTTTATCCCCTTACTTTTTGTTATTTCAGTCGCGGTAGCACAGACCCCTCCACAGGTGGAATCCGTGGATCAGCAGCGTCGTCGTTCGGATGTTCAAAAACCGTTTACTTCGGTGGCTGATACCGATGTGGCTCCGGAGCTTTACCCAGGGGAATCATCAGATGTAGGCCCTCAGTATATTGTGAAGCGGAAGCCCGTTCGCAAGTGGTTCGAAGTGACTGGCGATAGCCAATATTATTATACTTCAAATATGTTTTTGGCGGAAGAGTCCGTAGCCACTCCACTTCAGGACACCATGATGTGGGTGAACACATTACAGTTTGCTGTCGCACCACGGCCAGGTTGGGAGTTTCAAGATGGTGTGCTTTATCCTCGTATCGGGTATCGTCATCAATGGTACGTCTATGGTTTGGGCGATAAATTAGAAACAACGCTCAATAACTTCGACTTTGAAGTGGATACAGCGTTCGGAGATGTCACTTATGAATTTTTAGAAACGTGGCAGGCCAGTTTGGGTGTTGATTTCACTCGTCTTTACACTGACGAGGCTGATGCTAATGAATTTTACGAAGAAGCTGTTCCACGCTGGGGCGTCTCAAAATTCTTTCAGGTTGATGAGTTGTCAGGTGTTTCCCTCGCGTACGATGGAAATTACCACGTCACACGCGTTGACCCACTTCCCCGCGAAGACGTCAATGATCGTATGGATCATACTTTTACTTTGTCTTACACGCGTGAGTTGATTCCAAGTCTTTATGCTCGCCCTTATTATCGGTTTCAAGTGACCGAATATACTGAAGCTGTGACATCCCGCACGGACCTATTAAACACCCTAGGGGTTATGTTCGCTTACAACATTAACGAATGGTCAAATGTTCGTACCTTCTTCAACTACGATATGCGTGACTCAGATAATCCGATAGTAGCCGACTACGATAAATTTGACGGCGGTCTTGGTGTCACTCTAAATTTCAAATTTTAACCGGTCTCTTTACATTAACCCCGCTGAACAGGCGGGTTTTTTTATGGGGCAGACCTCATTACGGTTGAAAACAAACCTATAAAACTATTTCTTCAGCCCCAATTTTCTAAGCTTTTGCGAGGTCGAGATTTGGAGAGATCGTCAACTGCGTCCATTCAAACACCCCTGACCCATGACAACCTTTTGTTGCATATGCAACAAAAGGTTGTCACGGATAAATAACAGGTTGGCGAAGAAAAAGAAATCGAGCAGGGGTAAAATGTCAGCTTTGTACAAGTTGCAGATGTGCGTCATTAAACGCCAACGGGGTGAGTAAAAAGGCCTAGCCAAGGAACTCTTCAACCCTCGATTGAGGGGTATTCGAAGGTATTCGAAGGGACGGACAAACTATTATCCCTCGATCATTGAGTGCATATGATCGTTCAAATTCGATCAGCGTAAAAAACGGCTTTTTTAAAGGACAAATAATTTGTCTATCCCCTGTGCCCCTGTCCCGCGATTTCCTGAGCTTTTGAGAGGTTGAGATTTGGACAGGTCGGTAACTGTGTCCGTTTAATCGCTCCTGTCCATTGACAACCTTTTGTTGCATATGCAACAAAAGGTTGTCTGGGATAAATTATAAGTCGGCGAGGAAAAAGAAATCGAGCAGCGGCCAAATGTCAGCTTTCGAAATGTTGCAGCTTGGCGTCAAGAATCGCCAATGGGGTGAGTAAATAGCTAGGCCAAGGAATTCTTCAACCCTCGATTGAGGGGAGAAAGACTTAGATCAAAGCTTAGGGCGAGCTTTGTGCCAATCCGTAGCCTGTTCGTAGGTGTAGGCAGCGCGAAACATAGTTGCTTCATCAAATGGTTTGCCAATCAACTGTAGGCCAATTGGAAGGTTGTCACTCGTCATCCCGCAAGGAATAGAAATGCCGCATGTACCTGCAAGATTAACAGCAATGGTAAAGATATCCGCAAGATACATCGCAAGCGGATCAGCCGTGCGTTCCCCGATCTTAAATGCCGGAGTTGGGGAGGTGGGTGTCAGGATGACATCGCATTTATTGAAGGCATTCGTAAAGTCTTGGCGGATCAAGGTACGGACTTTTTGGGCTCTCAGGTAATAAGCGTCGTAGTAACCAGAGCTAAGCACATAAGTTCCAAGAATAATTCTGCGTTTCACTTCAGTGCCGAACCCTTCCTCACGGGTTTCACCGTACATATCGATGATATTCACGTCCTTTTCGGTGCGGTGCCCGTAACGAACTCCGTCGAACCGCGCTAGATTCGCAGAAGCTTCTGCGGTCGCGATAATGTAGTAAGTGGCCACTGCATATTCCGTATGAGGGAGGTCAACCTCAACCACAGAAGCGCCCAAGCTCTCCAAAGTTTTAATAGCCTTTTGAACAGCGGCTTCCACCTCTGGATGAATTCCCTTTATAAAATACTGTTTGGGTAGGCCAATGCGCAATTCCTTCACGCCGCCCTCTAGGTTCGCCATGAAATCGGGTACGGGGAGGTCAAGTGAAGTCGCATCCATTGAATCTAGCCCGCTCAAAACAGACGTGAGAAGGGCCGCATCTCGCACATCGCGGGTGATTGGCCCAATTTGGTCAAGTGACGAAGCAAAAGCCACGAGACCATAACGTGAAACACGGCCGTACGTAGGTTTGGTCCCTACAACTCCGCACAAAGCGGCTGGTTGACGGATTGACCCACCTGTATCGGAACCTAAAGCCGCGATGGTTTGTCCCGCAGACACGGAGGCTGCAGAGCCACCACTTGACCCACCAGGTATGGTTTCCAGATTCCAAGGGTTGCGAGTAACTTTAACACTCGAGTTTTCCGTGGATGAACCCATGGCGAACTCGTCCATGTTTGCTCTACCAAAAAGAACGGCTCCTGCCCGTTTTAAGTGGGTGGTCACAGTTGCATCGTAAGGGGCAACATACCCCTTCAAAATTTTTGATGAACATCCGCACGATTCCCCAGTGACATTAATGTTGTCCTTTAAAGTGATTGGGATCCCCGCGAGAGGGCCAGAATGGATATCGGTTGCCTCAGCTTGGGAGAGCACCTTTTTTTCATTAAGCTCAACAAAGCTATTGATCCTAGGTTCCACTTCACGGAATCGTTGCAAAGTTTCTTGGGCAAGATCCACAGGAGATAGTTCACCGGATACAAGCTTCTTTCGGAGAACGTGAATAGGTTCAAAAGTCAGAGACATAAAATTAGTCGATTACGTTGGGGACAAGGAACAATTGGTTAGCCTGCCGCGGTGCGTTTTGCAAAGCGACCTCGGGGTTGAGCGATGGTTTTTCGATGTCATCACGAAAAACGTTAAAACGGGGAATGGCATGTGCCGTAGGTTCAACACCGTCAACATTGACCTTTTCAAGGAGTTCAACGTAAGAAAGAATTTTTTCAAGTTGAGTTTGAAAACTCGCTGTTTCCTCCGAGCTAAGATTGAGACGTGCAAGGACGGACACGTAATTTACGTCAATGGGTGTAGGTTGAGACATAGAATCGGCCAGTTATAAAGTCGTTTCTGCGGAGTGGAAAGCGAAAACTTAGTGGATATGATTCCTTTTAGCGTTGGATAACAAGGAGGTTCCTGCTGTTTAAGGCGTGCGGTTAAACTTGAAGAATTGGTGGGCATTTTCTGTGGTTACGCGAGCCACTTCCTCCGGCGTAATGCCTTTGATTTCGGCTATTTTCTCCACAACAAGTCTGGTGTGCCAAGGTTCTGCACGTTTCCCTCGAAAAGGGACTGGTGCCAAATAGGGGCAATCTGTTTCCACCATGATAGATTTTAATGGAGTCGCCTTAACGGTTTCGACAATGGTTTGCGCATTTTTAAATGTGATAATCCCCGTGAACGAAATAGAGGATCCAATGGCTATCACCTTCTTGGCATGTTCCGGATCATTTACAAAACAATGCCAAACCCCGCGGGTTTTACCTGCGTATTCCGTCATGATTCTCAAGCAGTCATCAAAGGCGTCACGTTGATGCACGACCACATTTAGTCCTAAACCTGAGGCCAACTCAAGTTGCTGCCTGAAAAGGATTTCCTGTCGTTCTTTATACCTTTTGTCCAACTTGCTTTTTTGAAGGTCAACCTCATTAGGCTCACCAGTGGCTGCACTCTGATCATCACTAGGACCTCCAAGCTCACGGCTGGGGAGACGATGGTAATCTAAACCAGTTTCTCCAATAGCGACTACTTTTGGGTGCAGTGCGAGTGGGCGGAGGAGGGGGTTTACATCATCCGGTGCAGCATCGACATCGGTGGGATGCCAGCCCACTACAGCAAAAACTTGAGGATATTTCTCAGCCAGCGCCACGGCTCGCTGGCTTGATTCGAGTTTTGTACCTATGGAGATCAGAGTCTTGACATGATTTTCAGAAGCACGTTGGAGAACGGCATCCCGATCAATGTCAAATTCCGGATAATCTAAATGAGCATGTGTTTCTATGATTTCCATTAAACCCATCAGTCGATTTTAATTTTTTCGTAAATTTGACGAATCATTTCGCTTCCGTAGGCTCTTTCCATTCGACGGATGATAAAATGACCTCTCGCAATGGTTTGAAAGTGATCAATGAAAATAGTATTCACAATCAAACCACCTGCCCCGCCGACAATAGGGATGGCCATGGCGGCCGCCTTTTCAGTAACGACAACGCCGAAACGAGATGCGAGTGAAGTGATAAAACGCGAGACGATATTAGCTCCGCTTTTAGTGAGGCTTTTCTCGGTGAGATGCCGAGCGGCTTCGGATGTCAATTTTGTCAGTGCGGCTCTTACTGCATAATAACCACTTTCCGCAGCGTCATCTTCCTGACTATTGCCACCAAGGGCAAATACTTCTAAACAGGCCAGCTTAGTTTCAATAGAGGATAAGTCTTCACCCTCAGATCGAGCGATATCCGCAATGGACCGAAAAATGATCGTGGTTGTAAC